>WNGJ01008782.1_pt1 | contig 10762 bp, 9 predicted proteins | sample 5400611 | NCBI WGS metagenome assembly WNGJ01 (sample SAMN13153375, study PRJNA577476) | soil metagenome | isolation source: 40 cm soil or saprolite under Garry oak tree replicate 1 | place: USA:California | collected 2016-06-15
CATCAGGGCCGCGTTGTGCCGCGCCGCAAGGCGCCGGACCACCGGGCTCTGATCGAGCACGTAGCGGAACGCCGACGCCGACATGCGCGCCGCGCGGCCGCCGATGTAGACTTCGGCGTCGCACATGGCGGGCGCCGTCGCCGCGGCGCCGAAGCCGCCGACGAAGCCGTCGCGCCCCACCAGGATCGCGCCGCCACCGCCGCCGCTGCGCAACGGCATGGTCATCGCCACCAGGCCGCCATGCGGGAACACCACTTGCTCGACGACGGCGCCGAGGTCCTGCAGCCGATCGCCGACATTCAGGACGAAGCTCGTCAGGTGCGGACGAAACAGCTCGTAGTCCGCCGCCGTCAGTTCGGCGAGGAAAGCGTTGCGGTCAGTGGGTTGCGCGGACATTACTCAGCTCTCCTCGTTTCCCCCCTTCGCGGCGATTCCGGCGCCGGGCTGGCCGGCGGTCCTGATCGTTGGTTGGCCCCGCTCGGTGGCGAGGTATGGCTTGCCGCGCGAGCGGCGCACGAGGGCTCTCGATTCGCGAACGGTCGCGCGGGCTGTGGAAAGGATCTGCCTTGCCGCGTGAATCGACTCGCACGAGGCTTCCACGGTTGTGCGCAGCCGCGGCCGGAGGTGATCGAGCGTCGGATCGAGGCCGGCGAACGGGACCTGATGAAGCCGTCGGCCGTCCTCATAGACGTCGATACGCCAACTGCGGGTCTGCGGTTCGCGCGCGTGCATGAGTTCGCGCGCGACGTCGTGCGCATGGTCGAGCGCCTGCGCGCCGTTGGCGAGCCAGACCCCCTCGTCTTCGAACGCATATTCCCCGTCGTGGAGTGCGAAGTGGTACAGGGGCATCCGCCGTCCTCCACTTGCCCGAAACTGGTCGGGCCTTAAGCAACTCCCCTGCGCGGCGCCGCGGCCTATCGCAACAGGTCGCGCACCGCTGCGACGATCGTTTTCGCCTGCGCCGGCTTCGCGACGATGGCATGATCCCGCCATTCCGCAATCGCGGGATCGCTGCCGACCTGCCGGTATAAAAAACAAAGGGCGTGCCGCAGCTCGCGAGGTGCCGGGCCAGCGGTGCAATGGTATCGCGGCCAATGCGCACGTCAAGCACGGCCGCCGCGACGCTTTCGCGGTGGGCCACCGCAAGCGCATCCGCGAGCGAGCGGCAGGCGCCGATCACCTCGGCGCCGGCATCGACCAAGATCGACTCCAGCTCCATCAGCAGCAGCGCGTCGTCCTCCACCACAAGCACGCGCACCCCCTGCAATACCGGCACCGCACCGGAGTTGGCAGAGTCGTTCATTCCTCAGGGGCCCTCCGGCAGTGGGACTTCGATCGTGCAGCCAAAGCCGTCCGGCGGGAATTCCCGTTTGACCTGGGCGCCGGGGATCGCGGTGTCGATGAGCGTGCTGCCGAACCCGTGGGCAGCGGGCTCGCGCACCGCCGGGCCGTCCGCCTCCTTCCAGATAAACTGTAATAACGGCTGGTTGTTCCGCTGGCCGATTGTCCACGTGGCGGCAATGCTGCCGGTACGGTTGGAGAGGGCTCCGTGCTTGGCCGCATTGGTGGCCAGTTCATGCAAAACGAGGCCGAACGGGGTCGCGAGGTCCGGCGGCAGCAGGATCGGATCGCCCTCGATGCGCACGCGGTCCGGATTGTCGGCGGCAAGCGCCCCGAGCTGCTGGCGCGCCAGCTCGCCCAAATCGGCGCCCTTCCACTCCGACTGCACCAGCAACGTGTGAGCGCCGGCGAGCGCCGACAGGCGGCCCTCGAAGCGGGCGACGAGCTGTTCCTTCGGCAGATCGGGCCGCATCGTATACCGGGCGATCGCCTGGATCACGGCGAGGATATTGCGCACGCGATGGGTCAGCTCGCTCATCAGGAGGCGCTGGCGCTGCTCCGAGGTGCGGCGCGCGGTGACGTCGCGCGTGCTCTCGAGCACGAGCCGGCGGCTGTCGAACGACTGGAGCTGCAGCCGGCTCTCGACGATCAGGTCCTTGCCGTCCTTGGTGCGCTGCCTCAGCTCGCCGGCCCAGCTGCCGTCCTGCAACAGCTTCTTCTTCAGCTCTGCAAACGAGGAGCCCGGCACGGACGTCCCCAGCAGCAGCTCCTTTTGTTTGCCGAGCGCCTCCTGGCGCGTGTAGCCGTAGAGTTCCTCGCTGCCGCGGTTCCAGTCGACGATGCCGCCGTCGAAATCCCACACGAAAATCGGATCGCGCGACAGTTCGACGAGATGCTGCTCCTGGCCCAGGCGTCGCTCGCTTTCCCGCAGCGCCTGCTCGACCTGATAGCGCTCGGAAATATCCACGAACGTCAGCACGACGCCGTCGATCCTGTCCTCGACCGTGCGATAGAGCCGCATCCGCACCTCGTACCAGCGGCCGTTGCGGCTGCGGAGTTCGCGCCGGATCGGCGTGAGGTCGGCAAGCACCGCGCGCGCGTCCTTGATCAGGTCGTCGTAATCCAGCTCATGGGCGAAATCGGTGAGCGGCCGCCCTTCGTCGGCCGGCGTGAGGGGGAACAGGTCCAAGACTCGGATGGTGAAGAGCTTGATGTGCAGGTTGGAATCGAGGAACAGCGTGCCGATGTCGGTCGCCGCAATCAGATTCTGCAGATCGCTGTGGGCGCGCGAGATTGCGTCGAGTTTGAGCTTGAGCTCGCTGTTGACGGTCTGCAGCTCCTCGTTGATCGATTGCAGCTCCTCCTTGCTGGTTTCCAGTTCCTCGGCGGTCGAGCGGTATTCTTCGTTGATCGACTGCAGCTCTTCGTTGGCGGCACGCAGTTCCTCGTTCGCGGCGTCGGATTCCTCTCGCACGGTGCGCAGCCGGGCCTGGGTCAGCTCCAGTTCCTGGGTCAAGCGGCGCTCGATTTCGGTGTCGGTCGCATAATTCGGCGAAAGCAGGCTTTCGTCGACGGCTTCGCCTTCGATGAACATGACGATGGCGCCGCGCGGGGCGTTCGTGCCCTCCTCGTACACCGGCCTGACCTGAAGGTGGAGCCGATGCGGCGCTCCGTTGAAGCGCACCAGGATCGGCAGGGTCAGCGTCGATTGCTTTTGCTCGAGCGCGCGATTGAGCGCCGAGCGCAGCTCGAATCGAAGCTCCGGCCGCGCCAGCTCGACGGCGTCGCCGCTGAGCGACCCGCCCGACGGCATGAGGTAGCGCCCGGCGTTGTCGGACAGGTGGATGACGCGATGGGTTTCGTCGACCAGCATGCTGGGCGGCGCCACCTGCTCGATCGCGCGCCGGTGCAGCGCCGCTTCGCCCAGCGCCACGGTCGGGCTCATGGCGCGCCCGAGTTGCACGAAGTGGTCGCGCGCCCCGATCGGCCCAAGCAGCCGCGGCAGCAGGCGCGGCTTGTCGCCAGCGGCCGCGGTGGAGCGGTAGATGCGCGCGGTCCTGTCGATGGGGCGGAACAGCCCCGGCGGATTATCGGCGGTTTCCGAGGAGCCCAGGAATAAATAGCCGCCCGGCTTGAGCGCGTAATGGAACGTGCTGCACACCTGTTCCTGCAATTCGCGATCGAGATAGATCAGCACGTTGCGGCACGAGATCAGGTCGACGTGGGAGAACGGCGGGTCCTTGAGGAGGTCGTGCACGGCAAACAGCACGATGTCGCGCACTTCCTGGCGCAGGCGATAGTGGTCGCCTTCGCGGGTGAAAAACCGGCGCAGGCGCTCCTCGCTCACATCCGCTTCGATCGCGATCGGGAAGCGTCCCTCGCGGGCGGCGGCAAGCGCGCGGGAATCGAGGTCCGAGCCGAACACCTGCATCGGCGGCTTGACGGGATGGCGCGCCGCTTCCCCCAGCAGGAGAATGGCGAAGGAAAAGGCTTCCTCTCCGGTGGCGCAGCCGGACACCCACACACGGATGGTTTCCTCGGATTGCTTGCCGACGAACAACTCGGGCAGCACGTCCCTCGCAATCTTGTCGAACGCTTCGCCGTCGCGGAAGAACGTCGTAACGGAAATCAAGAGATCGCCCAGCAGCGTCTGCGCTTCCTCGGCGTTGTCCCGCATCACCTGATAGTATTCATTCAGGTCGTCGGCGCGGCGGACCTGCATGCGGCGCGCGATGCGGCGCAGCACGGTCGCCCGCTTGTATTTGGAAAAGTCGTGCCCGGTGCGCGCGCGCAGGTGCGCCAGGATGCGCTGCAGCAGGTCATCGTCGAAATTGCGGATGTCGGGAACGGCTGCCCTCTCCTTGACGCGGATGAGGTCGGCCAGGCGCTTGGCGAGGTCGTGCGCCCGCAGCACGAAGTCGGCGGCGCCGGTGGCGATGGCGCTGCGCGGCATCGAGGCGTATTCCGCCTCGTTCGGGTCCTGCACCAGGATGATGCCGCCGGCTTCCTTGACCGCGCGCACGCCGGTGGAGCCGTCCGATCCGGCGCCGCTGAGAATGACGGCAAAGCCGTCGCCCAGTTGTTCCGCGAGCGAGCGGAAGAACAGGTCGATCGCCGCCCGTTGGCCGCGCGGCTCGTCGAACGCGAGAGCGGAAACCTCGTGGTCGATCATTTGCAGGCGTCGGTCGGGCGGAATCACGTAGACGTGGTTCGCCTGCAGGCGGGCGTGCGCGGCGATCTGCACCACCGGCATTTTGGTGCGCGCGGCGATGATCGCCGGCATCTCGCTGCGGTGCTGCGGGTCGAGGTGCACCACGACGACGAAGGCGGCGCCGGTGTCGGCCGGCAGCGCGGCGAAGAAACTCTGGAGCGCCTGGGTGCCGCCGGCCGACGCGCCGATCGCCACGATCACCGGCGTCCGCTCGGAGCGAGAGTCGCCGCTGCAGGGCTCGGCCGCATCGGGCTCGGAAGGCTGCGTTCGCCGCTCGTTGTCGTTATCGTTTGTCACGACGCTACTCCGCCCCAACGTCGGCAAGGCCCACCATAGCTGAAACAGCGCCGATTGCCATGGTTGGCCGTTGGGTCCAAAAAAAACATCGGCGAGCGCGGCTCCTTGCCAAACAACGGCGTCGTGACCTCTTTTTTGTCGGTTTGCCGACATTCGCACGTCGGTCCAATCGGAACCCGTCCGCGCAGGGATTCGTTCTACCTCCGGGCACCAGACCGCCGGAGAGGACGACATTGGCCAATCGCGACGTTCTCGCCATCGGCACATCCGCCGGCGGTGTCGCGGCGTTGACCTTCCTGGCCAAACGTTTTCCCCGCGACTTTCCGGCCGCCGTTCTCGTGACGATCCATCTGCCCAACCACGCCCGCTCGGCGCGCGTGAGAATGTGAAGCCGGTCACCCGCGGCGCAAAAACCGGCCCGGCCGTGCACCGCCCGGATGGGCTTGTGTGACGCCGCTCACGCCCGCGCGCCGCCGGCGCAGCGATAGATCGCGCCATCAGCGAGCGGACCAGCGCGTCCGCCGAAAAGGAGATTAGGATGATGCGATCCCACGCGATCAACGGCGGCCGTGCCCCGGCGCCTGATGCCGCCACGGCGCGGAAATTCTTCGACCTCGGCATGACGTGCGCGACCGGCGCGGGCGACCTCGTCTCCGCGCACAAATGGTTCAACCTCGCCGCCATGCACGGCGACCAACAGGCGAGCGCGCGGCGGGTCGAGATCGCCGCCGAATTGTCCGAGAGCGAGATTGCCGCCGCCCAGCGCGCCGCGCGCGACTGGCTGGCGAACCAGTGATCAGTTATCAGTTATCAGTGACCAGTAAGCAGTGACCAGTAATCGGTGACCAGTAATCTGTGACCGTTCTGATCACTGGTCACTGGTCACTGGTCACTGGTTACTGATTACTTCTTTCTCCGCCGCCGCCGAGGTCGGGCTGTCGGCCGGGCCCGGCTCCACCGCAGCGCCCGCCAGGGCCGTGTTATGCTGGTCCAGCAGACAGGGAGGACATGCGCCATGCGGATCGTTGATTTGAGCCGGGAGCTTTATCACCGAACCCCGGCCTATCCGGGGCAACCGCCGATCATCCACGGCGTCTGGAAGAGCCATGAAGAAGCCTTTGCCGAATCCGGCAACATTCAAGGCAATTGCGTGATGTTCTTCTCCATGCCGGACCACGGCGGCACGCACATCGACGCGCCGCGCCACTTCGGCAAAAGCGGCGTGTCGATCGACCGCTACCCGCTGGAGAATTGTTACGTGAAGGGAATTTGCATCGATCTGCGCCACATCGCGCCGCGCGCGGAGATCACGCCCGCGGATCTGGAGGCGGCCGTGGCCAAGGCGGGCGTTGCCATCCCCAAACGCGGCACGGTGCTGCTGTGCACCGGCCACCACGCGCGTACGTTCCCGACGCCGGCCTATTCGACCGACAATCCGGGCGTCAACGTCGCGGCGACCGAGTGGCTCGCGCGCCAGGGCATCGTGCACTTCGGCATCGACTCGATGCGGCCGGGCCCGGAGGGCGTGGTCAACGCGCTCGTGCACAAGGCCTGCCTCGAGCTCGACATCACGCACATGGAGAGCCTGTGCAACCTCGAAGCCCTGATCGGCCAGGGTGAGTTCCGCTTCATCGGCCTGCCGCTCAAGTGGCGCGAGGGGACCGGCTCGCCGATCCGCGCCGTCGCGATATTTGATGAAGATGCGTAGGGCGCAATAGCCTTGCCCTCGCGCAGGCGAGGGCGGCAGGCGTATTGCGCCGCTTCGGCGCACAAGGCGGCGCAATACGCGGCTTCGCCACTATTGCGCCCTACGGCGCTCGCGGCAATCGCGCGGATGTGAAGACGGTCGCGGTCGAAAACGCATCGTTTTGTCATTGCCAGGCTCGTTTCCGCGGTACAGAATTAATCACAACATGCTCGAAGGATTACCCATGACCCGCACACCCGCGTCCGCCCCTCGTCCCTCGGCCCGGCCCGCCCAAGTGCGTGCCGCCAACCTGCGGAAATTCGCCGCGACCCTTCAGGCGCGTGGCAATCCGCTCGTCGATGACCTGGTATTTCGGGCCGTCGGCGGACACCCCGCGGCGCTGCGCGCCTGCCGGCGCGCGCGCATCGTCGTCGGCCGCGGCCGGCCGCTGTCGTTCCGCCTGGGCCCGATCGAGAACGCGGCGCAGGCCCGCGCCGCCGTGGGACTTCTATGCCAAGCCGTTTCCGCCAATAAGATTACGCTGTGCGAGACGTCGGCGCTGCTCCGGCGGGTTGAGCAGTTTCACACCAGCCCGTTCCTCGCGCTGGTGCACGAGTCCGCCCGCATCGAGGCAACCCTCGCCAATGCGGCGGCCGCGATCGGCATGGACTTCATGTTTACCCCATCCGAGGGGCCGGCGGCGGCGCCCGCCGCCTTCACGCCGCCCGATCTGCCGGCGCTTCTCGGCAGCAACGAAAACACGCCGGAGGGGCTCGATGAGCCCCGGCGCGCCGCGTCCGGATAAGCGTGGGATTGGCGTAGGGCGCAATAGGCGGAAGGCCGTATTGCGCCGCCTTGTGCGCCGTACCGAGCCAGTCCGATCGGGCCACAGCGGCCGCGCGCGTCCGCGCATTACAGACCAAGCGGCCATAGGCGGCCTTCGGCCGCCGTTCTTAGTGTTGCAGAACGCCGACGCGCAGCGTCGGCTATGCGCTCGCGGCGAATCAAAAAGGCGCCCTACGCCCCGTAGCGCAGATGCTCGATCTCGTGCGCCCGATAGATCGGGCCGTTCTTCACTTTGATCGTGGCCTTGGTCCGGTGCTCGGACGGCAGGCGCTGCCAGGAGATGACCGCCTCCTGCAGATCCTCGAAGCGCACCCATCCGCCCGAATGTTCCAACGTCGCCGGCTGCCTCGCTTCCCCGTAAATCCTGCGCTTACCGCTCATGTAGCTTACCCCTCACTGGCTACTGGTCCTCACGCACCCGTATCCGCGGGTCCAATTTCAGCAAAGATAAGGCAAAACTGCGGGCGCCACAGTCGGGGACCGGTCACAGGGCGGTAATATCGGGTTCCGGAGCTGCCCGAACATCTCGCCGCGCCGCGCGTTGCCTCACACGGCCGGGGCGCAGCCGGTCGCGCCGGATACGGCTGCCCCAATGCGCGGAGGCCAGCGTGAACGAAGCCCGACAGCCGCGGCCGACCGCGTCGGCGCGGCCGATCTTCAAGGTGCTCGCGGGGCAGAAGGCGCTCGTGACCGGCGCCAATTCCGGCATCGGGCGCGCGATCGCCGTCGCGTTCGGCCAGGCGGGCGCCGAGGTGATGGTGAACTGGGTCGCGGGCGAGGAGGCGGCGGAAGCGGTGGTCGAGGAGATCGTGAAAAACGGCGGCCGCGCCTGGGCGCACCGCGCCGATGTCGCGCGCGAAGATCAGGTGATCGCCATGTTCCGCCGCATGCGCGAGGAGTTCGGCACCATCGACATCCTCGTCAACAATGCCGGGCTGCAGCGCGACGCCGCGTTCCACGAGATGACGCTGGCGCAATGGAACACGGTGATCGACGTCAATCTCACTGGCCAGTTCCTGTGCGCGCGCGAGGCGATCCGCGAGTTCCTGCGGCGCGGCGTAGTGCCCGAGGTTTCCTGCGCCGCCGGCAAGATCATCTGCATGAGTTCCGTGCATCAGGCGATCCCCTGGGCGGGGCACGCGAACTACGCGGCCTCGAAGGGCGGCGTGAAGATGCTGATGGAATCGATCGCCCAGGAATACGCCCCCCAGCGCATCCGCGTGAACGGGATTGCGCCCGGCGCCATCCGCACGCCGATCAACCGCGCGGCGTGGGAGACCAAACAGGCCTACGACGCGCTGATGACGCTGATCCCCTACCACCGCATCGGCGAGCCGGAGGACGTGGCGCGCGCCGCGGTCTGGCTCGCCTCCGACGATTCCGACTACGTGGTGGGCGCGACCTTGTTCATCGACGGCGGCATGACGCTGTTTCCCGCCTTCGCCCGCGGCGGTTGAGCGCGTGACGGCCGATGTGGCTCGTTCGGACTGACGGCCGCTACGTTCCCGCTTCCGTGGTGCCGCGCGGCTTGCGGCGGATGCGTGTGGTCGGTCCCTTTTTCGGCGCGCTGCGCTCGAAGCGCTTGGCGACTTCCGCCGCCTCGGCGGCCGAGAGCATGCGCCCGACCTGGTCCGGCGCGAGCATGGCGCGGCAGCGCTCGTCGAGCTCATGGCCGACCGTGAACCGGGCGCCGGTCGCGACCCCGCTCACGGTCGCGCGCAGGCGCGCGGCCGAAAGCGTCTCGCCCTCGACGATGGCGACGCCGAGAAACCTCCCGTCACGTTCGAAGCACAGCCACCACATGGCCGCAAAAAGCGGTTCAACGCGAAGCCCCGGGAAAATAATGCCCGCAAGGTGCCCGCGTGGCGAGTCGCAACAGAGTCCGAAAGCTGACATAATAAGCAAACATTTGACCGGCACTGTCATTGCGAGCGAAGCGAAGCAATCCAGGGCAAGACGCCCGGTACTCGCGGTTCTGGATTGCTTCGTCGCCCCTTCGGGGCTCCTCGCAATGACGCCGTTAGCGCCCGGAGGAGAACCATGAACGTCGCGGCTCACGAAATTGAAGCGGCCGAGCACGAGCGGCTGGTGCTCGACACCGTGGACCGGTTTCTCGCGGCCGAGGTGCGGCCGCACGTGCGCGCGCTCGAGCACGACGACGTCTATCCGGCCGAAATCGTCGACAAGATGAAATCGCTGGGGCTGTTCGGCTGCACCATCCCGCAGGAGCACGGCGGCCTTGGGCTTTCGACCGCGACCTACGCGCGCATCGTGGAGCGCATCTCGTCGGTGTGGATGTCGCTTGCCGGCGTCATCAACTCGCACCTGATCCTCGCCACCGTGCTCGAGCGCAACGGCACGCAGGAACAAAAAACAACCTTCCTCCCGCGCCTCGCGCGCGGCGAGCTTCGCGGCGGCGTGGGACTGACCGAGCCGGACTGCGGGACCGACCTGCAGGCGATCCGCACCGTCGCGCGCCGCGACGGCGCCGACTACGTCGTCAACGGCCGCAAGACCTGGATCACCAACAGCCTCTACGGCAACTGCCTGGCGCTGCTGGTCAAGACCGATCCCAACGCGACGCCGCGCCACAAGGGCATGAGCGTGCTGTTCGCCGAGAAGGGGCCGGGATTTGCCGTCGAGCGCAAGCTCGAGAAGCTCGGCTACCGCGGCATCGACACCTGCGAGCTTGCCTTCGATGATTACCGCGTACCGGCAAGCCGGCTGATCGGCGGCGTCGAAGGGCGCGGTTTGCAACAAATTCTCAGCGGGCTAGAGCTCGGCCGCATCAACGTCGCGGCGCGCGGGGTCGGGGTCGCGGACGCGGCGCTCACGGAGGCGGTCGCCTATTCGCAGGTGCGCAAGACCTTCGGCAAGCCGATCTGCCAGCACCAGGCGATCCAGCTCAAGCTCGCCGACATGGCGACGCGGGTCGAGGCCGCGCGCCTTCTCACCCAGCGCGCCGCGACCGCCTACGACCGCGGCGAACGCTGCGACATGGAAGCCGGCATGGCGAAACTCGCCGCGACCGAGGCCGCGCTCGAGAACAGCATCGAGGCGATGCGCATTCACGGCGGCTACGGCTATTCCAAGGAGTTCGCGGTCGAGCGCCTCTATCGCGATGCGCCGCTGCTCGTCATCGGCGAGGGCACCAACGAGATGCAGCGCATCATCATCGCCCGCCAGCTGATCGAACGAAACCGGGCGTGAGGATCAGATGTCAGAGAACAGATGTAATACCATCTCCGGGTGATTAGATCGGTTTGCGTGGTTTTGGCCACCAGTGGAAATTGGTGGAGCTGGCGATGGTTTTTTGATCCTGGTGAAGCACGCAACAGCGCTGTGCCACAACGGCATCCAGATCATCGATCGTATCGAAG
>WNGJ01029407.1_pt2 | contig 10762 bp, 8 predicted proteins | sample 5400611 | NCBI WGS metagenome assembly WNGJ01 (sample SAMN13153375, study PRJNA577476) | soil metagenome | isolation source: 40 cm soil or saprolite under Garry oak tree replicate 1 | place: USA:California | collected 2016-06-15
TACCCGGTCGCCAAACCGATCGCGGACCGCGTCCCGCAACTTCCCAACGACCCCGAGTCGCTGGTCAAGCTGGACGGTGCCATCAAGGTGATCGGGGGTGTCGCGCTGGTCTTCGGCCCGTTCGCCCGGCCCGCGGCGCTGCTGCTCGCCGGTAGCCTGGTGCCCACGACGCTCGCCGGGCACCGGTTCTGGGAGACCACGGACCCGGACCAGCGGGTCAGTGACCGGGTCGAGTTCTTCAAGAACGTCAGCCTGACCGGCGGGCTGCTGCTCGCCGCGCTGGACACCGGGGGCCGGCCCTCCGTGCCGTGGATGGCGAGCAAGGCCGTGCACGGTGCCGCCGAGACCGTCGGCGAGGCCGCCGAGTCGGTCGGCGGCGCCGTGACCGGCGCGGTCGGCACCGTCGCCGGCGCCGCCGGGGCGCTCGGCGGCGCCGTCGCGCACGGGACGGGCCGGGCGCGCGGTCGCTCGGCCAGGCGCGCGGGCAAGGCGGCGAAAGCCGCGGAGAAGGCGAAGGGCAAGGCGGCGAAGGCCGCGGAGAAGGCGAAGGGCAGGGCCGCCAGGGCAGCCGACGAGGCGAGAGGCCGGGCGGCCAGGGCAGCCGAGGAGGCGAGAGGCCGGGCGGCCAGGGCAGCCGAGGAGGCGAAGGGCCGGGCCGCGAAGTCCGCGCTGGTCGCCGGTGTCGTCGCCAAGGGTGCCGCGGCGGCGAGCAAGGGCGGTGCCCGGTCGGCGAAGGAGAGATTCGCCGCGGCCGTCTCCCACTGACCGACCGGATCTCGACCCCGCCGCGGCGGCGGGCGACCCGGCATCGGCGGTCCCAGCTGCGGCCTTAGGCTGACCGGGTGCCCTTCGCTCGCCCCTCCGCGGCGCTGGTCCGCCGGCTGGCGGTCGCGTCGGTCGTGGCCAACACCGCGATCGTGGTGACCGGCGGAGCGGTCCGGCTCACCGACTCCGGGCTCGGGTGCCCGACCTGGCCCCGCTGCACGGCCGGGTCGTACACGCCAACCGCGGCGTACGCACAGCATGGGCTGATCGAGTTCGGCAACCGGATGCTCACCTTCGTGCTCGGGCTGGTCGCGCTGGCGACCCTGGTGGCGGTGCTGCTGCGAGGGCGGCGGTCGCTGCGTCCGCTGGCGGTCGCCGCGTTCCTCGGCATCCCGGCGCAGGCCGTGCTCGGCGGGATCACCGTCCGCACCGGCCTGAACCCGTGGACGGTGGCCGGGCACTTCCTGCTGTCGATGGTGATCCTCGCGGTGACGGTCGCGCTCGCCTGGCGCGCGGCACGTCCCGACGACGGTCCGCCGACACGCGTGCTCGGCCGCGAGCTGACCCTGCTGATCGGCGTGCTGACCGCGGTGACCGCGGCGGTGCTGGTCCTCGGCACCGTGGTGACCGGCAGCGGCCCGCACGCCGGCGACGCCGCGGCCGCTCGAACCGGCTTCGATCCGGCAACCGTCGCCCAGTTGCACGCCGACGCCGTGATGCTGCTGGTCGGGCTGAGCGCCGCGACGGTGCTGGCGCTGCGGGCGGTCGGCGCGCCGCGGCCGGTGCGGCGGGCGGCCCTGGCGCTTCTCGCGGCCGAGCTCGCGCAGGGATTCGTCGGCTTCGTGCAGTACTTCGCCGGCCTGCCGGTGCTCCTCGTCGGCGCGCACCTGCTCGGCGCGTGCCTGGTCTGGATCGCCGCGGTCCGCCTGCTGCTCACGACCCGGCAGCGGGCTCCCGTCGGCTCGCCGGAGCCGGCCGCCCGACCCGAGTATGCCGCCACCTGACCGGCGGGCCGCCCGGACGCGCCACGGTCGGCCCGGCCCCCGTCAGAGCGTGACGGCCTGCCGGATCGCCTGTGCCAGTCGGTCGGCCGCGGCGGGCGCGGTCCAGAGGAACAGCGACGGCTCGGTCAGCTCCACCTCGACGACGACCGGCTCGCCGTCCGGCCCGGGCACCAGGTCGACCCGCGCGTACAGCAGCCGCCGCTGGCCGCCCGGCACCGCGGCCAGCGTCTGCTCGGCGAGCCGCAGCTCGAGCGCGGACGGCTCCCGCGGCACGATCCGCTCAGCCCGCCACATCTCGTCGACCTGCGGAGCAGCCCCGGCCTTCAGCAGCGCGTCCTTGCGGATCGCGTGGCTGTACGCGCCGCCGACATGCAGGACCGCGGTCTCGCCCGCCTCCTCGATGCCGGCCAGGTAGGGCTGGACCATGACGCGGCGCCCGGCGGCGAGCAGCTGCCGCGCGTGCTCGCGGGCGCGCTCGAACTCGGCCGACCCGTACCGGGCGGTGTCGCGGGCACCGGCGCTGACCGCCGGCTTCACCACGACGCCGGTCCGGCTCTCGCCCCAGCCGTCCGGCGAGACCGTCTCACCCGGGTCCAGCCACCGCGTCGGCACCACCGGGACGCCGGCGGCCGCCAGGTCCCGCAGGTACGTCTTGTCGGTGTTCCAACCGATGACGTCCGCGGGGTTGGCCAGCCTGGGCAGGCTCGCCGCCCACGCCACGAAGTCGTCCCGCCGGGGCACGTAGTCCCAGGTCGACCGGATCACGACCAGGTCGTACGACCCCCAGTCCGTCGCCGGGTCGTCCCACACCCGCCATTCGGAGTCCAGACCCGCCGCGGCGCAGGCGGCCAGCAGCAGCTCGGAGTCGTCGTCGCCGGCGGGAAACTCGCGGCAGGTGGCCAGGGCGATCCGCGGCAGTGCCCGCGTCGGGCCAGCCGCCCGCCGGCGCACCTCAGCGCACCAGCGCGTCGACGGCGACCGCGACGAACAGGAGCGCGAGGTAGGAGTTGGACAGGCGGAACAGGCGCAGCGCCCGCGGCTCCACCCCCCGCCTCACCCGCGCCAGCAGGCCGTGCGCCGCGGCCAGGAACCACGCACCGGCTGCCAGCGCGGCCGCGCCGTAGACCCAGGACGTCACCAGCGGCCAGAGCAGCAGCGAGGTGGCCACCGTGAGCCATGCGTAGGCCACGATCCGATGCGCGACCGCTGTCGGGGTGGCGACCACCGGGAGCATCGGCACGCCGGCGCGCGCGTAGTCGTCGCGGAAGCGCATCGCCAGCGCCCAGAAGTGCGGCGGCGTCCAGAAGAAGATCACCACGAAGAACAGCCACATGGTGGCGATGGACAGCACGGCCAGCCCGACGCCGAAGACCAGCGCCGAGAGCGGCGAGACGGCGTGCCGGGCCAGCGGACGGGCGATCGTGCGGCGCATCACCGCGTCGATGTCCCGGTCGAGGTAGCAGTTGAGCGCGTTGGCGCTGCCCGCCGCGAGCGAGCCGCCGACCAGGGTGGCCGCGACCAGGCCGAGCGGCGGCAGCCCACCCGCGGCGAGGATCATCGCCGGCACCGTGGTGACCAGCAGCAGCTCGACGATCCGCGGCTTGGTCAGCGCCAGGTAGGCCCGGCAGGTCGCCACGACCCGCCGGCGCCGCGCGGCCCGCTCGGCGCGCACGTCGATCACGCCCGGACGGGCGGCCAACCCGCCGGCCGGACGCGCCGAGCCCGGCAGCACCTGGGTCATGGGCGACAACTCTACGGGCCAGGCGGTGTCCCGCCCGACCCGGGCTGGACCTCGATTCCGTGCGCGGGCCGGGCCGCCGAGGCCAGCGCCGACACCCGGGCGACCGGACCACTCACCCGCCGCCCCCGGCTCCGGCGTCCCCGGCCGAGCCGCAGTCCCGAGGCCCGATGGGCGCCGGCCGCGGCTCTGGCGGACCGGCCCGGCCAGGCCCGGTCGGCCTCGCTGGATGGAAGCCGTGTTTGCGCCCGGCTCGGAGGGTAGGTCGCAGGGAGTGGGCAACGGGGCGGGACCGGATGCCGGCGCGCGCCCTCGACCGGGCGCGGAGATGGACGGCGGGATTACCCTCAGCGTGATCGCCGTCACGGGCGCCGGCCGATCGGCGCTGCTCGCCAGGCCTCATGCAAGCGCAACCATTGCGGCAGTACGGTCCGGCCGGTCAGCCCGGCCGGCCAGCACGGCCCGTCAACCCCGACCAGTCGCCGAACCCACCGAGCCAGCCCGGTCCCGTACAGCCCGGCCCGTCAGCGAGGAGCCACCCGCGTGAACGACACCCCGGCGCAGCCATCCGCAGGCAGCGACACGGCAGAGCCCGTCGAGAAGTCGCCCGAGCCGGCGCCTGAGCCGAGCGTCGAGGCCCGGCCGCCGTCGCACCCGGAGGGCTGGAGCGAGCTCGACTCCCGCGCGGTGGACCTGATCCGGGTGCTGGCGATGGACGCGGTGCAGAAGGTCGGCAACGGCCATCCCGGCACCGCCATGAGCCTGGCCCCGGCCATCTACACGCTGTTCCAGCGGGTGCTGCGGCACGACCCGGCCGACCCGCACTGGATCGGCCGGGACCGCTTCGTGCTCTCGGCGGGCCACACCAGCCTGACCCTCTACATCCAGCTCTACCTGTCTGGCTACGGACTGGAGCTGGACGACCTGAAGGCGCTGCGGACGTGGGGCTCGCTGACGCCGGGCCACCCCGAGCGCGGGCACACGGTGGGGGTGGAGACCACGACCGGCCCGCTCGGTCAGGGAGTCGGCAACGCGGTCGGCATGGCGATGGCCTCCCGCCGGGAGCGCGGCCTGCTCGACCCGGACGCGCCGCCCGGGCAGAGCCCCTTCGACCACTTCGTCTACTGCGTCGCGTCCGACGGGGACATGGAGGAGGGCGTGTCCAGCGAGGCGTCCTCGATCGCCGGACACCAGCAACTCGGCAACCTCATCCTGATCTACGACGACAACCAGATCTCCATCGAGGACGACACCGACATCGCCTTCAGCGAAGATGTCGGCAAGCGTTACGAGGCGTACGGCTGGCATGTCCAGGACGTCGACTGGCGCCGACCGGACGGGACCTACCTGGAGGACGTGGCGGGGTTCCAGGCCGCGCTGGCGGCGGCATCCGGCTGCGGACGATCATCGCGTGGCCGGCGCCGAACGCGCAGAACACCGGCAAGGCGCACGGCTCGGCGCTGGGCGCGGACGAGGTGGCCGCGACCAAGCGCGTGCTCGGCTTCGACCCGGACAAGACCTTCGACGTCGACCCCGAGGTGCTCGAGCACGCGCGGAAGGTGCGGGAGCGCGGACAGCGGCTGCACGCGGAGTGGCAGCAGCGCCTCGACGCCTGGACGGCGGCCAACCCGGAGCGCAAGGCCCTGCTCGACCGGCTGCTGGCCCGCGCCCTGCCCGCCGGCTGGACCGACGCGCTGCCCAGCTTCCCGCCCGACCCGAAGGGGATGGCGACCCGGAAGGCCTCCGGCGAGGTGCTGTCCGCGATCGCGCCGGTGCTGCCGGAACTGTGGGGCGGTTCGGCCGACCTGGCCGAGTCCAACCTCACCACGCCGAAGGGCGAGCCCTCGTTCGTCCCGACCGAGCACCAGACCAAGGAGTTCCCCGGCGGGCCGTACGGGCGGGTGCTGCACTTCGGGATCCGCGAGCACGGGATGGGCTCCATCCTCAACGGCATCACCCTGCACGGCCTGACCCGGCCGTACGGCGGGACGTTCCTCATCTTCAGTGACTACATGCGCCCGGCCGTCCGGCTGGCCGCGATCATGGGGCTGCCGGTGACGTACGTCTGGACGCACGACTCGATCGGGCTCGGCGAGGACGGCCCGACGCACCAGCCGGTCGAGCACCTCGCGGCACTGCGGGCGATCCCCGGCCTGGACGTGGTCCGGCCCGGCGACGCCAACGAGACCGCGGTCGCCTGGCGGATCGTCCTGGAGCACACCGACCGGCCGGCGGGCCTCGCCCTGACCCGGCAGAACGTGCCCACCTGGGACCGCTCCGCCGACTCGCCCGACGGCACCACCGGGGACGTGGAGGGCACCGCGAGGGGGGCGTACGTGCTCGCCGAGGCGGCCGCCAAGCCGACCCCCGACGTGATCATCGTCGCCACCGGCTCGGAGGTCCAGCTGGCGGTCGAGGCCCGGAAGCGGCTCGAGGCCGAGGGCGTTGCCACCCGCGTGGTCTCGATGCCGTGCCGCGAGTGGTTCGAGGAGCAGGACGCCGCCTACCGGCAGGCAGTCCTGCCGACCGGCGTCAAGGCCCGGGTGAGCGTCGAGGCCGCCGTCGCCCAGGGGTGGCGCGAGATCGTCGGCGACGCCGGCGAGATCGTCAGCCTGCAGCATTACGGTGCAAGCGCTGCCTACACGGTGCTGTTCGAGCAGTTCGGCTTCACGCCGGACCGGGTGGTGGCAGCGGCGCACGCCAGCCTGGAGCGGATCGGTGCCATCACCGGCACCACCACCGGAAACTAGGAGGTCTGCCATGAGCGACCCACTGGCCGAGCTCGCCGCCGCCGGAGTGGCGATCTGGCTGGACGACATCTCCCGCGAGCGGCTGCGCAGCGGCAACCTGGAGCATCTCGTCCGCGACAAGCACGTGGTCGGCGTGACGAGCAACCCGACGATCTTCCAGAAGGCGCTGGCCCAGGGCGACGCCTACGACGAGCAGATCCGCGACCTGGCGCTGCGCGGCGTCGACGTCGGCGAGGCGGTCCGCGCGATCACGGCGTACGACGTGCGCTGGGGATGCGACGTGCTGCGCGAGGTCCACGACCGCACCGACGGCGTGGACGGCCGGGTCTCCCTCGAGGTCGACCCGCGGATCGCGCACGACACCGCCCGGACCGTGGCCGAGGCCAAGGCGCTGTGGTGGCTGGTGGACCGGCCCAACCTGTTCATCAAGATCCCGGCCACCGCCGAGGGGCTGCCGGCGATCACCGAGACGCTCGCCGCCGGGATCAGCGTCAACGTCACGCTGATCTTCTCCCTGGACCGGTACGAGCAGGTGATGGACGCCTTCCTGGCCGGCCTGGAGCAGGCGAGGGCCAACGGGCACGACCTGGCGAAGATCGGCTCGGTGGCCTCGTTCTTCGTCTCCCGCAACGACACCGAGACGGACAAGCGGCTGGACAAGATCGGCACCGAGGAGGCCAAGGCGCTGCGCGGGTCCGCCGCGATCGCGAACGCGCGGCTGGCCTACCAGCGCTACGAGAGGGTCTTCGGCGGCGAACGCTGGCAGGCGCTGGCCGCGGCCGGCGCGCACCCGCAACGGCCGCTGTGGGCGTCCACCGGGGTCAAGGACCCGCAGTACGACGACACCCGGTACGTCGTCGACCTGGTCGCCCCCGGGGTGGTGAACACGATGCCGGAGGCGACGCTGGACGCGGTCGCCGACCACGGGAAGATCCGCGGGGACACCATTCGCGGGCACTACGAGGAGGCCCAGCAGGTGCTCGACCGGCTGGCCGCGCTCGGCATCGACTACGACGACGTCGTGCAGACGCTCGAGGACGAGGGCGTGAAGAAGTTCGAGGACTCCTGGAACGAGCTGATCGAGCAGGTCGCCGCGTCGCTGCAGGGTGCCGGCGCGCAGGTGGCGCCCGACGGCGCCGTCAGGCCCGCGGGCAGCGGCCCGGCCGCGGCCGACCGGGAGGGGACGACCCGGTGACCGGGCTGTCGGTGACCCCCTCCGACGCCGGTCTGGCGGAGTTCGCCCAGGCGCTGCGCGAGCTGACCACGCGTGCGGCCGCCGAGGACGTCGCGCGCCGGCTCGCGGTGAAGGACCCGACGCTGTGGGGACCGGAGGCGGAGCCGGAGGCGTCCGTCCGGCTCGGCTGGCTCGACCTGCCGGAGACCTCCCGGGACCTGCTTCCCCGGCTGCACGACCTGCGCCACGAGCTCCTCAGCGAGGGCATCCACCACGTCGTGCTCGCCGGGATGGGCGGCTCCTCGCTGGCGCCGGAGGTCATCGCGCGGACCGCCGGCGTCGAGGTCACCGTGCTGGACACCACCGACCCCCAGCAGGTCAAGGCGGCGATCGACGACCGGCTGGAGCATTCGGTGGTCGTGATCAGCTCGAAGTCCGGCGGCACAGTCGAGACCGACAGCCACCGGCGGGCGTACTGGGCGGCGTTCACGGCGAAGGGCTACTCGGACGAGCAGACCGGCCGGCACTTCGTCGCGGTCACCGACCCGGGCTCGCCGCTCGAGGCGGCGGCCAAGGAGGCCGGCTTCCGGGAGGTCTTCCTGGCCGACCCGAACGTCGGCGGCCGCTACAGCGCGCTGTCGGCGTTCGGGCTGGTGCCCACGACGCTGGCCGGTGTCGACCCGGCCCCGCTGCTCGACGACGCCGCGGCCCTGCGGGACACGCTCGCGGCCGGCGAGCACAACCCCGCGCTCGACCTCGGCCTCGCCTTCGGAGCCGCCTACCTCGTCGGCCGGGACAAGCTGGTCATCGCGGATGCCGGCTCCGGCCGGGCCAGCGAGACCGGGCTCCCCGCCCCCGCGTTGCCTGGCTTCGGGGACTGGGCGGAGCAACTGGTCGCCGAGTCCACCGGCAAGCAGGGCAAGGGCCTGCTGCCGGTGGTGGTCGAGGGCGCGAGCGCCCCCGGGACCTCGGGCGACGACGTGGCGCTGGTGCTGCTCGGCGATCCGGACGACGCCGGTGCGGCTGCCGCCCGGGCGATCGCCGCGGTGTCCGGACCGCTGGGGGCGCAGTTCCTGGCCTGGGAGTACGCGACGGCGGTGGCCGGCTGGGCGATGCGGATCAACCCGTTCGACCAGCCGAATGTGCAGGAGTCGAAGGACAACACCGGCAGGATCCTGCAGTCTGGCCGGCCCGACGAGCGGCCGGCCTTCGTGGACGGCGGGGTCGAGGTGCATGCCCCGGCCGAGCTGCTCGCCGGCGCCAGCACGCTGGAGCAGGCGCTGCGGGCGCTGCTGGCCTCCGTGCCGGAGCGCGGCTACCTGGCCGTGATGGCGTACCTGGACCGGGACCGGGACGCCTCGGCCGCCGACACGCGCAGCGGGCTGGCCGCCACCCTCGGCAAGGCGGTCACCTTCGGCTGGGCGCCGCGCTTCCTGCACTCGACCGGGCAATACCACAAGGGCGGCCCGCAGGTCGGAGCGTTCCTGCAGATCACCGGCGTGCCGGCGGCCGACCTCGCGGTGCCCGGCCGGCCGTACACGTTCGGCTTGCTGCAGGCCGCTCAGGCCGCCGGCGACCGGCAGGCGCTCACCGGTCGGGGCCGTCCGCTCCTGCACCTGCACCTGACCGACCGCTCGAGCGGCCTGGGCCAGCTCCTGGAGGCCATACCGTGACCAGCTCGCACTCCCTCCTGGATGCGCCGCGGCCCAACCCGCTGCGCGACCCCCGGGACCGCCGGCTGCCCCGGGTGCCGGAGCCGTGCGCGCTGGTGGTCTTCGGCGTGACCGGGGACCTGGCCCGCAAGAAGCTGATCCCGGCGATCTACGACCTGCACAGCCGCGGGCTGCTGCCCACCGACTTCGTGCTGGTCGGATTCGCCCGCCGGGACTGGGGGGACGGCGACTTCGAGGACATGGCCCGGGAGGCGGCCCGGTCCTATTCCCGCACGCCCTGGCGGGAAGAGATCTGGTCGCGGCTGGCCGGCAACATCCGCTTCGTGCCGGGCTCGTTCGACGACGACCACTCCTTCGACGAGCTGGCCAGCTGTCTGGATGAGATGCGCGACTCGCGCGGGATCAAGGGCAACGCGGCGTTCTACCTGTCGATCCCGCCGCCCGCCTTCCCGACGGTCCTCAAGCAGCTGCAGCGCACCGGGATGGCGGACAACCACAAGTCCGGCGGCTGGCGGCGAGTGGTGGTCGAGAAGCCGTTCGGGCACGACCTGCAGTCCTCCCGGGAGCTCAACGACCTCGTCGACGACGTCTTCACCCCGCAGGACGTCTTCCGCATCGACCACTACCTGGGCAAGGAGACGGTCCAGAACGTCCTGGCGCTGCGCTTCGCCAACATGCTGTTCGAGCCGGTGTGGAACGCGAACTACGTGGACTCGGTACAGATCACGATGGCCGAGGACGTCGGCATCGGCAGCCGCGCCGGCTTCTACGACCTGACCGGCGCGGCCCGCGACGTGCTGCAGAACCACATCCTCCAGCTGCTCGCGCTGACCGCGATGGAGGAACCGGTGGAGTTCACCGTGGACGCGATCCGGACCGAGAAGCTCAAAGTGCTGCGCGCGATCACGCTGCCCGGGGACCTGCGGGCGTACGCGATCCGCGGGCAGTACACGCAGGGCTGGCTGGCCGGCGAGCGGGTGGTCGGCTACCGGCAGGAGAAGGACGTGCCGCCGGACTCCAAGACCGAGACGTACGCGGCGGTCAAGCTGGACATCGAGACCCGCCGCTGGGCCGGCGTCCCGTTCTACCTGCGGACCGGCAAGCGGCTGCCGCGGCGGGTCACCGAGATCGCGGTGTCGTTCAAGAAGGCGCCGCACCTGCCGTTCTCCAAGACCGACACCGAGGAGCTGGGCCACAACCAGCTGGTGATCCGCGTGCAGCCGGACGAGGGGGTGACGCTGAAGTTCGGCTCGAAGGTGCCGGGGTCGCAGATGGAGGTCCGGGACGTCTCCATGGACTTCCTCTACGGCGAGGCGTTCACCGAGTCGAGCCCGGAGGCGTACGAGCGGCTGATCCTGGACGTGCTGCTCGGCGACGGGACCCTGTTCCCGACGGCCGCCGAGGTCGTGGCCTCCTGGCTGGTGGTGGACCCGCTGGAGGAGTTCTGGGACGACCACGAGCCGGCGTTCTACCGGGCCGGCGAGTGGGGGCCCAAGGAGGCCGACGAGATGCTCGCGCGCGACGGGCGCAGCTGGAGGCGGCCGTGACGGCAGCCCGGGCGGCGGGAGTGAGCCGGTGACGACACCCGATGCGAACGGCACGAGGATGACCACACCCCGGGCGGCGGGAGTGAACCGGTGACGACACCCGATGCGAAC
>WNGJ01008787.1_pt1 | contig 10759 bp, 9 predicted proteins | sample 5400611 | NCBI WGS metagenome assembly WNGJ01 (sample SAMN13153375, study PRJNA577476) | soil metagenome | isolation source: 40 cm soil or saprolite under Garry oak tree replicate 1 | place: USA:California | collected 2016-06-15
GTTCACCGGCGACTACTACCTCTCGGTCGTCCGGGCGATCAAAGCTGCGGTTCCGGGCCTGCACGTGCACGCGTTCTCCGCACTCGAGATCTGGCAGGGGGCGGCGACGCTCGGCCTCGCGCTCGAGGACTACCTCGCCCAGCTGCGGGACGCCGGGCTCAGCTCATTACCCGGGACGGCGGCCGAGATCCTGGACGACGAGGTCCGGCGCGTGATCTGCCCGGACAAGGTGACGACCGCGCAGTGGCTCCACGTGCACGACGTCGCGCACCGGGTCGGTCTCCGTTCGAACGTGACGATGATGTTCGGCCACGTCGAGGGCCCGCACGCCTGGGCGCGTCACCTCGTGCACGCGCGCGAGCAGCAGCGTTCGAGCGGCGGCTTCACCGAGTTCGTGCCGCTGCCGTTCGTGCACATGGAAGCTCCAATGTGGCTGCGCGGCCAGGCGCGCTCCGGGCCGACCTTCGGCGAGACGCTGCTCGTGCACGCGGTCGCGCGGCTCGCGCTGCATCCGTGGATCACGAACATCCAGGTCTCCTGGGTCAAGCTCGGAGCGCAGGGGGTTGCTGCCGCGTTGCGGGCCGGTGTGAACGATCTCGGCGGCACGCTGATGAACGAGTCGATCTCGCGGTCGGCCGGCGCCGAGCACGGGCAGGAGTTCCCGCCGGAGTCGATGGAGGAGCTGATCCGTTCGGCGGCGCGCATCCCGCGGCAGCGCACGACGCTCTACGACGACGCGCCGGAAGAGCGGCGACTCGCCTCGTTCGGCGCGGCGCCGCTGGCCGAGCCGTCGAATCCCCCCGTGAAGGATGCGCGACTCGTCGCACCTCCCCGGCTCATCCGGCCGGGGTTTGCAGCTTCTCGCTGACCGTGTTCCGCTGGGCCGACTTCGAGAGTGCGGCTCCCGAGTTGGCGGCGCAAGGACGCGAGCTGATCGATCGGCAAGGGTTCGTCCTCCTCGGCACGATTCGCCGAGACGGGACCCCGCGGATCAGTCCGGTCGAAGCGCGTGTCGTGCAAGGGCATCTGATGCTCGTGATGATCCGCGGCACGCACAAGGCGCGCGATGTCCTGCGTGACTCCAGGCTCGTGCTGAACACGCCCGTGTTCGATCCGGCCGATCCGGGCTGCGAGCTCAAGCTGCGCGGCCGCGCAGTCGTGGTCGAGGATCGGGGCCTGTTGGAGGCAACCGCGAAAGCGACGGAGGCCGCGAGCGGCTGGCGTCCACCGGCGGACTGGCACTTCTTCTCGGTCGAGGTCGAAGACGTCGCGCTCATGGAATGGGATCGCGGAGCGCTGGCGATGACGCGCTGGGCCGGCGAGCGTGGCATCGAGCGCCTGACGCGACCTGCTCCCTTCCTCGACGCGCCGCGCCGCTAGGGCTCGAACCTGAGCAGATCGTCAAGCGACTCGCGCCTGCGGATCAGCTCTGCCCGTCCGTTCGCCACGAGCACCGCGGCGGGTCGCGACACGCCGTTGTAGTTCGACGCCATCGCGAGCGTGTAAGCGCCCGTCGCAGGTACGGCCAGGAGATCGTCTCGGTGCGGCTCCGGCAGCTCGACGCCGTCGATGAGCACGTCGCCGGACTCGCAGTGCTTGCCGGCGATGCGGTAGGTCCCGGAGACCGGCTCGTCCACGCGGTGCGCCAATAGCGCTTCGTAGCGCGAGCCGTAGAGCTGCGGACGCGGGTTGTCCGACATGCCGCCGTCCACGGCCGCGTAGGCGACGCCGGTCGTCCGCTTGACCACGCCGACACGGTAGAGCGTGAATCCCGCCGTCCCGACCAGCGATCGGCCCGGCTCGAAGATCACGCGGGCCGGCTCCGTCCAGTGTTGGCGCAGGCGGAGCAGCAACTCCCGCGCGAATTCCTCCGGCTCCGGCGCGCTCTCGGCCAACGAATGCCGGACGGCGAGCCCGCCGCCGAGGTCGAACACGCGCGCGGTCCAGTCGAGCTCCGCGCGGCAATGAAGCGCGACGTCGACCAGCCGCTCCACGGCGAGCAAGCTCTCGACACTGCGCGCGAGCTGTGAGCCGATGTGGACGTGCAGCCCGGCAACGTCGAGCCCCCTAGTCCGTGCATCGCGCACTGCGGCGACGACGTCGTCGGCGGCGAGCCCGAACTTCGACTCCGCATGCGCGGTCTGGATGGCGCGGTGCGTCTCGGCTTCGATGGCGGGAGTGACGCGGATCAGAACCGTTTCGACACCGGCAGCCCTTGCACGCTCGGCTTCGTCGAGCGCGTCGAGGACGACCAGTGCGCCCGCGGTCGCTGCGGCGCCGAGCTCCTCCTCCGACTTGTTGTTCCCGTGGAAGACGATCCGGTCACCGGACACGCCCGCACGCAGCGCGAACTCGAGCTCCCCTCGGGTCGAGACGTCGGCGCCGAGCCCCTCGGCCGCAAGCAGCCGCAGCAGCGCGACGTTCGGAAACGCCTTCGTCCCGTAGACGACGAGCGCCTCGGGGTCCACGCGGGCGTACGCGCGCGTACGCGCGAGGACGGTATCCCGGCAGTACACGACGAGAGGCGTGCCGTATTCCTCGGCGAGCGCCGACGCGCGGACGCCACCCACGGCGAGCTCGCCCTGCTCGACGGTCGCGGTGTCGGGGAAGAGCTCGATCAGCTGGTTCAGCGCGTTAGTCGCCCCACCAGCCCTGAACCATTTCGGCGTCGCCGGGACCCGTGTTCGGGGCTCCCACGATCAGGAACTCCGCGCCCTCGTTGCCGGCCTCCATCGACCTCATCGTGTCTTTGTGGACCCGAACCGCGTCCCACTGCTTGAGGTCCTTGACCTCCTCGTCGATCTTCATCCGCGCACTGCCGCTGACGAGGACATAGACCTCCTCCTGGTTCTTGTGCTTGTGGCCGAACGGAAGTCGGAAACCGGGCGCGACCCGGCAGTAACTGAGCCCCGACTGCTCGAGCCCCAGGGGAACGCGTGCCATCCGGAACTCGAGATCGGGCGAGAGGCCGAAGTTCGGAGCCTGATCCTCGGCGTCCTTGAGGTTGAGATGTGTGTAGTCGCTCATGTCGCCAATTATGGTTGCTAAAGTCATTCCGATGACGGAGCTGCTTTCGTAGGAAAGGGAGCCATCGTGGCGAAGGCCGCGCCAGCTCCCCACGGCCTCTCACTCGAGAGGCTTTTTCGTTTCTAGAGGACGGTCATGGACAGGTACGACGCGCAGACAATCGAGACCAAGTGGCAGCGGATCTGGGAGGAGAGCCGCGCCTTCGAGGTGCCGAACCCCGAGCCCGGAGCGCCGCGCAACGACCGCAAGTCCTATGTCCTCGAGATGCTGCCGTACCCATCGGGCTCGTTGCACATCGGGCACGTCCTGGTCTACACGCTCGGCGACGTCCTCGCGCACTTCTACCGCCGCAACGGCGCGGAGGTCCTGCGCCCGATGGGCTACGACTCATTCGGGCTGCCGGCGGAGAACGCGGCGATCAAGGAGGGCGGGCACCCGCGCGAGATCGTCGAGCGGAACATCAAAGCGATTCGCCGGACCATGAAGCGGCTCGGCTGGGCGATCGACTGGTCGCGGGAGTTCTCGACCCACGAGCCCGAGTACTACCGCTGGACGCAGTGGCTCTTCCTGAAGTTCTTCGAAGCCGGACAGGCCTACCGCAAGGCCGCGATCGTCAACTGGTGCCCGAACGACCAGACCGTGCTGGCGAACGAACAGGTCAAGAACGGTCGCTGCGAGCGCTGCGGTTTCGAGGTCGAGGCGCGCAAGCTCGAGCAGTGGTTCTTCCGCATCACCGCGTACGCCGACCACCTGCTCGACGAGATGAAAGATGTGGAATGGCCGGAGCGCGTGCTGGCGATGCAGCGCAACTGGATCGGCCGGTCGGAGGGCGCGGAGATCCTCTTCCGCGTCGAGGAGCTCGACATCGACATCCCGGTGTTCACGACACGTCCCGACACGCTCTTCGGGGCGACGTTCTTCGTGCTCGCGCCGGAGCATCCACTCGTCGACCAGCTGGTCGGGAAGTCCCCGAGCGGCGACGAGATCCGCGGGTACGTCAGCAAGGCCGGCGCCAGACCGGCCGAAGAGCGCGCCGCCGGCACCAAGACGGGGGTCTTCACCGGTTTCTTCGCCACGAACCCGGTCAACGACGCGCGCATTCCGATCTGGATCGCCGACTACGTCCTGATGGACTACGGCACCGGCGCGATCATGGCCGTGCCGGCGCACGACGACCGCGACCGCGAGTTCGCCGAGCGGTTCGACCTGCCGATCAAGGTCGTCATCGACGACGGAGGGAACCTCGTCGACTCCGCCCAGTTCTCGGGCCTGCCGCACGAGGAGGCAGCGAAGGCGATCGTTGAATGGCTGGGGAGCCGCGGCCGTGGACGTTCGGCGCTGAGCTACCGGCTGCGCGACTGGGGATGGTCTCGCCAGCGCTACTGGGGGTGCCCGATTCCGGTCGTCTACTGCGGCGACTGCGGCATCGTTCCGGTGCCGGAAGAGGAGCTCCCGGTGCTGTTGCCGGAGGTCGAGGACTACAAGCCCAAGGGAGTGCCGCCGCTCGCACAGGCCGAGGACTGGGTCCGCGTGCCGTGCCCGAACTGCGGCAACGAGGGACGTCGAGAGGTCGAGACCATGGACACGTTCGTCGATTCGTCGTGGTACTTCCTGCGCTACTGCGATCCCCGCAACGACCACGCGCCGTACGACCGCGAGATCACGGACTACTGGATGCCGGTCGATCACTACACCGGCGGGGTCGATCATTCGACGGTGCACCTGATCTACGCGCGTTACTTCACGAAGGTGCTGAACGAACTGGGACTGATCGCTCACCGCGAGCCCTTCAAGCGCTTCTTCGGCAACGGCTTCGTCACTCAGGGCGGCGCGAAGATCTCGAAGCGGGTCGGCGGCGCCGCTACACCCGACGAGCTCGTCGACGGGTACGGCGCCGATGCGACGCGTCTGTCGATCCTGTTCATCGGCCCCGCCGACCAGGACATGGAGTGGACCCCGTCGGGTGTCGAGGGGATGCAGCGTTTCCTGCGGCGGCTCTGGCGTGTCGTCGGCGAAGCGGCCGAGTTGCCAGCCGGCGGTGCTGAGGGAGACAGTGCGCTGGCGCGAAAGGCCCATCGGACGATCGCGCGAGCGACCGACGATCTCGGGCGTCGGCAACAGTTCAACACGCCGATCTCCACGGTGATGGAGCTCGTGAACGAGCTGGTCAAGGCCCCGGGCGATCCTGCCGCTCGGTTTGCCGCGGAAACGGCCGTCTCGCTCATCCAGCCGTACGCGCCGCACGTGGCGGAGGAGCTGTGGGAACGCCTGGGACACGAGCGCCTGTGGGAGCAGCCGTGGCCGCAGGCCGATCCTGCCTTGCTCGAAGAGGAGTCATTCGAGCTGGTGGTGCAGGTGAACGGGAAGGTCCGCGATCGCATCCAGGTTCCGGCCGACCTGCCGGACGACGAGCTCGTCGCGCGCGCGAAGGAGTCGCCGAAGGTGCAGGCGCAGTTGAACGGCGCGGAGATTCGCCAGACGATCGTCGTGCCCCGCAAGCTCGTGAACCTCGTCGTCGGCTAGTCAAAGAGGCACGCTCTCGCCACAGGGCCGTCACGGACCCGTGACTCTGTTGTCGCCACGATTGGCGACATGCCCGAGATCCCGCTGGACCGTCGGCGCGCGCTTGTTGCAAGCGTCGTTGCGCTGTTGCTGCTCGTGGTTGCCGGCAAGCTGCTGCTGCGGCCTGCGCGTCCGGCCGTGCCGCCGCCTGTGCGCGTGGCCGCGCACGCAGGCCACACCTCTGCGACGACGTTGTTCGTCGACGTGGTCGGCGCCGTCCGGCGGCCCGGGCTCTACCGGCTGAAGGACGGTTCGCGCGTCGCGGACGCGGTCGCGCGCGCGGGTGGGCCGACACCGAAGGCACAGATCGAATTGCTCAATCTGGCCGCGCGGATCGCCGACGGCGAGCAGATCGTCGTGCCGCGGCGCGGGCTCGGTGGTGTCGTTGCGGCACCCGGTGGAGGCGTAGCTGCAGGCCCGGTGCATCTCAACAGCGCCACGCTCGAGCAGCTCGACGCGTTGCCCGGAGTCGGACCGGTCACCGCGCAGAAGATCCTCGACTACCGGCAGCAGCATGGTGCTTTTGGCTCGGTCGACGAGCTCGATGCGATCGCGGGCATCGGCCCCGCACGGCTGGAGACGCTCCGCGGTCTGGTCGCGCCATGAGCGAACGGGTTGTCCATTACCGGTCGCAACTCCTCGCCGGCTCGCTCTGCTTGGGCCTTGCAACCGCTAACGCCGTGCGCACGCAGACCGCACTTGCCTTGGTAATGGCTGCTCTGCTCGGGGCGTTGGCCGCCTCCCGGGGCCGTCGCCGTCTCGGCCTGTTGGCCGTAGCGCTCGCCCTCGCGGGCTGGTGGTGGGGGATTGCGCGCCTCGATGCGCTCGACGGCAGCCCACTCTCGTCACGCCTCGAAACCGCCGGCCGCGTGCGCGCGACGGTCACCGGGCCGGCGCGGCGGGGAAAGTACGACGTGCGCGCGCCGGCCGTCGCCACGCGCTTCGCCGGCCGAGCAATGCGCGAGCCTGTCCAACTGAAGCTGCCGCTCGGACGAGCGCCCCCGCAAGGCGCCATCCTCGAAGCGCTCGTCAGGGTGACGGCGCCTCGCGGACCGCAGAATGGGTTCGACGAACGGACGTGGCTCCGGCGTCACGGCATGCACGTCGTGCTCCTCGTCGACCGCTGGCGGATCGTGGGGCGGCGCGGCGGGCTCGGCGGCGTCGCAGACGCCCTGAGGCGACAGCTTCAGAGGTCGGTCGCGCGTGGCCTGACGGGCTATCGCGCGGCCGTGCTCGAGGGCGTCGTCCTCGGTGAGGACAACGGGTTATCGGACGAGTTACGGCGTCGCTTCCGCGCCTCCGGGCTCTACCACCTCCTGGCCGTCTCGGGGCAGAACGTGGCCCTCGTGGCAGGAAGCGTGTTGCTGCTCGTGTGGCTGGTCGGCCTGCCGCGTCTGTTCGGTCAGCTCGCTGCGCTGGCGGCAATCTGCGGCTACGTCCTGGCGGTCGGTGCGCAACCCTCGGTGATCCGCGCAGGCGTCGCGGGCACGCTCGGCTCGCTGGCCTGGCTCACCGCTCGCGCGGCGGACCGCTGGCATCTGCTGTTTCTCGGCGCGATCGTGCTGCTCGCGTGGAACCCGTACACGCTCCTCGATGCCGGCTTCCAGTTCTCTTTCGCCGCGGTGCTCGCGATCTTCGTTCTCGTCCCACGCTTCGAGCGCTTCCTCGAGGGCTACCCGCTCGGGCGATCGCTGCGCCTCGTCGTGGCGATCTCCGCGGCCTGCGGGCTGGCGACGGCGCCGATTGCCTGGCTGCAGTTCCACTCGGTCCAGCTGCTGACCGTCCCGGCGAACGCGCTTGCCGCGCCGGTCGTCGCGCCGCTCCTAGGGCTTGCCCTCGCAGCAGCAGCGGTCGCACCGTTCTCGGCGAGCGCAGCCGGCGCGCTCGCGTGGCTGAACGGCTGGTGTGCGGCCTACCTGGTCGCGGTTGCGCGGCTGGTGGGTGCGCTGCCGTTCGCGCAGGTCAAGTCGACGCAAGCGCTCCTCGTGCTGCTCGCGGGTGGCCTCCTCGCGACCGCCTATGCTTGTCCTCCGCGATGGCGACAGAGCTGAAGCCCGTGTACCTGATCACCGGCGGCGACCGGCCGAAGATCCAGCGCGCGCTCCGCCGGCTGCGCGACCGCATCGGCGAGGAGGGTGTGGAGCTTCTCTCCGCGAACGACTCCGGTGGGGAGGATGCCGTCGCCGCCTGCAACTCGATGGGACTGCTCGGGGGCGGCCGGCGGCTGGTGGTCGTGGAGGAGGTCGAGCGCTGGAAGGCGGCGGACGTGAAGGCCGTCGCGGCCTACCTCGCCAGCCCTGCTCCCGACACGGTGCTCGCGCTCGTTGCTGCGGAGCTCAAGAAGGACTCGCCGCTCGGCAAGGCGTGCGCGAAGTCCGGGGACGTGCTCGTCTACGACGTTCCGAAGCGCCGCGTACCCGAGTGGGTGACGAAGCAGTTCGCCGAGCGCGGCGTGGCCGTCGACGCCGACGCGGTTCGGCTGCTCGTGGAGATCGTGGGCGAGGATCCGGAAGAGCTCGCGTCCGAGGTGGACAAGCTCGCGACCTGGTCGGCGGGTGACGCCGTCAGTGTCCGTGAGGTCCAGGAGCTCGCAGCGGGTTGCGCAGAGGTGCCGGGCTACGACCTCACCGACGCGTGGGGACGGCGCGACCTCGCCGCCGCGCTGACGGCGTGCCAGACGTTGCTCGAGCGCTCCGGGGACCCGGTGTCTCGCACCGTGCCGTCATTGATCGGCCTGCTCGTCGCCCATGTCGGCCGGGTCCGGGATTGCCAGCTGCTCGCCGACGAAGGCTTGAGCTCGAGAGAGGCAGCCGCCCGACTGAAGCGCCATCCGTTCTACGTCGAGAAGCTCTACGCGCAGGCGCGCAACTACGGTCCGGACGAGCTACGGGAAGCGGTCGTCCGCCTGGCGATGCTCGACCACGCCGTCAAGGGCGGCTCGCGTCTCGCGGTCGATCTCGAGCTCGAGCGCGCGCTGATCGACATCACGCGGCCGCGCGAGGCCGTCGCCGCCGCGGGCTAGGTAGTACCCCTTCCAGCAATACATGTCGGCTTCTGGCCCGCGATCACGCGGCGCCAGAGTCCACCCTCGCCCTTAGCAAGGCTGTCCAGCCTTGCTGCGGTCGAGTGCGGCCTCTGGCTTGGTGCTCGCGACCGAGAAGCTCGACGGCATTACTGGAAGGGGTACTCAGCCCGAAGAAACGAGGCGCGCGGCCTGCGCCTTGCGACGTGCAGCAGTGTTCCGGTGGAGTGCGCCCCGGGCCGCCGCTCGGTCGAGCCAGCGAACGAGCTCGCGGTGCTCGGCCTCGATCCGCTCCTTGTCGCCGGTCTGCACGGCCGCTGAGAGCCTCTTTGCCAGTGTCTTCGCGGTCGACTGGTAGCGCAGGTTCTCCAACCGCTGCTTGGCGGCCGTGCGAACGCGCTTCTTCTGTTGCTGAATGTTTGGCATCGCGTTAAAAGACCCGCAATCCGCGGGCGGGACGATGGTACCAAAGGCCTCCGAGCCGCCGGGCTGCGCCGTTCACCGCCCTACCTATACTCGCCGCGTGGACGAGCATTCCGGCCGCCGGCTCGCAAGGTCGACGGCGATCTTCTCGCTCGCCACCGGCCTGTCCCGGATTCTCGGGCTTGTCCGCGAGGTCGTCGCGTCCTACTACTTCGGGGCGGCGGGCAAGATCAACGCCTTCACCGTCGCGTTCCAGGTGCCGAACCTCGTCCGTGCACTGGTCGCGGACGCGGCCGTGCAGTCCGCGTTCGTTCCCGTTTTCACCGAGCTGCTGGAGAAAGGCGAGAAGCGGCGCGCGTGGCGCGTCGCGTCGAGCCTCTTCTGGCTCGTGCTGCTCATCCTCTCCGCGCTGACGGCGCTCTTCATCGTCTTGGCCCCATGGATCATCGGGCTCTTCGGCGATCCCGGCGGCGACAGGCAACTCGCGATCGGGCTCTCGCGTGTGCTGTTCCCGATCGTCACGTTGCTCGGCGTCTCCGGAATCGTCGTCGGGATCCTCAACAGCTACGAACGCTTCTCGGTTCCCGCGCTCAGTCCGGTTTTCTGGAACGTCGCGATCATCGTCGGGCTCGTCATCGGGGTTCCTCGAGCCGACACGATCGACGGGAAGCTCTACGTCTACGCAGTCTCGATCGTTGTCGGCACCGTGATCCAGGTGCTCTTGCCGATGCCCTGGCTTCGGGGGCTCGACGGGCGCCTGCGCGTGCTGATCGACTGGCGCGACCCCGCCGTTTCCCGCGTCCTCAAGCTGATGCTGCCGGTGACGCTCGGGCTGGGGCTGATCAACTTCAACGCGGTTGTCGACTCCATCTTCGCGTCGAGGCTGATCGATCCGAAGCTCGCCCCGACCGCAATCGACAGGGCATTCCGTCTCTACATGCTTCCACAGGGCATCTTCTCCGTCGCGATCACGACTGTGCTCTTCCCGTCGCTCGCGCGGCTCGCCGCACGCAGCGACCAGGTGGGCTTTCGCAACACGCTCGCCCTCGGGGTGCGGCAGATCGCCTTCCTGCTGATCCCGGCGAGCGTCGTCAGCGCCTTGCTCGCGGAGCCGATCACGCGGCTGGTCTACCAGCGCGGCGCCTTCGAGCCGTCTCAAACGCCGGTTGTCGCCGGGGCGCTCGCTGCGTTCTCGGCGGGCCTCTTCTTCAACGGGATGATGCTGCTGCTCAACCGCGGCTTCTTCAGCCTCCAGTCCAACTGGATCCCGACGGCGGTCGCGCTGGGCAACCTCGCGCTGAACGCCGCGCTGGACACCGCGTTCTACCGGTTTGGAACCTGGGGCATCCCGCTCGCGACATCGCTCGTGAACGTGGCGGGCAGCGTGGTGCTGATCGTCCTGATGAGACGTCGGCTCGGCCGGCTCGGGTTCAAGGAGATCGCCGATTCCCTGATTCGCATCGTCATCGCCGCGGCCGTACTGGCGGGAGCTGCCTATGGCACGTGGTACGGCCTCGATCAGGCACTGGGACGTTCGTTCATCGGACAGCTCGTCTCGGTCGGAAGCGCACTTGCGGTGGGCATCGCCGTCTACCTCCTTGCCTGCCGCGCGCTCAAGGTTCGTGAGCTCGGGGCGTTGCTAGCGTTGCTGCGCCGTCTCAAGGCGCGCCTGACATGACCCAAGACCGCATCCGCAACTTCTCGATCATCGCCCACATCGACCAT
>WNGJ01015876.1_pt1 | contig 10759 bp, 13 predicted proteins | sample 5400611 | NCBI WGS metagenome assembly WNGJ01 (sample SAMN13153375, study PRJNA577476) | soil metagenome | isolation source: 40 cm soil or saprolite under Garry oak tree replicate 1 | place: USA:California | collected 2016-06-15
GAAGCAAGGGGTGCTGTCTACTGAGGACCTGGAACCAGGGGCGATGGATGCTTTGGTTGGTACAGACGAATTTCGCCTCCACCGGGAAGCTGGATGGTGGTCATAGAACCCCACCTCACCTCCTCCACCTCCGAACACCTGATGTTCTTGTCAGCAAGTGCCGCCATATCGGCGTTCAGGTCGTCAGACATGAAAAAGAGCTCGTGCCCAACATTCCCCTCGGCGGGATGGACGGCGAGCTCTGCCGGAGGCAGCGCAAAGATCAGCCAATCATGGCCGGCGTCGATCGATGAGAGTCCGAAGACGTCCCGGAAGAACGCGCGATCGGCCGTCGCGTTCTGGCTGTAGATGATTGCGTGGGCGCCGAAGATCACGACTTCCTCCTTTGCTCCCCCATTCCATAGACGGCCGAAACAGCCGCGAGGCCACCCCTGTCAGAAAGGGTTCCTTTACCCTTCAGAGGACGCCGGCGTAGCTCAATTGGCAGAGCAGCTGTTTTGTAAACAGGCGCTCCGTCTCTGAGATCGAAATCGGCCCAAAAGGCCCTTATGACCAGCTGTATAAAAACAACTGAACATCGCCTTTGGACGATGCGAATCGAAGCTTACTACGGCTCTCGATGGCCGAGAGAGCCGCATCAGAACTGCCGTGGTTTGGGGAACAAGGTTGGGCCGAGTTCGGAGGCTTTTGACATAGATTGACCTAATTCGCCATTCACGCCCCCTGGCGAAGGAAATGGCGGCCGAGCCAGATTGACCAGATCGGCACACCGATAACGGTCGCGATGATTCCAATTGCAATGCTGGCAAGGAAAGGGTAGTTGTGCAGCGCCAGCCTTGGGTCGGTCAGAGCGCTTAGGCCGCCGAGCAGGAACACGCCCACCGGGATCATCAAGATGCCGGCGCCCGTCGCAACCCCCAGCCTGGTTAGGCCACGCGGCAGATATCCCGAACGTCCAATCAGGCTAATGCTTCCTATCCAAACCCCGATTAGCACGTAACCCGCCGCAGCTATCGGATACCAAACCTCGGAGCCGATCCGTCCCAGGACGTTCAACTCCGCGGCCACGCCGACCCCAGCCAATCCAGAGACACCAGCGATAGCGGCGAGCAAGCCGAGGCGACGGCTTGTCAAGCGCTGAGTCGCAGCGACCGGCACCAAAAGCAGGAGCTGAACACCGCCCAGGGCGTCGTTGATGGCGCCCAGGCGAGAGGTCTGGGCCCCGGCCGCGACGGCCTGAGGCGCCTCAAGTAAGTAGAAGGCGAGCAGGACTGCGGTCGCAAGTATGCCGACAATCCCGCTGGCGATCGCCAGCCGCCCGGCCAACCGCATCGAGTGAGCCCGACCAGCAGTCCAGGTGTCCAATGCTCAGGCAGTGGCTCGTGCGGCTGCTGGCGGAGGCTGCGGTCCCCAAACCGGCTTAATCACGAGGGTGACGCCGACGACAAGCAACCAGAGCAATCCGATCCCCACCCCGATCGGCCCAGTAACGCCGGTCGCGGTACCGGTCAATGCAAGCTGGATCGGAGTCTCCACGAAGTGGTATCCGCCGACCACCACCCCAAGCCAGCAAATCAGTGCCGGCAGCGAGCGAGAGCGCAGCGCGAGGACGCTGACCGCGACGGCGGGGATCGCGACGAAGTAACCGTCGCTGAGCGCCATCGTCTTTGCGAGGCTGAAGAGCGCGACAACGCCCGAGTCGGAGGCGGCTCTTTGGGCAGAGTCAGCAAGCGCATATTGCACACTAGCTCCGGTCCAGTTCACCGCCATCATTGCGCCTGCTGATATGTACGCAAGAGTGGCAAGGATGCCACGCCCCCGAATGTGAACCACGAGCAGGACGATGAAGAGCGCGAACACAGTGGAACCAAAGCCTTGGCCGAAAGCCTGGATCGAGATCGCTCGCCCGTTCTGGGCGGCCCAGTCGACGATCTGTTGCGACGAGAGGTTGGAGAAGAACTTGCTCCCATCGCTAGGCAGTAACGCGGGGAGAAAGAAGGCGATCGCAGCGAGACCAGCCAGTCGACCGATGAGTGATTGGTGATCCGCCTCCTTGACATCCACGTCTCTCTCCTTGTCGAAGCTTGGTCGCCGAGGCGTGATCGCCCAGCGCCACCCGCAAGCTAGAGCCTGGGTGAGAGTCTGTCACCAGCCCGACGGAGGATCTTTCCTCGTCCTGGAGTCCTCCTTCTCGAGGATGACGACAGACTCGCGCGGGGGTTCTAGGCTGACGGTACCGTGCTTGTGCTTGGCAGGCTGCTGCGGGCCCTTCGAGTCCCCCTCGCTGGAGCAAGCCTCGGCGACCTGATCCTCGCAGTCTCATTTGTGCTCGCCGCCGAGACCGAGGTTCTGACGAGCCAACCGGGGCCCTCCGGACGGCAATCCATGTCGACGGTGATGAGCCTGGCGATGCTGAGCCTCGCCTGGCGCCGCAGATGGCCGCTGCTGCCACTGGCGCTGATCGCTGCGGTCAGCGTTGTTCAGGTGGCGGCCGGGACGACAACCGCTGTGGGCATCCCGATCCTAGCGTTGTTTGTAGCCAGCTTTTCGCTCGGCGCTAACGCTGGCAATCGGGATCTCGCCATCGGCGCTGTGCTGCAATTGGCGGCGATCATCGCTCGCCAAGCGTTCAATCCGCGTTATTCGCTAGCCACCGTGCTTCCCTTCTTCGCCTTATTCGTGGTGGGCGCGCCGATCATCGCGGGGCGGGAAATCAAAAGCCGCGGGGAGCTTGTCCGAGAGTTGCAACATTTGCAGACCGCGCTATCGGCTGAGCGTGAGGCACGGGTCGCTGAGGCCCTGGCGGGCGAGCGCGTCGAGGTCATGAGGGAGCTCCATGGCATCGTCTCCGACGGGGTCGACAAGCTGGTCGCTTATGTCGCGGTTGCTGAATCAGATTCCGGCGAACGTGGTTTTGGCTCAGTCGTGCAGGTTGAGACCACCGCGCGGGCTGTCCTCGACGACATGCGCAAGCTCCTGGTTGCGCTGGCACAACCGAATAGGCGAGCAGGACAGGTGTCCGAAGCAAGAGATGCCGATGCGAGCGATAGTCGCCACGAGGCAATGAGTGTCGAAGATCGGCCCTCCGGAGCAGCGGCATCGGGACGATACCGGATCAGCGAGCTGATCGGCCGATGGCCTCAAGTTGCAGCGGTGGCGTTCTTCCTGGGCCTCCAGCTCGAACTCCAGCTGCCTCAGCACTCGATGGCGTCCCGTGCCCTTTATCTACTAGGCGGCTTTGCGATCGCGGCGCCGCTAGCTTGGTCTCGCCGCCGCCCTCTTCTGGCCGCAACGGCCACGTTGGCTGCCGCCGGACTGTTCTCCGCCTTCGTGGTGCCGCTGGGTGGTTTCACTACGCCAGTCGCACTGGTTCTCGTGCCGCCGTTTTCCGTTGCGGCCTTCACCGAGCGGAGGCGAGCGGTTTTGGGTCTCATCGTTTGCGTTCTCGGGTTGGCTGCAGCGCTAGGTCCGAGCAACTTCGCTCCGGGCAGCCTCTTCGCAGCAGGGGCGTGGGCTGCTGGGAGGCTGCTGCGTGATCGCACTCGCCTCGCGACGGAGCTGCGCAACACCAACTGGCGGTTGGCCGCCGAGCGCGACTCCCGGGCTCGGCAGCTGGTGGTCGCGGAACGCGCGCGGGTCGCACGAGAGTTGCATGACGTCATTGGCCATTCGCTCACTGTGATCGTGCTTCAGGCTGGCGCCGCACGACGCATGTGGGAGCCGGACCATGAGCTGGCAGTCACGGCGCTGAAGACCGTATCTCGAGTGGCGAGGGAGGGTTTGACCGAGCTACTGAGAAGCCTGGACTCGCTGGACGGCCAGGAGGATCAACCACTCGGGCGCGACCGCTTGGCCAAGCCCGATGGCTTGATAGGAAGGGCGCGCCTTGCAGGTCTGGACGTCGCTCTCGCCGTAGAAGGACCTGTGGTGCCTCTCGACCCCAGCCTAGAACACGCGGCTTATCGTGTGCTGCAGGAGGCACTCACGAACGTGCTCAAGCACGCGCCTGGGTCCCAAGCCAGCGTCACCCTCCGCTACTCGGGCGACCAGCTCGAGCTCGAGATTGTCAATTTCCCGATATCGGCCCCACGCAGAGCCAACTCGACTGGCCGAGGTCTGATCGGGATGCGCCAGCGAGTCGTCGCCCAAGGAGGCCGCCTGGCAGTTGAAGAGGAGGCGAACGGCAGGTTTGGGCTGCGGGCGCAGTTTCCTCTTGAGGTGGCGGCGCCGTGATTCGCGTAGCGATCGCTGACGACCAGGAGCTCGTTAGGGCTGGCCTGCGATTGATCATCGCAGGAGAAGCTGACCTCGAAGTCGTGGGTGAGGCCGCGACTGGGGAGGAAGCGGTCACCCTCGCGCGGCGCGCGCAGCCGGATGTGCTGCTAATGGACGTTAGAATGCCGGGCCTGGGCGGAATCGCTGCGACCGAAGCGATCCTTGACTCGGCTGGTAGCGGCCGACCCCGCATCCTGATGCTGACCACCTTTGACCTCGACGAGTACGTCTACGATGCGATGCGGGTCGGCGCCAGCGGCTTCCTGCTGAAGGACGTCCCAGCAGAAGATCTCGTGATCGCGATCCGCCAGGCCGCTCGTGGCACGGATGCGCTGCTGGCGCCTTCGGTCACGCGGCGGCTGGTCGAGCGATTCGCGTCGCAACGTTCGATCGGTTCCACGCACCATGAGCTTCTGAGTGAGCTCACCGCCCGCGAGCAAGAGGTGCTGCGCCTCGTCGCTCGCGGACTGTCGAACTCGGAGATCGCGGCCCACCTAACAATCAGTGAGACGACTGTAAAGAGCCACGTTTCGCACGTTCTGATGAAACTCGGTCTTCGAGACCGCGTGCAGGCGGTCGTGCTGGCCTATGAGACGGGGCTTGTCTCGACGACCGGGTGAGACGATCGTTTCGAAAATGAGCCTTGGTTGCCCCCCACTGCGCTCAAGATTGGTGACCCACAGTCGCGCGGGATGTGTGCGTCAATCTGATCGCTCCCCTCCCCACCACATGGCCTGCGCAACTCGACCCTCACTTCAGAGCATCGAGCAGGTCTGCAACCGACCAGTCATCAGCGCCAACAGGTAGTGGACCGCCGGTCAGTTGGCTCACTAGCTCCACCGCTCCGGGGAGGATGACTGACACCGCGTCGAGGATTTCGCGAAGGTCGGCCGCGGTTGTAACACCAGGCCGCTGATATTCGGCCTCATTGCGAGCACTGCGAACTGGCTCTCGTATGGTCTCGAGCAGAGTGCCCGCCTTCGGGCTCGACGCCGCCAGACCCAAGGCGGCTAGCCGCAGCGTCTCAAAGTGCGAACCGTCCCCACCGCGAATGCGGTAACCGTATGCGGCCAGCATCGCATTGCAGCCGCTGACGAGCGATCGATAGACGCTGAGATACGGCTCGTCGAAGTCGCTGGCTTGGATTGCTCCGGGCAGCTCACGCTTGGCTCTGCCGAACTGAACACGGGCGAGGCCTATCGCTTGGAGCGCAGCCGGCGCGGGCCGGGCTAGTGGCTGGAGAAGCGAGCGATCCTTGGCTGCCTCGTCCGCTAGAAGGCGCCGAAACGCCTGCTGCTCGGCTTCTGGACTCACCGGTGCTTTCTGGTGCGGGTCGTCGGTCGGGGTAGATCGTTCTCGTCTCCGATCAGCATCACTTTGGGTTGAGCCCATACCTCGGCGAAAAAGGCGTCGTGAGCAGCGAAGCGCTGCAAGACGTCTTCGCGTCGATAGGCGAGCGCGTTGATCCTGCGGCGGAGAGACTCCTGGGCCGCTCGTAACTTCCGGGCGAGCTGGACCCTGGTGACATCACCTATTACGAGAAGGTCAATGTCACTGTCGGCGTGTTCGCGTCCCGAGGCAGTCGAACCGTACACGAACGCCACCTCGATCTCGGGTGGCCCGACAGCTTTCAAGGCCTCGGTTATCAGGGCATTGGCCCCGTGGGTCTTCGAAACTAACGCTTTTAGCTCGGGATATATGGGGCTAGCTGAGTTCGCTGAGTAGACGAACTGGTTGCCTACCGCGCGGCGGCTGATGATCCCTGCCTCGACACCACGCAGCAGGGCGCGGTGAACGCTTTCGCGGCTTGCTCCAGCGCGCTCAAGCAATTCCGAGAAAGTGAACTCGCGATCAGGCGTATCGAGCACTACGGCCAGAACGCGCGGGAAGGTCGAGGAGCCCCACAGGGCGGGAAGAGCTACTGCCATAGGACGAATCATATCACACCGTATGGTTAACCCATACGATCGTATGGAGTTACCAGATTGTGTAATTTTAGGGCGACTCGCGTGACCACCTGTTTCGATAAGAGCGGCTGTTTTGGGCTTTTTCTGCGGTGCCTTCGTCTTTCTTGGCTCCCGCTTGGGTCCTGCTTTCGTTTCCCCTAACGACCCGAGGCGTATTCTCGCCACCCTATTCAGAGAGATGACCAGCTGTTTTTCGGACAGGTGATGCTTTCCTGGGGACTAGATCGCCGTGCCACGGGCTTGGCCGTTTTGGGGCGCAGCATCCAATTCAAGTTCGGTCGGTTTCGGGCTTGCGATACCCTCTGGAGGACGCCGGCGTAGCTCAATTGGCAGAGCAGCTGTTTTGTAAACAGCAGGTTACGGGTTCGATTCCTGTCGCCGGCTCCTGCTTTTGATCTTGATCCGCCGCGGGAGGCCCACAAAGAGGCCCACAAACTTGAGAGCTTCGCTCTCGACGTCCTGGCTCATCGCCGGCCGCGCTCGGTCTTGAGAACCCGGACGAGGGCCTCGGCTTCTCGGAGTACTTCAGGGTCGAGCTTCGCCCTCGTCTCATCGGACATGTCGTCCCAGAAGTCGATGAACAGGAGTTCCAGTTGATCTGGGCGGAAGCGGAAACCGGGTCGCCGAACGAGGCGCTCGAGCAGGCCGAGAAGGACCTTCTCTTCCGGCCCATCGCCTTCGGCAATGCTCACGAGCCGAGCACCTCACCGAGGATCGCGGCCGCCTGTTCGTGCTGACCGGCGGTCGTGTGCGCGTACACACCGAGCGTGGTGCTGACGTTGGAATGACCGAGGACATCGGCGACCAGGCGCGGGCTCAACCCGCGCGCCAGCAGCGTCGTGGCTACGGAGTGTCGAGCGTCGTGGAAGCGGATCAGCGGCAGGTCGGCTCGAGTGAGAGCCTGATGCCAGCCTTTGAGGACCATGCTCGCCGAGAGCCGTCGCCCGTCCGCGCGGCGGAACACCGGCCCTGTGAGGTCGTAGCTTCGTCCCTCGCGCAAGGCAGTCTCGGCCTCTTCGGCGCGGTGACTCGTGAGGCGGTCGACCAGGGCCGGTCCGAGGCGCACCGAGCGTCGCGAACTCGCTGTCTTGGGCTCAGCCAGCACGTCCCCGTCCGGTAGATGAATGAGCGAGCGGCGAACGTGGAGCAGGCCGGTCTTGAGGTCGACGTCGGGCCAGTTGAGGCCGAGGAGCTCACCCTCACGCAGGCCGGTGCCGAGCGCGAGCGCCCACAGCGAATCGAGCGGATCCGCCGCGCTGTCAGCTGCCTCGAGGAGCGCCCGCACCTGGTCGGGTGAGAGGACGTGCATCTCAGGTCGCGACCGCCGCGGTGGGCGGACCAGACCTGCAACGTTGGTCGGGATCAACCGCCAGCGCACAGCTTGCTGCAGCGCGGCGTGTAGAACGCCATGCACGTTGGCGATGGTTTTCGGGCTGCGGCCGAGCTTCAGCATCGCGGCGTGCAGCGCCTGCAGCTGCTCAGGTCGAAGACGCGTTAGAGGGATGCGGCCGAGCGCCGGGGTCAGGTGATCGCGGATCGCCTGTCGGTAGGCGAGGGCAGTCCTGGGCCTGAGCGTCGGCTCGATGCCAATGATCCATTCCTCGAGGAAGCCGCCAAGCGTGACGCCACGGCCCGCGGAGGATTCCAGGGTGCCAGCGTTGCGCTTGGCGATGACCGCGTTGAGCCGCGCTTCGACCTGTGCTCGGGTCGAGGCTCTGATCGATCGCTGTCGCGGGATACCGCCCGGACCTTGGACCCAGAGGCGGGCTTCCCATCGCCCGTCCTCACGCTGCCGCACGGAGCCTGTTCCGCGTCGTGCGCGCTTGTTGCTCTTGGCGGGAGTCATCGCGCCCTCTTCGAGCTGGTCGAGGCCTTCACCGATGCGGCGATCGCGCTCGACGTCGAGCCCTCTCCCCCACAAGTCCATTGCCAAACGTTTCACCGTGGAGACCGGGGCGTGCAGCGTTTCGGCGGCATACTGCTCAGCTTCAGTCGCGGGCAGCATCGCTGCCAGATCTGTCAGGCCGGCGCGGAGAGTCTGCCGGTTGGCTTTCGCGTAGTCGTTCTTTATGTGGCCCTTCTCGCGGTCGGCTCGACTCCCGAGCAGGTTCCGGATCCCAGCCCTGTCGATGGTCGACACCTCGTTGAGTCGGACATCACCGGAACCTTGAAACCAGCGCCACGGATCCACCTTGAAGGCGTGAGCTAGCAGGAGCATCTCGGCGAGAGTCAGGTTCGCGCGCCTGCCGGCCTCGAGTTGGCTCACCGTATCCACCGTCCACGGGAGGCCTTGTGCTCTAACGAGCGCGGCGACCTGGTCCTGGGTCAACCGGAGACGCAATCGGTGTCCTGTCAGCTGCTCGCCGACGACCTGGCCGATGGTCGGGGTTGCCCGCTTCCTTGCCACGGTTTCATCGTAGCACAGGTGATCCCCGCCTTGACAGCGGGGATGAGTTGCTTAGAATGATGCCCGGAATGACTGCGGTGATGATGAAGTCCCAGCTGACTAACAGGCTGCGCGTTTGGAGGGTCGACGCCGGCCTCTCGTTGGAGGAAGTAGCCGACCTGGTGGGCCTCGACAAGGGGTACCTCAGTCGAGTCGAGCGGGGCGAGCGTGAGCCGGCCCCGATGACGAAGGTTCGTATGGCTCGCCGACTCGGGGTCCCGCTTCGGACTCTCTTCGAGCCGGAGGCCATTGAGGAGTGACGACGCCGGCCGAACCGCTGTTGCACACCGTCGCTGAGGCGGCGGAGCTGCTCCAGATTTCGGCTCGGACCCTCGAAGGGTTGATCGCTCGCGGCGACATCGCGTCTTTTCGCATCGGACGGCTGCGACGTATCCCCCACACGGCGTTGGCGGATTTCATTGGGAAGTCGCTCGCCGAGCAGGCCGAGTTCGAGCCGGCCGAGGCCCTCCGGATCATTCGCCGAGTCGGCAGGACGGGCTGAGGGTGGATCCCGGACGTGTTCATGACGAACACGACCCCGAGCTCATCAAACAGGGAACCCTCTGCTGGTTGGAGGGATTGTCCTTCCCCATCAAGTATGCGGTCGACGTCTTTGCTGCTATCCGCGCCGCGGACGAGCGCGAGGCGAAGGTGATCACCCGCTTTCGGCGCAGGCGGGCGGCGTGAAGCGACAGAACGGGAAGGCTGCGGTCGCCGAACTCGACGCCGAGCGTGCGCTGCTGGGCGCCATCGTGATGGGCGCGCCCCTGGCCGGCATCAGGCCATTCCTCCGACCTAACGATTTCTGGGTCGGCGTGCACGGCATCGTCTACGCGCAAGCGCTGCAGCTCGAGGCGGCAGGGGTTCCCATCGACAACGTGGCCTTGGCGAGTGCCCTCGAGCGGGTGCCGGCGGACGCCGGCGAAGGTTCCATGTTGGAGCGGGTCGGCGGCCGGGCGCAGCTCCAGGTCTGGGTAGCCGAGTGCCCGACGCCTAGGAACGCGCTGTACTACGCGGAGCAAATCTCGCGGGCTGCGGCAGAGCGTGCGGGACGGCCGGCTCCTTCCCACACAGCACCGGCGCCGATTGTTCAGCGCGCCGGCCTCGGCTACCGGGCGTCGCTCCCGATCGGCGTCGTGCTCGCGGTAGATCGCCTGAGGGAGTCGCATGGCGACCTCACTGGCGAGTTGTCGGTCAGCTGGACCACGACGACGCTCGGCAACGGCGACGGACACATCTACCGCGGCCGCTTCAATCTGGGCAGCCTTACCGCCAGGTCGTCGACGGCGCGGTTCCTGGGCGAAAGGACACAGGGCGCGCAGGTGCCCTGGTCGGAGGTGCTCGAGCACTTCTGCGTCGCGGTGATGGACCTTCACCGGACAGGGGTCAAGACGGTGATGGTCGGGCAATTGCCGGCGCGGCAGGTGATGCCGTCGCTCTTCGATGGAGGTTTCCTACTCGAGGGCACCGAGGCCGAGCTTTATGGCCCTGGCGGGGCCGGCAAGACGACGTTCGCGGCCGCCCTGATCGTCAGCATGGAGACTGGCCAGGAGATCATCCCTGGCCTTCGCCCTGTGCTTACCGGGCCCTGCTTCATCGCCGACTACGAGGGGGACCAGGGCGTGTGGAACGACCTGATCGCGAAGGTGGCGGCAGGGGCGGGCGTTGCGGCGCCGGCCGTCCGCTACCACCGCTGTGTTCGTCCGCTCCCTGAGCTGGTCGAGGAGCTGGCGCCCGAAGTCCAGGACGCCGGTATCGCCCTGATCGTGCTCGACAGCGTTGAGCGGGCCTCCGGCGCGAGCCATGGCGGCGAGACTTTCAACGATAGGGTCGGTCGCCTGCAGGCGGCGGTCGACGCCATCCGCGGTGCAGCTGGCACCACGTCGCTATTGATCGACCACGTCGCGGGCGAGGATCTGAGGTCGGCCGGCGCGGTGGCGAAGCCCATCGGCGGCGTGATGAAGTCGAACTGGGCGCGCGAGACGTACTACATGCGGCGCGAGCACGAGCCGACCAATGACAGGGCTGAGCTCGTCGTCGTGGACACCAAGCGCAACTACCGCGCCAAGCT
>WNGJ01014128.1_pt1 | contig 10758 bp, 9 predicted proteins | sample 5400611 | NCBI WGS metagenome assembly WNGJ01 (sample SAMN13153375, study PRJNA577476) | soil metagenome | isolation source: 40 cm soil or saprolite under Garry oak tree replicate 1 | place: USA:California | collected 2016-06-15
CTCGATCAGCATTGGTGCCGAGCCCGGGTTACTGAGAACAAAGTCGTGCTCTACCACGGCTCCGGATAGGACTTCGCCGAATTCGAATCGTGCCTCAGGGAAAACCGCCTTTTGCCCGCTGGACGCAGCGTCTTGTGAGGCGAAGCCTTGCTTGGCCGTTCGGGAGTCTTGCGCGCCAGTAGGCGCCACCACGTATGGCGCGCCACAGGAAGCAAGGAGGGGGGATAAGGCGAGGAAAAAGATCCTTCTCGTAGCACGCAAAATCATCAAGGGTCTCCGGGTAGGTTTTCGGCGAGGCCGAGGTGAGCTCGGCCTCGCCGACGATTGCAAGGTGTGGGGCTACTATGGCAGCAAATAGAAACGAAGCTGCAGGAGCTTGTTACCGTTGTTGTCATAGTCCCAAAAGAAGTTCAGAAATCCACCTTGAAAGAGAGCGACGGTTTGCAGAGTGTTCGCGTCTACGAGCGACGTCAACGCATCCGTCACGTTTGTGAACTTGTTCGGCTTCATTCGAACAAACACAGCCTTCTTCGTAGAGCAAACTAATACGCCCGTGATGGGCTCGGTCGCGCAGGTGGTGAGTGTAGAGGACCCGCCCGGCGTTCCTACCACGCGCGCCCAGACATTGTAAGATGCCGTGGCGCCTGTAGTGCACGGAACAAGCGTGGTGCCTGCGGCCGTCGTGATGTTCGTGTTGCACGGAAGCTGGAATACCGCGCCTTGCTTCGCGATCTGGGTCCCGTTGCAGTCGTAGGCCGCATCGAAGGCGTTTCCGTCACAGACCGTGAAAGGACCTTGAGTCAGCCAGATGTCTGCGCCAGGAACAGGATCCGTGTCGGGGCCATTTTTGCCATTTGTATAGAGCGGGACGAAAATCGTGTGACGGTCCGAACCTGTCAGGGGTGCGTTCTTGCCGTTCGTCACGCCGATGATGTTCAAGTTGTAATGAGGCCCTACGGTTGTAATGCCGTTCCCGTTCTGGGCTAACCCCGGGCTTGACGCTAGCGCTGCACTTAAAACTGCTAACAACCAGCAATAGTTTCTTCATTTTTCCTCCGCATTTTCTGCAGTCTAAATAAAGCGAACTGCGGCTGGAATTCGCACTCGGGAGGTAGCCGTCAAAACGGAGTACCCCTTGGTGGGCTTGGTAAACGGATGGTACGCCCGCGCAACATAGAGATACTACTGTCCCGAAGCCCAGTTTTGGAGCAGGGGAATTTGACGTGGCCGCCCGCCGAGGAACGGCGCTTACTGGGCTGGCGGCGCGGCTGGCCGCGGGCGGACACACAGGGTCCGCTCGACGGAACTCAGCCAGTCGGCAAAAAGAACGGGCCGGGTTGGAGCCCGGCCCGGTTGAGAATGGCGGTTTGGATCGAAGGCGAGGGGGCAACGTGCCTCCTCGCTGTGGAAGCTAGAATTTGCTCCAGGTGAACGAATTCAGCATCCAGTTGCCGACCGTGACGGCGTTATTCAGCAAAGCGCGATCGTAGTGGATGGCCACGGGGTTTCCGTTGTCCGTCATCTTGCCTGTGATAATGGATCCGTATATCGTGCCGTTGCCGCTGAGAAGGGCCGTCGCATTCGGCGCATAGATGACAGCAGAAGTTGTGCCGTTGCCATCGATTTTGATTGTCCCCGTGCCGGCATATTCGATTTGAATCAAGGAAGAATTGAATGTCGTATTTAAGATACCGTTACCACCGAGGTCGAGCGGCGTAGGCTGGCCGTTACCCACGACGTTTATGTAAACAGGTTTATACACCGCAGGATTGCCCGGACCCGTACCGGTGCCCGGACAAGCAGCTATCGTCATTTGTGCGTTGCCATTCAGACTGATGCTGTTAACATAATATTCCCCGCCCACGCAATTGCCAAAAGCATCAACGGCAGGAGGGAAGGTCAAGGTCTGATTCCCGGCCAAACTGATATCTCCATAGTTGCCTGTGACGCTCGGGCAGACCCCGCTGCCAATACACGGAACAAGGGTGTTATTAGCAGGGACAGGGCTTACGGGTATCGGCACGGTGGCCGGTTCCGTAGGCGCTGGGAAGGTAAGCGGCTGGGGTAACTTAATTAGACTCTTTGGGTAGGGAATACAATTTACCGTGTCGTTCTCGCATCCGGTGACAGCAGCAACGTTGCCCGACAGGGCGTCCACGTTTCCGGCCGCGCAGGGGCCCACACCGGTATCAGGACTGGAGAAGGTGCCGTTAATCGTAGTACCAGCGGCGGTATTCACGTTTCCGTTGGAACCGAGGTTTCCATAATATTGCTGCGTGACGGGCGCTCCGCCATTCCAGGTCAGAGCGTTGGAATCGTAGCTGTCAATGGTGCCGCCGCCATTAAAGAAGATAGAGCCGCATCCGTTGCCGGTCGCGAAGGCCGCGTAGCCGAACGTCGGATAGGTTTCCCTTTCCAGGATGGCAGCGACTTCCACGGTGGAGTTGCGGACGGTGGCCGCGTTATACGCAGCCTGAACGCCAGCCGCGGGATAGATGCTCGGAACAGCGGGGTTGGACGAGAGTACGACGGGGTTACCGGCGAACAGCACCGGCGACTGCGAGGCATAGGTGTACACGGCGATTGGGTCGGCGAGGTTCTGCCCCGGCGGAACATAGGTATTCATCAGGTAGTTGGCCGCGGAATTGAGGCCGGCTTCGGCGCCATAGCGCCCCTGGGTCATCAATCTATAGTTCATGCTGGCCCAGGTCTCCGACTGGGAGAGAAACATAAGGGAGACGGCCATCACAGAGAGTATGAACACAAGCAGGAGCGCGAGAATCAGCGCTGCGCCTCTTTGATTGGATCGTTTCATGGCTATTCCTCTCTTCGCTCGCTGTATGAATTGTTCAGTACGCCGGTTGCGGCGTCAGTGGCAACAGGCTGAATATGTTCACTGCCCCTGGATCGGCGGTCCAAGCTGGCGCGTTGGAGATGCCGGGCATGGGCTGGACGCGGTCCGGCGCGCTAAGAGCGAACGCCTGCCAGGCCTCGAAGACGTTGCGCGGAGCAATGTTCAGCAGCGCCTTGGTTTCCCTCTGGGCCTGCTTTTGCTCCTGATCCACGGTCTGCGTCTGCACGGTCAGGGTCACGGCCACGTCAAAAACGTAAGTATTCGACGGCGTCAGTGAATCCTGCTGAAGGGGATTGGGCTGGTAGCTGAAGCAGGGGATTCTGGTGCCGTTGGCATCAACGGGATTCAGGGCGACGTTGTCGAGCAGGACCTGCGCCTGGGAAAGAGCTGCGACTCCCGGCGTCACAAGTGTCACGCTGCGCGTCAATGTTCCTGTTCCTGTTAGGTCCCCGTTACAGTCGTATTCAACGTACACCAGCGTTCCGTCACCGTTGATGTCGCCGAACAACTTCAAAACATTCGGGCCGGAGCCATTCGCGAAGTTAGGCGGTACAACGCCCGCGGGGAAGTCGCCGACCACGCGAGCGGGAACGCCCGCCGCGTGCGCCTTGGTAAATACGGCGGTGATTGTGCCGGGCGTACCGCTTGTGAAGGCAGTCACCTGGACAGATTCCTGAAGGTCAGAGCCCGTGACGAGGTTCGTCCCGGCGTCAATCTGCAGATACTCTCCGACGAACATCCCGGTGGTATCGAGGATGGAAACAGTGACAGTAACCGCGGCTGGAAGAACGGTACCTGGAAGGTAAGCAGCCCCCACCGCCGTCGTCATGGTCGTTTGGAACGGCGGAATCCTTCCCGCCTGGCCGATTTCCTGCGCGAGCAACTCCGTGGCGTTGCGGATATTGCTGTGCATCTCCGTGCGATTCTGAACGGTGGTCTGGACCTTCATCATCTTGGCCATGGCGCTCATGATGACTCCTCCCACAATCAGGAGGATGGCAATGCCGATGAGCGATTCGAGGAGGGTGAAGCCGGCCTGGCTTGATTTCGCGGCGCGTTTCGATTCTGATTTGGTCTGCGACATGTCAGCTCCTCAAAACGGGTACGACTTCATCGAGGTCACCGTGGATTGCGGGAGAGCAGTGCGGTTGCCGATGCCCGAGCGCACCTGGCACAAGACGGTGATTTGCTTCAGGTTGTTCCCACCGGCGCCGGCGGGATTCGTGATCTGCCAGAGACGAGCGTAATACCAGTTGACCACCGTGCACGTGTTTGTCCCCAGATACGAGCCATCCACACACAGGTAGTCCACATAACCCGCCACGGGAGCGGCCGGGTTGAGACCCCCTACCGTGCCACCGGGAACGCGAGGATCCACCGGAGTTACCTGACTGACGCAGTTGCCGAGTCCCGTTCCCCCCACGGGAGTGGAGGGAAAGACGGCCGTGTTTGTGGAAAAATCGCAATAGCGGAGCGCCAAAAGCTGCTCCATCTTGTCCTGGGCATATTCCGCGGTGCGCGCGGCCAGGTGGCCTTGATTCTCCGTCGTGGTGATGGCCGTGAAGGCCATGGCCATGACGTTCACGGCAACGACAAGCACGATGAAAACTGCAAACATCGTTTCGAGCAGGGACATGCCCGCCTGTGATTTTCTTGTGCGCAGACTGCGCGATTGAGTTTGCTTTTTCATGATTTGTCCTCAGCGCCGGAACCAGTTGGCGCCAGTCGCAGGCGTACTCCAGGTGCGGATGAGACCGGTTTGGGAGACCGTCAGCCCATAGAGGTTGTTGCCGTCGGTCACGTAAACGACATCATTCGATGTGGGCGCGATACCCCCGGGGCCCTTTTGGATTGGGACGCCGCGCGAATTGAACACCACGCAAGCGCTGTTCGCGAACGTGGCTCCCTGCCAGGGACCATCGGCGGGTGTTGCCCCGCCCGCGGTGCCAGCGCGACAGGGCGGAGCTTGCGCGATTGCCGGCTGCGAATTGGGAGGCGGAGCGCCCACGGTGGCAAGGACAGCGGGGGATGCAGCCGATCCAGCAAATGACACGTTGGCCGACAGATTCATTCCGGGGACTACGCCACCGCCCGGTCCGCCGCCGGGTCCCAGGCAGCCCGCAGCGAGCGTCAAACCGTTAACATCAGTTCCGTGGTCACGCATCCAGCAGCTGTTAGGTTTATCCCAAACGTCGACCCGATAGGTGCCCGTGGCAAAATCGAAATACGCTCGCGCGTCGGTGAAATCAGCGGCGGCGCGCATCTTGGCCTGGCCGAGCGTTTCCGCGATATTGCGACCGTCGCCGGCAAGCCGGAGGTTGCGCATGGTCTGTACAAAGCGCGGAATTGCAATCCCGGTGATAACCAGAGAAATGAAAAGAACGATTATCAGCTCAAGCAGCGTAAAGCCCGACTGACGGCTGACCTCTCTCGATTCCGTTTTCCGGTCCGTGCATGCATTCATACGGTTATTTCGCTCCTGTTGGAGAAAGACCTGGTGAACTATATGCAGATGCTATTCCAGATGTGGTTTCCTTCTAACTGTCTCTACAGGTGGCACTTACAAGACGGGTTCGAACACGGGGGACGTAGGGTAGCGGAGGCGGGTAACAAATCGTTACATTCTGGGAGCGGCAGACCCCTCTCGGGCGAATGTATCCTTACCGGACCGGCTTAAAGAATGAATGAACGACTGCGCCGTGCAATGAACTTGGGGGCGGGAGCGGAAAGAGCGCGGCGAGCGCAGGAGCGGCCCGGAGCAGGGATCTGGAGGTCCGCATCACTCCCGCCATGCTTGAGAGTCGCGCTCGAAGGGATTCGTTTGCCTGCCTGGAACAACAGAAAGTAGCGACACAGGGAAGGGGGCGGGCTCAGTTCAGCGCGCATCGTCCTGAGCGGTTGGTATTTGTTGATTGACTACGCGGGCTGCGAGCATTTTGGACGCTGCGAAAACGCTGTGCTAGATTGGAAAATTGGCGCGCCTTCGGCGCACGCTGAGAATCCTGATGACTCGCGGACCTTACGACCCGAACCATCCGAAAATTCGCCGCGTGGAAGTGTATTGGACGGCGGTCACCTACAAGACCGTGATGGTTTACGGCGCGCTGTTGCTCGCGGTGGTCCTGGGAGTATTTTACCTTTTCGTGCCCCAGTGGTATTCGGCCGCGGTTCACAAACTATCCAATGCTGTCGGCGATAGCGACGCGGAGAAGGGCGCTCTCTCGCAGAACCAAGCGCATTTCGTCAATCTCGACGGCAAGGTCCAAGTGAAGAAAGTGAATTCCGTGCAGTGGGTGAACGTGGATTACCACACCACGCTCGATAAGGGCGATCTCGTGCAGACCGGCTCGGATGGCGCAGCGCGCATCGAGTTCGGGGACCGCACAACGTACACGGTGAAGCCCGACACGCTGGTGACCGTGGAAGAAAACCTGATCGCGAGCGACAGGCCGACGAGCGTTGCCGTCCGCATCAGCGTGGGCGCGGTAGACCTCTCCACGCCAAACTGGGCCTCGCCCAACTCGAAGGCTGCCGTCAGCGTTGAAGATGCGGTGGCGCAGCTCCGGCCGAACAGCCATGCCGCGGTGAAGAGCGACCCGGCGAAAAACGAACATGAGATCGTGGTTTCTGCAGGCGGAGCTGAAGTGCAGAGGGGATCGCAAAAGATGGAGCTGACGCAGTGGGAAAAGGCGAGCTTCAGCACGGGAGGATCGGTCCAGAAGTCCAGCGTTCTGGCTCCGCCGGACCTGGTGGCGCCGTTAAATCTGCAGCCGCTCATCGTGGAGAATCCGAAAGAGGCCGCAGTGCATTTTGAATGGAAACCGGTCGCCCAGGCGGTTTCTTATATACTGCGCGTAAGCGCCACGGCGATGTTCACGAAAACAGTGAAGGAGGCCAGGGTCTCGGGGACGAGCGTCGATATCACCGGACTCGAGGCCGGCGATTATTTCTGGAACATCGTTGCGGTGGACGCCAAGAAGCGCACCAGTGATGCGAGCGATACATCCAAGTTCACGCTCGTGGCGCAGGGCAAGAGCCAGGAAATGGCGCTGGAGATTGAGGGCACGCAGCTTCACGGGCATGTCGTGGAGGTCATCGGGCGCACCGAGCCGGGCGCCGCGCTCATCGTGAACGGCCAGCCGGTGCCGAATATCGGGACGGATGGCCGCTTTCGACATTTCACTGAACAATTCGACCCTGGCGAGCATACCATTGTGGTGATCGGATCGAACCGCCGGGGAGGCACGGCGACGCGACGCGTGAGCGTCGTCGTACCGAAGTAGAGGCCGCGCCGCGGCGAGGTCTCGAGGTCGCGGGCGAATCCCGCCGGTTCGGCGGAGAGGCTTTCTCCGCGGGGGGACTGAGGGTCATGAATAAGAATGGATTCAACCTGAGGTCGGTGTTCAGCTTGTTTTCTTCCGACCTTGCGATCGATTTGGGCACCGCGAATACGCTGGTCTTCTCCGGCGGCAAAGGCATCGTGGTGAACGAGCCGTCGATCGTGGCCATCAACAAAAATACGGGCGAAGTCGTCGCCGTGGGCCGCGAAGCAAAAGAGATGCTGGGGCGCACCCCGGGTAACGTTGTTGCGATCAAGCCGATGAAGGACGGAGTCATCGCGGACTTCAAGGTCACCGAGAAAATGCTGACCTACTTCATCCAAAAAGCGCACAACCGGCGCGTGTTGGTGCATCCGCGGATCGTCATCGGCGTGCCGAGCGAAATCACTCCGGTGGAGAAGCGCGCAGTGCAGGACTCGGCGTACCGCGCGCGGGCCAGTGAAGTCTATCTTGTGGAGCAGGCGATGGCGGCGGCGATCGGCGCGGGTCTGCCGATTGAAGAGCCGTCGGGCAACATGGTGGTGGACATCGGCGGCGGCACGACCGACATTGCAGTGATTTCGATGAGCGGCATCGTCTATTCGCGGTCGGTGCGCGTTGCGGGCAACGAGATGGACGAAGCCGTGATGCAGTACTTGAAACGCAAATACAACATGCTGGTGGGGGAACGCACCGCGGAGCAGATCAAGATGGAGATCGGCTCGGCGTATCCGCTCGAAAAGCCGCTCACCATGGAAGTGAAGGGGCGCAACCTGATCGAGGGCGTGCCGCGCACGGTGACGATTGACGACAGCGAAATCCGGGAAGCGCTGAGCGAATGCGTGGCGACCATACTGAACGCGATCCGCGTGGCGCTCGAACGCACGCCGCCGGAGCTTTCGGCGGACATCAGCGACCGCGGCATCGTGCTGACCGGCGGCGGCGCCCTGCTCAAGAATCTGGACAAGCGCATCCGCGAGGAGACCGGGCTGCCGGTTTCCATCGCCGACGACCCGCTCGCATCGGTCGTGCTAGGTACGGGGAAAATGCTCAGCGATTTCAAGCTGCTGCGACAGGTCTGCATCGATTAGCAGCACAGGCTTCTGATTGCGCTCTCTGCTGGGTCGGGGCGCGGATCGCGCCGAAGTGCAGACACTCTTGCAAAACGGAAAGAAACGCACGGGCTGAAGCCTGTGCCACTGGACTCCATGGTGTTCGTTCCTTCTCGACACAGATCTTTGGTTCTATTGGCGCTCATGCTTGTCGCGCAGGTGCTCTTGCTGGCGATGCAGATCAAGCGCGATGAGAAGGGCCGGCTGCTGCGCATGTGGACGGTCGGCGCGATTTCTCCGTTTGAGCGCGTGGGTTCGTGGTGCGCGCAGAAGGTGCGCGGCACGTGGAACGGCTATTTCGCCTTGCGCGGCGCCGCGAAAGAGAACGAGGAATTGCGGCGCGAGCTGGACGCGCTGAATCTGCGCGTCACGCAACTCGATGGCAAGGCCGCGGAGGCCGACCGCCTGGCCACGCTGCTGCATTTCCGGCAATCCCACCAAGCGGCGCCCATGCTTGCAGCCCGCGTGATTGCGGCGAGCGCGGACACGGCGAGTCGCACCATCTTTATTGATCGTGGCGAGCGGGACGGGGTCCGGAAAGACATGGGCGTGATTACGCCCGATGGCGTCGTGGGCAAGGTGATCGAAGCGTTCCGCGGCACGTCGCAAATTCTGCTGCTCACCGACAGAGACAGTGGTGTGGGCGCCATGCTTGCCGATTCGCGGCTCCAGAGCCCGGTGGGCGGCACGGGCGAGCCGCTCCTGCTGATGAAATACGTCAGCAGCGACGACGAGGTGAATACCGGCCAACGCGTCGTGACGAACGGCATGGACCGAATTTTTCCCAAAGATCTGCCGGTGGGCATCGTGGTTGACATCAAACCGGGCAACCCCTTCAAGCAAGTCCGCGTGCGACCTGCGGCAAACCTCGACCGGCTTGAAGAGGTCCTCGTGCTTCTGACGCTCCATCCGCTGGAAATCAAGCAGGAACCGAACGCGGCAACGAACGCGGCGGCGCCGAACAGTGAGCCGGCGCCGGTGGCCAAGCCATGAACGGCACTTTTGACCTGCGCGCGGGCGAAACGCACATCGAAGTCTACAAGTTTCGCTCGGGCGCCATCGTTTTGGTCACACTGCTTGTGCTGGTGCTTCAGGCGCTGCTGCGCGTCTATTTCCCGCGCGCGGAAATGCTTGACCTGCCGTTGCTCGTCACCATTTATTTTGGGCTGAGCCGGCGCAATCCTTCGAGCGGGCTGCTCCTGGGAACCGTGATCGGTCTTTTGCAGGATAGTTTGAGCAAGGCGCCGCTGGGGCTCTACGGAATCGCAAAGACGCTGATCGGGTACCTGGCATCCTCCATCGGTGGACGCCTCGACACGGAGCACCCGGCGAGCCGCTTCGCCCTGACCGCCGTATTCTTTGCCATGCACCAGGGAATCATCTGGCTCATTCGCCGGCTGCTGCTGGGTCAGCCGGAAATGTGGTTCAACCTTCGGCTCGGCGCCGCGGCGCTGATCAATGGCGGGGTCGCAGTATTCCTCTTTTTGCTGCTCGACCGGCTCCGCGCGCGATCCTAACGCGCCGAATACCTGGCTGTCTGCCAACTCACAAATTCACCACCAGGCGGTACGGGTGCGGCTCAGCGCGCCTTCACCTACCCAAGCAGGAATTGCTTCAGGGCCTCGAACGTGTTGGGCAGAGCAATGCTCTGCTTGGGGAGCGCGAGGGGCGCGGCGAGGGGTTCCGGGAGAGGAATGCTGACGCCGGTGGCGCGGGCGACTGCATCGCGGAATTTGCCGGGGTGCGCGGTGCCCAGCACAATGCCCTGACTCGGCGCGTTGCGTTGCTTCAGAAATCTTTCGAAAGCAAGTATGCCGACGGCGGTGTGCGGATCAGTCAAATAGCCGAAGCGTTCGTGGACGGATTTCATCGCCTGCAACGTTTCGTCATCGGTTGCGGTACACCCCCAGATCTCGCGGCGCATTGCCGACAGATCGTTCTGATAAAGATCGGTCAGACGCGCAAAATTGCTGGGGTTTCCCACGTCCATCGCGCTCGAAAGCGTCGGCTGCGAGGGCCGCGGGCGGAAGCTGCCGCTGCGGAGGTATTCCGGCACGACGTCGTTCACGTTCGTGGCTGCGATGAATTGCGCGACCGGGAGGCCCAGGTGTTTGGCCATTACCCCGGCGGTGAGATTGCCGAAATTTCCGCTGGGCACGGACACGGCCACCGGCGTTCCGCGGTCCTTCAGCTTTGCCACGCCCGAGAAGTAATAGAACATCTGCGGCAAAAGGCGCGCGATGTTGATGGAATTGCCGGTGGTGAGCCTGATCCGCTCGGTCAACTCGGCATCAGCAAAGGCCTGCTTGAGCAGGCGTTGGCAGTCATCGAATACGCCCGCGACCTCGAGCGCGGTGATGTTCTGTCCGAGGGTGGTGAACTGCTTCTCCTGCGCTGCGCTGACGCGGCCAGCGGGATAAAGAATCGCCACGCGGACGCCCGAAACGCCGAGAAAGCCCTGCGCGACGGCGCT
>WNGJ01019108.1_pt1 | contig 10757 bp, 11 predicted proteins | sample 5400611 | NCBI WGS metagenome assembly WNGJ01 (sample SAMN13153375, study PRJNA577476) | soil metagenome | isolation source: 40 cm soil or saprolite under Garry oak tree replicate 1 | place: USA:California | collected 2016-06-15
CTGTTTGGGAGTGATTAGCTGCCCCTGCTGCTTGGAAGTGATTAGCAAGCAGAAGACGGGAAAGCATTCCTCGCCGCCACAAACGCGGACATTTTGGCGACCCCGGCAGGAATCGAACCTGCGACCAACAGCTTAGAAGGCTGCTGCTCTATCCAACTGAGCTACGGGGCCGTCGACCATATATAAAGTGCGGCCGGCAAGACGGTCAGCGCATGTTCCGGCGAAGTGGGCACCGGTTCGCCGACAAGAACATGCGCAACTCAAGACCCTCTTCAATGCGTCCAGGGATCCGTGCGCGTGAACGCGAAGTTGTCCGCGTAGGCGATCTTGCGCCGCGCCGGCTCCTTCGGCTCGAACACGCGGAACGGGATGCCGTGGCGCTCACAATAGGCGACCGCCTCCTCCTTGGTCTCGAACCGCAATCTGACCTGCTGGTTCATGTCCGCGGACGAGGTCCAGCCCATGAGCGGCTCGATCTCGCGCGGCTTCTCCGGCACGTATTCGAGCACCCATTCCTTGGTCTTGGCGGCGCCCGACTGCATGGCGGTGCGCGCCGGCTTGTAGATGCGCGCGAGCATGGTTGTTAGGTCCTGACAAACCTCGTGCGGCGGCGCCTTCGGCCCCTGGTCGGGGCGGCCGGATTCGAACCGGCGACCTGGAGTACCCAAAACTCCCGCGCTACCAGGCTGCGCTACGCCCCGCCAGACGCGGCGGGCGACCGATCCGCCCGGGTGTCGATTACACGCTTCTTATCGAGCCGGCAAGCAAAGCGGTCGCCGCTCAGCGCCCGCCGAACCAGGGATGGGCGACGCGGTCGCCGGGCGCGATCCCGAGCTTGCGCGCCGTTCCGGCAATGACCTCGAGCACGCCGCGCGCCGGCGCGCCGGACGAAATGATGTTGTCGGATTCCGGCTTGGTATTCTCGGCTATGCGCAATATGCGGCCGTCGCTGCGGATGAAAATCATGTCGAGTGGAATATACGTGTTGTGCATCCACATCTGGATGACCTGATCGGGCTCGAACTTGAACAACATGCCCTGCCCCTCCGGCAGCGCACGGCGGAACATCAGCCCGCGCGTGCGCTGTTCGTCGGTCACGGCGAGTTCCACCGCGAACACGTGCACGCCGGTCTTGCTGACGATTTCGAGCGTATCGTCGGCCGCGCGTCCCGTCGGCTGGGCGATGACGAGAACCAGCGCGACCAGCAGGGCGACCGCACCCGCGCGCCCAAACCGCTCCGCCCACCCCACGCTACGCGGCAATGACGCCAAAACGAACGATCCTCAGTGGGACGCGGGCCCATGCGGACCGCCGTCCGGCCGCACCTCCGCCGCCATCAGGCCCTTGGGGCCCGGCCCGAAGCGCACCAGAACGGTCTGGCCCGGGCGCAATTCGGTGATACCGAAGCGGCGCAAGGTTTCCATGTGGACGAAGATATCCGGCGTCCCCTCGCCGCGGGTCAAGAAGCCAAAACCGCGCAAGCGGTTGAACCACTTCACCTGCGCACGCTCGAGGCCGCTCGTCGGCGTGATCGTGACGTGGGTGCGCGCCGGCGGCATCTGCGCCGGATGGATCGCGGTCGATTCGTCCATCGACAGGATGCGGAAGGCCTGCAGACCTTTCGGCCGCTGCAACACCTCGCACACCACGCGCGCGCCCTCGTAGGCGGTCTGATAGCCGTCGCGGCGCAGGCAGGTCACGTGCAGGAGAATGTCGGGCAGCCCGTTGTCCGGGACGATGAACCCGTAGCCCTTTGAAACGTCAAACCATTTGATGACGCCGGTGAGCTCGATGACGCTCACCGCCACGTCGTCGGTGATGTCACCGACCATGTCGGGACCGGCAAAGCCCGCCCCGGGTCCTTTTGGCCCCAACCCGTCCGACGTCATGGCGCCGTACGCCGCCGCGCTCAGGCGCCTCTTACGGGCGCTTCATCGAATCATCCTCGCATCAAGATTAACACTGCCCGCGTAGGCGCAAAGAACAAAATGCATCGACGCCACAGAGTTTCTTCACGCTGTGGACATCGAGACACAGTCACGCGGCAATGAAGGGGGCAAGCACGGAACCGATGTCCTCACGCACGACGAGGTCCGCCATGTCGTCGAATTCCGTCGGGTCGCGATTGATGATCGCCAATCGCGCGCCGTTGCGCTTGGCCATGAGGGGAAATCCGGCCGCCGGCCACACCACCAGCGACGATCCGATCGACAGGAAGAGGTCGCAGGTCAATGTCAGGTCTTCGGCGCGGCGCATGGCGGCTTCCGGCATGGACTGGCCGAAGGAGATGGTCGCCGTCTTTATATATCCACCGCAACGGCAGTCGGGCGCGCGACCGCCCGTCTCCGCGAAGCGCTTGCGCACCCAGGGCAAGTCGTAGCGCTCGGCGCAGTCGAGGCAAGTGGCGTAGGTGGTGTTGCCGTGCAGCTCGACCACGTGTTCCGGCGCGATGCCTGAGGCTTGATGGAGGTTGTCGATGTTCTGGGTGATCACGCCGGGCGACTTGCCGGAACGGTAGAGACTAGCGAGCGCGCGGTGGCCGCGCCCGGGTTGGGCGCCGCCGAATTCGTCTTCCATGGCGAAGCGGCGCCGCCACGCTTCGTTGCGCATGTCCTGGCTCGCCAGGAACGCATCGAACGGGATCGGCTGCATCTTGGTCCAGATGCCGCCGGGCGAACGGAAGTCCGGTATCCCACATTCCGTGGAAATGCCGGCGCCGGTGAACGGCAGCACGATGTCGCTTTCGTCGATGAGGCGGGTGAGCCCCGCGACGGCGGTCTTCAGGTCGGGTGCGATCATGGTCGGGTGCGATGATGTAGGATTTCAGGATAGCAGCGGGCGGGACGTGAATAAATGCCGGACGCCGGTGAGGCGCGCGGAATGGCACCGATGGTCGCGGCGTGACCGCGGCGGGTCCGCACGCTATGCTGGCGCCCGGTTGGGTAATCCGAACGAGAGGAACTGGCCTTGCGTTATCTCCACACGATGCTGCGCGTGCGCAATCTCGACGACGCGCTCGACTTCTATTGCAACAAGCTCGGCCTCAAGGAGGCCCGCCGCCGGGTGGACGAGAAGAACCGCTACACGCTCGTCTTTCTCGCCGGCCCCGAGGATGAACACCTCGTCGAGCAGAGCAAGCGCGCCAACGGCCGCGATGCGCCGCTCGTCGAGCTGACCTACAACTGGGACAGCGAGGACTACGGCGAAGCGCGCTTCTTCGGCCACCTCGCCTACGAGGTCGACGACATCTACGCCACCTGCGAGAAACTGATGAAGGCGGGCGTGACCATCAACCGACCGCCGCGCGACGGCAACATGGCGTTCGTGCGTTCGCCCGACAAGCACTCGATCGAACTGCTGCAGAAGGGCAATCCGCTGCCGCCGAAAGAGCCGTGGAAATCGATGCCGAACACCGGGAAGTGGTGAGGGCGACGTTTCCGTAGCAGAGTCGACGCGCGCGTCGTTCAAGCCGGCTGCGGCGCATTCCGCATTCGGTGCTTGATTTGGACATGATGCAGATCCCAGCTGCCAAAGAGGCCATTGCGCCGCTGCCGGCCGCGCCGGGCCCGGCGCAGCTGCGCGACTGTCTTTCGCCCGCGAGCTTCTGGCATCCCGAGCAGCTCGGCCCAGAGCCGGCGTGGATCCCGCACGCCCCCTTCGCGTTCTGGCTAGTCGAGGCGTTGCGTCCCCGCGCCATCGTCGAGCTCGGCACGCACGGCGGCTACTCGTACTTCGCGTTGTGCCAGGCCGTGCAGCGGCTGGACCTGAATGCGCGCTGCCATGCGGTCGACACCTGGAACGGCGACGAGCACGCGGGCTTCTACGGCGAGGAGGTCTACGAAGCGGTACGCGCGCGCAACGACTGCCTCTACGCCGCGTTCTCAACGCTGCTCCGCTGCACCTTCGACGAGGCGCTGCCCCGGTTCGACGACGCGAGCATCGATCTGTTGCACATCGATGGCCGCCACCGCCTGATGGACGTGCGGCACGATTTCGAGAGCTGGCGGCCGAAGCTGTCCGAGCGCGCCGTCGTCCTCTTCCACGACACCAATACGCGCGCGGAAACCTTCGGCGTGTGGCGATACTGGGCCGAGGTGAGCGCGCGCTATCCCCATTTCGAGTTTCTGCACGGCCATGGGCTCGGCGTTCTCGGCGTCGGGCGCGATTTTCCCGCGCCGGTGCGGCGCCTGTTCGAGGCGATGAATGACCCTGCCGCGCGGATGCAGATCCGCGAGGCATACGGCCGTCTCGGCGCGGCGATATCGCTGCAGACGGTGTTCGAGCGGCAAGCAACGGAGCTCGCCCGGCGCAACGATGAGGCCGCAGCCGTCCAGGAGCGCGCCGCGCGGGCGGCCGCCGAGGCACAGCTGGCGCAGACGCGAGCCGCGCGTGCCCAGGCGCTGCTGGAGCCGCAGTCCGCGGCGCTCGATCGTCTGTCCCAAGACCTCGCGGCCGCGCAGCAGCATGAGGTGCAGCTCGGCGCCCAAGTCGCCGAGCGCAACGCTGCGCTCCAGGCGCTCGAGACGAATTGCGCCGCCCTCGTCCACGAGATCGCCGAAGTGCGCGCGTCGACCTCGTGGCGGATCACCGCGCCGCTGCGCTGGGCGCGGCGGTTGTTGGGGTGAGCGGAGGCGGCCGGAATGGTCAGGTGCTTCGTCGTCGGCTGCCCGCGCTCCGGTACGACGCTGCTGAGCGTCATGCTCGACCGGCACAGCCAGCTAGCGATGACGCCGGAAACCTCGTTTTACATCGAGATCGCCCCGAGATTGGGCGACCCGCGGCGCCCGCCGCTCCACGAGATTCTCGCCGGCTGGTCCCGCTTGCCCGAACTCGGGCTGGAGCCTGGCGACGTGGTGAGGCGGTGCGGCGGGCGCGAGAGCCCGGGCGAGGTGCTCGCCGCAATTCTCGAGCTTTATGCGCAACGGCGCGGCAAGCCTTATTGCGGCGAGAAGACGCCGGGCCATTGGGGAAAGCTCGATGACTTGATGGCGGATTTTCCCGCAGCCAAGATTTTCTTCATTATTCGTGACGGTCGCGACGTCGCGCTGTCCATCACGGAACTGCCGTGGTGGTCCGACGATCTCGCCGCCGCGGCCGCGCTCTGGCTTGGCGCCGCCGAGAAGGCGCGCGCCGCGATTGCGCGTGATCCCGCGCGGGTCACCGCGGTGCGCTACGAGGATCTGGTGCGCAGCCCGGCCGCCGTCCTCGCCCGTCTGATGGATTTCATCGGGCTTTCCTTCGAGCCGCGGCAGCTCGATGCCGGCGTCGCCTCGCCCGTCGTGCTCGCGCGCTCGCTGCCCTGGAAAGGCCGCGCGCTGGATCCGATCGACCCGACCCGCATTGGCCGCTGGCGCACCGCCGCGCAGGAGGAGGATGCGTCCTATCTGAGCGACGCGCTCGCCGCCGAGCTCGCCTTCTTCGGCTACGCCAAGGCAGTGACTTCCGACCTTAAGCACGATGCCGGGTCGCAGGCTGTGGGGCAACGCCAAAGCGGGGCGGCGCCGGAAACCGAGTGCGCCGACAACGACACAATCGCGCGCTGCCGGGCGCATGTGCTCGCGCGGATCGGCGCGGCCGCCGCGGGAGAGACGCCCTTCCACCATCTCTTCATCGAGCAAATTTTTCCGCCTGACTTCTATGCCGCCCTGCGCGGCCACATGCTGGATTGCAAGGCCGGCGCCGCGGTCGAGGATCGATTCCAGGACGGCGACGCCTTCGTGAATCGCCGCCACAGCCTGTTCGCCAGCGCGGACGAGGTGGCGGTCTGCGTGCGCAGCGTGTTTTCCGATCCCGAGGTCAAGCTCGCCCTGCTGGCAAAATTCTACGCGACACCTTCACGCGAGTTCGCCGACAGCCTCGTCATCCACCAGGAGTTCGAGTACGTCTTCACCCGGGCAGGGCGATTCCAGACCATCCATGTCGACATTCCGCCCAAGTATCTGTCCTTCGTGTTCTATCTTCCGGCAGCGTCGATGACGCCCGGGGACGCCGCCGACAATGCGACCATCCTCTACGACAAGGCGCTGCGGCCGCAACATCGCGCGCGCTTCGAGGCGAACGGCGTCTGCGTGTTCGCTCCGCATTTCTATTCCTATCACGGCTTTGCTTCGACGCAGGATCGCGACGCCCTGGTGATGTTCTACGTCGAACCGAGAGAGCTCACGCGCTACGCGACCATGCGCGAGGCGGGCCTCGACGAGATGGCGCCGTTTACCGGGCTCCTCGATGGCATCGAGCGCAAGCTGCGCCGGCATCCGCTGATCGAGTACGGCCACGACGCGTCCCGGCTGGTGCGCGAGCGCGCCACCTGCCGGGTCAACGCGCCGAACGGCCGCGTGATGCGCCCCGATGCGCCCACCCCGTGAGCATCGCCTGCGCGAGCGGGCGGTGATCTATACGGCGATCTTCGGCGACTATGACGCGCTCAATCAGCCGGCGCCGCAGGAGCAGCCGTGCGACTTCATCTGCTTCACCGACATGAAGCTGCCGCCGCGCGCCGGGGCTTGGCGCGTCGTCGCGGTGCGGCGCGACCCACGCCTGCATCCCCGCCTCCAGGCCAAGCGCTTCAAGCTGGCGAGCCACGAGATCTTCCCGCGAGGCCGGCTGGCATGGCGCTATGCGCCGCTGTCGCACCGGCCGCGCTTCGACCTGTCGGTGTGGGTCGACGGCAGCGTGCAGATCACGAGCCCGCGTTTCGTCGGCGACATGCGCGACAGGCTCGGCGCCGGCGACTGGGCGATGTTCGCCCACCCCGAGCGCGACTGCATCTACGACGAGGCGCAGGTGAGCGTCGGATTGCGCAAGTACCGCGACCTGCCGATCCTTTCACAAGTCGCGTCCTACCGCACAACTGTTCCGCCGCATGGCGGGCTGAACGCCTCTGGAATCATCGTGCGCCGCGAGCCGGCGCCGTCGCGTCTCGTCGCGGTGCACGCGGCCTGGTGGGCGGAGAATGTGACATGGACCTATCAGGACCAGCTTTCGTTGCCCTACGCGCTGCGCCGCCTCGGTGGACCGGCGCCGACCCCGATCGCCGACTGCTTATGGAATAATCCGTGGTTCGTTATTCAGCCCCACACCGACGACGCATGAAGATTTTTCGATGAAGTTCGGCCTGCTGTCCTATTGCACCGCGAATCTGGGCGACGACATGCAGAGCATCGCGGCGCGCCGTTTCCTGCCTCGCGTCGACTGCTACGTCGACCGGGAGGCGCTGGACGCGCCGAGTTCGCCGCACAACGAGCGACTCGCGGTAATCATGAACGGCTGGTTCTGCCACCGGCCCGACAAATGGCCGCCGTCACCGCACATAGCGCCGCTGCTCATCTCGTTTCATGTCACCGACAATCCTGAGCCGGATACAGGGGTGCGGGCGCATGGCATCGCGAGCTGGTTTTCCGGCTGCCTGACGCTGACGCTCGATCCTCCGGCAGACCGGCGGTGCGACGACGTCGTCGTGCTCAACGACGTGCCCGGCGAGGTCGCCGCCGCCATCGCCGACCGGAGCCGACGCCCGCTGGGGCACACCACCCACGTCGTGACCGGCCCGGCCAGCGTCGAGGAGCGCCTCGCGCGGGCGGCGGAGCTGATCGACCTCTATGCCCGGGCCTATTGCGTGGTGACCACGCGGCTGCACGGGGCGCTCCCGTGCCTCGCCGCCGGCACGCCGGTGCTGCTGATCGACGCGCACTGGGATCGTTCGCGCTTCACCGGCCTGGGCGAGCTGGTGCATCACGGCTCGCCTGCCGAATTCCTGGCGGGAAAATTGGACTACGACGTCGACGATCCGCCCGCCAATCCAGACCGGCACCTCGCCTTGCGGGCGGAGCTCGCGCGGCGTACCTCGGCGTTCGTCGCATCGCGCACGACGACGACGCTGCTGGCAAGACTACGCGAGCGCATCGCGTCCTGGATCTGAAGGAGCTTCGGTTGGCGTCGATCCGTCTCGATCGTCCACGAGTTAGCGTCGGCTGTCATGACCCAAGACCCTTCGGCGCGCGTCACGGTTTGCGTGCCTATTTCCAACGGCGCGCTGATCCTCGCCCGAGCGGGCCACGTGTTGCCTTAGAGGCACTTGCTTGCCGGGGCAGGCAAACATCTTTATACCTCCCGCCGCCTCAGCGCCCTTCGTCTAGCGGTCCAGGACGCCGCCCTTTCACGGCGGAAACACGGGTTCGATTCCCGTAGGGCGCGCCAGCAAAATCAATGACTTAGCCAAAATTAGAACTCCGCCGCAGGCCAGAAACCAAAGATCGACCAAAGATCGAGCCCGCCCCTGTCTGTCACGTGACAATGCTGCCTGTCACGTGACAACCTAGGTATTGACACGCTGGCGCGCTTACTGTTTCGGAACGCCGCCTCCCGTCGGCGGCCGTTTGACGGAGTCACGCGCGATGAGTGAGGAACAGGGGTTCGACCGCGAGCCTTCCCAGACGATCGCCGAGTTCTGCGCGTCCGAGCGCATTTCGCGGTCGTCGTTTTACGACCTCGAAAGCCGCGGCCTCGCCCCGCAGGTCGACTGGATTCCCGGCACCAAGATCAGACGCATCACGCCCTCGGCGCGGCGCGCTTGGCATGAGCGCATGCGAGAGCTGTGCTCAAGCGAGGCGGCGCAGCTCGAACAGGAGCGCAAGCGCGCGCAGGCTCGCGAGGCCGGCCGCATCGCGGCGGCGTCGGTCAATCACGTAAGCAAGCGGCGCAAAGCCACCGCCGCCGAGCAAGGCGCAACTAATAAACAGCGACGCTTGCGGCGCTGAGTTAACGGAGGGACCGCGAGGTCCTTCTGACCTTTTTACATGGACTAGGGCGCGGCCCGGCGGGCGACCGCCGCGGACTGCCAGGAGCACCCGAGAGCCGGGCACGGCTCTCGGGCGACCAGGGGGTATTTGGAGATCGTCCGGCGGCGTGAGGGCCGCCGAGGAGGAGCTTGATGAGCAAAGCTACCCGTAGCACGCCCGCACCCAGCGGGCAACGCGCCACCGAACTAGCGGCCCACGCCGCCGCGATCCGTCGGCTCGGCAAGCGTGTCGTGACCGATGTGATTGAGATCGGCGCGCGGCTCACGGATGCCAAGCGCCTCTGCGGTCACGGTCATTGGCTCCCCTGGCTCGACCGCGAGTTCGGATGGCAGGAGCGGACCGCCAGAAACTTCATCTCGGTCTATGAGGCGAGCAAATCGGCAGACTTTGCCGATTTGAACTTGCCCGTGTCGGCGCTCTACCTGCTCTCCGCCCCCTCGACTCCTCCCGAAGCCCGTGACGCCTTGCTCGACCGTGCCGCGACCGGTGAGAAGCTGACGCACGCGGAGATCAAACAAACAATCACCGCGACCAAGGACGCCGAGCGGGAGCGCGAGCTAGTCGAGGCAATGTCGGATGAGGAATTTGCCGACTGGGCCGATGCCGAGCACAGCAAGGACGAGAAGATCACCTACAAGGCATTCGTGCGCGACATGGGTCTGGTAATCGATATCGCCGACCGGGGCTACGCAGGGAAAGTCACTAAGGCTCTCCTGGATGTAGCGTGCGAGGTCATCAACACGTGGACCAAACAACTAGCAAAACTGGAAAAGAATATCCCGAACGGCGCGCGCGCCATCATGGCGTCGCGCCTAGAGCCTACCGACGGGCTCGACTTTTTCCCGACGCCGCCCTGGGCCACGCGGGCGCTGATCGAGCGTGTGCTGCCCGTGCTCGGCGTCCGGCCGGCCGATCTCGCACGACTTACCGTGTGGGAGCCGGCCTGTGGCGAGGGCCACATGGCCGAAGCGCTCGCCGAGTATTTCGGGACCGTCATCGCCACCGACATTCACGACTACCGCTACGGCGAGGCGCCGGTCGATTTCCTGGACGAAGCCACCAAGCGCGACGCCGACTGGATCATCACCAACTCGCCCTTCGAGGAGAAGTTCCTCCGCTTCGCGCTGCGCATGCTCAAGCTCGCCCGCGTGGGCGTCGCAATGTTTGTCCAGCTGCGATACCTGGAGACCATCGAGCGCTATGAGAAAATCTTTCGCGACAATCCGCCGACCCTGGTCGCAATCTTTGTAGAGCGCGTGAATCTGTGCAAGGGCCGATGGGGCCCAGACGGCGGCACGGCCACGGCCTATGCGTGGCTCGTGTGGATGCACGGCCAGACGCGCCGGCCACCATTCTGGATTCCGCCCGACTGTGAAGAACGCCTGACGCGCGCCGATGACGCGGCTCGGTTCACCACGCATCCGGTGACACCGCGGCCTGCCAGCGACGGCCTCGATCTCCCCGAGTATCTGCGCAGGACCCCGCCGCGCCCGCGGAGCTGACGAGAGCGGCAAGCGCGCCGGAGGCGGGCGCGACACTGAAGGTGCATCATGGCCACTCGGGCTGAACAACATAAAGAAATTCGTGAGAGTGCGATCGCATACGCGGGCCAAGGCTGGCACGTTTTTCCGGTGCCGCCGGGGACGCGAAAAAGCTACATGTCCAAAAAGTATAGCGGTGGACGCCGCTGGGGGGCATCGAACGACGTCGATGAGGTTCGGGGTTTTTACAAACAGTGGCTCAAGGCCAACATCGGCATCCCCACAGGTGAGTTGAACGGGTTCTTTGTCGTCGAGACCGACACCGTAAAGGGGCATGACGTCGACGGCGCAGCGTCGCTGAGAGAGCTGGAGGCCGCGCACGGCCCGCTGCCCGACACCAAACAAGCGATCAGCCCGAGCGGCTCGGTTCACCGTTATTACAAACACCCCGGGCCCGGCGTGAAGGTCTGGTGCTCG
>WNGJ01022236.1_pt1 | contig 10757 bp, 8 predicted proteins | sample 5400611 | NCBI WGS metagenome assembly WNGJ01 (sample SAMN13153375, study PRJNA577476) | soil metagenome | isolation source: 40 cm soil or saprolite under Garry oak tree replicate 1 | place: USA:California | collected 2016-06-15
GAAGTACAACTACTTCCAGTCCTGCTCGAACGGCGGACGGCAGGGCTGGCTCGAGATCCAGCGCTACCCCGATGACTTCGACGGCCTCGTCCTCGGAGCGCCGTGGAACTTCCAGTCGCACTCGAATGCGGGATTCGTCTGGGACGCGCAGGCCCTGAGCGCTCCGGGCGCTGCGATTCCCGTGTCCAAGCTGAACAACATCACCGCCGCCGTATTGGCTGCCTGCGATGGAAACGACGGACTGGTCGACGGCATCCTCACCGATCCCGCGACCTGCGGCTTCAATCCCGACACGCTGCTCTGCACGGGCGCGGAGACGGACTCTTGCCTCACTCCGCCGCAGCTCGCGGCGCTGAAGAAGATCTACGCGGGTCCGAGCAATCCGCGCACCCGCGAGAAGATCTTCCCCGGATTCGCCGTCGGCTCCGAACGGCAGTGGACGGGTCTGGTGCAGAACCTGAGGGCCACGGGTCTCGGCACCGGTTACTTCGCGAATCTGACGTTCGAGGACCCGAGTTGGGACTACAGCACGTTCAACTTCGACGGCGACCTCGCGTTCGCCGACTTCAGGGTCGGCACGCTGGGCAACTCGATCGACGCTGACCTCAGGGCGGCCCGCAAGCGAGGTGTGAAGATCATCCAGTATCACGGCTGGGAGGACCAGACGCTGCAGCCGGCGTTCAGCCCGCAGTGGTTCGAGATGGTCGCGAACGCGATGGGTGGGATGAAGAAGACGCAGAAGTTCTACCGCCTGTTCATGATCCCCGGGATGAGGCACTGCTCGGGCGGGCCCGGTGCATGGGTCACTGGACAGGGAACGGGGCAGGTGCCCCCCGTGCGGGACGCCCTGCACGACGTGCAGATCGCGGTCGAGAATTGGGTCGAGCACGGGAAAGCGCCGAAGAGATTCATCGCGACGAAGTACACGACGGACGACGTGAACGCGACCACTGTGCAGTTCCAGCGGCCGCTCTGTCCGCATCCGCAGGTGGCGCATTACCTGGGTGGCGATCCGAACAGCGCCGCCAGCTTCGCTTGTGTTGGACCGGGTGGAGCGGACGACGACGACGACGACGATCGGGACTGAGCGACCGCCGGTCACGCCTCCAGAGCCAGCATCGTCACCTGGCCCGACTGGGTCCCCGCGGCGAGCGCGAGCTTCTCCTTCGCAAACGCCAGCGCGGTGATCGCGGTCGCGCCGAGGCCATGCGTTGCCAGCAAGGCCCCGCTCGATGGATTGAGGATCTTCACCGTCCCGTCGCCGCAGCCCGCCGCCACTGCTTCCTCTCCCAGGAAGAGGAGCGACTTGACCCCGCGACCTCCGGCGTTCGGGGTTGCCTGCTTCTTGCCGTTCCTTCCCCAGAGCACGACCTGGCCGGAGTCGTCCCCCGATGCGAAGCCTTGTCCCTTCGGCGCCGCCGCCAGCGCCGTCACCGCCGTGTTGTGATGCGAGCCATCTCCGACCTTCTCCGGCCTCGGCGTGAGCCGGTGCACCTGCACGACGCCGTTGGCCCATCCCACGGCGAGAAAGGTGCCGTCCTCCGAGAACGCAAGCGCGGTCACGCGTGAGCTCATCCCGACGATCTGGACCAGCAGTCTCTTCGTCATGACTTCCGCGACGTGCACCTGTCCCTGGCTCTGGCCAATCGCGACCTTCGCCGCATCCGCCGTCATCGCGACCGCCGAGGCCCGGTTCGAGACCTCGACCGAAAGCTCCACCTTGATCCCCGAGACCAGGTCGGCCACCAGCACGGCCTTGTCGGTGGTCACCGCGGTCCTGGGATTGTTGGAGGCCACGGCCATGGCCGACTGCTCGAACGGCGGCAGGCGGACGCTGCTGAGCTTGTAGCCGTCCGTGTCCAGTTCCCAGGTGCCGCACTCGCCGAGCCTCGTCACCACGGAAAGGCGTCGGCCATCCGCGGTGCACTGCAGGGAGGTCACTGCAGACTTGTGGCCGGGCACCGCAACCTTGAGGTGCTCCAGCACCTGCTGCTCGATCGGCTTGATGACGGTGTGCTTGACGGTCTTCTTCCGCACCTTCGCCACGCGGCGCGTCACGACCAGACCGCAGCCGGCGGCGACCATCCCCAGCTCCGGAGAAACGCTCGCTCCAACGATCACGCCGGCGGCCAACGCTCCGGCCGCCAGGGTTCCCAGCGGCCCCGGATTCGGCGCGAAGACTTCGACTTCGCTCTCCACCTCCACAGGGCCGTCCTTCATCTCCTTCTTCCAGCGCGTCTCCGTCTTCTCCCCAGGTCGCGACCAGACCATCGTCCACTGGGAAGCGAGCTCCGCAGCGGTCCCGCTCTTCGACGGCCTGGCGCTCCACCTCGGCTTCTCCGGAGCCCTGGGTCCGCCAGCCTTGAGCTGCAGCGGCTTCAGCCCCCCGGACTTCGAAAGCACCGACTCCAGACGAGGCAGGTCCTTGACCGGCCGCCCGACCATCGCGGCCAGGACGCCGGCCAGATAGCTCACGTCGCGGTGCCGCAGCGCCGCCAGGTCGCCCCAGATGGGGCTCTTGCCCGGCTCGTTGAAGTCCTCGCGGACGAAGAGGAGATTGTCGCCGGTGTAGTACTGGTCCCACAGCTTGTGATCCACTTCCAGGGCGAGCAGCGAAAGATAGATGACCAGCGCCGAGAACCGGTCCAGGTAAGGTCCGTAGTCCGTCATGCTGCGCTTGGGATGCTGGTACGCGCGGTGGCCGATCTCCGTGGCTTGCCTCCCGATCAGCGCCGGCACCCACATGCCGTCGTAATCGATGAGCAAGAGGTCCTTCCCGGTGAAGAGGATGTTTCCGTGCTGGAGGTCCCCGTGCGCGAACTTTGCCCGCTCGATGTCCTTGACCAGTGTGGCGAACCGCTCCCGGAGCGCCGCCAGCTCCCGCGGCTTGTCGAGCAGGCCTTCGACGCACCGATCCAGGTGATGGCCCTGCACCCAGGCCATCTTCACGATGGGAAAGGTGCCGCCTTTGATGCGCAGGCCATCGGCGAGGTAGACGAAGGCCGTGCTGTGCGCGGAGCGGTTCTTGGAGAGGTGCTTGGAGATGGCCGCGTACCGCTCGGCGTGGTCGGAGATCGGCCGCAAGAAGCAGCGCACCGCCCAGGCGTTCTGGCCTTCGGTGGCCTTGTACACCACGGCGTTCCCGCCAGTGGCCGGCTTGGGCATGCCGAATCGATCCTTGTCGATCTGCGCCCTCTGCAAATCCGGATCGCCCAGCGAGCGTTGCGGGAACTGCATCGCCTCGTGGTACTCGGTGAGATCCGGCCAGGTCGCCATCTAGCTCGCGCCTCCCTGGTGACCGGTCCGCCTCAGCCGGACCAGGGTCATGTCGTCGTTCCGCGTGCCGTCCTCGCGCGCCCGCGCCACCACCGCTTCGAACTCCTCCTGCGTGCGGATACCCTCGACCTCTCCCCAGGCGGGCTCGCCTCTCTCAGCGCGCCGCAAGAGCCACGCCGCCAGCGCATCCGAAGCGAAGAAGAGGACGTCGTCCGGCTGGAGCAGTCCCTCGCTGACCCGCACGTAGGGAAGGGGATCGTCGTCGGCCTTCTTCACCGAGCCGACGAGGAAGGGGCTCGACCCGAACTCCTCGGACCGGGTCAAGGGGAAGGCCTCCATCAGCTCCCCGTTCCCCGACACGTGCAGCAGGCAGCAGTCGCCGATCGCCACCGCGCGCCAGCCCCGGTTCACCGCACTCAGCGAGGCGCCGACGAACGCCGCGTACGCTCCTCGCCGCGCCTTCTCCGCCGCATACCAGGGCAGCTGGCGGCCGCGGATCTTTCGCCGCCAGAGCCGCCGGATGGCGCCCAGCCGGTCGAAGAACTCGGGGCCGTGCGCGCGCCCCCGGACGAAGCTCTCGACGAGCAGCGCCGCCCAGAGGGCGGAGAAGCTGCTTTCGGTAGCGCCGTCGGCGATCGCGACGCGGCAGCGCGTGGGCGAATCCGAGCCGCGGATCGCCCACGCAGAACGCCTCGACCGAGAACGGCGCCGCGCCGGCCGGGTGCAGGGCGTCGATCAACGGAGGTTCGCGGGACGGGTTCCGATGTCGAGGAACTGGATGACCTGCATCGGCTGCGCGTTGAAGACGAACCCGCGCGCTCCGTCGTCCGCCGGCATGCCCAGCTCCTTGGCCCGCCCGATCATGAAGGGCGTCAAGCTGCTGGACATCTCGTAAAGCTGCTTGGCGAACTTGTCCGGCAGCCCCTCGTCGCTGGCGGGGAGCTCGACCGGGTTCCCCGTGGCCGAGGACAAGTGGATGTTGAAGACCAGGGTCGCGCCGTCATCGCTTCCGACCGAAGCGAGCGCTTTCGCCTCGGGGACCGGGTCGCCGTCCGTCGCCTCGCCGTCGGTGATGTTGATCACGATCGGCGGGAACCCCTTCGGGTGCTCGGCCACCCAACGCTGCGCCATCTCCGACGCCATCTTGAAGGCGGAGCTCATCGGCGTCCCGCCCGCGTGCGTGGCCTCGAACCAGAGGGGGAACTTCACCGTCTGCTCCACCAGCCCGCCGGCGCCGTCGTCCGCCTTCTTGGTGCGGTCCTCGATGCGCAGCGGGTTGTCCGCGAGCTCGCTGATCGGGATCAGGTCCTTGCCCGACAGCGGTCCGTTGAACGCCGACTTCACCACCGTGTCCTGCCCGTACCCGATCACCGCCACGTGGAAGTAGTCGTAGATGGAGTCGCCCTTGGCGCAGCGGATGGAGAGATTGTGGATGAGTTTGTTGATGATGGTGGCCAGCTCGTCCGCCTTGCGCCGATCGCTGCTGCCACCGAACGGATCCTCCATCGAGGCCGACTGGTCCAGAAGGAAGATGAAGCACCCCGGGTTCTTGCGGCTGATCTCAGCGCTGTACATGCATGCTCCTCTGTTTCGCCTTTTTCGGGCGTTTGACCTTGCTCGCTTTGACCTTGCTGGGCTTGATCTTCTTGGAAGAGACGTAGATCGGCTTGCTCTGCCGATTCTTCACCACCGGCACCGGGGCTGGCGCTCGCTCCACGCGCGCCGGTGCCTCTTTCGTCTGAGCGAGGTGGGCGATCGCGGCGAGAGGAGAGGGGAGTTGCTCGCTGAGGGGCCCGTGGCGCAAGAACCAGCCGATCAGGCCCAGCGAGATGAGCACGATCCCCGCGTGAAAGACCTCCAGCGTGCCCCCGACCTTCGTGCCTCCGCAGGCAGGACATGCCGCGCCGGCTCCGGCTTGAGGAAACCAGGTCAGACGACAAGCGTGGCACTGCTTCAGGCTCCGGGTCAGCATTGAAAGTGGTTCACGCCACACTAGTACGGCTGCCGAGGCTGTCCACGGAGCGGCGTGCCCACATCGGCTGCATCTGCGCGGGCATGTGCCGCGCGTGGATCTCCGAGTGGGAGCAGCGCCTCCAATCTTCAAGACGAGCCCGATCGATTGCTGGCGGAGCCGCCCGCTTCGAGGGCAAGCTTCAGTGTCCAACCGCGAGGGAATATGTCCGACGAGAAGCCGTATCGGCTTGGCCGGGAGCGGATCGCGCGCGTGTTCCGCTACCTGAAGGCGCTCAACGAGCACCGCAATCCCGCCAAGCGCGACCTGTCGGAACAGCCGTGGACGCTGTGGTTCCGCCACCTCCCCGACCATTCCTCCATCCAGCGGCGTGTCTCCAACGGCCACCAGGCGGACGAAGAGGCCGACTTCGTCCTCAAGGTGGGGCGCCCCACGTTCACCCAGGCGCCGCAGCCCCCCTTGCCGATCGTCGACTGGCTGGAGGGCGACTGGGAGGATCCGGACGAAGAGGTCGCCGTCTCCGAGATGAAGCCGAACGGCGCAGAGCCCCTGCGCTTCGACGCAGAGCCTCGACGCGTCGAAGCCTACGAGCGGTGGAAGACGCAGCACCAGAACTGGGCGGCGACCGAGCGGCCCGCGCGCGCGGCGATGAAGATCTTCGAGCAGATCTACGAGCTCTACGGCCGGATCGAGCGCGAGGCCGAGCAGATTGAATTGGTGCTGGGGGACGGCATCCTGAGCTGGAAGCGGGGAGAGGAAGAAGCGAGCGTCTACCATCCCATCCTGCTGCAGCGCATCCAGCTCGCGTTCGATCCGAGCGTGCCGGAATTCACGCTGCTCGAGACCGGGAAGGAAGTCGAGCTCTACTCCGCGCTCTTCCGCTCGATGCCGGACATCGAGCCCAAGGTGCTGGCCCGCTGCCGCGAGGAGCTCGATCGCGGCGGCTTCCATCCGCTGGGAGGGAACGACACGCTGGAGTTCCTCCGCCGCTTCGTGGTGCAGCTCTCGGCGCGAGGACAGTTCGCCGAAGGGCCGCCGGAGAAGGAGGCAGTGGATCCGAAGATCGGGCGCGCGCCGGTGCTCTTTCTCCGCACGCGCACCCTGGGATTCGCCACCGCGATCGAAGGAACGCTCGACGATCTCGCCGTCCGCCAGGACCTGCCGCTGGCGCTCCTCAAGATCGTCGGCCTCGATCCGCCGCCCGAGGGGGACGAACAGGCGGAGACCTATGAGGCGGGAGACGAGCCGGAAGAGGTCCTGCTCAGCAAGCCTGCCAACCCCGAGCAGATCCGCATCGCGGTCCGCCTGGAGCGCGAGGGATGCGTGCTCGTCCAGGGGCCTCCGGGCACCGGGAAGACGCACACCATCGCTAATCTGATCGGCCACCTGCTCGCCCAGGGTCAAAGCGTCCTGGTGACGAGCCACACCACCAAGGCGCTCCGCGTCCTGCGGGACCACGTGGTGGAGAAGCTGCGCCCCCTGACCGTGAGCGTGCTGGAGAGCGACATCGAGAGCCGCAACCAGCTCGAGGACGCCGTCTCCACCATCATCGAGCGCCTGACCACGGGCAATCCCAAGAAGCTCGAGGCCGAGGCGGAGCAGCTCGCGGCGCAGCGCAAGGAGCTGCTCGCCGAGCTGCGGAAGCACCGCCAGGAGCTCTTCGACGCCCGCGCGGACGAGGTCCGGGACGTCGTATTTCAAAAGTTGAAGCTCTCTCCCGTGGAGGCCGCGCGCAAGGTGGCCGCGGAGGCGCAGTCGCACTCCTGGATCCCCGGACCGCTCCAAGCCGGCGCGCCGCTTCCGCTGTCGGCGGCGGAGATCGCCCAGCTGTACGCGAGCAGCGAGAAGCTGAGCGTGGAGGACGAGGCGGAGCTGGCGCGGGAGCTGCCGGAGCTGAAGGCGCTGCCTGCACCGGACGCGTTCGAGAAGCTCGCCGAAGAGCACGGGCGCATGGCCAAGGGGAGCCGCAGCTATCGGAAGGAGCTGTGGAAGGCGCCGCCGGACGATTCCGCCGACGCGACACTCGACAAGCTGCTGGCGAAAGCTGTCAAGGCCGTCGAGGCGATCGACCGCGACCACCGCTGGAAACTCGCCGCCATTGCGGCTGGCAGCGAGGGAGGAAAGAAGCGGGTCGAGTGGGACGAGCTGGTGGGTATGATCGATCAGCTCGCGGAGGAGACGGCGAATGCGAAGCAGAACGTGCTTCGCCACGCTCCCGCGCTCCCTTCGAGTATCCCCCTCGACGAGCAGCTGCAAGCCGTCGACGAGATCCTCGCTTACTTGGAGAGGAACAAGAGCGTGGGCAAGCTGGCCCTGCTGACGCACGCTCCCTGGAAGCGGTTCATCGGCGAGAGCCGAGTCGCCTCTGGCGAGCCGAAGAGCGAGGCTCAATTCCAGGCGCTGCGCGGCCAGATCAAGCTCGCGACCCTGGCGCGGGACCTGGAGGGACGATGGGACCGCCAGATGGTTCCGCAGGGCGCTGCGGCCTGGGCGGCGCTCGCGGAGAAGCCGCTGGAGGGAGCCGCGGAGCTGGCGAAGGAGATCCGCCGCTGCCTGGCCTGGCACGCGGAGGAGTGGCAGCCGGTCGAGAACGAGCTGAGAGAGCGCGGCTTCCTCTGGCGCGAATTCTTCGGCGACCAGCGGCCGGAGGCGCAGCTGCAACGGCTCAAGGAAGCGGTCAGCGTGCAGTTGTCGCAGGCGTTCCAGGCGCGCATAGACATGGCGCGCTTCGCGCTGGTCGACGCCGAGATCCAGGAGCTCCGGGGCCGGCTGTCGCTCCCGCAGGACGGGCCGCCGGCGCCGGTCCGCGCCAGGCTGTCACGCGCCGTGGAGAGGCTGGACCCGAGGGAGTATCGCGAGGCGCACCAGCGGCTGGCTGCGCTCGACGGGCAGCGAAAGACCGCGGCCACCCGGCGCGAGCTTCTCGCCGCCTTGCAGCCCGTCGCGGCGGCCTGGGCGCAGGCGATCCAGGAACGCCGCAAGCCGCACGACGCAGCGGCTCCTCCGGGCGATGCCCAGGCCGCTTGGCTGTGGCGGCAGCTGCATGACGAGCTGGAGCGAAGAGGGAAGGTCTCGCTGTCCGCGTTGCAGGCGCGGATCGACAAGCTCGGCCCCGAGTTGAGGAAGGTGACGGCGGAGCTGATCGAGCGCCGCGCGTGGAGTGCGCAAGTGCGGCGGACGACGTCCCAGCAGCAGCAGGCGCTGGTCGGTTGGCTCGACATGGTTCGCCGGATCGGCAAGGGGATGGGCAAGCGGGTCCCCCGCCTGATCGTCGAGGCCAGCCAGAAGATGACCGAATGCCGCTCGGCGGTGCCGGTCTGGATCATGCCGCTGGCGCGCGCGGTGGAAACGTTCGAGCCCACCACGCGCTTCGACGTGGTGATCACCGACGAAGCCAGCCAGGCCGACGTGATGGCGCTGATTCCGATCTACATGGCGAAGCGCGTGGTGGTGGTGGGAGACCACGAGCAGGTCAGCCCGTCGGCGGTCGGACAAGACGTCGCGGTCGTCCAGCAGCTGATCGACGAGCACCTGGAGGACATCCCCAACTCCGTCCTCTACGACGGCCAGATGTCGGTCTACGACCTGGCCCGGCAGTCGTTCGGGGGCGCCATCTGCCTCACCGAGCATTTCCGCTGCGTCCCGGAGATCATCGAGTTCAGCAACCACCTTTGCTACGGGGGGAAGATCCGTCCCCTGCGCGACCCGAGCAAGGCGACCCTCAAGCCGCACATCCTGGCCCACCGCGTGGAGGGCGGCCGCGCGGTCAACGAGACCAACAAGGCGGAAGCCCTGACCATCGCGTCGCTGATCCGGGCGGCGATCGAGCAGCCCGAATACCGGAACAGGACCATCGGCGTCGTTTCGCTGGTGGGAGAAGACCAAGCGCTGGAAATCGAGCGGCTGCTGCTGCACCACCTCCCGCCGGCGGAGTACGAAGCGCGGCGGGTGCTGTGCGGCAACGCCGCCCAGTTCCAGGGCGACGAGCGGGACGTGATGTTCCTCTCGGTGGTGGACAGCGCCGGGGACACTCCGCTGCGCCTCCGCAGCGAGCCGATGTTCAAGCAGCGATTCAACGTGGCCGCGAGCCGTGCGCGCGATCAGATGTGGGTGATCCACTCGCTCGATCCGGCGGACCTGAAGCCCAAGGACCTGCGCCGCCGGCTGATCCAGCATGCCGAGGATCCCCAGGCCGTGAGGCTCTTGATGAAGCCGTCGGAGAACGCTTCGGAGACGGTGCTGGAGCGCGCGGTGAACGACCGGCTCTTCGAGGCGGGCTATCGCGTCCTGCCCCACTGGCGGGTCGGCTATTACACGATCGATCTGGTCGTCGAGGGCGGAGGGCGCCGCCTGGCCATCGAATGCGACGGGGACAAGCCCGCCGCGGTCGACCAGCTTCGGGAGGACATGGCCAGGCAGGCCATCCTCGAGCGGCTCGGCTGGAGCTTCGTGCGGGTGCGGGGCAGCGAGTTCTTCCTCGATCCTACGAGGGCGATGAAGCCGGTGCTCGCGCGGTTGAGCGAGCTGAAGATCCGGCCCGAAGGCGGCAACGCGGAGGCGCCGAAGAACGGGAAGGACGTGCTCGAGCGGATCCTCCGTCGCGCAGCGGAGTACCGGCAGCATTGGCAGAGCCACGCGAAGGCGCAAGCGGTCCGAGCGGGGAATGCCGTGCCGGAACGGTCGCGCAAAGGTGCCAAGAAGAAGGGAAAGCCGTCCGCGCGGAAATAGGCCGCCCGCCCGGACGAAGCGTCGGGCGGCCCGGTTTCGCATCAACGGCGAACAGCGTCTACGGACAGGTGACGGCCGGATTCTCGTCGTTGAACACGCCGTTCGAGTTCAGCTTCCAGACCCAGACATGGAGGATCCACAGCCCGAGCTCGTCCTCGCTGTGCATCGTCTGGCCGAAGATCGACGGCGGCGTGGGAAAGTCGCTGATGGGCGCGACCCACTCCGGGGAATTGAGGTCGCCGTCTTTCGTGTACATCAGCACCGGCGGGCGGCGGATGTCGGTCGTCCATGTGCACCCTTTCCTGAAATGCCGGGTTTGCGTGAAACCTTCAGCGATAGAAATACGGGTCCAGAACACGCACCTGCGTGATCCGGTCTACGGGCAGCTTGTTGCGCGCAGCGGTCCGACGGATGGCCTCGGGAGACGGGGCGTCGTAGACGCAGAAGCTCCTGCGTCGATCGTCGCTCACGTACGAGTGCACCCAGGTGACGCCGTCCGCGCCGTTGCTCTCGACCACGGAGAGGCAAAATTTCTCGCCGCTCGCGTCGATGGGAATCACCAGACCTTGGGGAAAGCTCCGTTCCACGAGATATCGGGGCATGCGCGCCCTCCTTTCCAGTCCACTCCGGTGGACTGGCGGTGACCGTAAAGGCCAGCGCCCGACCCGACATCGGGAACGTTCCCTATTTTGCTGGGGCCTCTTCCGGCGCGGCAGCTCGCCGATCGACGCGCGCAGCGGGTGGTCTGCGCGCATTCCGTCCTCGCGCCAGGTGAGGACGA
>WNGJ01008794.1_pt1 | contig 10756 bp, 8 predicted proteins | sample 5400611 | NCBI WGS metagenome assembly WNGJ01 (sample SAMN13153375, study PRJNA577476) | soil metagenome | isolation source: 40 cm soil or saprolite under Garry oak tree replicate 1 | place: USA:California | collected 2016-06-15
GGAGCCTCGACTCCGGGACTACGCAGCCGACAATCGGTTGGGGCAGCGTCGTTCCTTCGTATTACCATCTCAACGGTACGATCGATGAGGTCATGATCTACGCGCGTGCTCTGACCGCCGCGGAGATCGCCACCCTCGCGTGGATCAAGCAAGTGTGACAATATCCTCCCGCCTCCGTCCGGCGAACTGCTGGCCTCTTGCGCTCCCAGGAGGTCTCGGTCAATCCGTACACTTGTACGAAAGCGATACAAATCAGGGTCTAGCTCACGCGGACAAACATATGGAGTTCGCGGTACGACGACGAGAAATTCTCATCTCGGAAAAGGAGGAACTGAACCTTCCAAACGCCTGGTGAGTCAATCTGGAATGTGTAAGGTAAGCTCCAGTTCTGGCCGTTCGCCAACGTGAGATTCATCATGGACCACGTGGTACGGTTCACTTCTCTCGTCTCGTTCGTCCGTCGGCTGGAGTTAAACACAATCTCGACACCCACCAGATCCACACGGATCGTGTAGTTCACGTTAGCGGACTCGTGATTTATGATGCCGACGAGGACCGTCCCAGGTTGGGAAATATTGAGACGCGTTGGGTAGCCGGAGGTGTTTCCACCGGGACCTTCAATGAAGAACTGGGTGAATGGCCCAGCAGGCGCTGGCGTTGTGACGAGATAGAACAAAGTGGAGCCGGCGAGCAGGATGCTGACCGTCAGAACTACCACAAGGGCTTTCTCGGCAACTCCATAGTCCCGCAATGTTGGCCTTGTGAGCTCGATCGTGGCGGAAAGCCGGTCAAGTGGCGCAAGTTTCAAACGCTGCGCGTACGCACCCATTCCGACTGTGAGCGAGAAGAATAGTACTGCGAGGATCAAAGGTACTAGACGGACACCCCACTCGGTAAAGTTAAGGAGTAGCGCAAGAAGAGGAACTACTGCAACACTGAAGCCAAGCGAAAGGGCGAAGCGTTCAATCCAGTCGATAGAGTCCTTTCTAGGAAACAGGAGTGTGGTCAGCAAATAACCAGGGGCGAAAACCAACAGCAAGACCGCGGCAGGGGTCCCCCTCTCGTAAACAAGCACAACCGCCGATGTCCCCAAGCAATAAGCCAGGGTCACTCGGAGATCCCATGCTGTCTCTTGGAAGTGGATGCGCAACCCAGGTCGTTGGGCGAGACACGCGACGTTGTGCTTAACGTTTCCTCCAAACTTCAGTGCTGACACCTAGTCGGGCGGATTTGATGTATCCGCGGGGCGATTCGGTTTAGAGAACGCCGAAACAGTACTTCCCGGCCGGAAAGGCAAGAAGACAGACTGAATTGAATTCTGGGGCTCTTCCAAGCGTTTACTTTCTGGAGCGGGATAGGGCTGCTCCCCCCGTTCGTTCAATCTGACGTCTAGCGACTCTTCTCTATCACGACTCCGATGTGGCTGGCGCGAAGGTCCTCCTCATCCGTATAGGCGATTGATGGATCGACTCTCGGCGGCAGTGCCACGTCTTTGCGGTGCCACTCGTATATTATTCGCGACTGGACCCCTGTCAAGCTTGCAAAGATTCGTCTCCACCCGCTAGACCGTACGCGATTACCTCTTGACGCCTGGACCCCTCTCCCAAAGTGCCGTGCATCTGCTGCGAGGAACGCCAACGGCGCTCTCTCAATGTCATGGTGATCTTCGAGGTGGATGCAATGAATCATGATTCCTCCCGGGGCCACCGATGCGACCAGGTTCTGTAGAAGCGGTCGTAAGTCTTCGGCGGGAACGTGCTCGAGGACGGCATTAGAATAGACGAAGTCATACTCACCAGGGAGCTGGTGGGTCGTTGGGTCGAACGGCGCTACATAGTTGATTCCTAGCTTGGCAAGAGTTCGGAATGAAAACCTGCGCGTTGAGATTAGGTTATCGAGCCTCGTCCTAAGTTGCGAGTGATCTTCGTACGGAGCAAGGATATCCCGCACGACCGACTTGACTGACGCGTGAATGGCCGACCTAAGCGATTCGGGATGGGCCAACGGTTCTAGGTCCGTCCCTAGGATTGCTGAAGCCCCCAGGAGATACATGATAACCGAATGGGTTAGCACCCACCCCGACCCAACTTCAAGGCATCTCCAGCCTTTGATGGACCTGATTCCTGCGGCGTGCAAGACGAAGGCGAACTGAGCAGCGCAAATGTCCAGACGCTTCGACGTGGTCGCAAGTCTGTGCGCCTGGAATCTCCCTATCAATCGGCGACTAATCGTCACAGAATTCACCTTGGAGTGGCACCACGACCCGGTGGGTTGGCATGTCTCCGAGTCATTCGCAAGTTGCTTGACGCGGAACGACTCCTTCCCTGCCAGCTTTTTCCCGCCGGCTCCGAGATCGAGCATCTCGACAATTGACAGTTGCGATCCGTTCGAATCACTTTCTCACATCGGGGACAGTTCTTCGTTGTCGTGTGGCGGATTGGGCACCTGGAACCCCCTCAAGATCAGGATCCGACTACTTCGAGACGGAGAAAATCGCAACCGAACCGTCATTGTATATCGCATTAAGGTAGGTGTTGGCCTCAACGCCTTCGTAATATGTGCCCAGAGGCTGGAAGACTTGCCAGTTCCCGCCATAAGTAGGTGACTGCAGCGAACGCAGGTCGACAGCAACGAAGTCGATGCCCATCTGTGTCAGCGAGATTCCCTGTGCACCCACCACGGACCCGAAAAGAGTTGAGTTATAGACCACGAATTGAAGGGGTGCGTTCATCTCGCCACCGACTAGAGCGAATCTTGCCGCGCTATGCAAGTCTACAAGGATATTGTTGTCCGCCGCCGGGCGTGTGTTGAGATACCAACTCGCGCTGGGACTAACATCGGCAAGTGTGGAAGACCTCCCGATCTCTTTCTGAGCGACTGCAGATGCGAACTTGACTCCGGATGTAACTACAAGAACAAGGCATAGCGCCACAGGAATCCATCTGAGACGTGGATGGTGGGATTGCGAGAGGCGTCGTACTACCCAGAGAGCGGCCACGGGGAGGAGAAGGACAACCAGCGAGATGTTGACTTGACCGAGAATGAAGTAGATCGCAAGGTACGCGGCGGTCAGTGTAGTGATGGTCCAGACAATGATCAAATCGAGCCGCGCTGCTGGACTTGCGTTGGGCTTGCGCCCTAGAGCTCGTCTTGCAGTGGAAGCAATAAGGTAACCGATTGGTACGAGAATGAGTACAAATTGCAACGCAGCAATCCATGTAATCAGACTGTTCTGAGAGGAAAATAGCCGGTAAGGTTCTGGAGGGCTCCTCGGCGCAACGAGGAGGCTTCCCAGACGTCCAAAGACCCAAGAGAATGAATCCTCAATCGAAGTGTGGGCGAGTCGCGGCAAGAATACTTGATACACGACTTGGTTGAAGACGAGAAAGACCACGGACAGGCCGAGTGCAAGATTCAGCGCAATTCTCACTTCCGCTCTTGCTACGATTCTTACGGCCCGGCCTAGTTCAGAGTACACAGTCAAGATGACAACGAAGAGAATCGCGACCAGCTCTCCCGTGTAATAAATCACATGAAGGCCAACGAACAGAACGAGGCTTGCTAAAATCCAGCGCGAGCGTCCCGCCGACGCCTGAAGCACGCCCAGATAGACATTCATGAACACGAAAAGTAGAGGGTAGGTCCATGCGTGGGCGAAGGTTGAGTACGTACTGGGGCCGCGTGCGATTTCGATGGTCACAAACGCCGACATCAGGAGAGTAGGATAGCCAGATCCAACGAGGCGACGGAACAACACATAGCTAGTCGGAAACGCAGCCAAGCCGCCAAATGGCATGAATAGAAGTCTTTCAAGAGGCAGCCCTGTCAGAGTGGAAGTCGATACCATTAGAATCTGCCATCCAGGAGTATCCGTCGGGACCGCGAGAAATCCTGATGACAGAGCATGCTCAATCCCGGGTATTGTAAGGACCCAATACGGGTCGAACTCCTCTGACCGGACGAGCGTTGCGAGGATTACGAGGATCCACAACCCAAGAGACACGGCCGCGAGTAACACCAAGAGTCGTCGCGTCGAAGTGGGTTTCACTTCGGTCACAGGCGCGGCCTGGTCATGCGTTCTCAAGCTCGACCCACCGTCCATCTCTTACCACGTCGTCCTGCAGTTCGGACCTGGAGGGAACACTCAGGTCGAAGGCTTGAAGCCACACACCGGCTATGAAAATCCGCCAGAAAAGCCTCGCCTCCGCCTCAGAGAGTCGTCCTCTAGTTTTCCTTTTGAAGACATCCGCCAGTTTCTTACCTCCAAGGATTGCCGAGTCTGACCATGGTGGGCCGCTAAACCTCCGCGACATTTCCGCCGCCGATTCCTTTAACCAGATTGAGTCCGGGACGTCATACCCAATTTTGTCTGTGCGGCGAAGGATTTGAATGGGAACGATGCCAGTCATGGCTCGCCGGACAAGTGCCTTAGCGATTCCGTTCCGCAAGCGAACACGAGGAGATGTCTCCGCGGCAAGCGCTACGAGTTTTGTGTCTAGGAAGGGAAGGCGCAATTCGACGCTAAACGCCATCGAGTTCTTGTCCGCGTATCGAAGGATCAGAGGCAGCTCCCATTCCATGTCGCTCTGTAGACGTGATGCCGTTGACTGAGTAAGTTGACGCCTGCCGATACCCTCGCCAGCCGAAGACCCAAAGATTCTGCGAGCCAGTTTGGTCGTTTTTGAAGACGATAGAATATTCCGAAACAGGTTTAAGAGCGCTTTCCGGCCGTTCCAAGCGACGATCGCGGCTTCTGACAGTTTCAGGTTTCGGAGAGAGTCGACAAGCAGACTCCCGATGTAGGTCTCATATCCGCCGAAAACTTCGTCGCCTCCCTGGCCATCCAAGACCACCGTCACCGACTCTTTCGCGAGTCGCATCACGCACCACTGTGCGTAAACGCTTGGTGTATGAAAGGGCTCCTCCTGTGACCGGACAAGTTGATCGACTTCTTGCATGAGCCCTGCGGAGAGTGGATACACCTGGCGTCCTTCGACCGAAGTTGCACCTGCGACCGCCCGAATCCACGGGCGCTCGTCTCTGTCGAAGTTTTCATACACCGCCGAGAATACGTGTTGCCGTTCTCCCACCGAATATGCCTCTGCCCGCAAATCCTTCAGCAGGTTATTGATGATACAAACAATCGATGAAGAGTCGAGTCCGCCACTGAGGCATGTGCCTACCGGAACTTCGCTTTGTAAGCGGATGCGGGTCGAAGTGATTAACGAATCACGGACTCGCGCTGCCAAGTTCGCGAACTCGTCACCACTGATTCCCCTCTCTGTTTCGGGCCAACTACGGCTCTCGATAGAAGATTTCGGCACATAACTTTCGACGAATACATCGGCTTCCCGTACCATCGCGAAGTGGCCGGGGGGGATTTTCATGACATCCAGGAAGAACGTGAGCGGTTCATGCTCCGCGATGTAGCCTTGCGAAACAAACGCCTCAAGGAATTCGGGTCGTGCGAACTTCCTTACCCAAGGCAGCCGCATGAGGGGAGTAATCTCGGAGGAGAATGCGAAGCGGTCCTTGGCAGTCGTGTAGTACAACGGTTTGATTCCGAAAGGGTCTCGTGCAAGGAACCACTCACCCCGGCTTGGGCTCGCGACAGCGAAGGCGAACATGCCGTTCAGCTTTGGCAATGCTCGTGTCCCCCAAGCCTCATAGGCATGGAGTACTACCTCGGTGTCGGATTTTGTCACAAACTTATGCCCAAGCACTTCCAACTCCGCTCGTAGGTCGTTGTAGTTGTAGACCTCCCCGTTGTAGACGATCACCATGTCGGAGTCAGTACTTGCCATGGGCTGATTGCCTCCGCTTCGATCGATTATGCAGAGCCTTCTCGCACCGATGGTCCAATCGGGAAGCTCCACCCAACTTCCTTGATCGGGGCCGCGGTGAATCAGGAGTCGGGCGAGTTCGGACGCGAGTGTCGCATCATGCCAATTGAATCCATAGATTCCGCACAAGACAAGCTCTCCTAGTCGGATGACCGCATCATCGGGGCGGCCTCCAACTCCTGCCGAAGCTCCGCGACAAACCCAAGCAATCCAGCCTCTCTCATCGAGATATCAAATAGCCTCATTATTCGGCACCTCGCCTCTTCGCGGTGCTTGTCGTCGCTCTGCAGTGCCCTCCTTATTGCCTCGGCCGTTGCCGTTTCATCCCCATAGTCAACGAAGAACCCCGTATCGCCAATCGCAGTGGTTATTCCGCCCGCTTTGGTACCAACGGGGATACACCCACAAAGCATAGCTTCACAGAGCGCATTTGGCAAGCCCTCAAACCTTGATAGCTGGCAGTACACGCTTGCCTCCTGAAACACCTTGACCAAAGCCTCCTGCGGTTGATACCCTATCAGTGATAGGTTTCCATGTGCCATCTCAGTCAAGTCATCCCCCACTCTCGGATCGACTTCACCCACGATCACAAATCTCGCCTCAGGCACCAGAGCCGCCGTTCGCGCAAATGTGTCGAGCCCTTTTAGTTTGACCGTCTCTCGTTGCACTCTTGTGGCAGTCACGATTGTGGACGGCCGTGGCCCGCTTCGAGGGGGCCGCCAAAATTCAGCCTCATAGCCCGTTGGCAGATAACGGGCACTCGCGGGGCTGATCCGCGCATTTAGAATCGCACTCTCGACAATCGAAGGGTCCACTGCGAGAACTAAGTCTGCATGATTTAGGGCGTAGGCTGCGGAAAACCTCGTGACCGGTGAATAGACAAAAGCTCCGTAGTCTATTTCAGGGACTCGGGCGACATCGTATCCTCCCGCGACTACGATGCTTTTCTTCCCAAGAATTCTGGACACCCCTATCGCAACGGCCGAGTGAAGATCAGCGAACCAACAGACGCACAGATCGCTGCGGGCAACGTAGAAGAGGAATCTGAAGGGGTGAGATAGGAAGCTCACGAGTCGGACATCGTGGCGTTTTTTCAAGATTAGGTAGTCCTGAATGACAAATGGTGAAGGGCTCTTGTAGTAGACCACACAAACCTTCATGCGCCCTTACCACCGACCATCTCCTCACATAGGGCTTTGATTCGACTGGCTGCGTTTGACCAAGATCGCTCGGATACAACGTATTCGCGACCTGCTCGTCCAATTTGAGAAGCTCTGTGCTTGTCTTCGAGCAATCCCGCAATCGCCTTTGCAAGGGCCGGTGCATCATCCGGTGGGACTACTATTCCGCATCGGGCCTGTATGATTTCTTCCGACAAGTCAGGATATGACCCCGCGACGATTGGGCAGCTGCAAGTCATGTATTCGTACGCCTTTATGGGAGAACGTCCGACCGCCTCGTACAGCTCCGACCTCTCGTACGGGATTGTCCCTACATCGAACGCGCAGACGTACTCCAGGGCAGTGGAGTGCGGAACGTTTCCAACAAGTCTTACTTCCCGTTCAAGCCCAAATTGGTTGACCAAGGATTCCAGCTTTGAATATTCGGGACCTTCTCCGACAATGATGAGTTCCGCATTTGGCAAAAGCGTACGCAGGATTGCGAAGGCTCGAACAAGCAGGTTCAAACCCTGCCATGGTCCGAGGTTGCCAACGAAACCAACAATTTGCGATCCTTCTCTGAGTCCGAGACGCATCCGCGCCTCCTTCTTGGGCAGAGGCTCGAAGTTGGCATCGCCAGCGTTCGGAATCACGACGATTCTGGGACTCCTTCCGTCGAGGGATGCCTTGATGCTTTCTGCAAGTCTCGCAGTAACGGCCACGATGGCATCTGAGATCACGAACGCAATTTCCTGTAGCACGGCGAATGGTCCGCTCAAATTCCTACCAACAGTCAGGCTCATTTCTAGTGATACCAAACTGTTGGCTTCGTAGATTACTCGGAATCCGCGGACACCCTTTAGAAGGCCAGCAACGAGCGCAACAGACCAGTCTCGGCAGTAGACTACAGTATCGTTCTCCGCAATCGCCAAAATTCGAGCCGCAACGAGTGCATGATACGTTACCATCTTGAACAGGTTGCGAACCGATCGAGCTTCCGTTCCGCTTTCCATTCGCCCTGCGACAATTCCGATTTCGCCTCGGTGCAGGAGTGTAACATCAACCGTTTCCTGCAGGCATCTGTAGATTTCCAAAACATGCGTGGAATCCCCGCGTCCTTGTGTGACATCAGCAGCGGTAGCGAGAAGTAGTTTCAGGTTCTTCTCCCCCAATCACTTGGGGTCGTTGGACAGGTTGCCGTGAGATGAAAGAGAAGACGCCGCAACCCCCGCTGCGCCCCTAAGAATTCCCATTGTCCAAGCTTCCGCCCTCACGAGTTGGATCGCGATGGTCATTAGAAATGTGGAGGCTCCTCGACTCTTCAAGGTCACCTTGACCGCCAGGCCGAGCCAAGTCAGTCCTAGCGTTAGCGTTCCCAAAGCAATCGCGATAGCAAAAAGGCCAGAGAGCTGTGGAAACAAAACCATCAAGAAAGTTGCCACGCCCACAGAAAAAAGGCAAAGCGGTTGGACCGTCATCCAGATTGGGGTAACGGCATCGCCTGCGAGTGCCTTTGGCCATCGTCTCACCAGCAGAACGGAGTCCTGGCCATATCTGTACTGCTGCCGGACGTACCCCTGCAACGAGGCCCGGTGTAGATGAAAGACTTCGGCCTCGGGATTGAAGACAATGGTCTTGCCGAGTCGATTGAGCTCATATCCTAGAGCGGCGTCGTAACCAGTAGAGAGTGTTGTGTCAAATCCGCCAACCTCGTTCAGTGTCTGGGTCTTGATGATCATACATGTTGTGGCGATGCGCTCGAGCTTGCGTGGGAGTCCTCCGTAACGGACCTCAAGTTCTGCCCCGATAGCTCGCGACCATCGACTTCCTCTGGACCACGATCTGATTTGGCTACCTGCTGCGTCCGCCCGACTTGACTTGAGAGTCGACACAAGCGTCTTTAGCCAAGTCCGGCTGACACGGGCGTCAGAGTCAACCAATGCGACGATCGGAGTGTCGATGCTGCCAATCACGGCATTATACGCGCTTGCAGGATTGCCTTTGATTTGGGCGATGCGAGTAGGGAACTTGGCCGCGAGAGTTACGGTGTCATCGTCGGAGAAGCCGTCGAGAACCCACGCCTCAATTTTCCCTGGAGGATATTCAGATTCGAATATTGATTTCAAGCACTCATCGATTGTCTCCGCGCTGTTTAGGGTCGGTATGAGGAACGTGACTCTCGGCCATGCGTTGCCTACAGAATCACCGATCATGCAATCGACTTAGTCTTTACCGACGATGAGAAAAGCGGTTCGCGTTGATTACGGCGTGAAGAATGAGTCCGGTGAATGCTAGCAGCATGCCGAGCACAAGGGCCAACACCGTCACAAGGGCGAGTCCCAATGCGGGTTCTCCGGTACGACTGTAGCTTTGAACAACATAGACTCCGAGTCCCAGGCCAATGATGAAAGACACGAGTCCCGGAACCCCGAAGAAGAGCAGGGCATGCTCCGTTTCGACGTATCTAATCATGGAGCCTATCACGCTCATCCCATGTCGAATCGGCCCTTGGCTCGATTCGTGCACTGCAGAGTCGACCTCGACGGGGACCTCAACAATCCTAAGCCCGCGTCGGTCGGCCTCCCACAAGATCTCCGAGCTTGCCCCCATGTCGGCCTCTAAGGGGTCGATTGCTGCAATTGCGCTCTGTGAATATGCCCGGAAGCCGCTCTGAGCATCCGTCACCTTTCTATTGTGTTTGGTCCCGAGGTTCGTCAGCTTTGTAATCACCCCGATTCCGAATTTTCTGTAACCAGGGACACCCGGAGACGGGCGCCCACTCAAGAACCGGGAGCCGATGCAAACATCGGCTATTCCGTCGGTGATGGGAGCCACTACGTGCGGGATCATCTCGGGCCGGTGCTGACCATCGCCGTCGAGGACGACTAAGACCTCGAACTCGTTCTTCCGGGCGTACTCAAAGCAGGACCGAAGCGCAGCCCCATACCCTCGGTTCGCCGGATGTCGAATGACCGTCGCTCCGGCTTGTTCGGCCACCCAAGCGGTTTGGTCTTCCGAGCCGTCGTCGACAACGATGACCTTCGAAGCGTAGCGCTGAGCGGTCAAGACGACGCTGCCAATTGTCTTCTGCTCGTTGAACGCGGGAATTGCGGCCAGGACACTGACAGCTTCGTGCTTCGGAACCAAGCGTTGGCTGGCCTCAGGGCGGTATTCAGTGACCGCCAGGAAATCCCTCCATGGGGGCAAGGCGCAGTTTCCGTAAGGGTATAAGACCATTTTGCCGTAGGCTCGCGTTCTGATGACGTCATCCTTGTCGTGGCCGTCCGCACTTGACTCTCTCCGACCCGACTTTGCCCTCCCTCGCGTTTCGATTTGAGGACTTTGACACCGTCGCCTCGCGGCTTCGCCGGAATCGTTATATGGGCTGAACCGCGGTCCGGGGATTGGTCTCAACAATGGGATTCGTCTCTGTCGCGCCGCGATTCGGGTTTCGAGGGCTACTCCCCATAGCAACCCGCTTTCGTCGTGCGCCGTGGGGCAAGAAGAAGCACCTCGCTCCGCTCCCCATTCTCTCCGTCCTCCTGTTGCTCACCGCGATGGCCTCTCCGACCCTGCTGCGGATGACCGTGACCCTGGTCGACGACACCCACCTGACGATCGTGGCGTCCGTCCAAAACGTCATCCATCCGTCCGGCCCGGACGGGAAGATCGTCGGCATCCTGACGGTGACGAACCACGGCTCCGCGGACATCCAGATCACCGCGGCGTCGGCGAGGATTCAGTCCCTCGCTG
>WNGJ01008795.1_pt1 | contig 10756 bp, 4 predicted proteins | sample 5400611 | NCBI WGS metagenome assembly WNGJ01 (sample SAMN13153375, study PRJNA577476) | soil metagenome | isolation source: 40 cm soil or saprolite under Garry oak tree replicate 1 | place: USA:California | collected 2016-06-15
CACCACATGGCGTATGTCCCGCCGGTGGAAAGCATTGAGGAAGTCAACATTTCCACCAATAACTTCGAGGCGGAACAGGGCATGACCGGCGGCGCCGCCGTCACCGTGACCACCAAGTCCGGGACGAATGACTTTCACGGCAGCGCTTTTGCCATGCACACCGATAACGCCTTACGTGCGTTTTGGTGGGATGAGAATCGCGCCGGCGTAACAACCAAGCCCAAAAGCATCCGCAATATTGACGGAGGCAGCATCGGCGGACCCATCAAGAAAGGCAAGTTGTTCTTCTTCACGGATTGGGAAGGCACGTTTGAGCGCGTAGGCCGCTCCGCGCTCTTTTCCGTACCGGCAGATGATTTCCGCACGGGGGATTTCAGCAGAAAACTGGGTGCGACGATTTCGGATGCCAAGGGCAACGCCATTATGGTACCCACTACAGAGGGTGGCTCCACACAGCTCCGCCAGGGGATGATCTTCGATCCCTTTACCGGCAGCATGGATGGCACAGGGCGCGCGGTGTTTTCCAGCAATGGGAGGCTCAACGTCATTCCCGGTTCCCGGCTGAACCCAGCCATGATGAAGCTGCTGGCATTGGTTCCTCAGTCCAACCTGCCCGGGGACGTCAACAACTTCTACAATAGCGGCACGCAGCGCTTAAACCGCAACAACCTTGACGCCAAGGTCAACTGGAACCGGAGTCCGAAGCACCAAGTCTGGGTCAAATACAGCGTCATGGACGCGCTGGTTCACGGTGACTTCGGCCTAGGCAAGGCCGGGGGCGGATGCTTATGCGACGGTGGCGTCGGTGACGGCCACACGCTCACGCAGGCAGCGGGTATCGGGCAAACCTACACCGTCTCGCCCACCTTCCTGATTGACGGGACGCTCGGCTGGACCCGATTTGGCCAGAACGTGAGGTCCCCGGACCTCGGCACGAACTTCGGAAGAGACACGCTGGGGATTCCCGGGACAAACGGCCCCGACCCCCTGGAAAGCGGCCTGCCGGCGTTTAGCCCCGGCTCCGACTATTCAACCCTCGGCAATACGGAGGGATGGAACCCCTTGGCTCGCAACGACCAATCTTACACCTTCAGTACCAATGCAAGCTGGATGAAGGGCTCTCACGAGATCCGGTTTGGCTTCGAAGTTATGCACCATCTCATGAACCACTGGCAGCCGGAACTGGGTGATGGCCCGCGCGGCGCATTCAGTTTCGGTAACGCGGTTACGGCACTGAACCCCTCGGTGATCGGATCAAGCGTCGGATTCCAGGGAGGCGCTCCATCGTTTGAGAACGGCTGGAATGGCTTCGCGGGCTTTCTGCTGGGCACGCCCACGCACTCAGGCAAGAGCAGCCAGTTCATCAAGATGAACAGTCTGGAGAACGTATTCGCTCTCTACGTTCGCGACCGCTGGCGCGCCACCTCCAAGCTGACTCTGAACCTCGGTTTGCGATGGGAGCTTTACCCCACTCGGACGCGCTCCGCCGGCATGGGCATCGAGTCGTATGATCCCACAACCAACGAAGTCCTGGTCGGTGGCCGAGGGGGGATCCCTCGAGACGCCGGAGTGGGTTATAGCAAGAAGCTCTTTGCACCGCGCGTCGGTTTCGCCTACCAGGTCTCGAACTCCACGGTCATACGAAGCGGCTACGGTATCACTTATCACTCCCACCCCTGGGGCGCTCAAGCGTTGCGTGGCTGGTATCCCCTGACGATTGTTGCGGTCTTCGATGGCATCAACGGCTATGAACCGGTCACTACTGACCCCAATTACGTGGCGGCGGGCGTCCCGAACAAACCTCTGGGCGCCGGCGTTGGTATTCCACCGATCTGCTGCCCGGATATCAGCAAGGGGAGGATTCCGTTGCCGTTGTCAAACGACATGGGCTACCCAGTGGCCAACCGGCAGTTGGATCGGGGCTACATCCAGTCGTGGAACTTCATCATCGAGCGCGAGCTGCCGCGCCAGTTGGTAACATCCGTTGGATACGTCGGGACGTCCTCCGTGAACGGCTTCGCCTTCCTGGACATCAATGCTTCTCAAATACCCGGTAGCGGCAACAACGGTCGCCCGCTGTTCACCAAATTCGGTCGCACCGTGACCACCAGGGAGTTTGACGGACGCACCCACAGCACCTACCACTCCCTGCAAGCCACCATCAATCGCCGCGTCGCGGGCGGCCTCTTCCTCAAGGGCGCTTACACCTACTCGCACGCCATCGACATGGCCAACTACGGTGACTGGACGAGCTTTAGTTGGAACGCGCCGAGCGTGTTCTATCGTAACAAGGCCTCGGCGGCGAACAACATCCCCCACATGTTCCAGCTTGGCTATGTGTATGAAGTCCCCTTCGGCAGCGGCAAGAAGTGGGCTACCACCGGCGTTCCCAAGGCGATACTGGGCGACTGGCAGTTCAACGGCCTATTCGGCGCCTACCAGGGACGGCAGTTCACGCTGAGCGCTTCTGGGGCTGCGCTGAACATGCCCGGCAACGCGCAAACTCCGGACCAGGTCAAGGCCACGGTTGATAAGCTGGGCAAGGTCGGGGATGACGGAACCTGGTTCGACACCAGCGCCTTTGCGCGGCCCACGGGGGTCCGGTTCGGCAATGTAGGGCGGAACACCATGCGTGGACCCGGCGTGGTGAATACGGACTTAAGCCTGTTCCGCACCTTCAAAGTGACCGAGAAGTTTAATGTGCAATTTCGGGCGGAATCGTTCAACTTGAGCAACACGCCGCACTTCGCAAACCCGAACGGCAATGCCAACAGCTCGAGCTTCGGGAGGATCACCGCCACGCAGTCCGGCAGCGCGGATGCGATCGGTCGATCGCGGGAGTTCCGCTTCGGCTTACGTCTGGGCTTCTAGTCGTATTTTCACGCATCACCGGGCGTGGGCAGCGATGTCAGGCAGCGATGTCTGCGCCCTCTAGCTCTAATAAATAGGCAGTGGCTGGCGCCACGGGCTCATTGCGTTCGTCTATTCTCGCGATCATCTCCGGCGCCACACGTTTCCTGCGCCATACGATTTCCTGCAACAACACGACGATGCGCTGCGCTGGATCAACGGAGGGTGGCGGAACCGCTCGCATGAAGCGCCAGCTCCGCTTGGGTTGCGCGGCGCAGAAGCATTGGCGATTCCAGACCCAGACGCTTTAGGGGGACTGATCCACACCAGCCAATCGGCTGAATGCCTCTGATTTTAGGAGGGTCACTGGCAGATCGAAGGATAGCGCGTTTATTCGGCCAATCATGATGCCCGCGCGGCGTTAACTGCTCTGGAATGTGGCGCGTGCACAGATTGGACCGAATAAACGCGCGCGTTACGCGTCAAAGTGGGCTCAGGAAACATAGCAATTCCTAAACGCCAGGCGAGGCCTAAACCGAGCCCTACTTCTCCCGGAGTTGTTGCGACCGCTCCAGCAGTATGCGCCCCTCCTCCGGGCGGCCCGCCTGGATGAGGGTTCGTCCCAGCAGATAATGAGCCGAGGAGTTTTGCGGGTCCATCCTGATTGCCTGGCGCAGCATGCCTTCGGCATTGGCGGGTTCGTTCTTCTTGAGATATGCCTTGCCGAGTAAGATATACGGCCCGCTAAAATCCGGGTTGAGCCAAACGGCGCGCTGCAGAAAAGGTATGGCGCGATCCCAATCCTCGCGCCGGGTGTGGGCATCGCCCATTTTGAAATAGGCCATGGAGAAGTTCGGATTGATCGCCAGTTCCCTTTGAAACTCGTCGATTCCCCGATCCAACTCGTTGCGGTAAATGGCGAGTTCGCCGAGCAAGTAATGCGCCTGCGGTATCCGGGAATCGAGTTCAAGCGCCTGGCGCAATTCCTTAACAGCGAACTCTTCGAATTCCTTCCGGACCATCATCTGTCCGGTTACAAGGTGCGCGGCCGCCGAATCGGGTGCGACGCCGAACAACCTCGCAAATGCTTCCCTGGCTTTGACCGGCTCGCGCTGTTGAATGTAGGCGTTGCCGAGCATGTAATAAACCTCGTTGGTCCGCGTGCCGGCGGCAACGGTCCGTTCAAGCCACGAAATTGCGTCAGGCATGCGTGCCGAAAGAAAGCAGCTTTGTCCCAGGAAGAAAGTGGACTGACGATAATCGGCGCTGGCCGGTGGTTCGCTTTGAACCGCCCGGGTGAGTGCTTCGATGGCCTTGGGATAATCGCGAAGCCGGAAATAGAGCACGCCGGCGGTATGCGCGACCTTCGGGGCAGCAGGGTCAAGGCGCGCGACCATCTCTTGGGCCTCGGTGAGCCGGCCGGCGTCGAGGAGGCGGATGGCAGCTTCCACGGACGGCGATAGTTGTATCCAGAACGCCATAAAGAGAGTGACGATCGGCATACGGCCAGTATAATGTGAACTAGCAAATGACGGGTTTACTTCTGACTTGCGCACTTGTAATCGCGATACCGGCGCACGCGGAAACGCTACAGGAGGTCAAGGCGCGGGCCGCGGCGCTCAAGGCCAAAGGCGATGCGGCCGGCGCGCTGGCCGCTTATGAGAGAGCGGCCGAACTGGCGCCGCGGGCGGCCGAGATCCAGGACGAAATCGGCTTCCTGATGGCGGCCACGAATCGAGCGGCCGAAGCCAAGACGCGCTTCGAGCGGGCCATACAACTGCAGTCGGACTATGCGCCCGCGCATTACCACCTGGGCGTCCTGTATTGGCTCGAGGAGAATCCAAACGCTGCGATTCCTTTGCTGGAGAGGGCTTCACGGCTGGTCCCGAAGCAGTTCGAGTATCGTTACCGTCTGGGTGCAGCCTACCATGCGGTGGGTCACTTCCGGGAGGCTGTGGAGCAATTGCAGCAGGCGGTTACCCTGGAGCCCCGGCACGCGGACGCATGGAACTCGCTTGGGTTGGCGCTACAGAAATCGGGAGACCGGCCGGCTGCGCTGAAAGCCTATCGGAAGGCGGTTGAACTGGACCCAGCCGATCACGAGGCGCGGAACAACTACGGGTTCATGCTGGTGGAAACCGGTAGCGCCGCGAAAGGGATCGAGGAGTTTGAAAGGGTGCTCCGGGCCGATCCGAACAACATGACGGCCATGGTGGATATAGGGTTCGCGTATCTGCGGATGGGCGGCTTCACCAAGGCAATTGAGCAGTTCCGTAGCGTCCTGCGGCGCGACCCGGGGTCCGCCATTGCCCACTATGACCTCGGGCTCGCGCTCAAGCAGAAGGACGATATCGAGGGCGCCAAGCAGGAACTCCAGGAGGCGATCCGTATTGATCCGAGTCTTGCCGAGGCTCACTATACGCTGGGCATTGCGATCTGGCAGACAGGGGACTTCGAGGGAACCGCCCGGCAGATGCAGGCGGCAGTTGCCTTGAGGCCGGACTATTCGGAAGCCTATTATATGCTGGGCACGGCCTTAAAACAAAAGGGCGACAACGCGGGCGCCGCGAAAGCGTTACGCGAGGCAATCCGTCTGGATCCGGAGAATCCTGGACCCTACAATACGCTCGGTCAACTCCTGAGAATCACCGGCGACGCTGAGGGAAGCAAGGCAGCGTTCGCGGAGGGCGCCCGTGTGAAGGCGAAGAAGGAAGCCGAGCAGGCGGAGATGCTCAAGAAGAAGTGAGCGCCGGCGGCTTTATCGGACAGTTCGCGGATGAAGGGCGACCAGTTTATTCTCCACCGGAACGCCATGGCTGACCTTGACGCGGATCACCCCTTCGAACGGGAGCACCTCGCCGGTTCTCGAAACGCCGACCTTGGAGACGAGTTCGCGAACCTCCGGCTCCCTGCAGACAAACTCAACAGCGGCCTGCGTGCCAATGGTCGAAGTCCCGGCGAGAATCATTACCCACAAAGGGGGATAGGCGCTCGGAAACACACCGATGACGGCGTAATCCTCAGCGAGAGGTACGCCGGCCGTTGCCATGTAGGACTTTTCCTCTCCGGCGCGGGGGGTAGGATTGACAATCGCCAGGTCACCCTTGCGGGCGCCGCCCGGTTCGGTTCGGAATGCGAATTCCCGGGTAGTGGCGATCTCGCGAAGCATGAGGTTCTCAGTCGGCGAGCCCACGAAAATGATATCCGTGTTTTTCACATCATCGAGCGAGAGTAACCTGCCCCGCTTGACCCGGATATCGTGGTGCATCAGGGTGAACACCCGATCCAGCTCATGGATGGCAATCACTTCTCCGAAGCCGGTATAGTGATCCAGGATCGCGTCCCTTGAATCCGTAGCGGGATTGAAGTATCGCATACCCGATTCAGGCCGGCCAACGAACTCGGCATTGCTAAAGACCACCAGCGGCGGTTCCGGCTGGTCTGTGAACCCGCGCCAAAAAGTATGGAGGCTATCGGGAACCGGCTCGAATACCGAAGAGGATACCTGCGTAACAGGCCGCCGGGAGATCACAACGACCAACGCCGTCAGCAGTCCGATACAGAGCAGAGAAAGTACCCAGAAGACGGCGCTCCAGGGTCGTGCCCCACCTGTCCCGACGGGGTGGACCGGTTGGAACGTTGATGACCTGAGAGAGTCCGCAGGCGGAACCGGTGTGAGAATTTTCGACGGCGGGCGTGCGCGGAGTGTCAACGTGTGCGAGCCCTTCGGTAACTCCAGGACCCACTGGTCGTCGGCGCCTTCCACGGCATAGTATTCCACAAGCTTAGTGCGCAAACGGCTGGTCTGTACTCTTACGGTAGCGTCCAGCCTGGGGTCGAAGTCGGAGGAGCGGCCAAAGACTTCAGTGGCGATCTGGTATTCCTTAACGCCCGCCGGTTGATCCAGGGATCGATCGGCCAGATAGTGAAGCAGCTTACAGAGGGACTCGGAGCCTTTTAGCACTCGGCTATTGACCAGCTTATCCACCTGCACCAGAAACATACTGCGAGGCGTCGGAGATACCCCTGTAACCGACATGGAACGGAGCGTAACACTTTCTGGAACTAATTTCAAGATGGCCGCTTACTCCTTGAAACAGTATCAAACGACGATGATACTTGTATGTTTTAGCGAAAGGGCCCACAATAAGCCGAATTTGTGGGTCTGCTACCGGTTGGGTTTCTTTGCCGCGTAGCCTGTGGGTGTTATTAACTTTGTCGCGCGGAGGGGAGTATCAATGTCCCATACACCACGTAATGTGTATTTCTTAGCACTTCTGGCATATCTGCTGGTGACCGGGCTGCCACGCATGGGACGCGCGCAACAAGTCTTTGGCAACATTTACGGGACGGTGACAGACCGGAGTGGCAGCGGCGTTCCCAATGCCAAGGTCACCATCACGGATCAGGATAAAGGCACAAAGTTCGAGACTGTAACCAACGCGGACGGCAACTACTCTAAAGACCGTCTTCTTCCCGGGGTTTACACCGTCGAAGTGGAGGGGGCTGGCTTCCGGAGAGCGGTCAGCAAAGACCTCCGCGTGAACGTGGATCAAGGCGCACGCCTCGACGTCAAACTGGAGATCGGCGACGTAACTCAGCTAGTGGAAGTCTCAGCCGAGGCGCCCCTGCTGCAATCGGACAGGGCGGATGTGGCAACCACTTTCACTGCGGCGCAATTAGAACAACTTCCGTCTTTCGAACGCAACGCACAATCCTATTTACTCCTGACTCCCGGCACCGTGAAACTGGGTTGGGAGCATGCAGCCAGCGAGAACCCCCAGGCCAGCAAGCAGATTCAGGTGAACGGGCAGCACTTCAGCGGAACCGGCTACCAGTTGGACGGCACGGAGAACCAGGACCCGATTCTGGGCATCATCGTGATCAATTCGAACCTGGACTCGCTCGGTGAAAGTAAGATCGCCAGCCAGAACTACGATGCCGAGTTTGGTTATGCCGGAGCGGGTATCATGAACCTCTCCACGAAATCGGGAACCAACGAATTGCATGGTTCGGTTTTTGAATATCTGCGGACCAACACCAGCGGATTCACCGATTTCGGGCGGGATCCGTTCACGGAGCCGAAGGGTCCGGCGGCAGTCCATTGGAACCAGTTCGGCGGTTCGGTGGGTGGAGCCCTGGTGAAGAACAAGATCTTCTGGTTCGGCGATGCCCAGCTTACGCGGCAGCGCACCGGTTCCACGATCCTGACCAACGTTCCCACGCTGCTTGCGCGCACCGGCGATCTGAGCCAGTATGTGGATGGCACGCGCAACATTGTGTACGATCCCACGACTGGCAATACGGCCACCGGCCAGGGACGCACTCCTTTCGCCGGCAACAAGATCCCGCAGAACCGGTTGAGCCAGCAGGCGCTGAACATCCTGGCGCTGGTACCCAACCCGAATGCCACGGATCCGGGCGGATCGCCGTTCCGCAACAACTTCGTGGGAGCCGGGTCCAACAGCTTCAACGCCAACAATTGGGACACGCGCTGGGACTGGTTCGTGAGCAGCAGGCAATCGCTGTTCGGACGCTATAGCTACCAGCAGTTCGATCAGCTCGCTCCGGCCGCTTTCGGAATTAAGGCCGGCGGCCCGGCCCTGCAGGGCAACCGCTTCTCGGGCTCGTCAGAAGCCCGCAATCAGAGCCTGGCGATCGGTTATACGCGGACCATCAATCCGACGATGGTCAACGATTTCCGCTTTGGCTACATGCGGTACCGGGTTAATGTGCTGCCCGGCGATATCGGGTCCAGCCCGGCCAAGGATGCTGGCATCCCCGGACTCAATCTGGACCCCTACTTCACGTCCGGAATCCCGTATTTCCACATCCAGGGGGATGGCGAGACCAAGATCGGTTACTCGCTGGACGCCAACGGTTGCAATTGCCCGCTGGCCGAGAGAGAGCAGCAGTTCCAGTTCACCGACAACATCTCCAAGAACATCGGCAACCATGCCATCAAGTTCGGCGGCGATCTGCGCTTTGCGCGGAACCTCCGGGTTCCGAGCGATGCCCACCGGTCCGGCGAAATGCAGTTTGAGAACGGCTACACCGGGCTGGTTGGCCCTAGCGGCGGCGACCCTCAGTCGGGACTTGGGTTGGGCAGCTTCCTGCTTGGCGAAGTCACCAACTTCTCACGCTACGTCAGCACATCCACGGACGCACAGGAGCGCCAGAAGCGTTTCTTCTGGTACGGACAGGATACGTTCCGGATCACGCCGAAGCTCCAGATCAATTACGGTTTGCGCTGGGAAATGGTGTTCCCCGAGACCGTAAACGCGGCCGGCAACGGCGCGCAGTTGAACCTGGCCACGGGCAAGATCGGGGTGTTTGGCATCGGCAAGATTTCCATGCACGGCTACCAGGAGATGAACTGGAGGAACTTCGCGCCCAGGCTCGGCGTCGCTTACCAGCTCACACAGAAGACCGTGGTGCGCGCTGGATATGGCTGGGCGTATGAGCTCGGCACCTTCGGCTCGATCTTCGGCCACAACGTGACCCAGAACATTCCGGTGCTGGCGCGGCAATCTCTCAGCCGCTCCGCCAACTTCGCCGGCGTCTTCTCGCTGGCGCAGGGGCCGACTCCCCTGGCCACCGTGCAGCCGGACTCGAACGGCGAGTTCCCACTGCCCAACGGCATTTCCGGTAAGGCCCGCCCCAGGAATCTCGTGATGCCGCGAGTGATGACTTTCAACTTCACGGTACAGCACCAACTTGCCAAGGACTTGGCGGTCACGGTCGGGTACGTGGGAAATCAGGGCCGTCATGTCTTCATCGGCAATGGTCCGGATTTCGACGTGAACTCGCCCGCCTTCATTCCAGGCGTTCCGCTGGACTCACGGCGGCCGTTCTTCGCCCGCTACGGTTGGACCAACGATATCCGGCTGTACTGCAATTGCGCCAATAACCGGTACGATTCCCTGCAGGTCCAACTCGAGAAGCGCCTCTCCGGAGGCTTGACGTTCCAGTCGAGCTACACCTACCAGCAGGCACAGGGTGACGGCGCCAGTTCCAGCGGGACCGACTACTCATTCCTGTATAACCGTAAGCTGGGTTACGGGACCAATGGTTCCTTCCCGTTCCACCAGTTCATCTTTGCCCCGACGTGGGAGATCCCGTTCGGTAAAGGCCGGCACTTTGGCAGCAATTCGCCCCGGGCTATGGACGCTGCTTTGGGTGGATGGAACCTGGACGCGGTGAGCACGGTGTACAGCGGTTTCGGATTTGACCCGAATTACGACGCGCCCAGCGGGTTCAGCCGCCCCGATGTAGGGCCCAACAATATTCCGAACCAGGGGACCGCGGACCCGTATTCGGGAGCCAAACACGACCGCTCCCAGTGGTTCGCTGGCGGCCTGGGCGGAGCATTCGTACTGCCCGCGCCGAACACGTTTGGCACTTATCCGATCAGCGGTCTGCGGGGTCCGAGGTTCTACGAGCAGGACCTCGCGATCACCAAGAAGTTTGCGATCGCGGAGAAAATGCACGCGACCCTCCGCGCAGAGGCATATAACCTGTTCAATCACACGAATCTGGGGATTCCGGCCAACAATGTTACAGCGAATAACGCCGGCCAGATCACCGGGTTGGCGTTCGGCTCGGCGATGCGGCGTATGCAGTTCGCGCTACGGTTCCAGTTCTAAGGCCGAAAGGGGGACAGGCCCTTCGGGTATTAGACTGGATCACGGATCGGACTCAGGCCTTGCTGCATCGCCGCACCTTCATCAAATCCTTGTGCCGCACGGCGGCTGTCTTCTCGCTCGATCAACTCCTTCAGGGCGCGGCGCTCGGGGTCCAATTCGTCAATGTGGCCCGGGACGCCGGTCTGCAAGCGAACACGATCTTCGGCGGCAAGAGCCGCAATCGCTTCCTGCTCGAAACACTCCCTGCAAGCCACCATCAA
>WNGJ01008796.1_pt1 | contig 10756 bp, 11 predicted proteins | sample 5400611 | NCBI WGS metagenome assembly WNGJ01 (sample SAMN13153375, study PRJNA577476) | soil metagenome | isolation source: 40 cm soil or saprolite under Garry oak tree replicate 1 | place: USA:California | collected 2016-06-15
AGGACGAGTTCTTCTTCATCACCGGCGCCGACGCGCTGGCCGAGATCCTGACCTGGCACGCCGCGGACGAACTGTTCACCCTCGCGCATTTTGTAGGCTGTACCAGGCCAGGACACCGGCTGTCCGGGGCGGGCCTGCCAGACGGGAAGGTCAGCCTGGTGGAGATCCCGGCGCTGGCGATCTCCTCGACCGAGTGCCGCGTCCGGGTGGGCGCGGGCCAGCCGGTCTGGTACCTGGTCCCCGACGGGGTGGTGCAGTACATCGCCAAGCGCGGCTTGTACGCCAAGGCGGATGACACCCCGGCGTGAGAGGGTAACTAATAAAGACAAAGACAGGGAATCCTACCGAGGAGGCCGGCAAGCACTCGTGACTGCCACACCGAGGGCCGTCGAGCTTGTGGAGACCGCCGCGCTGGCCGCGGCGGACAAACTGGCGGACGGCATAATCGCCTATGACGTGAGCGATCAGCTCGTTATCACCGACGCGTTCCTGCTCTGCTCGGCGCTGAACGATCGCCAGGTCAAGGCCATCGTCGACGAGATCGAGCTGCGGATGCGCCAGGCGGGCGCGAGCCTGGTCCGCCGCGAGGGCGAACGGGAGGGCCGCTGGGTGCTCCTGGACTACCTCGACGTGGTGATCCACGTACAGCACTCCGAGGAGCGTACCTACTACGCGCTCGAGCGGATCTGGAAGGACTGCCCGCCGATCCAGCTGCCCGAGCTGAGCGTGAATCCGGGGAGGACGCCCTGAGCGAGCCGCTGCGGCCGGTCCGGCTGGTGCTGTGGCGGCACGGTCAGACGGTGTGGAACGCCGAGCGCCGGTTCCAGGGGCAGAGCGACATCCCGCTCGACGAGACCGGCCAGGCGCAGGCCGAACGGGCCGCGCGGCTGCTCGCCGCGCTGCACCCGGACCTGATCGTCTCCTCCGACCTGAGCCGGGCGGCCGGCACCGCGGCCGCGCTGGGCCGGCTGACCGGCCTCGAGGTGAGCCTGGACAAGGACCTGCGGGAACGGTCCGGCGGCTGCTGGGAAGGGCTGACCGACACCGAGATCAGGACCCGCTACCCGGTCGAGCACGCCAGCTGGACCCCGCCGGACGGGGAGCCGTCGGCCGTAGTCGCCGAGCGGGTGGCGGGCGCGCTGCACCGCGCCGCCGGGGCCGTCTCGGAACCCGGGATGACCACCGGGCTGGCCGTCGTCGCCAGCCACGGTGCCGCGCTACGGCTGGGCATGTCCCGGCTGCTCGGCATGCCGGAGGAACTGTTCGGCGTGCTCGGCCCGCTGTCCAACTGCTCCTGGTCGGTCCTCGGCCGCCGGAACGGCCGCTGGCGGCTGGTCGAGCACAACGCGGGTACCCTGCCCGAGCCCGTCGTGCTCAGTGACGACCGATGAACGACATTAGTACCGAACGGGCCGGGCGATCCGCCTCCCTCACCTGGTACGGCCAGGCCGGGTTCCGCCTGGCGGCGGGGGACAGCCGGGTGCTCATCGACCCGTTCCTGACCGGGCGGCCCGATCGCCGCTACGAGCCGCCTGCCACCGCGGCGGACTTCGCCGACGTCACCCTGGTGCTCTGCACCCACGAGCACGTCGACCACCTGGACCTGCCGTTCCTGCGCGAGTTCTGCGCGGTCAACTCCGCCGCGCCGATCGTGGTTCCGCTGCCGGTGGTGGAGGTCGCGGCCGCGGGCGGCATCGACCGCGCCCGGCTGGCCGGCGCGGTGCCGGGGGAGGAGTTGCACGACCGGGACGTGACCGTGCACCCGGTGCCGGCCCTGCACGGGATCGGCGGCGACGAGCCCGTGGTGTACGAGTTCGCCCCGGACGGCGGCCCGGTCAGGTTCCTCGGCTACGTGCTGGAGATCGGCGGCATCCGCTTCTACCATTCCGGGGATTGCCTGGTCTATCCCGAGCTCCCCGGCACCTTGTCCGCGCTCGCCCCCGACGTGCTGATGATCCCTATCAACGGCCGCGACCACATGCGCGAGGCCCGCGGGATCGTCGGCAACATGAACGAGACCGAGGCCGCCTGGCTGTGCACGGAGGTCGGCCCCTCCTACGTCATCCCCATGCACTACGAGTGCATCGCCGGCAACACCGGCAGCCCCGGCCACTTCACCACCCTGATCCGCGATTCCGAAACCCCCGCCACCGTCCTGGCCCCCGCCCGCGCCACCCCCTTCACCGTCGCCCTGCCCTAACCCGCCCCTCCACCACCCCTGCCTCACCACCCTCTCCAGCAGCACCGCTGGCCCCAGCACCCTCACCCCAGCGGCCCAAGCCCCTTTATCGGGGTGGCTGGCTCGGGCGTGGCGAGCGCGGGGTACCGGTGGTATCTCGGTGCGCAGGTGGTGTCGCTGGCCGGCACGATGATGGGCTACACGGCGCTGTTCTGGCTGGTGCTGCACATCCCCCACGGCGGCGCCCCGGCGCTGGCCGCGGTGGACGCGGCCCAGACCCTGCCGACGCTGCTGCTCAGCCGGCGCGCCGGGATCATCGTGGCCCGGCACCGGGCCGCCCGGATCGCGGTGGTCACCCAGGCGCTGCAGGCGGCCGCGGCGCTGGCCATCGGGATCCCGCTGCTGGCCGGCTGGATGACGATCTGGTACCTCGTGCCGCTGTCGTTCGCCATCGGCTGCGTCCAGTGCGTGGACCTGCCGGCCCGCCAGACGTTCATGCTCGACCTGACCGGCCAGGCCGAACTGCGCCGGGGTAGCTCGCTGTACGCGATGGTCACCGGGCTGGCCAGGATCGCCGGGCCGGGCGTGGCGGGGATCGTCAGCGCGGTGACCGGCGAGACCGCGGTGTTCTTCGTCGACGCCGCCTCGTTCCTGGGCGTGATCGCGGTATTCGCATGGCTGGCCGGGACGACGGGGCAGCAAGATCCGGAAGCCAGCGCCGAGGCCCCGGCACCGAAGCCCGGCCGCCTGCGCTGGCTGGCCGGACTTCCCGGCGGCGTCCGGGCCGCGGCGGCAATGGCCCTGCTTGTGGGCGGTTTCGGCTACCAGTTCGCGGTGACGAACCCGCTGATGGCCAGCCGCGTCTTCCACCTCGGCGCGGCCGGCTTCGGGCTGTTCGGCACCTGCATGGCGGTCGGCGGGATCGCCGGGACGTACTACTCCTCGCGCCGCGGGGACCCCGGCCCGCGCGAGTTTTTCGGCTGGGCGCTGCTGTTCGGCGCGGCGGAGTGCCTGGCCGCGGCGGCGCCCGCGGCCTGGGCCTACGACGCGGCCATGGTCGTGACCGGCGCGGCCCTCCAGCTCTTCGCGGTCAGCGCGACCGTCTACATCCAGCAGGCCACCCCGGCCGCCCAGCGGGGCCTCGCGCTCAGCGCGTACAACGCCGGCTTCATCGGGTTCGTGCCGGCCGGGGCGTTCGCCGTCGCCGGGATCGCCTCGGTCGCCGGGGTCCGCTGGGCGCTGATAGCGCCCGGGCTGGCCGTCCTCGGCGGCGGCGCCGCCCTCGCTAGCGCAGCGCGTCCTCGCCGACCCGGCGGCCGTACCTGGTCGGCGCCCGCCCGTAGGTGGCGTCGCGCAGCCCGGTGATGTAGCCGACCGCGAACAGCCGGCCGACGGTGCCGAGCCGGACCGCGTCCATCGGCGCGGTGTCCTCGATGACCGCGAGGCGGTCGCCGTCCGGACCACGGTGATCACCCCGGCGGGCGCCGCCGGACGGGGCGGGGCCGGACGGCGCCGGGCCGGCTCGTCATCAATTTTGCGGAGTGGAGACCCCGGTCTTTAGGCCGGGGAGGAAAACGCCGCCCCCTCTCTCGGCGTGTCACGTTTATCTGTTCGGATCGTACCAGATAAGCTTGGTGTTTGTGAGGACGGCGTACAAGTGCCGGGCGTACCCGGACCAGGCGCAGGCCAGCGTGCTGAACCGTACGTTCGGGTGCGTCCGCGTCGTGTGGAACAGGACCCTGGCGTGGCGGCACCAGCGGTACCACGCCGAGAAAGTCGGGACGAACCTCTCCCAGGCGAATGCCTACCTGACCGCCATGAAAAAAACCGGCACCGGGCTGGCGTGGCTGAACGAGGTGTCTTCCGTCCCGCTGCAGCAGGCGATCCGCCACCAGCAGGTCGCGTACACCGCGTTCTTCGCTAAGCGCGCACGGTATCCGCGGTTCAAGTCCCGGAATGGTCGGCAGGCCGCGGAGTACACCCGGTCCGGGTTCCGGTACCGCAACGGCCGCCTGCACCTCGCGAAGATGGACACGCCGCTGGCGTTCACCTGGTCGTGGCCCGGTATCGACCCCGCCACGATCGACCCGACGACGGTGACGGTTTCCCGTGACCCGTGCGGACGCTGGTACGTGTCGTTCGCCGTCGACACACTCGACCCGGATCCGTTTCCCGCCGCCGGCCGGGTCGCGGGGGTGGACCTGGGGATCAAGGACTTCGCGGTCACCAGCGACGGGCAGCGGATCCCCAACCCGCGGCACCTGGAGCGTAAGGCCCGGAACCTGGCCCGCTATCAGCGGCGCATGGCCCGCTGTCAGAAGGGGTCCGCGAACCGCGCCAAAGCCAAGGCGAAGGTCGCCCGCGCCCACCGGAAAGTCCGCGCCGCCCGCACTGACTTCCTCCACCGCACCTCCACCAGCCTGGTCCGCGACCACGACGTGATCATCCTTGAAGACCTCGCCGTGAAGAACATGGTCCGCTACGGCAAGCTGGCTAAGGCGATCTCGGACTGCGGGTGGGGCACCTTCCGGGTCATGATCGAGTACAAGGCCGCCAGATACGGGCGGCGCGTGATCATAGTCGACCGGTGGTACCCGTCGTCCAAGACGTGCTCGGCGTGCGGGTATCGCCTCGCCGACCTGAGCTTGAAGACCCGGACGTGGCAGTGCCCGTCCTGCGGCACCCGGCACGACCGGGACCACAACGCCGCGAAGAACATCCTGGCGGCAGGTCTTGCCGTAGCCGGAGGCAACCCCGGCCATGCCTGCGGAGCTGATGTCAGACACCCCGGGTCCTCCCGGGTGCAGTCGGCTGTGAAACAGGAACCCCAGGGCGTGAGCCCCGGAATCCCCGTCCTTCAAGGCGGGGAGTAGTCAACCATCCGCGTCATCTCCGGAAGTCTCCAGCCAGGCCAGCGCGGCGTTGCTGGCTCGGCGGTACCGGGCGGACAGCCGCCGGCCCCGGGCCAGTTCGGCCGCTGACGGTGTCCCCGTCCTGGTCGCGTCGACCAGCGCGGTGCTGGCCTGCCCAGGGCTGGCGCCGGCCATGACCGCGGCCAGCATCGCGGCCCCCCGGGCCGACAGGTCGGGATCGGAGTGGAAGCGGACCCGCGCCCCGAGCGTCTCCAGCGCGATCGCTTCCCAGGCCGGGTCGCCCGCGCCGCGCCCGGTGAACTCGACCTCCGCGATCCGCGCGTCCGTCGCGGCCTCTACCGCGTCGAGCACGTGCCGGGCGCTGAGCAGGGTCCCGGTCAGCACCGCCCGGGCAACCTCGGCCGGCCCGTGCTCGGCGGCCAGCCCGAGGAGCAGCCCGCGCACGTCCGCGTTCCACAGCGGCGCACGCTCCCCGGACAGGTACGGCACGAAGGCCGGCCAGGAACCGGCGGAGGCCCGGGCGGCAAGCGAAGGCACGTCGGCGGGCCGGCAGCCTAGCAGCCGGGCGACCCAGGCGACCGAGGCCCCGCTGGACTGCGTCGGGCCGTACAGCAGCGGGGCGGGCGCGCAACTGCCCGGCACGCTGAACAGCCCGGCGGCCCGCTGTCCCGGGTCGGCCGCTGGCGCGCCGACAATGGCCGAGGTGCCGCTGAAGACGAACCCGCTGCCGCGCTCGAAGCACCCGGCCGCCAGCGTCTGCGCGAGCGCGTCGCTCCAGCCCACGCCCACGGCGATTCCCTGCGGCAGCCCGAACCGCCGGGCCGCCGCGGCGGTGACGGTGCCGCGCCGGGCCCACGCCGCGGCGACCGGTGGACAGGCCCGCTCCGGCCAGCCGCACGCCTCAAGCACCGAAACCGCCGGCGCGCCGTCGGTCACCCGGCAGATGCCCTTGGACGACCAGGGATCCGAGGCAGGGCTGCCGGTCAGCGCCATCCCGACGAGGTCCTTCGGCTGCAGCAGCCACCGGGTGCGCCGGACCGTGTCCGGCTCGTGCCTGGCCAGCCAGGCCAGCTTGGCCGGGAGGTTCGCGGCCGACCAGGGCAGCGCCGTCCCGATCACCGGCTCCGGATCGCCGAACCGGGCCGCCAGCTCCGCCGCCTCCGCCGCGGCTCGGGTGTCCTGCCAGGTCAGCGCGGCCCGGACCGGCCGCCCCGCCGCGTCGACCGGGACCAGCGTGGGGGTCTGGCCGCACAGCCCGACCGCGATGACCTCGCGCAGGTCCGTGCCGTCCCGGGACAGGCGGCGGAGCGCGGCGGCCAGCGCCCGGGACCAGGCCGCCGGGTCCTGCTCGACCCGGCCGCCGCCGCTTCGCACGGTCCGGTAGCCCGCGCTGGCCACCAGGGCTTCCCCGCCCGGGCGGACCAGGCTGACCCGCGTCGCCGAGGTGCCGACGTCCACCCCCAGGAAGAGCCCGTCTACGGCGTCGGGCAACACGGGCTCAGGCAGCAGGGGTTCAGGCAAAGTGCGCCTCGACCACGCCCAGCGGGCCGAAGTCCGCCCGGACCGTGTCGCCGGATGCGGCGAACAGGTGCCCGGTGCAGGTGCCCGTGCTGACGATGTCGCCGGCCCGGACCGCCCGGCCGTGCGCCCGGGCCCAGTTCAGCATCCAGGTCAACACGGAGCGCCCTGGCCCGGCGGGGTCGGGCCGTAGATGGGCCGTCCGCGGTCGGACAGGCCTTCAGCCATGCGGCCCTCCAGAGTCCTCAGTGCCCGCTGAACCGCGGCTTGCGCTTCTCCACGAACGCGGCGATGCCCTCGCGGGCATCGTCGGTACCGTACAGCACCGCCCCGACCGCCTGCTGGAGCTGGGCGTCCTGACCAAGGCGGTAAAGGTATCCTGCGGACTGAAATGCGAGGGGCGGAACGGATATAGATGGCGACGGTACCTAGGCAGCAGGCGGCGCGATCGCGCGCACCAGGCCCCCAGCGGAATGCCGCCGCCGAGCGGTCAGCCAGCGGTGACGGCCAGGCCGCGGAGGAACAGCAGGGCCGGGCCCGTTCCACCACCGGCGACCTGCTCAACCTGGTCGAGCAGCTGTCCAACTTCGACCGCATCGGGGTGACGCGCCTGGCCCGTCACCTCGGCGTGCCGGTGCCCACTGCCTACCGGATGCTCCGCGCGCTGGAGCGCGCCGGGTACGTCGAGCAGCTGGCCGAGTCCAAGGAGTACCGGCTCACCCTGAAGCTGTTCGAGCTCGGCAGCCGGGTGGCCAGCCGGACCACGCTGCGCGACCTGGCCGCGGTCGAGGTGGAGCGGCTGGCCCAGCAGGCCGGGCTCGCATCCAACGTCAGCGTGCTCGTCGAGGGCGACGTCCTCTACCTGGCCCAGGTCAAGACCGAGGAACTGCTGGCCGTAAACCTGACGCCCGGCAGCCGGGCCCCCGCCACCTGCACCGCCATGGGCAAGGCGATGCTAGCGGCGGACTTCCGGGAGGTGCGCGCGATCGCCGGCCCCGGCCCCTACCCGCGCCGGACCGAGCACTCGATCACCAGCTACGAGGAGCTGGTCACCGAGCTCGCCGACATCCAGCGGCTCGGCTACGCCGTGGACCGGCAGGAACTCAACCTCGGCGTGTGGTGCGTGGCCGCGCCGATCCTCGGGGTCAGGCAAACCCAGCCCGCCGCGGTAAGCGTCTCCGCCTATCGCCCCCACCTGGACGCGGCCGAGGAGGAGCGCCTGGGCAGGCTGGTCATCGCCGCCGCCAGCCGCATCTCCGACCGCCTCGGCGGCCTCGGCAACATGGGCTCCTGGTAGCCCCGCCGAGTACGGCCCCCGCCCTCCGCGGCCCTGACCTGCACGTTATAATCGATAGTCGTTTTCGCTGAGTGAAAATTTTCTTCCGAAAGGAGAGCCGCCGGTGAGACTGGCCGCACTGTACCGGGGAGACCCGGGGGACGTCCGCCTGCACGTCGCCGTCGACGGCGGGTTCGCGCCGGTGGACGACCTCGCGGCCGGTGCCGGCCGTCCCGCCCTGGCCGGGCTGCGCGACGTGGGCGACCTGTACGCTCGCGGCGCCGACGCGGTGGAACAGCTGCGCGAGCTGGCTGCCACCGCGACGGCCAGTGTGGCCTCGGACGGCGTGCGGTACGCGCCGCCGGTGCTCCACCCCGGCAAGATCGTCTGCGTCGGGCTCAATTACGCCGACCACATCGCCGAGAGCCGGACCGGCAAGCCCGACCGGATCGTCCTGTTCGCCAAGTTCCCGTCCTGCCTGGTCGGTCACGGCGACCCGATCCGGTACCCGGCCATTACCACCGAACTCGACTACGAAGGCGAGCTCGCCGTCGTCATCGGGCGCGAGGCGCGCAATGTTCCCGTGGACAGCGCGCTGGACTACGTGGGCGGCTACACCGTGATCAACGATGTCTCCGCCCGTGACCTGCAGGGCACCGAACCGCAGTGGATCCGGGGCAAGGCCCTGGACACGTTCGCCCCGCTCGGCCCGGTCCTGCTGGACGCGGCCGCGGCGCCGCCAGTGGCCGAGATGCGGCTGCGCACCCTGGTGAACGGCGAGGTCCGCCAGGACGCCAGCTGCGCGCAGATGATCACCGGCGTGCCCGAGCTCATCGCGTACATCTCCAACGGGATCACGCTGGAGCCGGGCGACATCATCGCCACCGGCACGCCATCCGGCGTGGCCATGGGCATGAACCCGCCGAAGTGGCTGCAGCCGGGGGACAAGGTCAGCATCGAGATCACCGCGATCGGCGAGCTGGTCAACACGGTGGCGGCGGCCTCGTGACCCAGCCCGCCGAGCCGGCCCCGGCTGCCGCCGAGCGAGCCCGGGCTGCCGCCGCGGCGGCCCTGATCGCGCCCACCCGGCTGGGCGGAGAGCTCCAGGTCCTGTGCTGGCTGGCCAACAACGCCGCTGCCTGGGGCACCCCGCTCCTGGCCGGCGACGTGGTCCTGCTCGGCTCGCTGGTCCAGACCCAGTGGGTGCAGGCCGGCGACGTCGTAGCCGTCACTAACAATCCCCTAGGCGAGGTAGCCGCCCAGTTCACGGCCAGCTAGCCGACGTTGCTCGGCTCGTTGTCCGGATGCGGATAGCCCCACGCCGCGCAGATCTCCGCCAGCCCACTAGGTATCTCCTCAGGCAGCGGCGCCGGCGGCTGAATGCGTCCGGAGCGAATGTTCAGCGAGCTATCCCCGAGCCCAGGCGTGAAGCCCGCGTGGCCGAACGCCCCGTACTCGAGCATGCCCGGCTCGAACGGCAGCCCCAGGAACTCACACAGCTCGCGCACCACCCGCTCCGGCTCGGCGGTCAGCTCCTCATACCGGACGGTGAAACCAGGCAGCGCCGACCGCGCCTCCTCGACCACGTTCATGTACCGCAGCCCGCGGGCCACGGACTCCTCCATGCTCCCGGCTTCCTCGGGGCGCCAGGCCGGGTCGAACGAGGAGTGCAGCGAAGCCACCGCGGCCGCCGGGTGGCGCAAAAGGAACACATATTGCGCGTCCGGCCAGCAGGCCGCGATCCGCTCCCAGACCAGCACGTTGCTCGGCGTCTTGACCACGAGCCGCGGCTTGCCGCTGCGCCGAAGCGCCTCGGCGAGCACCCGGTCCCAGAGCATGTGCTCCAGGTCCTCGGTGGTCAGCTCGAGTCCATCCAGGGAGGCCTTGATCCACTCCGTCTCGGCGCGCACGCCGAGGTGCTTCAGCGGTAGCTCGGGCGGTGCGTACAGCTCCGAGTGGCTGCCCAGGATGACCCGGAGCAGCGTCGAGCCGGACCGGGGCGAGGAAAAGATGAACACCGGCGCGGTCAGCAGCCGCCCGGCGCCCGTCGCCGGCAACTTCCAGGCCCGGTCCGCGAGCGGCCGGGACAGCTGGTAGCCAGTGGCCCGGACCAGCATCTTGTTGAACGTCACCGGCGGCGGCACGCGCCAGGCCCGGTCGGTGAGCGGCTTGGACAGCTGATAGCCGACGGTCCGCTCGAGAACAGCGTTCACCCGTTGTTTCCAGTCCACGTACACATCATGCCGGGCCTCGCGAGGTCCGTGGTCACATCCGGCCTACGCTGATCACCGTGACCACGCCAGATCCGCACCAAACCACCCCCGGCGGCAAGCCCCGCGCCCGCGCCCTCGGGATCCCCTTCGGCGGCCGGCCCGGCCGGTGGAACGCCATCACCGACGTGCCCGGGGTCGAGGTCGGGTACACGACCCTGATCAAGGGCAGCACCGTGCGAACCGGGGTGACCGCCATCCATCCCCGCGGCCCGGCCGGGACCGGCGACCCGGTGGCGGCCGGCTTCCACTCCCAGAACGGCAACGGCGAGATGACCGGGGTCTCCTGGATCAACGAGTCGGGCACGTTCGACGGGCCGGTCGCGATCACCAACACGCACGCGGTCGGCATCGCGCACGCCGGGATCATCGCCTGGACCGTCACCCACCACCCGGCAGTGGCGGAGGAGTGGCTGCTCCCGGTGGCCGGGGAGACCTGGGACGGCTACCTCAACGACATCAACGCCCACCACGTCACCGAACAGCACGTGGTGGCGGCCATCGAAGCGGCCCGCCCGGGCCCGGTCGAGGAGGGCTCGGTCGGCGGCGGCACCGGGATGAACTGCTACCACTTCAAGGGCGGCTCGGGCACCGCCTCGCGCCTGGTGGACGACTACACGGTCGGCGTGTTCGTGCAGGC
>WNGJ01010440.1_pt1 | contig 10756 bp, 15 predicted proteins | sample 5400611 | NCBI WGS metagenome assembly WNGJ01 (sample SAMN13153375, study PRJNA577476) | soil metagenome | isolation source: 40 cm soil or saprolite under Garry oak tree replicate 1 | place: USA:California | collected 2016-06-15
ATCGAAACATCCAGCCAAACCAGTGAGCCCATAGCCAACGCGCCAAAACCGAAATTGGGGGAACGCAGCCACACCGCGAGAGAATGCGACGAGGCCGATAATGAGTCGAAAGCTGGGCTTTTTACTGAGCGGCGTTAAGGTATGCTGTTCCCGTCGTTCGTACTAGCGAGGATGGATGCCATGTCCACTTGTCCTCAATGTCATGGCCAGGGTGGTTTCTCTTATCGACGTCGAAACGGCCTATTGAGTTTCGAAATTTGCACGAGTTGTCGAGGATACCGGTCCATCGACGATGGAGAGCCATTGTCTCCTGCTGGTCCTTCCCAACGGCCGCCATGGCCGGCGCCGTTACGAAGCGATCGATATCCTGTGGCGGGCCGTTGGTTGACGAGCGGAGGCTGCCTCGACGTCTGGCCAGCCGGCCGCATGAATCTTGTGAAGGAATGGGCATACGAATTAGGTACAATTGGTCGAGGCGTGGCTTTGTGGAACGGGGCATCAGTTGCCATGCTTCTGGCCGGAAGGCCGCTTGGAGGGCGTGGCTACTTTCTCAGGTTTTCCGATAACAGCAGCTCTATAGCCGGCGTATGCGTCATCCGGCGGGGCCCTCAGCTGCCCATTAGTTTTCAGCGAGCCTGACGCGGAACAAGTCTGCGATATGACCTAGCGGAACAAACGTCCCAAAAAGTGGGTCAATCAAGAACGTCTTGTTGAACAACATCAACGTGCGAAAAGGCATGGCGCTCCCTAGCGGAATCGAACCGCTCTCTCCACCGTGAAAGGGTGGCGTCCTAACCGATAGACGAAGGGAGCAAAACGGGCTTTGCCACGAAGATGACCATGGCCTTGCCGTCCCGCAACGCTATTTCCAGAAACGACGGAAAATCAATGCTTTGAAGCTGAGCTTTGAAGCCAGGCTCAGAATCTTGTCCCGTCGTGCCGGCCCGGAATCGACGCAATCAAATTCCGCCCGCGGCGGGCGAACGTATAGTGGGGGGCAAGCCACGGCGCAGGCCGTTTTCGCAACCGCGGAAGGCCCGGTTTTCATTTGCCAAATCAACCGAATCTAAAGGCGTGCGGGAGTAGGGGGTGAAGGTTCAGGATTGGGGAAAATGGCAGCACCCAGAAAAAGGGAGGCCCGGAAACGGTTGGGGAAACCGGCGTGGATCACGCTTGATGGCGGCTTCGCGGCGCGTCAATGCGTGGTGCAGGACATTTCCAGCGCAGGCGCCAAGATCGTGGTCGACGGCGCTGACGCGCTGCCCGCGACATTGCGGCTGGCCTTCGCGCGGGACGCGCGCACCGGGCACAATTGCCAAGTCGTCTGGCGCCGGGGCAACATGGCCGGCGTCAAATTCGTCAGGTAGCGTCCTCGCGCCGCCCGCGGTAGAAGACAGGCATGATGCGACACTGCCTCGTTCCCATCGTCATTGCCGTGCTGTCCGTTTCGCCGTCGATGGCGCAATCATCCACCTCGCCGAAGTTGCCAAAGCGCAGTTCGGATAAGACGCTGCCATTGAAGGGGGCATCGTCCGGCAATTCCTGCGCGGCCTACGGTCCAGGCTTCGTCAAGGTCGAGGGCACCGACACCTGCGTGCAGATCGGCGGATCGATCGGCATCGGCGTCGGCGGTTCGATCGGCGGGCGGCGTTAGAGCATGGTCCGGAAAAGCATGCGCCCAAAGCACACCTTGGGGCTACGACCCGATGGGTGGGCACCGGTTTTTCCCTTAGCTAACAAACGCGGAACGCGTTTGCGCGGAGATCATGTTCAAACAACGAGATAAAGCGCGATGACGATTCATCCTGAAATCATCGCGCTCTAGCCGCCAAAAACCCTCACGACATCGGCGGCGCGACGAACCGCGCAAATCCGGGCCGGCTTGCAAATTGCGCGAACCAGCGCTCGAGATGCGGCAGCTTCGGTTTCGTGACGCCCTCGACGCCGAGCCATCGCCGCGCGTAGGCGCCAATCGCGATGTCGGCGAGCGTGAAATCGTCGCCCTCGATAAATCGCTGGGTGGAGAGAAGACGGTCTGCGATCTGCCAGACCGGCGCTTCCGCATCGACGTCCTTCTGAATGGCGATCATGTCGCGCTTTTCGAGCGGCGTTCGCACCAGCGCCCAGAACACCGGACGATCGACTGGCTGCACGGTCGACAACGTCCAGTCGAGCCAGCGATCGACCGCTGCGCGGCGCTTCGGCGCCTCCGGGTAAATCGGCGTGCCCTTGCCATAGGCGAGGCAGAGATAACGCATGATCGAATTGGATTCCCACAGCACGAAGTCGCCGTCCACCAGCGTCGGCACCCGCCCGTTCGGATTCATCGCGAGATAATCAGCCTCGTGGTTACGTCCGAACTGCATGCCGGCGTCGAGGCGCTCATAGGCGAGATCGAGTTCAGTGAGACACCACAGCACTTTCTGGACATTGACCGAATTGGCCCTTCCCCAGATCGTCAATCCACCACCGTTCGGCACGTGTCGCTCCCGCTTGCTTGCTGCCCTCGACATTGTCTAATCCGCGCGGAGCCGAAACGCAAAAAAGGCTCCGCGCAGAGCGGAGCCCTTTGTCCCATGCCAGGATATTTCGCGCCGGGATCTGCTGCGTTCAGCGGCGAAGAACAGCCCATAACAATGCGGAGGGCGAAGCCCGGTGCGAGCGGCTGCAAGCCCTGTTACCAGTGGCCGGTGTTCGGCATCGAGCTCCACGGCTCGGCCGGCGGCTTGGGTTCGCCCTTCTGCAACAGCTCGATCGAATGCAGATCGGGCGAGCGCACGAAGGCCATGTTGCCATCGCGCGGCGGACGGTTGATGGTGACGCCGAGCTTCATCAGCCGGTCGCAGGTCGCGTAGATGTCGTCGACCTCGTAGGCGAGGTGGCCGAAATAGCGGTCCTCGCCGTATTTCTCCTCGTCCCAGTTGTAAGTGAGTTCGACCAGCGGCGCGCCGCGAGTCTGGGGTAGACTCTTGAGCAGCGCTTCGTCCTCCGCGGCGCACAGAAACACCAGCGTGAACTTGGCCTTGTCGTTCTCGATGCGGCGGACCTCCTTAAGCCCCAGCGCATCCCGATAAAATTTCAGCGCGGTATCGAGATTGCGTACGCGCAGCATGGTGTGGAGATAACGCATGTTTTCTTCTCCCGGATGGATTGTTGGTTCGCGGCGTTCAATAGCAGCAAAATGTGGCTGGGGGCAGGGGCCGCGGCCATCACGACTGTGTTGGGGGGACTTGGTCTGTTCCCTCTGCTTCGCTCAGCCGTTTTCGCACAATTGTCGAGGCCAGATGTCGCAGCGGCCTTTGCCCCGCGCTGCTCAGTTGAGTCGTTCGCCGTCAAGATTTGACGGAATCGTCTGGGAGTGCATCCTGCGGCGATGTTCAGAAACTGCCGACTAGCTCGAATGAGCGACGGTCACTACTGCATTGTGCGAGACCTCGGCCCGGTCAAGGGTGGGAAGGGCATGAGGCACCACGAGGTCATTGTGGACTTCACGCCCCGCGGCGTCATCGAACTGCTGAAGGGGCTATTCGTTCGACCTCACCGATCCAAGCTGCCCGATTTGCCCCGGTATCGGTTGGGCGTGCGAGAACCCTCCTGACGCGAGGCGGGGTCGCATGCACGTCCACGCCTGAACAGGCCGATTCTCAAAATTGCAACTGCTGGTTGGCGGAAAGCGCTGAATAGCCGCGCTAGTCAGCGAACTTCTGGCAAGACATGTGCCCCACAAACCACAACATGTCGCCAATATTTAACCGATTGTGACCGAGTAATTGCAAGCATGGGAACGAATCAACTACGCCGCTAGTGGGGCTGGGGAAGCGGAGGGTAATATGAGGGTCGCTTCCCTAGAGAACTTGTTGGTGCTGGCCACGCTCGTCTCGGCCATAATTGTCGTACTATGGGGGATCAAGATCTATTGCGGCGTATGAACCGGCCACGGCTCGGGTCCAAACGCAGGGCCTCCGGTTTCGGGTACGGGGGCTCGCAAACGAAACAGAACAAAGCAAAACAGTCTTTCCTGGCGGGCATGACGCCAAACCACTCATGCACCTGAAGGTGGAGTCACCGCGGCCGGTTCGGCGCACGAACACGTCCGCGATGAATAGTAGTCGCCTCGGCATCCCGTCATTCAGATAGCTGATGAGAGTTTCCAGCGCGTTCCTGCCTGAGAGATTGGCGGGAGATCCGTCGCGAATCTTTGTCTGATTGAAGCCTTGTCTGATTAAAGCCTTGTCTGATTGTTGCGTCTCTTGCTGAGCCGGTTTGTCCTGCTTGAGCGAAGCGCATTCGGCGTCTTCGGATGCGCTGAGCGCCGTACAGCGTCTTTGTGATTTCAAGCGCGTCTTAGATTTCAAGAGCGTAGTGGACAAAAATCGCGAGGCGCGTCGGAAAGAAAATCTGACAAAGGTTATTGACGGCGACTCCAACGCGGCTCAGAAGTGAGACCCAGCACAAATCATCTCCAGTAACTCATGAGTTTGGATCCCGGCCCCGCGCAGAGATGCGTGAGCCGCATGAAAGCTTTTGAGCAAAGACCGCAATGCATTTTGGTTTCTATCTGATGATCGCAGCGCTCGTCATCATGGGTGTTGAAGTTCTTTACGCGCTTTATCAGATTGCCAATTTCTTCCTCTGAAAATGGGCCGGGCGGCCCGCGAGTTCTCGCACCCGCGACAAGGAAAACCCCGCGAGGACGTCGCGGGGTTTTCAGCTGCCGGCGCGTGAGGATTTAAGGGCACTTGGCGCCGTCAGCATTTCTATAAACTACTAGTTGAATTGCAAAATGCAACAGCGCCGCCTCGGCGGAGTATATTCGCCAGGCGACGCTGTGCTAACTACTGGGCCCTTAAATCCCCAGCATGGTTGGGTCGTACGCAAGCGCGAAAAGGTTCAATGGGACGGGCGGCGGTTGGGGGCGAACAGCCGTCGTCGCCGTTCGTTTCCGGGAGCCGTCGAGCCGCGCCGATATCGGCGGCGTGGCGTGGGGCGCTGCTGAGGGGCCGGCTGGGACTACGTACAGAAAACGACCCCACCGATGGGGTCACCCGTGGGGCCGCCGATGACGGATCCAGGCGGGGCGCCCGTTTCCGTCATCGATCAAGCTGTGCAGACAAACCAAGATTGCAAACCAAGATTGCCAAATGCGGCGTTCTCCGTAAGCGATCCCGGCCTACGTAGCGGCTTGCAAGCCGAGGGGAGCGCTGGCGGCTTCCCGTTGTGCATCGGCTGGGTATAATCGTGCCGAGAGCGAGCGGCGACATCCTTCATGAAGAACGGACTTTATTCCATCCATATCCACATGCTCGACGGCGTCAGAGGCCGCGACAGCGGCGTGATCATCCTGCGCGACGGCCGGTTGATCAGCGGCGGGCCGTATTTCTGGTCGGTCGGTTCCTACGCGGTGGGCGATGGAACCTGGAAAGGCCAACTGGCCACCAACCAGCACACCGATCTTCCGGATCCTTATGTCCGGCCGCTTTTCGGCAAGCAGGAAGCGACGAGCGGATTTTCGGGGACGTTTATGGGTGACGAAGCCGAAGTTTTCGGCACCACGCTGGTCGGCGGCACCCGCAGCGTCAGCTTCCGTGCGACGCTCAAAAGGCTCGCGGACGTCTGAGGCCGCCGCATGGCTTCGCTACGCGACCTCATCGCGGTCAGGTGCCGGCACCAGCATCTCGCAGGGCGCGCGCTTCACCATCGAACGATTTTTTTCGGGCGATCCCGTCCATTCCCTCCCGGTTCCGCGCAGCGGTCGCGTTCCACCTGCAACCATCGACAGCTTCTCGCGTTGATTCGCCAAGTCTTAAGTGATCGAGTCTTGAGTGATCAAGTCTTGCGAGATCAAGTCTTAAGCGATGGAGGAACATGCGCATGAAAAAGACTTTGGCAGTTCTTGGCACCGTCGCCGCGCTTGCCACCACCACCGTGGCGGCTCCGGCGCAGGCGCGCGGCCTTGGACCGGGCCTCGCGTTCGGTCTCGCCGCCGGCGCGCTAGCGGCCGGCGCGATCGCCGCAAGCCATCCCTATTATTATGGGCCGGGCTACTACGGCTATTACGGACCGCGAAATTATTACGGCCCCGGCTACGCCTACTATGGCGGCGGGCCGTACTATTATCGGCACCACTACTATCGCTACTACTGATAGGCGAGACAAAGCCCGGAGTTCTGCTCCGGGCTGTTTCGTAGAAGGCAATTGTTGAAGGCAATGTGCAAGGTAATTCTGGAAAGGCAATCGTGAGCCCCGAAAACCCTGGAGGGCCTCCTTGCCCGCGGCAATGACTTTCCTGGTCAGGACCAGAACGGTTGCGGTTTCGCCTGGCGAATGTTTCGCCAAGTACGTCGAAAAAACTCCTCGCGCTCGTGCTGGAATTTTTCCTGCGTCGCTTTGAAGCGCGCAATGCGCGCTTTGATCTCCTCGCGGTCGTGCGTGAGGCGTTCCTGTCTTTCCGTCGTGACCATTTTTTTCTTCGACTCCGTTGATTCGCGTCCGACGCGCATTTGACCTGTGCGATTAAGGCGCGATTGGGGAGAGCTCGGCACCAGGTTGTTAATCTGCATCACTGCGGATGAAAAATTCCAAATGCCACCCGTTCATGGTGGAAAAGGCGCGCAATGTTCTTGAGACGCACGCGGCTTCCCTGTAGCGAATAGGTCCGAGAGTGCGATGACTTCAGGATGAATCGTCATCACGCTCCAGCTTATTGTTTGAGCATGATCTCCGCGCAAACGCTTTGCGTTTGTTAGCCAAGGGAAAACCGGTATCCACCCCACCATCCAAGTGCGGGCCAGGCTTTTTCCGGATCATGCCTACCGAAAATCGAAGTAACAGGAGGCATACATGGCCAAGATTGATCTGGATTCAATGAGCATCGAAGAACTCGCCGCCTTGCGCGACCGCGCGATCGAAAAGCTGGCCGAGAAAGTCGTGGCGAAGCAGGCCGAGCTCGCGGCCGAAATTGAACGGCTGTCGCAATACGGCAAGCCCGGGAAGAAAGAAAAGGCCGCGCCGCCCGCCGCCAAGTCGCGGAAGGAAAAGCGGAGCGAGGAGGTCAACGAGCAGGTTCCGGCCGCGGAACAGGGCGAAAACGCCGAACAGGTCTCTCAGGCTGCGTGAACGCCGATCGGCCGGTCGCGCCTTCGGCTATCGTATCGACATCCGGACGAAATCCCGACTGGCCGTGCTATCATTGGCGCGGCCATTCCATCTGGATGATCGTCCATGATTGCATCGGATCTTCGCAGCGGCGTGGAATTGCTCGGCGACATGATCGCCTCGGCGTCCAGCATTGTTCCCTTCACCGGCGCCGGTATTTCCACCGAATGCGGAATTCCGGATTTCCGGTCGCCGGGCGGATTGTGGACCCGCAATCGTCCGATCCCCTTCGACGAGTTCGTTGCCAGCCAGGACGCGACGAGGCATGGCGCCGCCGCTTCGCGATGGAGCCGACATTCGTCGCGGCCAAGCCCGGGCGCGGTCATCGCGCGCTGGCGTCGCTCTACCGCGCCGGCAAGGTGCCCGCGATTATCACGCAGAACATCGATAATCTGCACCAGGCATCGGGCTTCGCAGCCGATCACGTCATCGAGCTGCATGGCAATACCACCTATGCGCGTTGTATCGGCTGCGGGCACGATTACGACCTGTCGTGGGTCAAGCAACGTTTCGATGAGGAGGGCGCAGCGCCCGACTGCGCCGTCTGCGACGAACCGGTCAAGACCGCCACCATTTCGTTCGGACAGGCGATGCCGGAGGACGCGATGCTGCGCGCGAGCGAACTCGCGCGGCATTGCGATCTTTTTCTCGCGATCGGGTCGTCGCTGGTGGTCTGGCCGGCCGCCGGCTTTCCGCTCATGGCCAAGAACAACGGCGCGCGTCTGGTAATTATTAACCGCGAGCCGACCGACCAGGATCACCTTGCCGACCTGGTGCTACGGTACGATATTGGGGAAACGCTCGGCCCGTTCGTCGGCAACTGATGCGCGAATGATTCGCTCCCGCGCAAGACTGTTCATAGCCTCAGATAATTTTGTTTTTTTTGTATGCGCGGCAGGCGAGAGTGTTATCTATTGGTTCGAGAGATTCGCGTGCTTCCATCTTGAGTAGTGGTCGATGGGTGCGCGTTTTGGTGCCGTCAAAGGGATGACGTGCCGCAATGATGTGTGAGGTCCGTATTTATGGGGTCGGACGGATTTGAGTCCAAGAAGCTAGGTGTTCCGGTGCCGGGTGGCGCTGCACCGAACAGGCTCGGGACGGGTGAATATTCGGGCGGTGCTACGCGCGATCCGGCAATCGATGCGCTTTCGGGTTTAGGTGAGGCCGGTAGCCTCGTCGAAATCTCGGGCGTCATCAAATGGTTCGATGCGTCGAAAGGATACGGCTTCATCGTTCCCGACAATGGATCGCCGGATGTGCTTCTGCACGTCACCGTGCTTAGGCGCGACGGTTACCAGACGGCTTACGAAGGAGCGCGTTTGGTCTGCGAGTGCGTGCAACGTGCCAAGGGCTATCAGGCGTTTCGCATCCTCTCGATGGATGAGTCGACGGCGATCCACCCTGCGCAGATGCTGCCGCCGCGCACCCATGTCAGCGTCACGCCGACCAGCGGACTGGAGCGGGCGCAGGTCAAGTGGTTCAACCGGCTGCGTGGCTTCGGCTTCCTGACCTGCGGCGAGGGGACGCCCGATATTTTCGTGCACATGGAAACCCTGCGCCGCTTCGGCATGACCGAGTTGCGTCCAGGTCAATATGTGCTGGTCAGGTTCGGGCCCGGCTCCAAGGGAATGATGGCGGCCGAAATCCACCCGGAAACCGGCTCGCCGGGGTTGTCGTCGCACTGACGACGGGCTTCGGAAGCCGCCGACATTCCGTAGGCCCATATCTGTGGGTCCATGGGCCCCGGATCGCTGAATGGTGCTATCCCATCATGGTTCAAGATCGCCGCTGTCAGCCTTGCTGACGGCGGTTTGAGCGTGTATCGAAGCCCTTTCCTGGAAAAACGGGGTATAGCGCAGCCTGGTAGCGCGGCAGTTTTGGGTACTGCAGGTCGTTGGTTCGAATCCAGCTGCCCCGACCAGAAAAATCAATGACTTAGCAGAGAAATCAGAAGGCAAATCTTCCCAGTTTTTCGACTTGGGAAGACCATGGGAGGCGACGGAATGCCGCAGAGCAGGGCGCCGGTGTCGGGCGCTCCTCTTGATCACCGTCACGCTCGCCTGCGTCGTCGCCGCGGTCATGTGGCCGCCTCGGTGCGAGAACAGTAGGCGAATCACAATCGGTTATGATGCTGGTTGCAGGGTGCAATCAACGCTAAACCGCGCTTCGTGAGTCTTCAGGATCTCCAACCTTGGCAAACTCTGATCGGCAGCGGCGTCGCATTTCTTGCGATCGCCGTCACGTACCTCAATACGAGCCGAACCCTAGCCAAGACCCAAAAGCTTGAGGAATACAGGCGCACTCGAAAGCAGGAGGCGCTTCGCGCAATTCTTCCGTTGGCATTAAGTGAGGTCTGCCAATATGCGGAAATCGTCTGCCAAAGACTTCTGCCGCTAGTGAACAGTTGCGCGAATCGCTTGTTAATTCATGACGGAATTACCGCGCCGACGTTTCCGCTGCTGCCGCCCGACGCAATCAAATCATTGTCAGACTTCATCGAGTACGCAGATGAGATCGACGTGCAATTGCCCGTCGCCTTGGTCCGCAAGCTTCAAATCTTGCACGCTCGGCTCACTGGGCTGGTTAGTAAAATGGAGGATGCAGGCGACGTCACGCAGGAAAGTTGGCTAGAAAGTATGGTAATTGACTGCGCCGTTCTCTATGCACGGGCCGCCGCGGCATTCGAATTTAGTCGCGGTGAGAAACGTGATCTTCCCGCGGCCATAGACTGGGGCAATGTCCGGTTAGCTCTCAAAAATATGGGGCAGTGGGATGACGAAATTCCGGCCGTGTATAAGACGATAGACCAATACGAGGCGAGCGGCGCCACGATCAAATGAAGACGCGGGACCGAAGCCCCGCGCCCTTGGCCGCCCGGCATTGGCGCGGGGCGGCCCTGGTCGAAACTAAATGTTGATCTGCGTTTGAAGGTAGCTCACCAGCGCGGCGCGGGCACTGCTATCGAGCCTGCCAAAGGTCTCGAACATGTGTTTCCAATCCTCGTTGGAGGGCTGAGGCGCCGGTGGCGCAAACCTGGGTGCTTGCTGATGTCGCCGAACATCAGCCAGTCCATGCTGATCCCGTGCTGCTGAGCGAATCCAGCCAGGTCGTCAAGACGCAGCCTCCTCATGATGGTCTTGGCGATGTCGTCCGGCGCGAGTTTCCTTTCCTCGGCGATGTACTCGATCGCGGCGCGCGCAACCTTCCGGACCACCTCGAAGTCATCGAACAAATCTCCGGTGGCTTCGACGATCGCATTCCCGACGTGGTCGACGTATTCCGGCATTACCGCGGATTCCTTAGCGGCGATCGCCGCGAGCCTCTCTGCAACGTTCGCGCAGAATGCGCCGAAGGCTGTCTCCCATCTGTTGTCGAACTGGACTTCGAGCGGTAGCGCGGGCGCGTCTTCGTCCTGGAGCAACGGCGCCATATAGCGCAGGAGTGCGATCAGACCGGCCATCGTTGAGGCTTCGGCCAGGACCAGCCGGCGACATGCCCTGTCGAGTGCGCGGAATGCGGCCCGGTTCTCATCGCCAGGCGCGGTGGGCGCATGCCCGCCCGCCGGCCGCTGAAGATCACCTTCGCCGAGATGCGCTCTTCG
>WNGJ01008802.1_pt1 | contig 10753 bp, 4 predicted proteins | sample 5400611 | NCBI WGS metagenome assembly WNGJ01 (sample SAMN13153375, study PRJNA577476) | soil metagenome | isolation source: 40 cm soil or saprolite under Garry oak tree replicate 1 | place: USA:California | collected 2016-06-15
GACGCGGTGCTGCTCGTGCCGGCGGTCGTCAATCCGCAGACCTCCTACCGCGAGGCGTGGAGCCGCTCCCAGAAGGAGATTCGCAAGCTGCTGCCGCTCGCGGAAGAGCTGAAAATCGTGATCGCCATCGAAGAAGTCTGGAACAAGTTTCTGCTCAGCCCTCTAGAAATGGCCGCGTACATCAAAGAATTCAACAGTCCATGGATTCAGGCGTGGTTCGACGTCGGAAACGTGCTGCTGTACGGCTATCCCCAAGACTGGATTCGCACGCTGGGGAAGAGCATCGTCAAAGTCCATTTGAAAGACTTCAAGCGCAAAGAGAATGGCTACGAGTGGGTAAATCTCGGCGACGGCGACGTGGACTGGCCGGCGGTGCGCGACGCCTTTGGCGAAATAGGCTACGCGGGAAGCGCCATTACCGAGCTCAAAGCCGGCGATGAGGCCTACCTCCGCGATCTCAGCCGCCGCGTCGACCGCTTAGTTCTGGGCCGTCCGTAAACGCAGCCGCGCGGAGCCGAGGGTATCGCTATTCGCCTACAGGCGGAAGAGAACGGCCAGATCGGACCGAGGCCTTCAAACGGTGAAAATTTCTGGACACTCCTTCATAGTCCAGCCACAATTTCAGAGATGCGCCGTCCGCTGCTGTTGGGTACCCGAAGAGATTTTCTAACTGGAGCATGCGCTTTTCTGCTCTTGCAGTCCCGCAGAAGAAGCCTCTCTCCCGCGCCACCATCCGTCCTGAGTCCCATTCGCTTTCGTGAGGTTGCGGGCGAAGCTGGGTTGAATTTTGTGCTTCAGAACAATCCTACACCACGCAAACATATGATCGAAACCATGCCCGGCGGCGTAGCGGCATTCGATTACAACAGGGACGGGTTGACGGACATCTTCTTCACGAACGGCGCGTCGATTCCTTCCATGGAAAAGGATTCGCCCAAGTTTTTCAACCGGCTTTATAGGAACGAGGGCGGGATGAAATTTACCGACGTCACGAAGGAGGCTGGAGTTGCGGGTGCGGGCTATTGCATGGGCGCCGCCGCAGCGGACTACAACAATGATGGCTACACGGATTTGTTTGTCGCAGGTGTGTATCGGAATTCTCTTTATCGCAATCTAGGTAACGGCCAATTTGAGGATGTTACAAAGGAGGCCGGCATCAAAAGCGACAAGTGGTCCGTTGCTGCCGGCTGGTTCGACTATGACAACGATGGATGGCTGGATCTATTCGTAGTCAATTATGCTCATTGGACGCCGGACTTCGATCGCTTTTGTGGCGATCGCGATCGCAACTTGCGCGTTTACTGCCATCCCAAATACTTCGAGGGATTGTCCAACACGCTGTACCGGAACAGGCGCGATGGGACTTTCGAGGACGTCACCGTTAAGGCCGGCATTAGCGAGCACATCGGTCGAGGCATGAGCGTCGCTTTTGCGGATTATGATAATGACGGCTTGATGGACGTTTTTGTTACAAACGACAACATGCCGAACTTCTTGTTCCATAACCGTGGTGACGGGACATTCGAAGAGGTGGGGCTACAGGCCGGTGTGGCTCTAACGAACAATGGGCTGCCGGTAGCAAGTATGGGGGCGGATTTTCGGGATTACGACAACGATGGTCTGCCCGATCTCAACATAACTGCCTTGGCCGGTGAAACGTTTCCATTGTTTAAAAATTCAGGAAATGGTCTGTTCCAGGATGCAACTCATCAAAGCCGGCTTGGCGTTCTCACCGCGAAGCATAGTGGTTGGAGCAACGGCTTCTTTGATTTCAATAACAATGGATGGAAAGATCTGTTTACCGCAAATTCCGATGTCAATGACTTGATTGACCGATTTCAAGCCACGCACTATAAGCAACCCAATAGTCTTTTCGCAAATCTAGGGAACGGTACGTTTGAGGACACGTCCGCAGAAGCCGGCTTTACTCTCTCTCGCGCTCACCGCGGCAGTGCTTTTGCTGACTTTCATAACGACGGGAAAATCGACGTTGTCGTCAGCGCGCTAGGGGAACCCGCAGAACTCTGGCAAAACGTCAGCCCCGAGGTCAACCACTGGATCAACCTTAGACTAATCGGCACCAGAAGCAATCGCGACGGGATCGGCGCAAGAATCCAGATGGGCAATCAGTTCAACCACATGACGACGGCCGTGGGCTATGCGTCCTCCAGTTCAGCAGGCGTCCATTTCGGAACCGGCAAGCTCGAAAAGATAGAGCGCATTGAGATTCGCTGGCCAAGTGGCGTACTCCAGGTGTTGCGAAACGTCGCGACCAACCAAGTTCTCGAAGTCTACGAACCTTCGAAATAGCTGGGGTTCTGGTGGTTGATTAGGGCGGTGTGATCTCCACCTCTCGTTTTGCAGCCTCACTCGCGGCCACGGCAGAGCGCTGGAACTTCTGGTACTCCGAGAGTGCTTTCTTGGAGAGGGCGGGCTGGCCACTCGCCCGATATGCACTTGCAATCTGGTAGTGCAAGCTGCCGTCTTCATCTGTGGCCAAGGCTGCTTGGAGATGCGGTATAGCCTCTGCCGGCCTTCCAGCGGCCAGAAAGGCGCGCGCCAAGGCCTTGTGCGCCGCAAGCAATTCGGGATTATGGGCCAACGCACGCTTGAGCAGGGGGATCGCCTCTTCCACTCGTTGCAGATCGACGAGCGTTTCACCGACGAGATAGTTCAATTCCGCAGAGGCCGGCTGCACTTGGAGGAGGCTTTGGAGTACTGGTAAGGCCCCGTTGTAGTCTTGGTTGAATTTCAGGCTGATGGCCAGTTGCTTCTGAACTTGCTTGTCTGCAGGCGAGAGCCTAAGAGCTTCCCTCCATTCTTCAACCGCTTCCGCGTATTTTTTTTGACCGGTATAGATATGAGCTCTCAGTTCGTGTTGCTCCAAAGAGGGCGGCAATTGACCGAGGCGAGTGAAGGCCTGGAGAGCCAACTCATTGAGCGCTCGCGAACGCCAATACAGCAACTCGGGAGTATTTACTCTTTCCGCCCTGCCAACCAGCGTACTGAATTGTCCTTCCCTGAACTGGCACTCGAACGATTGGGTGCGGCAATCCGGTTGTGGAAGCCTGAGTTCCTTCTCCTCCTCAGTTCTTGCCCAGTCTGGATGCTCGGTTTGACGATATACTTCCGCCACCGCTGCGTGCAACCCTCGCATCGCCGGATCCTTTTCCAGTGCACGATGGTACAGATAGAAAGCGCTTGAGAACTGCTGATCGCGAAGTCGAGCGTCTGCCACCAGCGCCAGCCAGTACGGAGATTCCGGTGCGATCCTCTGCAATTTGCCGAAAGCGCGAACGGAGAGCGATTCGTAGGTGCGCCCAAGTCCATACCAGGCCGCCGAACTTTCGGGATTCAACTCAGCAAGCTTGCGGTACTGATTAGCTGCTTCTGATGGGCGGTCGAGCGAAAGCAAAGCACCAGCGAGCAATTCAAGCGCGCCTTGGTGACCCGGCTCTAAGTTCAGGACCATCTTGAGAGCCTCGAGACCTGCCAGCGTGTCGCCGTGCCCCAAACGAGCAGCCCCAAGGAACAGCCAGGCCGGCGCTAGTTTGGGATCTAGCTGGACCGCTACTTCCAGTGGTCGTATGGATTCCCTGTCGTCTCCTGCCATGTGGAGCGCCATGCCGAGATTCAGCAGCAGACCGGGGTTGCGGGGCACAGCTTGATTCAATTCACGGTAGAGGGGAATAGCCTCACCAAACTTACCCTGTGCCATGAATTCTTTGGCGCGCTGTGATTTCAGGGCTAAGTCGTCTGACTGAGTAGAGCTGCTTGATTGGGTCAGGATCGAAATCAGGCAAAAGAGGAGCGCGCCCACTGCTTTCATCCGTGTCCCCATGTTCCAACTAAGTCCAATTATTGACAGATGTGTTCTCGGGCGTCAGCACGCAATCCAATTGCAGATGGAGCTAAAAACAAAGGGTGCAGGCGGTCATGCCTGCGCCCAAAGAAAAATACGGGGCACGTGCCGTCGCGTGCCCCGTCTGTGAGTGGATTCCGCAGATCAGAACGCCACGCGAACTCCCAAGCGGAACTGACGCTCGTCGTTCTTGGCGCCGGTGATTAGTAGGAAGTTCCCGCTGCTGCGAGAGCCATTTGGATTATTAAAGTGCGGCGAATTAAAGAAATTGGCAGCATCCGCGCGGAGCTGCAGGTCGAACCGCTCGGTGAATTTGAACGTGCGGAATAGGCTAAAGTCCAGGTTCACGGAACCCGGTCCGTATAGAGTGTTGCGGCCCACATTGCCATAAACGGCTGTGGCCGAGACCGCAGCAAACGCTGTGGGGTCATAAAACGGCTGGCCTGTGCCGATTCCGCCAAGCTTCTTGACAGGCCCCACTTGATTCGGAGTCTGGCGCTGACCGACGGCGTTCAGCGAAGCACTGGACGCCGTCAGGGAAAAGGGCTGGCCGTGAATGGCGCTAAAGATCCCGCTTACTTGCCAGTCACTGAGAATCTTCGTAGCCGCGCCGCCGCCGTTCGCCCACGGCTTGCCCTTGCCGACTGGCAGTTCGTAGACGTATGCCAATTGGAAGATCTGCGGAGTATTGAAACCCGCCACGGCGCGGTTGCGCCGCAGGATGTTGGGATCGTTCCAGGCCAGCCCGGCCCATCCGTCATCATCCGTCCAGTTGATGGCTTTCGAGTACGTGTAGGCGCCCTTAACCATGAGACCCTTTGAGAACTGTCGCGTGAGTGCAACCTGCAGGGAGTGATAGTTGGCGCTTAACCAACCTTGGAAGAGAAGTGTGTCCGAAGTGCGGCCAAAGCCCGGTACCACGCAGGTTGGTGGATTCGTTGTAAAATTTGCCGTCTTACAGTTCAAGGGCTGCCCCAATTTGCCCGTGCCGGGCTGGGAGGCATTGATATTGAGATCAGCGAATTGATGAACAGTCTGAGTGCCAACGTATCCCACAGACACGAGGAAATTAGCGGGAAGCTTGCGCTCCACCACGAGATTCCAGGACTCGATGTAGCCTCGCTTTAGCTCGCCAGGGCCGACGGTGCGCTCCAAGGCTTGTGCAGGCAGCGGAAGTGTCCCGCCGCTGATATTCGGGCAGCAAACGGACGGGATGCCGACTGGAATCGGTCCGCCGGGAAGCGGAGAAGCCAAAGGCGATAACGATGAGAACGGGGCAAAGCTACTTGCTCCGACAAAATTCGAACCCACGGTGAGTGGATAGAAACCGCGAAGTGGCCTGGCCAGAGGCAGCGGATCGACTGATATGCCGAAGCCCGCTCGCACCACGGTGTCGTTGTTAATCTGGTAAGCCAATCCAATCCGAGGGGCGAATAGCTTCTTGCTCGTAGTGACCCCGAGGTTCCCAGGATTGCCCCCTATACCTCCGAGTAGCACGTTGTTCGTGGTGAAATCGTAGCGGTCAAACTGGAAAGCACCGTTCCGCGTCATGAGCGGATAGTATTCGTACCGGAGGCCGAGCGTGACAGTCAACTTGGGCGTGACGCGATAGCGGTCACCGATAAACCACCCGAATTGCCATTCGCGAGCTGTGGCTTTGATAAATTGTTCGCTCCTACCAACTCCCACGGCCCCTCCAGCGCTCACACCCAGTTCGCCAGCAAGGCCGAGTTCGAATTGCGCCAGAGCATTGTACTGGTTGGGAGCGGCCCCTCCATTCAGCGCCGTCGCGCCACCGCCGAAGTCAAACTCTCCGCGCGGGCCGGCGCCCAGTTCCGGCTGCCAGTGGTTCAGGTGGTGATGGACGATGTCCGTCCCGGCGCTAACCTGGTGTCTGCCATGCGACCACCGGACATTGTGCGAGGTCGTAAAGCTCCAGTCATTGCGGAAAGCGGGGTTCCATCCCTCAGGGTTGCCCAGATCGGCGTAGCCCGAAATCGCGAAGAAGGGGAAGCCGCTGCTGCGCAGGTCCGAGCCGTTGTTGGTACCGGGAATCCCCAGCACGGCCGACCCAATATTCGTGCCAAAGTCCGGAGTTTGGCCGTACTCGCTCATGCGGGTAAAGCCCACGTTGCCATCAACGACCAAAGTGGGCGAGAGGGTTAGTGTATGACCCACGGTGACGAGCTGCACAAAATCATGGAAGTCGCCAAGTCCGCCGTCGCATGCACAGTCTCCAATGGCCTGGCCCAGGCTGGGATCACCGTGAAACACCGACTTCATAGCGCTGTACTTGGCAAAGATGCTGTGCCTGGAGGTGCGGTTCCAGTCCACCTTGCCGTCAAAGTTGTTGCGGTTCAGTTTCTGTGTAGCCGACTTGAAATAGTTAGCAGTGTTGCCGGCCCCAGTCGGCGCCGGAATCAGAGCCAATATTTTCGCCGCGATGGGATCAATCGGGATGGCGGCCTGGTTGGGAAAGGGCGTGCGTCCGGTGCCGTCAGGGTTTCCTGTGTGCGGGTCATAAATGACCGTACCAGTGCCGGTAAAGTTTCCGGCTCGAAGGGCCGCAGTCGGCACGGTCTGGAGACCTCCAGGAGCTTGGCGGTTATCGCGTTCATAGGTTCCGTTGTAGCTTCCGAAGAAGAACAACTTGTCCTTCTTAATGGGGCCACCGAAAGTGCCGCCAAAGTCATTGAGCTTGCTCTCCCCCTTGGCGCCAGTCTCAAAGAACTGCCTTGCCCGCAGAGCCTGGTTCTGAAAGTACTCAAAACCAACTCCATGGTACTGATTCGTGCCCGACTTGGTAATGACGGTGATGGCCGCGCCACCTGTCATCCCCTGCTCGGGATCGAAATTATTGGTGGAGATGTTGACTTCCTGAACGGTCTCCGCCGGCGGGATATAAACGGCATGGTGAGGCAGCCAGACGAACACGTCCGCGGCGCCGTCCACACGGGTATTATTATTGTTACGATTGGTACCATTGATGTTCGTGCTCAGGGCGCGTTCCGGGGTGTCGGCGATAGCGTTCTGAAATACTCCGGGCGTTGCGCCGGGCACAAGATTGATCAGCGTCTGGAAATTCCGGTACTGGTTGAGCGGCATGTTCAGGATGGCTTTTTCGGTGAGCTCCGTATGGAGATCACTCTTTTCGGTCTGCAGATTCACGACGGATGCCTCGACGATGACCTGCTCGGACACCGTGCCCACCTGTAAATTCGCATCGCCGTTGGTGACAGTGTTAGCGGCAACCATCAGATTCGTCTGAGTAAGGGGCTTGAACCCACTGGCTGTAACTTTGAGGTCGTAATCGCCAGGCGCGAGGTCGGTAATCGTGTAATGGCCGTTGTCGTCGGTGTCTGTTTCACGCTTAACACCTGTAGCGCGGTTGCTGGCGGCAACATGAGCCTTCGGCACTCCCGCGCCGCTCTGGTCGGTCACCGTACCAGTTACCGAGCCGTACAAAACTTGAGCCCACGCGCTATGCGCGTATACCAACCCCAAGAAGCTGAGAGCTACCACACATAATACTGAAATGCGAAATCTATTTGTGACCATTGCCTTTGTCTCCCTCCGTTCCACCTTGACGGCAGCCGCCTTTCGCCAACCAAACCGTGCCCTCGGGCTGGGCGGTGTCGCAAATGGCCTACCGCTAGCGAGCGGATACGATTCGGACACGTTGCGGAAACAATCTCGCTCAATACCCAATACGGCCTTCGGTTGTGATTTAGACGACTCGATCGCTGTCCGTTACAACCCTAGGACACCCCACACAGTAAGATATGCTCTCCTTGCTCCCCGACTTTTAGCGGAACCTATCAGCCATAAGAACGATTTGTCAAGCATTTTTCTTTTTTTCGAATTATATTGGATGCAAAACCAGGGAAGACATCTGACTTAGTTGGGGAATCAGATTTATTTGTGCGTTTTGCCGCATTAGAAAAAAAGATACTTCTCAGGTGGAACCTCCAATGTACCGAATGAAGCATTGCAAGACCCAGGGCGAACGCGACTTGCACGTTATCGAGGGCCTTGTACGGCGATACGGCTCACTTTCTCAGGTAGAGATCCACGATCTCACTCATCTGCAGCGCAGCGCTATTTCTGGGCTAGTGCGAGATTTACTGAACCAGGGAAAGTTAGTTGAGGCCGGGCGCTCGGACAACTCGATGGGCAGGAAGCGGATCCTGCTTCGTATCAACGAGGAGCATGGTTTCTTCCTGGGAATTGGGTTCGACGACGAATCAGTGCTTGCAGCAGTCATGGATCTTCGTCCGCGAATCCGCTCGGTGGTGCGGGAGGCTACGCGACTGGAAGGAAGCACGAACGGGTTGGCGCATCAGCTTCTGTCTTGCGCGCGCGAAGCCATGAGACAAGCCGGCATTAAAGCAGAATCGCTTCTCGGCATCGGCATTGCCGGGTCCGGTCTCGTGAATAGTCACGAAGGCACTATGGTGATGTCTTCCACGATCGAGTCATTCAAGCAGGTACCTCTTCGTCGTATTTTTGAGAAAGAGTTTGCAGTTCCCGTCCAGGTCGCGAACTTCGCCAGCGCCAAGGCAGTGGCAGAAAGGGCTCTCGGTGCGGGCGCCATGTCCAATGACATGATTTATGTGGAATATGGCAAGACTGGAATCGGCGCCGGGATTATTAGCGGAGGGAAATTGTTACATGGTGCCGGGTACGCAGCGGGAGAACTTGGTCATACGCACATGATTGAGGAAGGTCCGGCCTGTCAGTGCGGCAGCTTCGGCTGCTTGGAGGCGCTCGCGGGTGCGGCGGCAATCGAAGGTAGGATCCGAAAGGCTGTCGCCGAAGGGAGTGGATCAGATGTGATTGCACTCGCCGGTGGCGATCCCGCAGCCATTTCAGGATGGATGGTGCTAAAGGCCTCCGACATGGGCGACAAGACGTGCAGTGCCATTGTTGAGCAGGCGGCGAAATACTTGGGCCTAGGCCTCGCCAACTTGGTGAACCTCTTCAATCCCTCGGTGCTGGTCCTCGACCAGCGGCTTAAGCTTGCGGGCCAAGGCTTGCTCGACCAAGTGATAAAGGTTGTCAAACGGCAGGCTCTGACATACTCAACGGAAAAGTTGAGCATCCGATTTGGTAGCTTAGGTGACGAAGCCAGCGTTTTGGGAGCCGGCTCCATCGCCCTCGAGAAACACTTTGAGATTCCAGCCCTGAAGCCTCCGCGATTTCTGATCGAACCTATATCTGGCCCGCCCCATCGCCGGCCATCTCCCGAAACGTCTCCCTCGCGGGCTTCAGATCCTGTTCCTGTGCTGCGCCTTGCTCCTCAGCCCTAACCTTGCACCATCAGGCTGCGGCCAGTTCCCTGTCGAATGGTAACCATTCGGTCCACCTCTAATCTATCCCATTCTTCACAACGGCCATCCGGCCAATTCGCGATCAGTTTTTCGATCTTTGTATCCTCTCCCAGCCCAAAATGAACCCGGATATCGTTTGCGCTTAGGTAGCTTCCGTCTGTATGGGCGCGCCGCAAGAGGTTTCGCCCGCGTAGGCGAACTTCGACTCTTGCGCCGATCGCGAAGCGGTTTCCACCGGCCGCTTCCACCCGAACGAGTAGCCAGTGATTACGGTTCAAGGAGCGAGTCTGGTTAAGCAGCAGTCGCACCGGGCCATTGTTGTTGGCAACGACGATGTCAATTGCGCCGTCGTTGTTAATGTCGCCGAAGGCTGCGCCGCGGCTCACTTCGGAAAGGGCCAAAGCAGGCCCCGCGACTCCAGTCATCTCTCGAAATTTCCTTCCGCCGCTTTCGTTACGAAATAACTGATTATTCTGGTTAAACGGATAGGGGCTTCCTCGCAACGACTCAATGCGATTCACGGCGCCGTTGGCGATGAAGAGATCCAGATGTCCGTCGTTGTCATAGTCAAACCATTCGGTGCCAAACCCTGTGTACGGAAAGGTCGGTTGAATCAGGCCAAATTCTGCCGACACGTCGTTAAAGTTCCCGTGACCGTCATTGACGTAGAGGTTGCAGCCCTCATTCGTCAAATTGGTTTTGAAGATGTCTTCATCCCCATCGCCGTCGAAATCGCCAGCAGCCACGCCCATGCCTGCTTGGGGAGCGCCCTCGGCGTTGTATGCAGTTCCTGATGACAAGCCCCTCTCTTTGAACGTGCCATTCTGCTGGTTGATCCACAGGTGGGCGGCGGCGCCGTCATTGCCGACGTAAATGTCTGGCCAGCCATCGCTGTTGAAGTCGGCGCAGACGACTCCCAGGCCGGGCCCGATGGACGCTCCGATTCCTGCAGCTTCAGTGACATCTTCGAATGTGCCATCGCCGCGATTATGGAAGAGACGCGCCGGCACGGGTTGGTACATTTTCGGCGTACAATAATCTCGTTCGCCTGTCGAGGCGTAACACTGCTTGTTTCCTTTCACTGTGAAGTCCAGATAGTTCGCTACGAAAAGATCAAGGCGCCCGTCGCGGTCATAATCAACCCACGCGGCGCTTGTGCTCCAACGCGGGTCATCGACCCCGGCTTGGACTGTGACATCGGTGAACGTCCCGTCGCCGTTGTTGTGATAGAGAACGTTATGTCCGAAGTTTGTGACGTAGAGGTCTTGGAAGCCGTCATTATCGTAGTCACCGACAGCGACTCCCATTCCGTAACCCACGTGCCCGATTCCGGCTTTTTCAGTTACGTCCACGAACCTGAGCTTTCCAGTCTCGCTTAGCAGATTTCGGAAGAGCCGGTTCCCAGGCTTCCACCCGGGGGGTGGAGGAAACCTCGCTCTCCGCGGATCCTGAGTTGGGTCGAGCATTGTCCCCTGCACGAGATAAACATCCAAGTCGCCGTCATTGTCGTAATCGAACAACGCGACTCCAGCGCCCATGATTTCCGGCATATAGTACTGAC
>WNGJ01008803.1_pt1 | contig 10753 bp, 8 predicted proteins | sample 5400611 | NCBI WGS metagenome assembly WNGJ01 (sample SAMN13153375, study PRJNA577476) | soil metagenome | isolation source: 40 cm soil or saprolite under Garry oak tree replicate 1 | place: USA:California | collected 2016-06-15
TCGAAGTTGTTGCGCGCGATCCGCAGCCGGTCCTGCGACGAGAGCACCTGGAAATAGGCGCTGCCGACGGACACGATGGTCGACAGAACGACGATTTCCTTGTTGAAGCGGCTAGCAACGGCGATCTCCTGCGCGGCTCGTGAGGCGGCGCGGTTCTTGCCCCAGAAATCGATCTCGTAGCTGGCGTTGAGGGCGGCATGGAAGAGGTTGCGCTCGGGCCCTCCGGGATTCTTAAACCGCTCGGCAAAACCGACGAAATCGACTTCCGGCAACAGCGGCGCGCCGACGATCTTGGCTTGCGCGTCGGCCTGCATGATGCGCCCAATGGCAGCCCCGATGTCGAGATTGGCGATCTGCGCTTCCTCAATCAGATTGGTGAGCTCGCGCGAACGAAAGCCCCGCCACCAATCCAGCGCCGGTGGCGTGGATTCCCCACGACCTGATCCGTATGCGGGCGGGATATCGGGCGCGAGATCCGGCCGCTCGGAGGTGAAAATGCACCCGGACAGCATGTGCACGAGACATGATCCCACAAACACGACAAAGAAGGGGCGAAGGCTCGTGGCTTTGATCACCACAGCACGCGTGCGCCACCCGTCGAACATGGGACGGACTTGAAACGGGGTATTAGCGTTAACGCAACGCACGCCTTCCCCAACCGGCTCTTAGCCAACACACGATACTATCAACCCCGGCCCCCCCGATCACTTAATTAAAAGCATGTTCGACGTGAGGCAGCGCTTGAAACGGCTCCGACGCGGCCCGTGGGGGCCTTCAAATGACTGATTTGAAACGGTTATTTCCTCGCAGGCATGCCCGAAAGCTCAAGCGGTCGGTTTTGGCCGGGCGCGCGCTAGGCCGCAAACCCGTTTTTAGCTCCTTTGGCAGCGGCGAGATACCACTCGAGAATTTCCGCGCCGCAGCACGCCCTGGAAGCGGCGCGCACGATCGTAGATTGCTTCGAGGCATCTGATGCCGTGCGGTTGTCCACTGATATAGGGGTGGATCGCCAGCGCCATGATCTTGGCGCGGTTCTTTCCCTCGGCGTAGAGGCGGTCGAACTGATCGATGGCGCGCCGGGCGAGATACTCGCTTTCGTGGTGCTGGACGATCATCAGGGCGATATCGTTGATCTCGACCGTATAGGGTAGCGTGACGAGCGGCCCTTTGGCGGTGCGGATGACGGTCGGCTTATCGTCATAGACCCAATCGCCGATATGTTTCACGCCGGCGCTGCCAGGAGCTCCGGCGTTCCAATGTCCCGGTCGCAGCCACCCGATGGCAAGAGTCGGCCTGATGCCGAGTCCCTCGTAAAGCTCGAAGAAGCGCCAGGTGCCGACCTGCATGACGTATTCGTGCCAGCTCCAATGCGGCGCGTCGGGAAAGAGCGGCGCGCGTCGCCCGTTCTCGCGCCATGATAGGGCTCCGCGCCGTCATGATCGACCGCGCACCGTGCTTGCCCGTGCGGTGCGACATCGTCGCGACCTGGCGCTTCTGCGCCCGGGGCCGCCCCCGACCGGCCAGGACGTCCCGCTCTCTCAGCTGTTCCTCGCTGAGCCCGTCCAGGCGCATCGGTCGCATCGCAGCTTCAAGCCCACGGAAGTTCTGGGTTGAGCAACTCCTCAGAAATCCAGTCTTGCAGAGGATTCAACCGCCTCCCCCGCAAATGAAACGTTTTTGGTACCATCGCCAAGCGTCACTGACGATCATTGTCGGGTCTGATCGCTGCGGCCTCCAGCCAAGCAGTTCGCTGGCCTTGGTCGGATCAGCGACCAATGCTGAAGGATCCCCTGGGCGTCGCGGCGCGTTGTGCACAGCGATCGGCCGACCGGTGACGTCCCGAACCACATCAATCATCTGCCGCACTGACACGCCACAACCGGTACCGAGATTGACGGCAATGGTTTCCCCATGGTCGAGCAGATGTTCCAGAGCTAGCACATGCGCGCCGGCAAGATCACATACATGCACGTAATCGCGAATGGTCGTGCCATCTGGTGTTGGATAGTCCGTCCCAAATACAGGGAGCGACGATGTCATACCTGAAGCGACTTGGAGGATCAGCGGGACGAGATGGGTCTCGGGATTGTGGTCCTCGCCAATTTCCGCGGTCGGATCAGCGCCAGCAGCGTTAAAATACCGCAGTCGAGCCGATTTTAGCCCGTAGGCGCGATCGAAATCGTCCATCATCCGTTCGCATACGACCTTAGTAAAACCATATGGGTTGATCGGATCAGGTCGCGTGCTTTCTACAATTGGAATGCAGTCCGGCTCTCCATAGACGGCGCAACTCGATGAGAACACGATCGACCAAACTCTTGCCTGCACCATAGCGTCGAGTAACACTCTCGTTCCGTGCACGTTGACGTCGTAATAGCGGCCGGGCACCGCCACCGACTCCCCGACGTAGGCAAGCGCGGCGAAATGCATGACAGCATCGATCTGATAGCTACTAAATACCGTGCCAACCGCCATAGCATCACGGATGTCGCCCTCGATCAATCGACCCCATCGTATGAAATCACGGTGCCCGATCGTCAGGTTATCAAAGACGACGACCTGGTGCCCCTTTGCAGCGAGAGCCTTGGCGCAATGGCTGCCGACGTAACCAGCGCCTCCGGTGATCAAGATGCAAGCCATGTTAACGTGGGGACCCGCCAGGCAAGAACATCGACCCTCTCCGGCGGATCAGCGACCGCGCAGCGAGGCGCGGCCCCCTCCGCAGCGAGGCAGTAGCACTACGCCGCATCTAAATCGGAGCCCTTGCGGCATCGTCCCTCGGCCGTCGGCCCGACATTTCAGCCGTGCTTAGATGCGGCAAATCAGTATGCAATTGTTTTATGTACGAAGGGGACACGGCGACCGCCCTCATTGTGCAGCCGGCGGCTTGAGCCAACGCCCAACGGCTTGAGCCAACGTCCAAGCTCTTCTTTCCAATCCAACGTCCTGCCCGCCTGGTCGGCCCCTCCAAAAGCCGATCCACGCCGTGCCGTGGCGGAGGTATAAGCAGCTGGCTTACAAACTTAGAATAACGGATTTACAGATTGGGGTCGAGCTTTTTCCGCGGCTCTTGTCAAAAATAGGGAAGGACGCATCTGTTCCGCACTGCGCGTCACGAACTGTCACAAGTAAATTTCGAAAGCAGCGACTCAACCTAAAGGCACAACCGCTACACGCTCCAAAGTCGCTTCGTTGCAATAGAAGCAGTATTCTTGGCACAACCAATCGGCACAACCATTCCCCGGTTTGCGGTGACACGGTTTCGTCCAAAAAATAACCCTTCGATCAGTATGTCACTTGGACTATCAGTATGTCACTTGGACTATCAGTATGTCACTTGGACTAAAGTGGCATTGAGATGGCCGGACCCTGGGGGTGCCTGCCATGCCGCGTGTCTCGGGGCTCAAACAGAAATTCACTCATCTGCTTCCGACGCCGGACGGCGGCGTTTTCCGGAGCGTTGCGGACGCTCGGGCATACATGCTGGCGCTCTCGAAAGAGAGCAAGCTGCAGAGCTCATCCATCCTCTCGTCCGAGTGTCGCTTTCAACGGCCAAGGGTGGCAGGCAAGTTCTTGTACGTCGGCCAAGAGAAGTTCTGGGTCCGCGGTGTGACCTATGGAGCATTTCGGCCTGATGCGCGTGGCAACGAGTACCACGACCTGAAAATCATCCGGCGGGATTTCGCTCAGATGGCGGCAAACGGCCTGAACGCTGTGCGCATTCCACACACCATGCCGCCACGTTCGCTGCTGGACGCCGCACAGGAGCACGGCCTTCGCGTAATGGTGGGTCTGTCGGCAGAACAGTATGTTGGTTTCCTTATCGACAAGAAAAAAGCCCCGGACATTGAGCATTGCGTGCGCACCAGTGCGCGTACCTGCGCTGGTCATCCCGCTCTTCTTTGCTACGTGCTCGGCAACGAGATCCCCGCGCCCCTGGTCCGCTGGCTCGGGCGCCGCCGGATCGAGCGGTACCTCGAGCGACTGTACTGGGTCGTCAAAGACGCGGATCCTGAGGGCCTCGTCACTTATGTGAACTACCCCACGACCGAGTATCTGCAGCTCCGCTTCTTGGATCTGGTTTGCTACAATGTCTACTTGGAGTCGCAGGAACGCTATGCGTCATACCTCGCGCGCCTGCAAAACCTTGCAGGTGACCGGCCGCTGCTCATGAGTGAGATCGGACTGGACAGTTTACGACACGGTGAGGAGACCCAGGCACACGTGCTCGATTGGCAGATCCGCACGAGTTTTGCGGCCGGATGCGCGGGATTATTCGTGTTTGCCTGGACAGACGAGTGGCACCGTGGCGGCGCTGACGTCGATGATTGGGCGTTCGGCCTCACCGATTGCGAGCGGCGCCCAAAACCAGCACTTGCCAATGTGCGCAAGGCATTTGCTGCAGTCCCGTTTCCACTCGACCTGTGCTGGCCTCGTATCTCAGTGATTGTCTGCACCTATAACGGGAGCCGCACCATCCGGGACTGCTTGGATGCCTTGCTGAGACTAGAATATTCAAACTTCGAGGTGGTCGTCGTCAATGATGGGTCGACCGATGCCACCGCGGAGATTGTCGACAAGTATCCGGTCCGTCTGATCAGCACTGAGAATCGCGGGCTGAGCAGCGCTCGCAACGCTGGGCTCGAAGCTGCCACCGGCGAAATCGTGGCGTATCTCGACGATGATGCCTACCCGGACCCCTGCTGGCTTACTTATCTTGCGGCCACCTTCATCCATACCACCCATGCGGCCGTGGGTGGTCCAAACATTCCACCGCTTGGCGACGGACCGATCGCTGATTGTGTAACCAATGCACCCGGCGGCCCAGTCCACGTCCTGCTTTCCGACCAAGAGGCAGAGCACATTCCCGGCTGCAACATGGCGTTCCGCAAAGCTGCCCTCCGGGCGATCGGCGGATTCGACCCGCAGTTCCGTATCGCCGGTGATGACGTCGATGTTTGTTGGCGGCTGCAGAAACTAGGGTCGACGGTGGGGTTCAACCCCGCTGCTGTGGTCTGGCACCATCGCCGAAACTCGGTGCGGGCGTATTGGAAACAGCAACTGAACTATAGCAAGGCTGAGGCGCTGCTGGAACGCAAATGGCCAGAGAAGTACAACGCGGCCGGCCATCTCACCTGGCTCGGGCGGGTGTATGGCAACGGACGTACCTGCCCGCTAGGCAAGCTGGGGCGTATCTATCATGGGGTCTGGGGCAGTGCACCATTCCAGTCCCTCTACCAACCAGCAGTCGGAACGCTTCGGTCGTTTCTCCTGGTACCCGAATGGTACCTTGTCGTCGTCATACTTGGTGCGCTCTCCGCCTTGGGTTTGTTTTGGAGGCCTCTGTCCTATGTCCTGCCGCTGTTCGTGCTCGCAGCAGTTGCCTCCCTTGTCCAAGCTGCGCTGAGCGCTGCCCAAGCTTGCTTCACGAGTGCGCCTCACTCTCGAGTCGCTCGGCTGCAGTTACAATGCCTGACCGCATTTTTGCACCTGCTGCAGCCGTTGGCACGCCTGTACGGTCGCCTGCGCTACGGTCTAACGCCCTGGCGACAAGGTGCGCCTTGGCTCTCGCTGCCCAGACGTCGGACGTCTGCCGTCTGGAGCGAGCGATGGCAGGATCCCATCGCGCGACTTCAATGTCTCGAAACTGCAATGCGTACATGTGGGGGAGTGGTCGTCCATGGGGGAGAATATGACCGTTGGGATCTGGAGGTCCAAGGTGGGCTGCTGGGCGCTACGCGAATACTTATGGCTGTCGAAGACCACGGCGCTGGAACACAATTTGTCCGGTTCCGCTCATGGCCAAGATTCTCGCGCGTGGCGGTCGTGCTGACCCTCTTGTTCGCCTTGCTCTCCGCGGAAGCAGTCGAGGACCAGGCATGGTCAGCTGCCGCCATCCTCGGCACAATAGCGCTGCTCCTGACGCTCCGCACGCTTGATGAATGTGCAGGCGCCGCGGCCGTGATCCTGCGAGCGCTCAAAAGCGCGGAGGAGAAACAAGGCTGATGGCCGCAGCGAAAAGTTCAAGTCTGACCCTTTACCGACTGTTGTTGCGTCAGGCGCGGCCTTATTGGCCCCATGTCGCGGGCATTGTCCTGCTTGGCTTGCTATCACCCCCCCTTGCGCTGCTTACGCCGGTGCCGCTGAAAATAGCCGTTGATAGCGTGCTTGGCTTGCAGCCGCTCCCTGCGTTCCTCGGAGTGCTGATGCCGGCAGACGCCGCACGATCGGCGAGCGCCTTGCTTGCCCTCGCGGTCGGCCTCACGGTGGCGATTGCCTTATTGAGTCAGTTGCAAGCACTTGCGACTTCTCTTTTGCAGGCATACACGGGGGAAAGGCTCACCTTGGGCTTCCGAGCCCAGCTCTTCCGTCATGTCCAGCGCCTCTCACTCTCGTTTCATGATTCGAAGGGTATCTCCGATTCCACTTACCGCATTCAATACGATGCTTCTGCCATCCAGAACATCGTCATTGATGGCGCCATTCCCTTTATCATCGCGAGCGTGACTGTTCTTTCGATGCTCTACATCATCCTGCGGCTCGACTGGCAACTAGCTTTAATCGCTCTGGCCGTCTCTCCCGTACTGTACCTGATCTCACGAGCCTATCGCCGATGCTTTCGCACTCGGTCACGCGAGATCAAACAACTCGAGAGCTCTGCCCTGTCCGTCATCCACGAAGTACTGGCGGCAACCCGTGTCGTCAGAGCATTCGGACAGGAAGATCGCGAACAAGAGCGCTTCATCGACCGCTCGGATCGAGGCATGCGGGCGCGTATCAGTTTTCTCTTCGCGGAGAGCAGCTTTGGTCTCTTGATCGGTCTCACCACCTCAGTTGGCACGGCTGCCGTTCTCTTTATCGGCATACGTCATGTCCAGTCCGGCATCCTGACACTAGGCGAGATGCTGCTTGTGATGGGTTATCTAACGCAGCTTTACACGCCTCTAAGAACCATCGGGAGAAAGGCGGGTAGCCTCCAATCCCACCTGGCGAGTGCCGAGCGAGCGTTCTGTCTTCTTGACGAAGCACCGGACGTCGCCGAACGTCCGAACGCCCGACCACTCCGGCGTGCGTCGGGATCTATCGTGTTCCGCAACGTTTCATTCGCATATGACCAAGAGCGCTTGGTCCTAGACAGTCTGTCGTTCGAAGTCAGGGCCGGAAGTCGTGTGGGCGTCGCCGGTGCGACGGGTGCAGGCAAGACGACCCTCATGAGCCTGCTGATGCGTTTCTATGACCCGAGCGATGGCCAAATCCTACTCGATGGCGTCGACTTGTCTGATTACAAGCTGGCCGATCTACGCAACCAGTTCGCCATCGTCCTCCAAGAACCTGTACTGTTCTCGACCAGCATCGCCGAAAATATCGCATACTCCCGCCCGGACGCGCGCTATGACGAGATCATCGCGGCGGCGCAGGCGGCCGATGCCCATGAGTTTATCGTTCGTCTGCCGCAGGGCTATGACACCCAGGTTGGTGAGCGGGGCATGCAGCTATCCGGTGGCGAGCGCCAGCGTATCGCCCTGGCGCGCGCTTTCCTTAAGGATGCCCCTATGCTCATCCTCGATGAGCCGACAAGCTCGGTGGACATAAACACCGAAGCCGCGATTATTAAAGCACTCGAACAGCTCATGCAGGGCCGTACCACCATCGTCATCACCCACCGCTTGAGCACGTTGGCGAACTGCGATCTGCGGCTAGGAATTGAAGCCGGCCGCCTCGTGAACGTAATTGGACCTATGCCGGCAAGCACCCGACATGCAGTCTGCTGAGCAGGCTTCGGGGAGGTCGATGCTTAGGCATTTAACGAGAGACCTTGTCAGCACCGGTAGTTTTGGTGAACACCCTGCCATCAAGGCATGGCGCGCAGTCCAGCCAGGCCGAGTCGGATTTCAAGGCATCGAAATTCTGGAGGAGAATAAAAAGTCGGTTGTCTACAGGCTCGCTGGCGCCGGACTGGCGGGCTCTGCGGTTATCGCTAAGCAATGCTGGTACAAAAGCGCATTGGTAGAGCGGGCAATTTACGAGGCAATCCTCCCGCATGTACCCTTGCCTCATCTCTATTACTACGGTTTCGTGCAATCGGATGACGAATGGTGCTGGCTATTCTTCGAGGATGCTGGCAATGAGGACTATTCGTCGCAAAGTGAGGAACACCGCCTGCTTGCCGCGCAGTGGCTCGGCATCATGCACACGTCTGCAGCACGCCTTGCGCCTGCATCTCAGCTGCCCGACCGTGGACCAAAACATTACCTAGCACGCCTGCAATCGGCGCATGCTGTAATAGAGAGAGCACTCGCCGAACGCACGTTCAACAGAGGTGAGCGGGCCATCCTCGAATCGATTATCTTTCAGTGCGATCTGCTCAGAGGGCACTGGAGGGAGGTAGAGCAGTCTTGTAAGTCGGTCCCCCGAACGGTTGTGCATGGCGACTTCCTCCGGAAGAATTTGCGCGTCCGCACAGGCTCGGCTGGCATCGTTTTGCTGCCGTTTGATTGGGAGAATGCCGGCTGGGGACTTCCAACGACAGACCTCGCGACCGCCGGACTCGGCCGATTTAGGGGCAACTCGGCGGCATCCTCGGAATGCCCAGAAATAAGCGCCTACCGCTCGGCTGTGTGCCAGTTCTGGCCACAATTTGGTGGCGACACACGGGTCCTTGCAAATCTCGGTATGATCTTTCGTCTGATCGATGCGGTCGACTGGGCCTCCGAAGATGTGGCCGGAGAAAGGTCAGTCGGAGCGATGGCAAGATCGTTAGCACAACTCCGCTTTTACGATCGTCAAATAGCCGGTGCGGTCCAAGCGCTCATACGGGGAAGTTGACCTATGGGGGCGTTGTGCACTGAGTTCCCTGACCTGCACACTCTTATCGATGGTCTGACTTCCGTCTTAAATGTTCACGGCTCCACTCACGGGCACGTAACCATCCTTGAGCGGCGGCCAAACTCACCGGCGAGCACCTTTCCTGCTGAAATCGTGACTTGCCGACTTGAGGACGGAAGGCAACTACGGCTGTTTTGCAAGTATGCAGCTGGCCGCAGCCATAACGCAGCTGGCCATCGGGGTGGTGTAGCGTATGAGGCCGCTGTGTATCAGCAAATCCTACAGCCGTTAAAAATATCTGTGCCCACGTTGTATGGCGTTTTTGCGAATCCCACAGCCGGTGAACCATGGCTGATTCTCGAGTATCTCGACAAAACCTTACGCGTCAAGAACACGCGCAGACCGGCGGTGCTGAGCCAAGCCGCTGCCTGGATCGGGACGTTCCATAGGCTGAGTGAAGCTTACCTTTCTCTCGTTCCAACATCATGGCTGACAAGATACGATGCCGAGTATTACCGTGGATGGGCCAGACGGACCTCGCTTTTAGCCGGCCGGCGGCATCGCCGCTTTCCGTGGCTTGCAGCTTTGTGTGAATGCTTCGAGGATGTGATTCCTCTATTACTGAACCGTCGATTGACAATCATACATGGCGAGTACTACCCGCCTAACATTCTCTGCCGCGATGGGGTGATCTACCCGGTAGATTGGGAATCGGCCGCTATCGCTATCGGCGAAATAGACCTGGCCGCCCTAACTGAGGGCTGGCCCCCAGAGTTCGTACAGAAATGTGAACTCGAGTACCAACGAGCCCGGTGGCCCAAGGGCCCATCCACGGGCTTCGAGCGTAGGCTCGCCGCCGCACGGCTGTACCTGCATTTTCGCTGGCTTGGCAGCGAGACGGATCGCGATCCGTCGCTATGGCGGTTCGAACGATTGCGCTCTGAGGGGGAGCGGCTGGGGTTAATCTAATACATCCCATACATGAGGTTGCTGCTCTCCGGCGAGAAGGGCGACCCTTCCGCTGGTGATTTCCTTTAGCGAAGGGAGGAGAGCAGCGATGAGGATGTTTGCAGGACTGGCTTCAAGCGGACGGCGGTATGTGTAGTTGACGAGGCCGGCAGGATCGTGTGGCGCGGATTCCGGTCGGCGATCCCAACATAACCAGCGCACTTGTAGATGACCTCCCTGCAAGGTGGGGACTAGAAATCAAGGCTGAGGGCGAGCTTTCGGAGGAATCGGGTCCTCTTCCCTTGATTCTGTAACGGCCGTGGTGACGCCAATGTGTATATCGGCGCATTGGGCCACACATGGCATGTGCTCGACCGTCAAATCTTAACAAAGGGTTAACAAGGGTCTGAGTCCAAAATATCTGCGCGACCCACGTCTCTTCACGCGCGAGGCCACCCCCTTGGGCAGGTGGTTGGGGGGTCGCGTAGCCCGACGGGAATGTTTACATCGCACGCGAACTTGGAGCCTATCGCGACGTGCCTACGCGCCTCTTGCTTGTCAGCGGACGCGATGTAGTGTGAAAATCGAATGACGGAGTTCGTCCGCCCTTCCGGCAAGCGAGACCGCCCCCGCCGTCGCCCTGACATCATGTGCGGTCGTGGTGACAGGAGCCGCCTCATGCGGATGGAATGGCTGAGAGCCAGCGACAATTTTCCGGCCTGTTGGGCCTGCTTCCTAGTCTATGACGACAGAGTTGACGTGCTCGCCATCACTGGATCACAGCAGCGCATTGATCACTCGATGTCACCCGATGAAGCACGCACGTTGTGGGCTGATTTGTGCCAGTGTGGATGGCATCACGCGTCGGAGGAAGATATTATCCGGCATCAGATGTCGCATCGAAAATTGCGTTCGATCGTTTACGGCGGTCAACCTTAAGCACGTTCCTCCTGATGCCATATTGGTTTGTGCTGGTGCT
>WNGJ01020677.1_pt1 | contig 10752 bp, 10 predicted proteins | sample 5400611 | NCBI WGS metagenome assembly WNGJ01 (sample SAMN13153375, study PRJNA577476) | soil metagenome | isolation source: 40 cm soil or saprolite under Garry oak tree replicate 1 | place: USA:California | collected 2016-06-15
CAATTCGGTCGGGCCTGGACCGGGATGGCAAAGGCGTGGTTGTGGTTGGCGGATGCTTACGTCGCACCCCGCCAAGCTTATTCAAAAGTGCGCGAGGCCGCGATCAATGCCCTCAAGATCGACAATGACGATGCGGAGGCACATGTCTATCTGGCAGAAACAAAGCGCATTCTCGATTGGGACATGGACGGAGCGGCCCGTGAATTTCGCCGCGCGGTCGAGCTCGATCCGAAGTCGACGTCTTCGAACTATTTTTCGGCCGCGTTTTGGGCTGCCCGCGGCGAGCGCGACGAAGCGCTAATCTATTTGGAGCGCACGTCCACCATCGATCCGGCGTCGCTTTGGGTGAACAATTCGGCTTGTGAGCTGTACCGTTACTTCGGTTTATTCGATAAAGCGATGGCGGCTGGCGAACGAGCGTTGCAACTCGACCCCGCATTTGTCTATGGCGAGCCTTTGCTGGCCGCGCTTTATCGCGAGATGGGACGTTTCGACGACGCGATCGCGCTCTATGAAAAGGCGCAGAACATCGGCGGTCGACCGGCGTTCGGTTTGGCTATTACTTACGCGCGGATGAATCGGCCGGATGAAGCGCATCAAGTTCTTGCCAAAACTATTGCCAGTCGCGGGAGTTATACGCCCGGCGACGCCATTGCGCATGTCTACGTAGCGCTCGGTACCCACGACAATGCGATTCGCGAGCTCGAACGCGCGTGCGACGAACGGTCCTCATCGCTTCATTTCATCGGCATTGCGCCCGAATTCGCACCGCTTCGCGCTGACAAACGTTTCTTGTCGATCCTGAAAAAGATCGGCCTCGAACCGGCGAAAGTCTTCGCGGCGGGTAGGAGCGGTTGATTCGCTCGCTTCCCGCTCGCTCACCCTCTCGGGCTTTCCGGTCGCTCGGCTCCCGCCGGCTCCATTCACCCGAACCGCCCGGGCGATTGAGGTCAATCGCCCCTACCTATTGGAAGATCACATCCTGACCGTGTCCGTGCGAACGGACGCCATAGTTATGCAAGTCGCGCGTGGCCAGGTGCATTCCGAAAATTAACACCGCGATCAAACCGAAATACAAGATCGACATCGTCCAGCGCTGGGCCGGTGTCACTTCATAATAACGTCGCTCTTCTTCGGTTCCTTTTCGGAAGAGCGAATAAACGCGCGGCAGCGACGCGATCACCATTAGCCAGACAATAAAGTTCGGATACTTCCAGCCGAACCAAAGCAGCACCGCGAAACCCGGCAGCCAAAGCCAGCGCGATAATGCCGTAACAATTCGCCCACCATCGAGCATGCCCACCGGTGTCAGATTAAACAGATTCAAAAAATAACCGAACCAGGCAAGCGCGAAGAAAATCGGAATGTCGGTAAACTCACCGATCGAATTGCAGGCGAGCGCGCCGATCGAGCCGAGCATCGGTCCGCCAATTCCGACGCACGCCTCCATCCAGGCATTGCGCGGCGCTTCTTTCAAAGCGATGAACGCGCCCATGAACGGAATGAAAACCGGCGCGCCGACTTTGAGTCCGAATTTTTTGGCGACAATGAGATGCCCGCATTCGTGGATGAGCAAGAGCATCACAAACCCGACCGCGAACTTCCAACCCCACATCATCGTATAAACCCAGATCATCAACAGCATCGTGCCGCCGGACTTGAGCAGGAGCGGCAGGAACTTGAGCGCGGGAAGGATGAAGAATTTCAGTTTCGCAAAAAACTTTGCGATCACGACGCCGACGACTGCGACCGGCCCGAGCGCTTTCTTCAGGCGGCTCCACCAATTGTCGCGCGACTCAGGCGTAGCTTCGATTGGCGCGCTTTCGGATGGAGGATTCATGAACTGGTATTTTGTCTGTTCGCGCAGATTCATTGTCATATCGAGCGAAGTCGAGACATCTCAAGATATTTCCGATTCAGAAACAGTAAGAGATTGAACTCTTTCGTCTCCCGACTCTCTCGCCGCGGCCCTGGCGGCGCAACCGTCCATGTCGCTCGTTCCGCTCGCTCCATTCCTCGCCGGAGCCTGTCCTGAGTGACGTCGAAGGGCTCGGAATGACAAATGCGACAGTTAAACCGACGGATTGCGCAGTTCGTTGAATGCTGCGCCCAAATGAGCGAGCACGTCACTCGCCAGGAGCGATTCTTCGCTTGCGCCGTCTTGAAAGATCGACATCTCGGCGGCGCGGCCGCAGGTCCAGGCTCCGACCCGACCCGAGTCGTAGATCGACAATTCGCGTCCGGCCAAACCGGCGCACACGCCGGTCAAGACGTCGCCCATTCCGCCGCTGGCCATTCCCGGATTGCCGGTGGTGTTGTAACTGATCGGTTTCCCGCGCTCGCAGACAATGGTGCGACTTCCTTTGAGCAGCAGCGTAATCGGAAATTGATCGCAAAAATTTCGTGCAATTCCGGCGCGCGCCATTTTGCCGACTTCCATCAATCGTTTCATCTCGCCGGGATGAGGTGTAAGCAGCCGGGCACCGCGACAACTGCGCAGGATGTCGATCTTATCGGCAACAATGTTCAATCCATCCGCGTCCACAATCATCGGTTGTGGCGCGTTCTCGATTAAATTCAGAATTTCGGAGGCGCGTGCTTTTCCCAAACCGGGCCCGAGCGCCCAAACGTCGATTTCCTTTTCGTCGAGGAGATCGCGGTATCTACGAACGGGCTTCACCATCGCTTCCACCGGTGCCGCGCTGGCGGCGACCTCGTAGATTTCTTCGGGAACAAAAACCTCTACCAAGCCGGCGCCGGCGCGGAGCGCGCCTTCGGCCGTCATTAACGCTGCACCGACGAAACCTTTCGAGCCGGCAACCACTCCGATGCGGCCGAATTCGTTCTTGTAGGCACTGAACTTCCGCCGAGGAAGAAGTGGACTTAACGAATACGGGCTGGCGGCCAGCTCGTTTGGCGCGCCGGCCTCCGTACAAAGCCCGGGAAGTGGAACAATTTGAATGCGCCCGACAAGATTGAGCGCTGAATCGACAATCAGGCCGTGTTTAGCAAAACCAATTGTGACAGTGAAATCGGCAATGACCGAATCTTCCGGATCGTTCTCGCCTGAATCCGCGTCGAGTCCGGTTGGTAGGTCGACGGCGAAGACGAAGGCATTTTCTTCCCGCCGGAGGCGATTGATCTCGCGGGCGGCTGTCCGGAGCGGTTCCCGCAAAAATGATTTCGCGCCGGTGCCGAGTAAACCATCCAGAATGATGAGGTGCGTTCCGCGTTCGATCGTGTCAGCCGATTTGGTCGCGGCGTCGCGGAGCGTTTTCAGTTTTTTTTGAGTGAGGTCGCTGGAATTCTCCTCTGCGAACGGCAATCGGACATCGATCTTCCAGCCAATGCGTTGCAGCTGTTCGGCCGCGACCAGGGCGTCTCCGCCATTGTGGCCTTTGCCGGCGAAGACGAGGCATCTCGCAGGCTTTGGAAAAAATTGCCGGACGGCACGGGCCACTCCCGCCCCGGCCTGATCCATCAATGTTTCAATAGTCACGCCGCGCGCGACCGCGGATTCCTCCGCAGCGCGCATTTGCGCCGAGCTCAACACGGGCGATTCCAATTAATCCTCCGTTTGGGCGGGGGCCGATTTCCTTTTTGTCGTCTTTTTCTCCAAATCTGAATCGGAAGAATGCTTGCGCTTCGACGATGTCGATCGAGACGAACTCTTGGAGCTTCTTTTACCGCGCTTGGAACGCGAAAGGTCCGGATCGCGATAATGGGTCTGATCGATGAACGGCTGGAGCGGGACTCCCGTATTGTTGGCCGCGAGCCGGTTCGCCGCCGACGTGCTGGCTACAAGCGAACGTTCACGAACGCCGTTTCTGTCGATAGTCCGCGCTCTGTGCGTAATTCGCTTCGGTCGCGTTGGTCAAGAAACCGCATTCCACTAGCACCGACGGGATGGTCGTTCTTCGCAAGACGTAAAAGCCGCGGCGTCGGACGCCCCGATTCGAGCTGGGTGCGCCGCCGGCCACGTAATAATGAATCGCGGAAGCGAGCGGCAGACTTTGCGAACTGTAAAAGTAAGTTTCGATGCCGCTCGCGCTCCCGCGACGCGCGGCGTTGAAGTGGATGCAAACGAAGATCGCGTCCCGATAAGAGTTGGCGATCGCGACGCGAGTCCCCAACGGCACGAAGACGTCGCTGTCTCTGGTCATCACGACTCGATACCCATAGGCAGTGAGCACGGAGTTGAGCCGCTGGGCGACGTCCAAAGTCATGGTTTTTTCCGCGACGCGCTGACCGGGAATTCCGCCGCGATCGAATCCACCATGGCCAGCGTCGATCACCTCCACTGTGGAGGGACGGTCAGCTTCGGAGACAGCCACTGCCCTTCGCTGCGCTACGGGAGTGGGAGTTGCTCGCGGCGCGACCGCGCGTTTTTCTCGCGAGGAGAGAGAGCTTGGAACAGGTAAACCGTACGCGGCCGTGGCGACGAACGGGGCGGCGACGAGCAAACTCCAAAAATATTTTCGCATTCGTCAATCGTCCTTCGGTGCGTTGGGCGGTCGCGCTGAAAGTTTTGGAGCGGTGTCGCGCGTTGCTTGCGTAACCGGTGTGTCCATCATGCCGCCGGAGATTTTTACCACGCCATCTTCAGAATGCACAAGCCGGGGCCTGGTCCTGGTCTCGGCGAAACTGGCGCGCGAAAGAAGCTCGCCATTCAAACCGACGCGAGCGTACGACCAATTGCGCGGAGCGGCACAATAAAGAACATGGAGTTGATTGGACCGATCGAATTCCGCCTGCGGTTGATCGAACGCGATGACTTGGCCTAACGAGTAAGTCGCGTAAACGATCCCGCTATCTTTGTCTTCAACCCGCACATAAAGCGAAGTGTGATCGGGAAAACGATTAGTCATGAGCGAATACGTCCGCACGTTTCCGGAAGCGCTCTCCCCCTCGGGCACCCCTACCGTTTTCTGCCAAATCGGCCGGGCATCGGTGACTTCGAAAACTTTGGTTTGGGAGTAAAAGAATCTGTTGAGATCGCCAAAATAGACATGAGCGCGAACCCGGTATGTCCCAAAATCGTGGACGGCAAACAGCGGGCTCAGATTAATTTTTCGAGTAACACGTTTGCCGGCGGCAATGTTGAGCGGTTCGGTCCCCGCATTTGAGATCGGAGCGATGGAGCGGCCTTCATTTCCGGTCACTTCAAAACCAAACCATGATTGACCATCGGCATCGCGAAGATCGACATCCCGGCCGGCGAGATTCGTGATCACGAGGTTGGCGACGACTGGCTCGTAGGCGATGTATTGCAGCCGCGGGAATTTCAGCTCGACCTGGATTTGGGCGAAGGCGGGGACCGCTGCGAAGCAAAGACAAACCAGCGTCCAACGCAACTTCATCAAAACGTAAACTACCGCAAACCCGCGTGGTTGCATAGAAAAGTGGCTAGGCAGATCGGCGCTGCGATTTGATCGCGGTTTCTTGCTGCCGGCTTGCAATCGCATCGATCAGAATCTCGTGCCAAGCCACAGAGATCGTCTCGAGCGGCGGCCGGACACTGCGTTCGTAGGCGAATTCGACAAATTCCCAACTCACCATCTCGAGCAGTGCGTCGCTTCCGCGGGCAGCGGTTGTTTCGGCATGGACGATTTTTCCGTTCCGAAGAAATGCGAGTCCGCTCTTGGTTTCTTTGACCAATTGGAGCGCGCCACTGCGCCGGCTCAGACAACACATCTGCAAAACATCCGCGATGTGAAAAAGATCGGGTGCATGGGGCGGCGTGTTCTCAGCGCGCTCGATCGCCGCCAGCAGATCGTCACCCTCGATTGGTTCCGGGAAGACTTTGGTGTCTGCAATTTCAAGTCGTTGTTCGGTCGCGGGATAATTTGGAAAAAACAAAACCTGAAGCGCCGGAAAAATTTCGCTGAGCGACGAACCGAGCGCGAGCCCATCGATCCCCTCGGCTTCGAGTTGGGTCAGGAGAAGATTACATTGGGGATGACGCCGCGCCCAATTCAGCGCCGCGACATCGCTGCCGACGAGCTCACACTGGTGCCGCGTGTACCTGTTCACCATTTGCACCAGCGCTTCCCCCATCTCAGAGTCGCGGTGCACGATGAGCAATTGCATTACTGCGGCGGAGCGGTGTTGGGCGCGGGGAAAATAGTTAGGAGTTTGGTCGGTTCGGCGCGTTTGTCTTGGAGCTGATCATTATAATAAACGCGCACGATGTAACCAAGATATTTGCGCGAGCCGGCGTCGGAAGGCGGGCTCGTTTTCACCGGCTTACCTTTCTTGGCCGGATTAATTGCCGCTGCTGCCGCTGCCAGGTCGGACTCCGCCGATTTGGCCTTTAACTTGGGACGAATGTACGTCACCGCCAGGGTTTCGCTGTCGCTATTGGCCCAATCGTGATTTGGAGTGAGCCATTCGTAGCTGACGTCGGCGTCGGTCAGTTTGATCTCGTTGTCTCCCACGGTGTCGTAAAAGAAAACCTGGATCTTCACTTTGGTGTGGTCGATCACTGCATTCGGGCGCTTCTTGACCGCGATCCGCAACATCAGATTGGTTTCCGAATCCGGGTCGGGCGTTTCCGATGCAGTCACTTCGCTAATACCGAGCGTCGATCCCGCAGGAATTCCTTCCGCGGTGGTGCGAACACTCGAGGCATCAAGCGCGCTGGCCGGCTTTCCCGCATCAAGCGCTGAGCCGGTAGTCGGACCCGGAGCTGCTGGGACGCCGGTTTTTAATTTCATGTCCGCCAATTCGTAGAGCGGTCCGGCGGACGGACCGATTTCCTGCACTCTGCGCCAAGTGTCGGCGGATCGGTCGAAATTCTGGATCGATTCGTAAATCATCGCCATCTCCGCCAGGACCTCGGGGTTTTTCGGATCGCGTTGCGCGGCGTCGTTTAAACGAGCGAGCGCACTCACCGTGTCGCCGCTTTCCCGGGCCGCTTCGGCTTGCTTCCGCAATCGGTCCGCCACTGAGATTGTCGACGTTGCCGGCGTGAGCGCCGCGGTCGGAGACGCGACTGCCAATGCAACCGGCGGCGCGGAAGGCGCGACGGAAGGGAGGGGCGCCGGGACCGCGCGCGGAGCGGCGACGGCCGGCTGCGCCGGACGCGTGCGGCCGATGTAATGAACGCTGGCCGCAAAAAATTCGACGACCGCAAAAAGAACGACCAGGATAAGCCCGACCTGAAAGCTCTTGTCGGATCGCGACACGGAAACAAAGGAGAAAGACGGCATGGACAGTTGATTTCTGTAAACGGGGTAGCCGCGCTGTCAACCCGCGACCCTTTTTCGATATCTGCTCGCCATGCCGGAGCTTTAGTGAATGGAGCGAGTGGGGACGAGCGACATGGCCGGAGAGGCCGCGAGGGTAGCGGTCGAGCGCAGTTGGGAAACTGCCGAGATACAAGGCGGGTAGATAACTCTGCGCCGCTGTCAACTCACCTGCTAACGCGAGATGTCGGACTGGCTCAGCAACTGAAACCCGGCTCCGGTCAAAACAGAGATCGCGCAATCGTTATCGTCCACGTGGAGAGCGAGCGCGGCCTGGCCACGCGGCCGCATGAGGAGGGGATAAGTGAAATGGACGTTCACTTCCGCCATGAAAAGCGCCGCCAGGAGTTTGGCCAAATCGGTGGCAACCTCGCGCATTTCGACCACCAAGACCTCGCACATTCCGAAAGCGATATTGTTTTGCCGAAACAATTTTTCCACGCCCGCCGGATCGCTTACGACTACGCGGGCAATCGCGGAATCGGTCGATTCGGAAACGCTCATGGCGACGACATCACAGCTGTGTGCGTTCAGTAATTTCACGACATCGAGCATCGCGCCGACTTTGTTGGCCAGAAAAACGGAAAACTGTTTCACCAGTGGCCCGTCACGTTTGGAAGTCGTTTTGGGTAAATCGAGTGGCATTTAAGAAAATCTATCTGTAGGGGAAGCAGTCCGCTTCCCAAAGAGGGACGCTAACAGCGTCCCCTACAGGGCTTGTCCACCGGCGAGTATCACATCGGTAATCTTCCATTGGCAAACCAATATTGGGGACGCGTTTGGTTAAAGCGTTACATCGTTGCAAAGGGGAACTAAAACAGGCACTTGGCACGAGGCCTCTCCACCATAATCATTCCAACAGCATGGAGCCGGAAAACGAATTGATTGCGCAACGCCGGGAGAAACTCGAGGCGCTTCGTGCCCGCGGGGTGGAACCTTTTGGTCGCGCTTTCGAAGCATCGGGCTCAATCGCGGAAGTCCGGCACGCATTCAAGGAAGGCGAATCGCTTCGCGCCGCCGGGCGAATCACCGCACACCGCGACATGGGCAAAAGTCACTTTGTCGATCTTCGAGATGCGACCGGCCGGATTCAGGCTTACTTCCACGAGAAAGAAATTGGCGCGGCCGCGATGGAAATTTTTGATCTGCTCGATCTCGGCGATTTCATCGGCGTCGAAGGCATCTGTTTCTTGACCAAAACCGGTGAGCCGACGTTGAAAGTGCGCAAATTGGAAGTCCTGGCTAAGTCGCTCCGGCCGCCGCCGGAAAAATGGCACGGCCTGCAGGACGTCGAAGCACGCTATCGGCAGCGATACGTCGATCTGGTCGCGAACGAGCAATCGCGGGAGACATTTCAAAAACGGATCGCGATCGTGCGCGAAATTCGCCGATTCCTGGAAGATCGCGGTTTTGCGGAAGTGGAGACGCCAATTTTACAAACGGTCGCCGGCGGCGCGGCGGCGGCGCCGTTCAGCACGCACCACAAAGCGCTCGGGCTCGATCTTTATCTGCGGATCGCGCCGGAGCTTTACTTGAAACGCCTTTTGGTCGGCGGGTTCACCAGAGTGTTCGAACTGAACCGGAATTTTCGGAACGAAGGCATTTCACGGAAGCACAATCCGGAATTCACCATGCTCGAGGTTTACCAGGCCTACGCCGATTTTGAAAAAATGGCGGACTTGATCGAAGAACTAATTTGTAATGTGGCCGAAAAGATTTGCGGCTCGCTCGAAATCGAGAACCGCGACGGAGAGGGAAAGGTGGTGCGCACGATCAACTTGAAGCGGCCGTGGCGTCGCGCGCGTTATGTCGATCTTGTCCGCGAAGTGGCGGGCAAGGATTGGTTCAACATTTCCAGCGAGCAACGGCGCGCCCGTGCGAGCGGCGAGTTAAAGCTCGAAATCCTGCCGCAGCTGGCCGATTTCGAAGTAACCCAGCACGTTTTCGAAAAGTTGGTCGAAGAAAAAACATTCGAGCCTCTGTTCGTCACTCATTGTCCGAAGGAATTGGTGCCGTTGGCGAAGCAAAATGCGGCCGATTCGTCGCTGGTTGATGTTTACGAACTGATCATTAACGGGGTGGAAATGTCTCCTGGTTACACCGAGCTCAATGATCCCGACGTGCAGCGGCAGCGGTTACTGGAACAGGCGGGCGAAGAGACGCAAAAAATCGACGAGGATTTTTTGCTGGCGCTCGAACACGGAATGCCGCCGGCGGGAGGATTTGGACTTGGGATCGACCGTTTGGCGATGTTGTTTACGGGCGCTGAATCTATCCGCGATGTGATCTTATTCCCGCTTTTGAAACCAAAGCGCGACTAAGGCCGATTTTAGTGGACGACGAAGCTATTCCTTTGACCTGCTTGAATCCTTCGCGGTTGGTGAGGCAGTCGGCGAAGGAGTAGGCGAGGGGGTGGAATCCGCTTGGGCTTTCTTGGGTTGGTCGCTCTGAGCAGGCGTGAAAGTTAACCGCTTTGTCTTGAAACGTGGATCGACCTCATCTGCTGCGTCGGCTTCATTTGCCGTTTCGCCCAGGCTCTCGATCGAAGATATGCCAGAATGGAGAAGGCTGCCTTTAAACTTCGGGTCGGTCCCGCTGCTCGGCAGCTTTTTCAGCGAATCCACTTCCTGGATTTTCTCCTTGGGCCGAGTTTTGAAATGCAAAGGTCCTTCATCCCGCATCATGGGATTCTCCGTTTCGGACGTTTTGCCGCGATACAGTGTGTCGTCGCTTTCGTCAGTGTTACTTTCGTTGGGTGTGGCAGCGGACGTTGCGCTGCTCGATCCCGTCCCGCTGGAGTAAGCGCCGGTGCCGGGCGGTGTGATTCCACTGGTTGAATGATCCGAAGTCGATGACGTCGGGCTCGAGATAACTGGCTGTGTGGTTACTCCACCAGGGGCGCCACTCACCGGGCCCGGATCCGCGAATGCGTATGACATTATCCCAATCGCAAGGGCGACAATCGAAAAGGCGATTGGCAATTTCATCGGGAGACCGATTTACAACGTCACTGCCCTGAAATCAACGGATTTTGCTGTCAGGCGGACACTCGCAACCAGATGTTGAGAGCGCCGATCAATCCGACTCCAAGCGAAAAGCTTTTCAGGACTAAGCCTTTACCGTGTTTCAACATTTCTCCAAGAAGCGCGTGTGCGGCCAGATAGAGAAATCCGCCACCGACGTGGGCCATAAACAGACTTAGCCAAAACGTTGACCTGCTCGCCAGAAGGAAAAATCCGATTATTCCACCTAACAGAGTGGTCGCTTCCACTGCCGCCACCCAACCGAGTGCGCGCGCTCTTTGGAATCCGGCGCCAATTAAGAGGCTGCCCAACGCGAGGCCTTCCGGAATTTTGTGAATGCAAAGAGCGGAAAAGAGCGACCACTGACCGGCCGTGGTCGATTGCGCTTCCTGTCCAATTCCGAGCGCCAACCCGTCGGTCGCACTGTGGATTGCCAGTGCGACAATCAGCGCCGAAGCGATCTCGCTAAAATGTTTTGTCGC
>WNGJ01012779.1_pt1 | contig 10750 bp, 15 predicted proteins | sample 5400611 | NCBI WGS metagenome assembly WNGJ01 (sample SAMN13153375, study PRJNA577476) | soil metagenome | isolation source: 40 cm soil or saprolite under Garry oak tree replicate 1 | place: USA:California | collected 2016-06-15
GCTCGAAACCAGTCGCCGTTGCAGACGGTTTCTGTTCGCTCGGGATCGAGAATCTTAAAAGCCTGCTCGCGGTAAGTCGCCGCATTCGCTTGGACATCATCGTGCGTCAATTGTGGCCTTGTCACAGATCGACCACTCGGGTCGCCAATCATTCCCGTGAAATCGCCGATGATTAGAATTGCTTGGTGCCCCAGGTCTTGAAACTGCCGCAGTTTTCGCAAAACAATAGTGTGCCCAAGGTGAATGTCGGAGGTGGTTGGATCGACACCTAATTTCACACGCAACGGCCGGCCGAGCGCGAGTTTTTCACGCAATTCCTCTTCGTCGATGAGTTGCGCAGCGCCTTGCTTTAACAACGCGAGAGCTTCATCCGGTTGCATGATCAACAATAGCGCGCCCGGCCCGCGCGCTACTTGTTTTTGTTAAGCAACTCGCGCACCTGGTCGATCGTCAGCGGTGCGTTTTGCCGGTTGAGCGACTTTTGGCTTTTACCCTGATCCAGAAACGGCCGGTTTTCTGCGTATGCACGGCTGGCGACCTTTTTGTCGGATTGAGGGGCATCGCGTGGACCGCGGATCGATTGAGTTGGATAAACAAGTCGAGAATTTCCCGCTGCTTGCTGCGATGAATTCTCAAATGCGCTGCGGCTACCGTGGAAAGGCCGGGAATTGAATTGCTGCGTCGAGAGTTCACGTGTTCCGAAAAACGTTTTCGACTTAGATTTTTTCTCGACGTAAAACGTACCGACCCTCGCCTTCTTGTTTATTGATGTGCCATCAGCGATGAATTTCTTCTTCTGTTCGCTGCTTTGCAGAGTCATGTCCGGCCTCAGCAGGCGATCGACGAGCTTGCGCTCTTGGTCCTGAGCGCGCAGGCAGGAAAGAGCAGTCAGCAGCAGTGATACTGAGATCGCCAGCGATTTCCCCACGCGGCGAGGCTGCCGAAATTACAATGGGTTTGTAAAGCAAATTTGCTGGCGAATCGACAGACGAGGCCGCCCGCCGGCTCCCACCGACAAGATCTCCGTGCCAGGTGAGACTCGCCTTTTTATTGTTTTTTCCGACGCTCTCAGGAAATAATGGGCCCATGTCTGACCATGTTTACAAAAAGATTGAGGTCGTCGGCTCTTCGCCGAACGGATTTGAAGACGCAATAACGAATGCGCTGGCACGCGCTGAGAAAACTGTCCGCAACATGCGGTGGTTTGAAGTAACTGAGACTCGCGGATACATCGAAAACGGCAAAGTCGGTCATTGGCAGGTGACACTCAAGATTGGGTTCACCTTGGAGGGCTGATTGTAGCGGCGTCTGTGTCAAACGCTGATCAGGAGCTCAGCGCTTGCCGCAGCCAGCTCCGCCTACAGCATCATTCTTCTTCCTGCGCCGCCTGATACAGCTTGGCGGCACCGTAAATCAGAATAGCGGGCCTCAATGCCACAACGAGCAAGCGAAAGAGACCACCCAGAATTCGGCCCAGCGGTAGCCGATTCAAAATGTAGCCCGCCATAAACGCGCACAGAAGTGACTGTGCCGGTTTTTCGCGAATGTAATCCTCAGTTTCGCTAAGAGCTGTCTCGACCTGTTCTTTCACCCAATGCAGTCCGCGTTCCGGAAATTCAGCGGCGACTTCAGCAGTTGATCGGTCCATTTCGTTTAATGATTCGGATTCTGATCCTGTCCTGCGCGCATCGAGCTGTCAGCGCAAGGTCAGCCAAATCGAGCTTGCACCTGTGCCGGGTGGGAAATCAGGCAGTGGAGGCGATCGGCGCAGTGTGCCGGCGCGGCGTGCTGCCTTGAGTCCGTAGCGGGCCATCACTTCCAACGCATGCTCACCTAATGTAGAGCAATTAGTCGAGACTAAAACATGGCTGTTTCGTTCTGTCAGTTCGAGGGAATCGACCAGTAATTTTTCGAAATCGTCTTCGACGTGAAAGGTTTTTCCTCCGGGCGACCGCGAAAAAGTTGGCGGATCGAGAATGATGACGTCAAATTTCTCACCTTTCCCCGCTAACCGCGGTAATACCGCCATCACATCGTCGTTGATGAAGCGATGACCCGTAGTAGAAAGGCTGTTCAGCGCAAAATTTTCGCGTCCGCGTGCCAGAGATTTTTTGGAAAGGTCGATATTGAGAGTTGTTGCTCCGACGTAGCCCGCGCTCACAGAAAAGGAGCAGGTATAGGCAAAGCAGTTCAACAGGCGCTTGGGCGCGATGTGACGGACAAAGCTGCGATTTTCTCTCTGATCTGGAAATAGGCCCACGGAGAAGCCCGCGCCGAAGTCGATCCCAAATTTCAAACGTCGCTCGGTAGCGATCGTCTGTAGATTTTCAGTCGGGTTCCCACATATGAGCCGTGGCGGTTCGCGTTGTTCACTTTTTCGAGGAACGAATCGGGCGAAAATGCGTTCAAACTTGAAAGGGATACCATCTGCCCATTCCTTCAATTCCTGAATGAGCCGCTCGCGAACCAGGACTCGCTTGAACGAGATGAGAATGTCGTGCCCGAAGCGCTCCACCCAGCCATCCTCCATTGTGCAGAGCCGATGCGCGGCCGTCCCCTCGGCTTTGAAATCGCGAAACAAGCTTGCATCAATCCAGCCAGGACTCATTTTCGTTGGCTGTACCTACGGGCATACTTTCGATTCGGCATGGCCTAACGGATCGGTTGCCGCCGAAGCCGGGCGTCGCTACACTCCGTCTCCGAATGCAGCAAGTTACCGTTCGCGTTCCGGCGAGCACCTCGAATCTCGGTCCTGGTTTCGATTGCCTCGGTGTCGCACTGCGCATTTATAACAGCGTAACAGTTACTCGCTGTCGATCGCGCGAACAACCCCATCCGCAAATTGTCTCGCAGGCAGCCGGCCGGTTTTTCAAACAGGCACGTCGCCGCGCCTTTCCGTTTTCTTTTTCGATCGTAGAAAAAATTCCGCGTTCGCGTGGCCTTGGCAGCAGTGCAACCATTCGCCTCGGTATTTTGTATGCGCTCAACCAGCTCAGTGGCGATCCACTCGACCGACTGACGATTTTCCAATTGTGCGCTGACTTGGAAGGTCACCCTGATAACGCTGCACCCGCAGCTTTTGGTGGGTTTACGGTAGTGGCAAGTTCGGTGCGCTGCGTCGACTCCCAAAAGCTCGTCACGGGACGAGTCCGTGTGACTGGCGGACTTTTGGGACAGCGCGGCGTCCCTATGTTTCAACGCTTCGAAGTTTCCCCGCGTTTGTACTTCGTTTTACTGGTTCCAGACCTTGAAATTCGAACTTCGATCGCGCGAAAGCTTCTGCCATCGAAAATTTCGCATGCCGCCGCGGTTGCAAATTGTGCAAATGCGTGTGCGATTGCCGCTGCCTTCGCCTCAAAAGATTACCAAAAACTGCGCGGCGCTTTTGCAGATTATTTGCATCAGCCGTTTCGCGGAAAACTGATTTCGTTTCTTCCAGGGGTCATCGCCGGTGCCGAAAAAGCAGGTGCGCTTGGCGCTTTCCTTAGCGGCAGCGGCTCGACAATCTGCGCGATCACGTTGCAACAGCCAGATCGGGTTGCTGCGGCGATGGAGCGTGCCGCCCGGTTGTCACTGTCGCGTACAATCGTCACGCGTGCCGATAACCAAGGCGCGCGTATTATCCGATCACCGATCAGGGATCACTGACCATTTGCCATGGGCCGGCGGCTTGAAAACCTGGAACAGTTTGGAATCGACGTTGTGCTCGAGCGCCGTCATGGCGTTCGCGCCTCGATTTTGCGGGGAATCCTCTACGCGCTCTCGTTCGCTTACGATCGGCTCGTACAAATGCGGCTTTATTTTTATCGCAAAAGAATTTTTCGCGAGCGCGCGCTTGGCGTTCTCGTGATTAGCGTGGGCAACCTAACTGTGGGAGGTACAGGCAAAACGCCTATTGTGGAAAAGATTGTCCGCGCGCTGCAGACAGGCGGGCGCCGGGTGGCGATTCTTAGTCGCGGCTACAAAAGCATGCCGCGCAAACGAAGCCTGCTAAGTCGCCTCTACAACAGAAATCCCGATCCTCCGCGGATTGTCTCCGACGGCACTTCGCTCTTGCTTGATTCGCGTACAGCTGGTGATGAGCCGTACATGCTGGCGCACAACTTGAAGAACGTGATCGTTCTCGTGGACAAAGATCGCGTCAAAAGCGGTCTGCTTGCCATCGACAAATGGAAAGTCGATACCCTCCTGCTGGACGACGGCTTGCAGTATCTCCATCTCAAACATCGGCTGGACATCGTGCTTGTGGATCGGCAGGCGCCGTTCGGCAATGAATTTCTTCTTCCGCGTGGCACGCTGCGTGAGGCGCCACGAAACCTTCGACGCGCCAGTTACATCTTTATCACGAAAAGCACAGGGAAATCCAACGACGTACTTGTGAAACGGATTCGCCGTTACAATCGCACCGCGGAGATTATCGAATGCGCGCACAAGCCGCTCTACCTGCAGAATGTTTTCACTGGCGAAAAAGTGCCACTGGAGCGCTTGCGTGACACTTTTGTCGGTTCGATCAGCGCCATCGCCGCGCCCGAAAGCTTCGAAGGCGCACTGGAAAAGCTCGGCGCGCACGTCGACCTGGCCAAGCGTTACATCGATCACCACTACTATACCGAAGCGGAGCTAATCAGTTTCATCAAACGTTGTATCCGACGCGATCTGGAGATGATTGTGACAACTGAAAAAGATTCGGTGCGCATGCCGCGTTTGCCCGACGCTAAACTAAAAGTGCCCATTTATTTTTTGCGGGTGGAGATTGAAATTCTTAGCGGACACGAAAGCTGGGAGCATTGTGTGGCGCGCATTTGCAAACCACAGCCTCTGCTGCCTCCCGAGAGGTTCTTCGCCTGATGCTTTTCTCAATTCAACGTTGGACCTTGGGCGTTGGGCGTTGGACGTTTGCCTAAATCAATGTCTCAAAAAGCCGAGCTAATTGTCGAAGATCGCAAGATTCAGGTATCGAATCTCGAGAAGGTGCTTTATCCCAAAGCCGGATTCGCGAAGGGGCAGGTGATCGATTACTACATCCGCATCGCGCCAGTCCTTTTGCCGCATCTAAGGGATCGTCCGCTCACCATGAAACGGTACCCCGACGGTGTGGACGGCGAATTTTTCTACGAAAAGAACTGTCCGTCACATCGCCCGAAATGGGTCCAGACAGCAAAGGTGTGGAGTGAGGGTAACCAACGCACGATGAATTATTGCCTCGCCAACGATTTGCCGACGCTCGTGTGGGCTGCAAACCTCGCAGATCTAGAGCTCCACACATCGCTGTCACGCAAAGACGACCTCGACCGCCCGACGATGATGGTGTTCGATCTTGATCCCGGGGCGCCTGCCCACATCGTCCAATGCTGCCATGTGGGCCTATGGCTTCGCGATTTGTTAGCCAAAATGAAACTTAAATCGTTCGCAAAAACGAGCGGATCCAAGGGACTGCAAGTTTACGTGCCGCTGAATACTTCGGTGACCTACGATCAAACCAAGAATTTGTCGCGCTCTCTCGCTCAATATCTGGAGCAAGAGCATGCGAACTTGGTCACCTCGAATATGTCTAAGGCCGTGCGCAAAGGCAAAGTGTTCGTCGATTGGAGCCAGAACGACGAACACAAAACCACCATTTGTGTCTATTCACTCCGTGCCAGAGAAGAACCGACCGTTTCAACTCCAGTCACCTGGCAGGAGATTGAAAATTGCCTGAAAAAGAAAAAAGCCGAGCTGTTGAAATTCCGTTCAGATCAAGTCCTTGTTCGCGTGGACAAACTCGGCGACCTCTTCGAACAGGTCGAGAAACTGAAACAAAAACTGCCGACGAAGTGGAATATTTAGGGTTCACACGGAAAACAATTTTTGAGCATGAACAATCACATATGGTTCGATGCGACTGGATGGACGGGAGCAGCCTTTCTCCTGGTGGCTTACGCGATGGTTTCCTCTAAAAAATTGGAGGCAGACTCAACTGCGTACCAACTCCTCAACATCATCGGCAGCCTTTTCTTGGTTGCTAACACGATCTTTTATCGCGCATATCCTTCGTCTTTTGTGAACGTGATTTGGGCTGGGATAGCAGTTTTTTCGATTGCGACTAGAAGGCGACTCTCGTCTGGATAGATTGAAAATTCTCACGTGCGCAAAGCAAATCTCAAAGATATTCCGGATCAGGAACGAAAATCGCCGAAAGGAAAGTTTGGGCGATTCATGAAACATATTTCCATCGCGCTCGGGCGCGAGCCGGAGTCGCTCGATCTATCAAAGCGGCATCCGTTTGACCTCACGCTGGTCCGAATTCCAAAAGGCAAATTCCTTTGTCCCTATCACGCGCATGCTGCAGAGTCGGAGCTTTATCTCGTCGTTTCCGGCCGCGGCAGCGTCCGCGACAAGGATGGGACAATTGAAGTGGGACCGGGCGACGCATTTTTGTTTCAGCCAGGTGAAGCGCACCAGCTTTGGAATGCGAGCGATGAGGACTTTGTTTATTACGTGATCGCCGATAACCCGCGTAGCGGCGGCACCACGGGTGATTCTTGTTATTATCCTGACAGCGGAAAATGGGCGGTGACAACAGATGGACGGGACGAAGTCGTCGTGAAAGGGACGGAGACTGACTATTTCGATGGTGAAGAATGAACCCGATGCCGGTTCAGGCAGTTATGCGCAAAGTAAATCTAAACGAAATCAAGGAAGACCCGTGGCAATCGCGAGGCGGAAAATATGCCGTGTCGTTCAAAGGAATTTCCGAAGCGCTCGGACGCGAACCGACTTCGCTTGATTTGTCCAAGCGTCATCCATTTGATTTGGAATGGAATCGAGTGCCTTCCGGGAAACGAGCTTTTCCTTATCACGCGCATTCGGCGCAATGGGAGCTCTATTTAGTGGTCTCTGGAAAAGGGAGCGTTCGTCACAAGGATGGAACCACGGAGGTCGTGCCTGGAGATGCGTTCGTTTTTGGCCCGGACGAACCGCATCAATTGAGTAACTCCGGGCAGGAAGACCTCGTCTATTACGTAATCGCAGACAACCCAATTGGCGAATCGAATTACTTCCCGGATAGTGGGAAGTGGAAGGTGAACAGGTCATCGGCGGCGGATCGCGTCGTCGTAAAGGGCCAAGAAACTGATTACTTCGATGGCGAAGAGTAATCAATTGTCATGTCGAGCGAAGTCGAGACATCTCTCGATTCACTGGCATGCAAAGAAAAATCCAGAGATTGATTCGTTCGTCTCCCGACTCTCTCGCCGCTACCCTCGCGGCGCCACCGTCTATGTCGCTCATCCCGGTCGCTCCATTCCTCGACTTCGCTCGGAATGACAGAAGACGAGTATTCCACACTCGTGTGAAGGAGAATCTTTTGCTCGGGGCCTGCTTTGTATCCAAATTCCAATCATGGATCCAAACAAAGCAGCGCAAGATTTTCCGTACAAGACTTACCTCAACATTTTGCACGGACCGCTTGGGCTTATCGATGTGCAGAAATTAGCCGATGCCTGCACCGACAAGTGGTATAACCAGACGCTCTGCAAGGTGAACGACTCGGTCGTCAGGCTGGCTGTGATCGAAGGCGAATATCATTGGCACGAACATAAAGATATCGATGAATTCTTTTTCGTGCTCGATGGACATTTCCTGATCGACCTTGAAGATCGCGTTGTCGACCTTGCGCCGAGGCAGGGCTTCGTTGTGCCTAAAGGTGTGCGCCATCGCACACGCGCGCCTGGACGAACGGTGATCTTGATGGTGGAACGTGCGGACATTGTTCCTACCGGCGACTAAATGCACCGAAGGCAGTGAAAATCATTTCGGGCGGACAAACGGGTGTGGATCGCGCAGCTCTCGATGCCGCACTAAGATACGGAATCGAATCCGGCGGTTGGTGTCCAACTGGACGTCTCGATGAACTCGGTAGAATTCCGGATCGTTATCTAATTAAGGAGTTGGAAAACGGTGGATTCACGGAGCGAACTTTGCAGAATGTCAAAGATTCCGATGGGACTATTATCATTTACCCTGGAAAACTGAGTGGCGGAACTGAACAAACGCTTCATTTCTGCGTTGAGCAACGACGGCCGCACGAACTGATCGATGCCTCCAACATTTCCACTGAAAAGGCCGCGCAGTTGATCGCCGATTTTGTCTGCGAGAACAACATCGAGATCCTTAATGTGGCTGGCCCGCGTCAAAGCGAATGGCCGGAGGGATATGGTTATGCTGCTCAAGTATTGGATATCTTTCTAAACTCGATTATGAGCAAGAACACGAGCAGGAGCAGGACGTAAAATCATTCATAACGCAGCGCTTTAACCGGATCGAGGCGTGCGGCGAAGTACGCCGGAATGAGCGCGGCAATCGAGCAAATAAAAAATGCGCTGATACAAATGATAGCGACATCTCGCGGAATCACTTCCGCGGGAATCGATGAAAATTGATAGACTTCGCGCGGGAAAATCTCGATGTGCAATGTCGATGCGAGCCAGTGACTGAACTCGTTGCGGTAACGGATCAACGTCATTCCAAGTCCTAGCCCCGTCAGAGTTCCAAAGAGCCCAACGATTGTTCCCTGGCCAAGAAAGACCCAGATGATTTGGGCAATGTTTGCCCCGAGCGCTTTCACGATTCCGATCTCCCGCCGCTTTTGAACCGTTACCGTAATGAGCGTGCTCATGATTCCGAAGGCCGCAACGACCACGATGAAGAACAACAGGAAAAACATCACAGTGCGCTCGAGCCGCACTGCTTCGAAAAACTGGCTGTTCATGTCGATCCAGGTTTGCGCGTATTGCGGTGGCTCAAGAAATTGTTCGATTGCTTGTTTCACGCGCTCAGCGCCGTAGGGGTTCTCAGTCCTGACGGTAATGCCGTGCAATCCGTCTCCCAGTCCGTATAACTCCTGTCCGACATAGATCGGCACTAGCAGAAACTCCGAATCGTGCAGGTAATGACCTGTCTCAAAAATACCGGTAACGGTCAGTTCTTTCGGCAGGATTACGTCGCGCAATTGATCTTCTTCCTCTCCCTGGGCATTTTCCAATTTTTTAATGCCATCGAGAATCTGTCCAAGATTGCCCGGCGAATAGACTGTGATTTTGTCCCCGACGTTTACCTGCAGTTTTCGCGCAAGCTCAATCCCAAGTACGGTCGATTCGCCTTCCAGATTGAGATTGCCGTATTTGATGAATTTTCTCAGAGGGATGACCTTCTCTTCTTCTGCGGGATCGACACCGCGAATCATTGGGGCGACTCGCTTGTTTTGAAATTCGACGATCACCGGTCCCTGGATGTAGGGAGCCGTCGCAACCACGCCCGGCGTGTTGTCGATTTTTATTTTGAGTGTTCGCCAGTCGCGCAACACGTCCTCCGTGCTCACGAGAATGTGTGCATCGAAATCGATCACTTTCTGACGCAGCTCACGATCGAACCCGGTCATGACAGAAATCACCAGGATCAGCACTGTTACGCCCAGCATCACGCCAAGAATTGAGATCAGTGTGATAATCGAGAGAAACGTGCGCTTTGGTTTCAGGTAGCGCAGCGCCAGAAAAAGACTAAACGGCAGTTTCAATTCGGCGTTAGCGTGGCGGCAAACGGACTCTAATTCAACCGCGCACGCTACTGTGAGAGCGCGTGCGCCTTTAGTTCTTCCAGCGTGACGAATTCGAGAGCGGAGGCATGCGTGGCTTCAAGGTCAATCGGAGCCGCGCGATTGTGATCCAGCGCGCTTTTCCAGCGCGTCACGCACACGCACCATTTGTCACCCGGCTTCAGTCCGGGGAAGCCCCATTCCGGATGCGGCGTGATAAGGTCGTTTCCATCGAGCATCGAGAAATCGAGAAATTCCCGCGTGACTTTCACGCAGACCGTATGAAGGCCAATGTCTTCAGGGCCCGTTCGACAAAACCCGTCCCGGTAAAATCCAGTGATCGGATCCCGGCAACAACATTTCAGTTCAGTTCCAAGAACATTGGTCGGCATAAAGGAAGATTGCGCGCTAGTATCTGAAAGACTCTAGCAAAGGAGACGATAATGCCAATTCGCGCCGAATACGTTCACACAAATCTGATTGCCAGAGATTGGAAAAAACTGGTTCGATTCTATTCCGAAGTTTTCGGGTGTGGGGCTAAGCCTCCGGAGCGCGATATGTCTGGCGCCTAGCTGGATCAATTGACTTCGCTTCGGAACGCGCATCTTAGCGGCGTTCATCTGCAATTGCCCGGCTACGGCGATGATGATCCAACGCTTGAGATTTTCAGCTATAACCAATTGGTCGAGCCCGAACTGCCGTCCGCGAACCAGTGCGGGTTCGGTCACATCGCATTTGCCGTGGGCCATGTAGACGAGGCGTTGCGGGCAGTGATTGCGGCTGGCGGCAGCACAGTCGGAAACACGGTTACCACAGAAGTAGATGACGTCGGGGTTCTTCGAGTCGTGTATGCGCGAGATCCGGAAGGAAATATTGTTGAATTGCAGAAGTGGAGTTAACGGCAGATTGTTCTGCGCCCTGACTGTGTCTAGACGAACCGTTATTGCTCACTGGCTCATACCGGCTGAGCCGGCGCACCGCTTCTTTCAGGATTTGATTAACGATCTCGCGCGCCGATATGATGCGCCTGTTTTCGGGCCGCACGTGACGATTTACGTCGGAGCGGATAGCACAGATGCAGTTAATGCAACGCTTTCAAAGACCGCTCGAGATTGCGAGCCCATCGTGCTCCAAGTGCTCGAGGTCAGCCATTCCGATGAATTTATCAAAACGCTCTTT
>WNGJ01021902.1_pt1 | contig 10748 bp, 9 predicted proteins | sample 5400611 | NCBI WGS metagenome assembly WNGJ01 (sample SAMN13153375, study PRJNA577476) | soil metagenome | isolation source: 40 cm soil or saprolite under Garry oak tree replicate 1 | place: USA:California | collected 2016-06-15
TGCCATGGCGGCCGGAGGGCCTATTGGGGCAGGGGTCGATGCCGTCAGTGGTGCATACAACTCTCTGTATCCAAATCCGGTTTCCGTACGTTTGGCGCCGCTTAGAAAATCTGCGGCAGCGGCGGCGATCAGAAGACGCGGTGGAGCATCAAGCACAACGAAGAGCAGCTCACAAGTAAAACCAAGCTCCTCGCCATCCCCGCTCACTTCCTCCTCTACCGAACCCATGTTTCCAACGGCTAAGGCGGTGCCTGGCAAGCCCGGATACGTCTTTAGCCCCTTCGATGCGAGGGGGAGATACATCGACGTAAGCGGCTACCCATCTGGCAGTAAAGCAAAAGATCCGTGGACCGATAAGATATTCATCGTTCCATAAGCATTCGCCCATTAAAGCCGCAATCGCAGCAATAATCTCCGATGCGCTGCCCTTCGGTCGCCTGTGGTATGGCGAACCAAACGCGATCAGCAATGCAATCGGGTACGCGAAGTTTTTCAGTCGCTCACATGATGCTGTGATTCGCGTTTACGATGACGCTGGCAACGTGATCGAAACGCACGAGCACGCGGGCGAGTTCAAAGAGTGGTAAGGCTCGCTTGCACCGAATCATCCCGCTTCCTAAATGCCGAATAACTCGCCACAATTCTCGTTGGACATCATCGTAACAGATGAGACAAGCAATGAAATCAATGAAGTTATTTCTAACTGTGTTTGCCGCGATTCTGGCGGCGGGCGCTGTGATATTGACCGGCATCTATGCGAAGGCGCGGCTCGACGATTGGGAAAAAGCGAAGTGGATGATAATTGCCGAGATGCGGAACAACAATGCTGCTTCACAGGCGATCAGCGACCGCTACATGGCGGAGGCGCGGCAATGGGCAATCTCTGGTTATGTCGCAAATGTCAATCTCTATAGCGACGCCGCACTCAAAGAGAGCCAGGAAAGCCTAAAGCGGTTACGAGAGATACAGACACGGGCTGTGGCACTCCTTGAAAACAAGCCGTTCGGGATTCCACTAACGGCTGATGAGCAAGCTGGCCTCAACTCCCTAAAGGCTGAGATTGCGAAGTCGGCAAATCCAATGCCAATGCCAATGCCCGATCAGGCGAAACAAGATCAGTCGATGAAACCGACTACTGAGGCAAGCGAGGCAGAACGTCAGCGGCGACGCGAAGCGCAGCAACGCGAAGCGCAAGAAACATACCCGCACGCCAAAGCAGTTTCGCCAAGGGAAATGGTGGCAACGCCAACGCCTACGCCGTGATTCGCGTTTACGATGAAGCTGGCGATGTGATGATTCGCACAAGAACGCGCTACGGGTCGAACGTTTGCGCGCTCGGTGCCTGCCAGAACCGTTATTTCATTTTCGACATAACGGTTTTTAGAGCAGCTTCCGCAGTATGGCTTTCACTTCCCGGTGTTGCGGTTCGAACGTTGCGCCCCCGTGTCCGCCAACCGCTACGTTGAACTCGACGTAGCGGTTTTACAGCAATTTTTCAGGATTGCCCGGACTTCCCGGTGTTACGGATGTTGTGCTCTGCCTGACGCGCGCGCGCGTGTGCGAGCCACCCTGAATTTGTGGCGCACTTTGTTATACTTTTGGATAACTCTTGTGTCACCTGGTGCTGGGAAGCGCGTTTCGGGCTGCCGCCTCCGCGTTATCCATCAGTTTGAAGAACCTTTCGCTGGAGAATTCAAGCGGCGGCAGCGGCGGAAACGGGTCCGGCTGTGGGGGACGCTCCTGTATGCGGTTTTCGGAAAAGTCTTCCGGCCAACAATGCGACAGTAGCCAGGCTGCGCTTCTCCAATCGAGCGCCGATGCGTCCACAAGCACCTTGACCAGCTTGATGCGTGCTTCGCCTCGCGCGCGCAAAGTCGCCTGCGCAAAATGCGGATGCCGTTCGCACCACTCGAAGTAAACGCGCTCGGAAACTCCGACGGCAGCGACGACGGTGCGGATGGTATTGCCACAACTGAGCAAATCGCAAATTCGTTTTGTCAGTTTGGCGTCGAGGATGGTTTTTCGTCCGCGTGTTTTTGGTTTCGGGATCTTCATTTTAACGGCGGCGACTGGCTTGCACTGAAAAGCGTCCTTAAGACATTCATCAAAACGGTTCCTCCGGTTTCGCCGTCACAACCCCGGCGGCCCGATTTGCTGCCTTAAACTCTGTGAATCTCGCCGCAAGCTCTTCGTCGCTAATTTTCGGCGGCAGCGGCTCCTTGGCACCGTTGCTAGATGCCGGAGATGATTTTGATTTCGCCTTCGGTCGCGTCTGCTTCGCGAGCCACGTGTTGAAGCCCTTGAGTGTTGGCGAACCGCCTTTCGATTCGCAGTACGCTTTGAATTGCTTCCACAAGGGATGCTTCTTAGCTTCTTCCAAACTCAAAACTGATGATGATGTCGTCGTCGTCGTTGCTGGCAGCGTGCCGGTCTCGCGCGCGCGCGTATCATCAGATTTTTTTTCCTTATTCATTATTCCTATATTCGGGGGGAATTTGCCCCCCCTTATGGGACTCTTTAGGGACTCTTTCGCCCCGCTTTGGTCGTTTTCTAAGGGGGTGGATTTGCACTCGCTTTCATAGGTGAGTTTTGGCAGTCTATAGACCTTCACTTGTCCCGTTGCTCCACGCGTCTTCTTCGTTCGGCAAATCATCCGCCTAACGAGTAGCACCTCAATTTGCCTACGGACGGTCTTCCGATCCATGCCCCATCTGGAGGCGATGTAATCGACTCCCGGCCAAGTGTAACCATGTTCGTTAGCGTGCATCGCAAAAGTCACCAGCACTGCTTTGGCCGTGACGCCCAAACCGTCCTGTTCGTATGCCCATTGCACCGCGCGGAAGTTGATCGACTGGCTCATTGCCCGGCCTCCTCACGAGTTTCGCTTGGCTTGCTTTGATCATCGTTGTTGCTACGGTTCACGAGTCGGTTTCAAAATTGCCGGTTGTTTTCCATCGAAGATTGCAACCGGCGATTTTGCTTGAAACGGGTTACGTCACGTCATTGGCGAAGAAACCGATTCAGTTCCTCAATCGGGAACAAAAGGTGACGGAGAGCGCGATTTGGACGCAACAAGCCACGCTGGATGAGGCGGTGCATTGTAGGCACCGACAATCCGCCGAGATACTGGCGCGCCTGAGTGAGTTTCAATGCGCCGACGGGCGCAAAATTATTGGCGTGGTCGCGCTGCTTAGTTTTGGCAGATTTGGTGTTCGGCATGCAAGTCCCTCATGGTTTCAAAATTGACTGAACTTTTGCTCTGCCGATTCGTGCCTCTCGACTTCCACCGGAAGTCGCCAAGCACCAAGGTTCAGTCCCACGGGGACGCCACGACACGGTCGCGACAGGCTACTATTCGATTTGCGCCACGGGCGCTCGTCCAATAACAACCTAGCGATAGGACTATATCAGAGTGGCTAAGGCGTCAACAGGGAAAATTTGAGAGAGGATTGAATCACTACAAGCGTGCGCCGCAAGACCGCGATGACAAGAACGCAGAACGGACACCGAACGAACTGCGCTCGTTGTCTGTGCAAATGGTAGTACGTTTTCGTACTACCATTCGTGCAAACTCACAGAAGTTTGCGAAGGATGCAGCGCACTTCGGAAAGAAGGTTAAGCAGGTATCTCCGCTTTGGGCATCGGAATAACGTTGGCCGGTTCGCCGTCGCTCATCAGTAGTGCCATGCGATTGGAGTGCACCGGGTTGACGTAACTGTAGGTCTGCAAAATTAATTTGCCGCCGTCTTTGTGGCCCTGCCATTCCGCGATGACTTTGACATCCACACCGCGCTCGATTGCGCGCGTAATAAACATCCGGCGCAAACTGCGGTGCGTGAATGTCGGCTCGTCCGACTCGTTGATGAATCCTAATCGCTTGCAACTGTTCGCGAGCGCCTTGCGCGCTTGCTCAACCGAAAACAGACGTTCGTTGTGCCTCTTGCCCTTGCACAGTTTTTCAACCAGCGGACGCAACTGCGGGTAAAGCGGAATCACGAATCCAACATCGGTCTTGTGCCGATAGATGACGATTCGCCCCGTCGCTAAATCGACATCGCTGCGCTTGATTGAAGCGGCCTCAGCTTGCCCCAATCCCGCGAGTCCGAGAAACTCCACGAAGTCGCCGCTCTCCTCAGCATCCGCGTTGAAACGCTGCGCGCGGATGTCAGCAACGATTTGCTTGAACTGCTCGAACGTTGGCGTCATCCGAATCGGTTTCTTGCGCTTCCGGTACTTCAAACCAGCGGCGGGATTTTCCATGATGACGTGGTCGTTGAGCGCCATGTCGAGCGCACATCGAATCACACTCAGCGCCGAGTTGTAATAGCTCGCGCTCTTGTCGCCGAAGTGTTCGTTCAACCATCGCTGGACGTATGAGGGCTTCACGTGGCGCAACGGCAAGGTAGCGACGCCAAACCACGTTTCTTTCAGCTTGGCGATGATGTGGCGCTTGTCCTCTTTGGTTGAATCAGCGCCGGTGAGTGTCTTGTCGTAATCGTCAAGCACCGCTGCGAAGCTTGTGTTGCCTTTGGTCGCGTCGGTGCGCCTGAGCGTAACCTTGAATTCGTCCAGCTTGCGCTGCGCCAGCTTGTAATCAGCGGTATCGAGTTTTCGCCGGTAAAGCTTGCCGTGAAAGCGCACTCGTGCGAAGTACTGGCCGGTCGGATTGTAGCGATACAGGCCGGAGCCTTTTGACTTTGTCCATGCGTGGTTTGAGATCATGTCGGAGACTATTGTAGTATCAGGAGACAGTGTCAACGACTAGATAAATCGGACTGCGAAATAGTTATAACTCATTGTTAGCCAAGTATATCGGGCGGTTAGCTCAGTGGTAGAGCGGCTGGTTTACACCCAGTAGGTCGGAGGTTCGAACCCTTCACCGCCCATTTGATGTCGTGAATCGTCATCAGTGAATCGTAATTGGTTTTCTAATTGACGCCTAATTTGCCACTTTGCATCGGGAAAGCTTGCGCGCGCGCTCACGACTAATGCATAATTTCCGACTCCACTTCGTTTCATTGAGCACAAGTTTTTGGATTGCAGATGGCAGACTTATTCCTGCGTTCCTTCTTTCCTGATGTCCATCTGTCCTGGATTCCTGGTTTCCAGATTGGAGTTAAGGGGTTTCTCGCCCAAGATTTATAACAACATCCGATCGACGGCGGCCTGGCAATGAATTTTAGTCGTGTCGAGAAGGGGAATTCCACTGTGCATTTTATCACGCAAAATCAACGGCAATTCTGTTCCGGCGAGGATCACACCATCGATGTCGGTCTTCGCTTTCATGCGATCGACGATCGCGAGCAGTCCCGCCTGCGTTTCAGGCAGAAATTTCCCGGGGACGAGTTCGTCTAGATATTTATTGTGAATGTAGTCTTGATCTTGCGCGTCGGGCACGACGAGCTCGACTCCTTCGCGCGAGAAAACTTTTGGATAAAAAGTTCCCTGCATGGTGTAGCGCGTCCCGAATAAAGCGAGCCGTTTCAGCTTCCGCGTTTTGGCCGCTGCGCAAGTGGCTTCGACAATACTGATCAACGGAATCGGCGACTTGGACGCGACCTCATCAAAGACAATATGAGGCGTGTTTGCCGAGATCAGACCGAAGTTTGCACCGGCTCGTGCGAGTTTGCCGATTTCTTCGAGTAAGTAATCGGCCATGCCGGCGAGGTTATTCGCGTCCATGAAATCGATTCCCTTCTTGAGATCGACGCTATTAATGATGAATTCCGGATAACTACCGTCGCGCTGCCGTTCCCGATAGAGCGCCATGATCGTCCGGTAATACTCGATCGTGCTTTCCGGTCCCACGCCGCCGATCATTCCGAGGGTCTTCATTTTCCAACCACGAATAGGCACGAATAAACACGAATTGATACGATGACGAAATCCGAATGGTAAACGAATGACAGAGGAATATGCCCGCGAATCACACGAATAGACGCAAAAATCCTGCAAAAAAAAATCATTCGCGCTAATTCGCGTCATTCGCGGGCGAATCTGCTTTTTGTTTGTGTCGATTCGCTTGCCACGCTGATGTCCCGCAGTTACGGGACGAGGTTTGTTGATTTATGGTTAAATGAAAAACAGATCGGCGTTTAGCTTCGTCCTTATCATCGGCATCGTAAACCTGTTCGCCGATCTCACATACGAAGGAGCGCGCGGGATCGTCGGTCCATTTCTCGGCTCCTTAGGCGCGAGCGCTGCAATTGTCGGCTTTGTCGCCGGTTTCGGGGAGCTTATGGGTTATGCACTACGTTCCGTTTCAGGATATTTCGCAGACAAGACGCACAAATACTGGGCTGTTGCGTTCACCGGTTACGCCATTAACATGCTCGCCGTTCCGGCGCTCGCCCTCGCGGGACAATGGCCGGTGGCGGCGGGATTGGTCGTGGCAGAACGCACCGGCCGGGCGATCCGAAAACCTGTGGTAGAAGCGATGCTTTCGCACGCGGGTCGATCGATCGGAGCAGGCTGGGTGTTCGGCCTAAACGAAGCGCTCGATCAAGCAGGCGCGACGATCGGTCCCTTGGTTGTAGCGCTGATTCTTTATCTCAACGGCGGATACCGGACCGGATTCGGCGTACTGCTCATTCCCGCGTTGCTTTGTCTTGGGATTTTGGTCGTGGCGCGGCGGCTGCATCCGCGTCCGCATGAGCTGGAGGAAGGCAACGGGCACACTTTTGTGACGACGAATCTGGCGCGACGTTATTGGATTTATCTCGGCGCGGGCACATTGCTTGCCGCAGGTTTCGCCGATTTTGCGCTGATCGGATTCCATTTTCACAAGGCGAACACCGTTGCAGGAAATCTAATTCCAGTCTTCTACGCAGTCGCGATGGCGAGCAGCGCGCTCGCTTCCATCCCGTTAGGCCGCTTGTTCGACAGTGCTTTTTATCGCGAACAAGAAGCGTTAGATTTTTCCATGGATCCGTACGCGAAACCCAAAGAGCGCAAAGTCGGCGCGCAGCGGCCGAAGATCACGCATTTGCCAAAATCGATTGAGACACGGACGCGTCGAGAACGCCAGGCGGAGAAGCAAGCGGTGGCAGCAGAGCGACGCGCGATCAAAAAATCGGCGCGGCGGCATCTGAAACGCCAATTGCTCGAAGAGTTGAAAGAGAGTGAATGAGTCTGTGGGGGTAAGCTCCCGATGCTGTAGCCGCTTCGCTGCCTGCCACGCCGAAGCTCTGTGCGAAGGTGGGTGCGAAGCGCGCCGCCCACCCGCCTTCGCAGCTTCGGCGTGGCCAGCAAGGCGGCGGCTACAGCAAAGAGGATGAATGAAGACCTAGAATATCTGACGTGATTTGCGCTTTCCGATTCGCCGCCACGCAATAGAATTGGCGCGATGAAGTCGATTAATTTCTCCTTTGTCGCTTTCGTTTTGCTCGTTATCAGTTCGGGCAGCAGCCATGCGCAGTCGCCCTCGGAACGGAACCCCGATGTTTCAAACAAGGCGCTGATCACCAAGTCGACACCGACCATAGACGCGAAGGCGTTTAAAAATCAGACCGTGAGCGCGGCAACCGCGGCATTGCACAAAATGGCGGACGATTATTACGCCTGGCGAAACGAAAATTATCCCGTCCGCAGCAGCTACGCCGGACTGCATACCTGGGACGACCGGCTTACCGATTATTCGCCGGCTAAAATCGAAGAGCGCGCGCAGCACGTCCATTCCCTTTTAGAGAAGGTCCGCGGGATGAAAACCGATAGTTGGCCGAAGGACGAGCGGATCGACTGGATCCTGTTCCGAGCGCAACTCGAAAACGTCGACTTTGGAAATCGCGTCCTGAAATTCGAGCGAACAAATCCGCAGGTTTACGTAGAGGAATGCACGAACGGTATTTTCTCACTGTTAAAGAAGGAATATGATACGCCGCGCAAACGCGCACTCGCTGCCACGGCGCGCCTCAAGCAAATGCCGGCCCTGTTGAAGCAAGGTCTGAGTAATCTGCAGAATCCGGTAAAACTGTATGCACAGCTCGCGATCCAGTCGGCGCGGTCGATCGATCCCCTTTTAAATGACAGTTTAATGGCGCTCGATGTCGATCCTTCAACTGCGCTCAGGACAAGCCTTGCGCCAAACGAGCATGAAGAATTGGTCAAAGCGCGGGATGTCGCACTCGCAGCACTCCACAGTTATGCCGACGAATTGGAAAAACGCTCGCCCAAGATGGTGGATTTCGCGCCCATGGGCGAAGCGAACTACAATTATTATCTCAGGCACGTGCTCCTGCTGCCGCTCGACGCTGGACAGGTGGAGATGATCGGACGCGTTGAGCTGGCGCGTTATCGTGCGCTGGAAGCGCTTTTGCCCGATCCAAAGTTGGCTGATCCCGATCCGAAGCGCAGCGCAAATATTCCGCCCGATCAAGCTTCGTTCTTAAAAGCTTACGAAAGTCGCGAGCAGGAGATGATCAAGTTCATGAAGCAACACAACCTCGTGACCCTTCCCGATTATCTTGGCCCATTCCAGATTCGGCAGTTGCCGGAGGCGTTCAAGCCAACCAGCCCCGGCGGATTCATGAATCCTCCCGGCGTTTATGACAAGGATCCTACCGGTTTCTTTTTTATTCCCACTTACAATCCGCAGTCGAAGAATTTTTATATTCGCGCGGCAATTGAAGATCCGCGGCCAATCCTCGGGCACGAAGGAATTCCCGGCCATTTCCTTCAACTCTCAGTCGCAAATCATTTAAGCGATGAGATTCGGCGTCAGCACGAGGACGGCGTGTTTGTTGAAGGCTGGGCGCTGTACGGCGAAGAGATGCTGATGCGAACCGGGCTTTATCCCAACAACTCACCCGCGCAGGGACAAATCCTGCGCTTATCGCGTTATCGCGCGGCGCGCATCGGCGTCGATGTAAACCTGCACACTGGCCGATGGAGCTTCGAGCAGGCGGTGAAATATTTCATGGAAGCCGGCGGACTCGATCGCGAAGCAGCCGAAGGCGAAGCAGCGGGCGCGGCTTCAAGCCCGCACCAAAAGATCAGCTACATTGTCGGCAAATGGCAGATCATGAATCTGCTCGGGCGCTACAAAGACCGACAAGGCGAAAACTTCCGGCTCGGCCAATTCCACGATGATTTGATTAACAACGGGAGTCTGCCGATCTCAATTATCGAATGGATTATGCTCGATGATCCGACTGCGATACAAACAGCAATGAAATAACGATGAGTGGAGCCCGGCGTATTATATTCAGTGCGGTTTTTCTTCGCAGAGTCTCTGGAAGCGCGGATCATTCCGGAGCGAATCGAACATTGGATCGAGCCGAAGCAGCGCAGGAGTGAGCGGTACGTCTTCACGCAGTGGGCCCGCGTACGGTATCGAGAGTAGTTTCTGTAAAGCGGCGATGGCAGGGCCGGGCTCTCCCATCTGCGCCGCTACCCGAGCGAGGATCTCGATTGAATTAGGACCAGACAAAGCGTCTTTTTCTGTCGGGACGGCGGACATCGCCTGCTCAGTCAGAGCCAATGCGGCAGCCTTGTCGCCGAGACCCGCATTGGTGAGCGCAAGATCTCCAATGAGCCTAGCGTTTTCCGGCTGATCTTTGAGGAAAGATTCCAGCTCGCTGCGTGCTTGTCGCCAACTTTCCTGGGCGGCGGCATGGTCGCCGCCGACCTTTTGCGCCCAGCCTAAATAGAAGCGCAGTTCGCCATTGATATAACCCAATGCTGGATCAGGCTTAGCAAGTATCTCCTTTAGCCGAGGGATGATTGGTGCGGGGCGGCGCTCCAGGATACCTTGGTAAACTTGTGTTTCCAGAGCCTGGTTGAGGTCGGGGGCTGGGCGGAGCGGACCTAGGAGTGCAGCAGCACGCCGCAGATCGCCCTCGGCTTGTGCAATAGCCGCCTTTAGCGCGAGGGTATCGACGTCGTCCGGTATGATATTAAGAACCTGATCAAGCTTTTGTAGCGCTGCGGAGAAACGACGAAGAAAGATATAGGAAAGCGCGTGCTGGGCGACTAAATTAGCGTTGCGCGGGTCAAGCCGCTCGGCTTCGTTGAAGTACGACTCGCTCCGGTCCCACTGACCCCGCCGCCGTGCGACATAAGCGAGCAATTGAGGGATCCGGCTGCTATTAGGCAGGAACTGACGTGCTTGCTCAATGTAACGCTCGGCGGCGTTGTAATCCTTCAGACAGGCGTAGTGGTAATATCCCTTGGCATGTAGCGCCTCGCCGAGATTGGGCTGAAGAGTGAGCGCGGTTTCGGCTGCCTGCCGCGCCTCTTCACGCAGGGCTGATTCCGCAACGTTCGGTCAATCGAACCAATTCGGCCACGGACTGCACCCTCATCTTCTGCATCACGCGGGCACGATGGACTTTGACCGTCTGCTCGACGGTGCCGAGGTCGCCGGCAATTTGTTTGTTCAATTTGCCAGTGACGACGTGTTCGAGCACCTCCCGCTCACGCGGGGTGAGCGTAGCCAGGCGCGCGCGGATTTCGGAAAGGTCGGTCTGCTCCCGCCGAAGGGCGCGGTCTTTCTCAATCGCCGCACGAACGGCTGCAAGCAGGTTTTCATCGTTCACGGGCTTGGTAAGGAAATCAATCGCGCCGCGTTTCATCGCCTGCACGCTCTTCGGAATATCACCGTGACCGGTCAGAAAAATAATGGGCAGGACACTGCCTTTTCTGGCGAGGATCCGTTGGAGTTCGAGACCATTGACTGCCGGCATATCGAGATCGAGCACGAGACAGCCCGGTGTGTGCGGATCATACTGCGCTAGAAATTCCTCCGGCGA
>WNGJ01008816.1_pt1 | contig 10745 bp, 10 predicted proteins | sample 5400611 | NCBI WGS metagenome assembly WNGJ01 (sample SAMN13153375, study PRJNA577476) | soil metagenome | isolation source: 40 cm soil or saprolite under Garry oak tree replicate 1 | place: USA:California | collected 2016-06-15
CTACATGGCCATTCTTGTGCACGCGGCGCAGGCCGTAGCGCTCGACGCCGGCGCCGATCGCTCCGGCCAACAGCGGTGCGATCAGCAGCGCAGGCCAGAAGCCGAACCATCGGCTGATCTGAAATCCGAAGAATGCGCCGAGCATGTAGAAGCTCGCATGTGCAAAGTTCAGCACGCCAAGCATGCTGAAGATCACAGTGAGGCCGCTCGCCATCAAAAACAGCAGCATGCCGAACAACACACCGTTGAGCGTGGAGATGATAATCAGTTCAAGCACGACACACCGCCTGGAGAATAAGCTCCGCGTCCGCCCCGAAGTTTGTCCGGGGCGGACGAGTTACGCGCGAACGATTAGTTCGGCCGTTCCATCTTGCAGGTGGTCGGAAGCACGGTCGCGGGAGTGTCGATCTTCGCAACGAGCTTCCAGCCCCAACCGGTCTTTTCCTCGTCGAACGGTTCTTTTTCGGTGCGTTCGCCAAGCGAGGAAATATAGATCGGCTGGAAGAACTGGTGATCGTCCTTCCTCATGTTGCCCTTGCCGCCGTCGAACACTTCGAACTCCATGCCCTCAAGCGCGAGCGCGACCTTGACCGGATCGATCGACTTGGCCTTGTCGGCCGCCGCCGCCAGCATCCGCATTTCGTTGACGGCACGCGGATAGAACAGGCTAAAGTCATACTTGGCGCGGATCGCCTTTTCGAACTCCTGCGACGACGGGTGATCGAGATTCGGGATCCCTTCGCCGACCTGGAAGACCTGATGGTTGAGGTTGGCCTGCTTGACGGCGGTCGGACCACCGGTCCCGCCGGCATAGTAGGTGTACCAGTTCACCTTTAGCCCGGCGTCCGCGGCGGCTTTAAGCAGCAGCGCGAAATCCTGACCCCAGTTACCGGTCACCACGGTGTCAGCGCCGGATGCCTTGATCTTGGCGATGTACGGCGCGAAGTCGGTTATCTTGAGTAGCGGATGCAGTTCGTCGCCGACGATCTTGATGTCCGGCCGCTTGGCGCCAAGCATTGCCTTGGCCTGGGAGCGCACGGCTTCACCGAAGGAATAATCCTGATTGATCAAGTAAACGTTTTTGATCGCCGGGGCGGTCTTCATGTAGTTGGTGAGCGCTTCCATCTTGATGTCGGAATTCGCGTCCCATCGAAAATGCCAGAAGCTGCACTTCGCGTTGGTAAGGACCGGATCGACCGCGGCGTAGTTGAAGTAGAGAACTTCCTTGCCCGGATTACGCTCGTTGTATTTGGTGACGAAATCCGACAGCGCGCCGGCAACCGACGAACCGTTGCCCTGGGTGATGTAGCGCACGCCGGCATCGATCGCCTTCTGCGCCTGGACCAGGCTTTCCTGCGGATTGGTCTTGTTATCGAGCGGAACGATCTCGACCTTCTTGCCCTGAATGCCGCCCTTGGCATTCACCTCATCGGCGAGGAACTGGAACGTCTTCAGTCCGACTTCGCCGATACTGGCGCCACCGCCCGACAACGGATCGATATAACCGATCTTGAGCGTCTCCTGCGCCATCGCCGCGCCGCCGGACATCAGCAGCACGAAGGCCGCGGCGGTCATGAGTTTACGCATGTTATTCCTCCCTCAATTGGCTTTTCTTGGATATTAGCTGGGCTCAGATGCTGGGGTTTGAGCCATTCCGGCCATCGGCCCTCACATGGCTTAATTGTGATCCAAGGCTCGATAACCCGCAAGCCCGGTCCTCCCTGGTCATTAACGGCCTCTCCCCGTGGAATATTTGCTTGAGCGAAGCGGGTCATGATAGGGGTTTGGGCCGTCCGGCTTGCGTCCGTGGGACCAAGCGTCACCGGCCGGTCCCGCGCAATATGTTGCGATTTGGCGTCGCTGGGCTGCTTTTAGCCGGTCCCCGGCGCGTTGTTGGAGTGGATATGGCGGTTTCCGATTCGAAACGGCGCGTGGCGTTGATCACGGGCGTTACCGGCCAGGACGGCGCCTACCTCGCCGAATATCTGCTCGGCCTCGGCTACACCGTGCACGGCATCAAGCGGCGATCGTCCTCGTTCAACACCGCGCGCGTCGACCACCTCTACGAAGATCCGCACGCCGGCAATGTGCCGTTCCTGCTGCACTATGGCGACATGACGGATTCGACCAATCTGATTCGCCTGATGCAGCAGATCCGGCCGACCGAGATCTACAACCTCGCGGCCCAGAGCCATGTCGGCGTCAGCTTCGAAAGCCCGGAATATACCGCCAATGCCGACGCCATCGGCGTGCTGCGGTTGCTGGAAGCGATCCGCATTCTCGGCATGGAAAAGGAGACGCGGTTCTATCAGGCCTCCACCTCGGAACTGTACGGTCTGGTCCAGCAGGTTCCGCAGAAGGAGACGACGCCGTTCTATCCGCGCTCGCCCTATGGCGTTGCCAAGCTATACGGCTACTGGATCACGGTGAACTACCGCGAGGCCTACGGCATGTTCGCCGCCAATGGCATCCTGTTTAATCACGAGAGCCCGATCCGCGGCGAGACCTTCGTGACGCGCAAGATCACGCGCAGCATCGCCCGCATCGAGACCGGTCTTGAAAACACGCTTTACCTCGGTAACCTCGAGGCGAAGCGCGACTGGGGTCACGCCAGGGATTATGTCGAGGGCATGTACCGGATCTTGCAGGCCGACGCGCCCGACGATTTCGTGCTGGCGACCGGCGAGACCCGCTCGGTTCGCGAATTCGTCGAGATCGCCTTCGCCGAGGTCGGCCGCAGCATCGAATGGCGCGGCAAGGGCGTCGAGGAAACCGGTGTCGACAACAAATCCGGCAAGACCGTGGTCCGCATCGATCCGGTTTATTTCCGCCCGACCGAGGTCGATCTTTTGATCGGCGATGCCAGCAAGGCGCGCGCGGTGCTGGACTGGAAGCCGAAAACGAGCTTCGCGCAACTGGTCAAGGAAATGGTGGCGGGCGATCTCGCGATCGCGCGGCGGGAGGTCGCCAATGGCAAGAATCCCGTTTGAGCTGAAGGGCAAAACGGTCTTCGTTGCCGGGCATGGCGGGATGGTCGGCGGTGCGCTGGTGCGCCGGCTCGCCCGGGAGGATATCGAACTGCTGACGGTCGGGCGTAGCGAGGTCGACCTGCGCGATCAGGCCGCCGTGTTCGGATGGTTTGCCGCCAAGCGGCCGCAGGCGGTGTTCCTGGCGGCGGCGAAGGTCGGCGGCATCGTCGCCAACAACACGCTGCGCGGCGAATTTCTCTACGACAATCTGGTCATCGCGGCCAATTTGATCCACGCCGCGCACGTCAACGGCACCGAGAAGCTGACATTTCTCGGCTCGTCCTGCATCTATCCCAAGCTGGCGCCGCAGCCGTTGCGCGAAGATTCGATGCTGACAGGACCGCTCGAGCCGACCAACGAGCCCTATGCGATCGCCAAGATCGCCGGCATCAAGATGGTCGAAGCCTATCGCAGCCAGTTCGGATCGGATTTCATCAACGTGATGCCGACCAATCTGTACGGGCGCGGCGATAATTATCATCCCGAATATAGCCACGTCGTCGCCGCCTTGATCCGCCGGTTTCATGAAGCCAAGGTTTCCGGCGTCCCTGATGTGGTGGTGTGGGGCACCGGCACGCCGCGGCGCGAATTCCTCTATGTCGACGATCTCGCGGATGCCTGCATTCATTTGATGAAGACGTATTCGAGCGACCAATTGGTCAACATCGGCACCGGCGAGGACATCACCATTGCCGAATTCGCCCGCGTCGTTGCCGCGACCGTCGGCTATACCGGCGGGATCAGTTTTGACACGTCGCGACCCGACGGCACGCCGCGCAAATTGCTCGACGTCAGCCGCCTCGCAAAGCTGGGCTGGCGCGCAAGCACCTCGCTCGAGGATGGAATCAAGCTGGCCTATCAGGCATATCTGGAAGAACATCACTAATGTCATTCCGGGGCATCGCGCAGCGATGAGCCCGGAATCCATAGCCACCATCCGGAGTATGGATTCCCCGATGTGCAATTGCACGTCTGAGGTTCGCGCTAACGCGCGCCCCGGAATGACGACCAATAGTGAGCGTTGGCTGGCGCGTCAGGCGATCAGGTCCTCGCCGCAGCCCGTGGCGGCGTTGTTCCGAGCGCTGCCGCCATCGCCGATATCAGCGGCTTCATGAAGAAGGCGTCGTTGGCGGGGTAAATGTCGGTGCGCAGGCCGTGCGACTTGAGTTCGTCGGAAACCGCGGGTCCGACCGAGGCGATCGGCGTTTTTTCGAAGGCCTCGCGCAAGCGCGCTTCGTAGCCGTGCGACCGCGCCACCTCGATCAGGCGGCGAACCTGCCCCAAATTCGTGAACGCAATCGCGTCAACCTGCCCATGCGCCATCTCGTCGATCGCGGTGACGATGTTGGCATCGGCGGCCTGCGCGTCGTAGACATAGGGCAGCACCGGATCGATCTCGGCGCCTTGGGCTTTGATGGCGCCGATCAGCACGCTGTGATCCTTGTCGGGATAAAGCTGCAAACCCACGCGATGTCCCCCGAGATCGACCCGCGACAGCATCTCAGCGATGCCCTCGGAGGTCGGCTTCTCCGTCGTCAGCTGCGGCTCCAGCCCGATCTCGCGCAGGGCCCGGCCGGGTTTGGGGCCGCGGGCAAATTTCCGTGCCTTGCCGAGCGCGGTGACAAACTCCTGATCGACACCGTTCCGACGCGCGACCTTCATCAGCCGGCGCAAGCCTTCGCCCGTCATCAGCACCAGATCGTCGCAGGGTTTTGCGATGAAACGCCCGATCCAGGCCTCGATCGGCGCCGCATCCGGCGCATCATGGATGGTGAACATCGGACATTGCAGCACGTCCGCGCCCCGTTCTGACAGCAGGCGGGAAAACTGCGCTTCCTCACGGGTTTCCAGGATCAGGATGCGGTAACCGTTCAATCTGTCTGCCATGATCTTGCTCTAACGGTAATCGCCGGTGGTTTGTTCATCATGGCGCTTTGGACGGGATTGGCGCAAGGGCGTCGCGGGTGATAGAGCAGGGCCGCAAATCACGGTTCCGTTCTGATCGCTGAAGTCTTCCCATGCCCGACCATCAATTCGTGTTGACGTTATCCTGCCCGGACCGTCCCGGCATCGTATCTGCCGTTTCGACCTTCCTGGCCCATAATGGGCAGAACATTCTGGACGCCCAGCAGTTCAACGACGTCGAGACCGGCCATTTCTTCATGCGGGTGGTGTTCAATGCCGCCGATCTCGCGGTTAACCTGTCGGCGCTGCAAACCGGGTTTGCGGCGATCGCCGAACGCTTCGGCATGGACTGGCAGATGCGCGACCGCGCCACCCGCCGCCGGGTGATGCTGCTGGTCTCCAAATCCGACCATTGCCTCGCCGATATCCTCTATCGCTGGCGCACCGGTGAGCTCGAGATGATCCCGACCGCTATCGTCTCCAATCACCCGCGCGAGACCTATGGCAGTCTCGATTTCGGCGAGATTCCATTTCACTGTTTGCCGGTGACCAAGGAGACCAAGCGCGAGCAGGAGACCGCGGTCTGGGATCTGGTCGGTCAAACCAAGACCGATCTCGTGGTGCTGGCGCGTTACATGCAGATCCTGTCGGACGAGATGTCGGCGCGGCTGTCGGGGCGCTGCATCAACATCCATCATTCGTTCCTGCCAGGCTTCAAGGGGGCGCGTCCCTACCATCAGGCGCATGAGCGCGGCGTCAAACTGATCGGCGCCACCGCGCATTATGTCACCAGCGCGCTCGACGAGGGCCCGATCATCGACCAGGACGTCGAGCGTATCAGCCATCGCGATACGCCCGAGGACCTCGTTCGCAAGGGCCGCGATATCGAGCGCCGGGTGCTGGCGCGCGCGATCCGCCACCATCTCGAGGATCGCGTGATCCTCAATGGCCGCAAGACCGTGGTGTTCATGGATTGAAGGTCCGGCGTCCCTCTCGCTTGGCGCTCAGTGAACGGCAGCAAGCTCCGTTGGGAATGATTGGCTGACCTCGGTTTTCGGCGGCGCCGCCTCCAGGCGTTTCAGCTCGCGCTCCTGCATGAACTCGTCGTATTTCGCGGTACCGGGGCGTGGTGGGGCATCGGCCGGCAGGCCGCCGGCCCATTGCGGAATAAAATCGCTCAATCCAGCGGCAAGTTTTTCGTTGACGGTGCCGCATCCGCTCAACCCGCAAGCGAACAGCGCCGCGGCAAGGACGATGGCAAGCTGGCGGATACGGATCGGCATTTGCGGGATGTCGCGCCCCTCACGCGGTGAATTGCAACCCGCTGCGCGTGGTCTTGTCCCGGTCACGCAGCCGGAATCAGCAAGATGCCAGCCTACTCCTCAACTAGGTAAATTGGCTTGTTCAAAACGTGTAAGGTATTTTAATACCTCGGTCATGATCGGCGGCCAAGCGGAACGGATCAACTTTCAACCGGTCAATCGCGCCCGTCGTCGCCATTGACATTGCCACGGCCGTCAGACGCCATGCAGCGCCGATACACGGCGGAAAAATCTGGGTTATGGTGGGGCAAGAGCCGGGGACTCGGTTCGAGGCACAAGACCGATCAGGAGAGAACGTTCATGTTCATGGGTGCTAGAATTTCGGGTGCCAGGATTTTGCGTGCTGGGATTTTGCCGGGAGCCGCCGTCGGTTTCGCGCTGGTGGGCGCAGCCGCCTTGGCGCCGGCAAATGCGCAGGAGAGCGTGAAGATCGGGCTGATCCTGCCGATGACCGGCGGCCAGGCATCGACCGGCAAGCAGATCGACAACGCCGTCAAGCTCTACATGCAGCAGAAGGGCGACACCGTCGCCGGCAAGAAGATCGAGGTCATCCTCAAGGACGACGCCGCCGTTCCCGACAATACCAAGCGCCTGGCGCAGGAACTGATCGTCAACGACAAGGTCAACTTCATTGCAGGCTTCGGCGTCACGCCCGCCGCACTGGCGGCGGCGCCGTTGGCGACACAGGGGAAGATTCCGGAAATCGTGATGGCCGCGGGCACCTCGATCATCACGGAGCGCTCGCCCTATATCGTTCGCACCAGTTTTACGCTGGCGCAGTCCTCCACCATCATCGGCGACTGGGCCGTCAAGAACGGCATCAAGAAAGTAGCGACGCTGACCTCCGACTACGCGCCCGGCAACGACGCGTTGACTTTCTTCAAGCAGAATTTCACGGCCGGCGGCGGCCAGATCGTCGAAGAGGTCAAGGTGCCGCTCGCTAATCCCGACTTCGCGCCGTTCCTGCAACGGATGAAGGATGCCAAGCCCGACGCCATGTTCGTGTTCGTGCCCGCAGGGCAGGGCGGCAATTTCATGAAGCAATATGCCGAGCGCGGGCTCGACAAATCCGGCATCAAGGTGATCGGCCCCGGCGACGTGATGGATGACGATCTCCTGAACGGCATGGGCGACGCGGCGCTGGGCACCGTCACCGCGCATTTGTATTCCGCGGCCCACCCCTCCGCGATGAACAAGGATTTCGTCGCCGCGTACAAGAAGTCCTTTGGCTCCCGTCCGGGCTTCATGGCGGTGAGCGGCTATGACGGCATCCACCTGATCTACGAGGCTTTGAAAAAGACCGGCGGCAAGACCGACGGCGATGCGCTGATCGAGGCCATGAAGGGCATGAAGTGGGAGAGCCCGCGCGGCCCGATCTCGATCGATCCGGAAACCCGCGACATCGTGCAGAACATCTACATCCGCAAGGTCGAGAAGGTCGACGGCGAACTCTACAACGTCGAATTCGCGACCTTCGAGGCCGTCAAGGACTCCGGCAAGACCAAGAAGTGACCCCACGTCATTCCGGGGCGCGCGTTAGCGCGACCCCGGAATCCTGACATTGTTGCCCAAGATTCCGGGTTCAGCGCTGCGCGCTGCCCCGGAATGACGAGTTCTAAGGAATCTTCCGGTACCCATCCCATGACCACGCTGTTCACCATCCTGTTCGACGGCGTCGCCTATGGCATGCTGCTGTTCGTGCTGGCCTGCGGGCTGGCGGTCACGCTCGGGCTGATGAATTTTGTCAATCTCGCTCATGGTGCGTTTGCGATGACGGGCGGCTATGTCTGCGCAGTTCTCGTCAATCAATCCGGCTGGCCGTTCTTTGCGGCCCTGCCGCTGGCGTTTGTCGCAAGCGCGCTGATCGGCGCGGTGCTGGAGCGTTCGCTGTATCGCCACCTTTATGCCCGAAGTCACCTTGATCAGGTGCTGTTCAGCGTCGGTCTGGTCTTCATGTCGGTGGCGGCGGTCGATTACATCATGGGATCGTCGCGTATTTTCATCAAACTGCCGACAGCACTCGAAGGGCAAATCGATTTCTTCGGCGTTGGCATCGGACGCTACCGGCTGATGATCATCGTGATCTGCGGCTTGCTGACCGCAGGCCTGCAACTGGTCCTGGCGCGCACGCGCTTTGGCAGCCGGTTGCGGGCGGCGGTGGACGATCCGCGCGCGGCCAGCGGCCTTGGCATCAACGTGCCGCAGGTGTTCGCCTTCACCTTCGCATTCGGATGCGGCCTTGCGGGGCTGGGCGGCGCGCTGAGCGCGGAGATCCTCGGGCTCGACCCGTATTTCCCGCTGAAATTCATGATCTACTTCCTGATTGTGGTCACCGTCGGCGGCTCCTCCAGCATCATCGGGCCGTTTCTGGCGTCGCTATTGCTCGGCATCGGTGACGTCGCGGGAAAGTACTATGTGCCGAAGCTTGGGCCGTTCGTGATCTACACCATCATGATCGTGATCCTGATCTGGCGTCCGAACGGTTTGTTCGGCCGCACTGCCGCGCGTTAGAGCCGACATGACTACGCAAACCGACGTCGGACACAACGCCAGGCAACATGCGCGCTGGCGCTTGAGCGAAATCGCGTTCTGGGTGCTGACGCTTTCTTGCGCGTTTCTGTTTCCCTCGCGCTATCTGATCATGACCGATATCGTGCGGCTGGCCCTGTTCGCGCTGTCGCTCGATCTGATCCTCGGCTACGCCGGTATCGTTTCGCTCGGCCACGCGGCGTTCTTTGGCGTCGGCGCCTATTGCGCGGGGCTGCTGGCGCTGCATGGCGTCATTACCGAGCCGGTGCTCGCGCTGGTCGTGGCCGGCCTGGTCGCCATGGTGATCGGCCTTCTCACCAGTTTCCTGGTCATCAGGGGCGTCGATCTGACCCGTTTGATGGTGACGCTCGGGATTGCGCTCTTGCTGGAGGCGTTGGCAGAGCGCTTTTCCGACATTACCGGCGGCACCGATGGGCTGCAGGGCATCGAGATGCAGCCGATCCTCGGCCTGTTTGCGTTCGACATGTTCGGCAAGGTTGGCTTCTTCTACTCCCTCATCGTGCTGTTCGTGTTGTTCCTGCTGGCGCGCCGCATTGTGCACTCGCCGTTCGGCCTGTCGTTGCGCGCGATCCGCAACAATCCGCTGCGCGCCGCGGCGATCGGCATCCCCGTCAATCGCCGCCTGATCGCGGTTTACACGCTGTCGGCGTTTTACGCGGGCATTGCCGGCGCGCTGTTCACCCAGACCACGGCGCTGGCCTCGCTCGACGTATTCTCGTTCGAGCGTTCCGCCGACCTGATGCTGGTGCTGGTGATCGGCGGCACCGGCTATCTCTATGGCGGGCTGATCGGTGCCGTCGTGTTCAAGATGCTGCAGGAAGTGTTTTCGACCATCACGCCGCAATATTGGCAATTCTGGATCGGCCTCGTGTTGGTGGTGATCGTGCTGGTCGGCCGCGCCCGCATGCATCGCTGGGCGCTGTGGCTGCCCAACCTCGTGATCCGGCAATTCGCCGGACGCAAGGCCGTGGTTGTCGTTCCCGAAAGTGATGCCTGATGACGACAGCGCTGGAAACAAAGGGGCTGGAAAAGCAGTTCGGCGGGCTTAAAGTCACCCGCGATCTGTCGCTGCAGATCGAGCAGGGCGCCCGCCACGCGCTGATCGGGCCGAACGGCGCCGGCAAGACCACGGTGATCAATCTGTTGACCGGCGTGCTGAGGCCCAATGCAGGGCGCATCCTGCTTGAGGGCAACGACATCACGGATTTGCCGGTGCATAGCCGCGTGCTCCGCGGCCTGTCGCGCACCTTCCAGATCAATCAGCTCTATGCGGACCTGACGCCGCTTGAAACCATCGGTCTGGCGGTGTCGGAACGGTTGGGCCGGGGCGGCGACTGGTGGCGGCGAATGGGTACCCGCGACGACGTCAACGCCGAGATCACCGAGAACCTGGCGCGGTTTCGTCTGCTCGATGTCATGAACGACCTGACCGCGACCTTGCCTTACGGAAAGCAGCGGCTGCTCGAGATCGCGGTCGCGATCGCCGCCAAACCGCGGGTGTTGTTGCTCGACGAACCCGCCGCCGGCGTTCCCGAAAGCGAGCGCCACGATATCCTTACCGCCGTGGCGGCCTTGCCGCGCGACGTCACCGTGCTCCTGATCGAGCACGATATGGATCTGGTGTTCTCGTTCGCGGACCGGATTTCAGTGCTGGTCAACGGCGCGGTGCTGGTCGAGGGCCCGCCGGATGAAGTGGCGCGCGACCTTCGCGTCAAGGCGGTCTATCTTGGCGAGGCCGCCGATGTCTGATCTCTTGCGCATCGAAGGGCTGCGCGCCGGCTACGGCGAGGCGGTGGTGCTGCCTGATTTGTCGTTGCGCCTGCCGGAAAGCCAGGTGCTGGCGCTGCTTGGCCGCAACGGTACCGGCAAGACCACGCTGATCAATTCGATTGTCGGGGTTAACAGACGGTTTTCAGGAACCATTTCCCTCGGCGGGAGG
>WNGJ01066834.1_pt1 | contig 10745 bp, 23 predicted proteins | sample 5400611 | NCBI WGS metagenome assembly WNGJ01 (sample SAMN13153375, study PRJNA577476) | soil metagenome | isolation source: 40 cm soil or saprolite under Garry oak tree replicate 1 | place: USA:California | collected 2016-06-15
GGCTGCCCCATCGCCAGTGGCCACCTCGGCCGCCCCATCGCCAGTGGCCACCTCGGCTGCCCCACCGCCAATGTCCGCCGCGGCTGCCCCATCGCCAATGCTGCACCGTCGTGACATGATCAGTCGCGGTCGCAAGATCGCCGATAACTGCGCCGTTGACCGGTACGGCTGACGCTCCGGATGCTCCGGCGAGTCCGATGCCGGCCGCTGCCAAACCGAAAATCAAGGTCTTTCGCATCGTGATACCTCCTTCGATCATTTACCGCCGAACGCGTTTTGCTGACGCCCTCTTTTTGGAGAGCAGTTCTGCCTTAGATAATTTTGTCTGGGTCACGGCTAACGCCCCGTAGGCCACCGCGCCCAGCTCCTCGGCGTCAGCAAGCGAGTCTGTAATGCTCTGCCATCCGCGAATAGTGGGTTCGCATTTCAGTTGAGGGAGCAAGTGCAGCGATGGCGCGACAATCTTCCGCCAGATCACGGCAACGTTCTGCTCAGTACAATGGATTCGACATGATACCTCCCCAAAAGAAATGACGCGTCCGATGGCTATGTCGGCCGCCGGACAGACAGACAAGTCTGTGAGACAAGTTCTTGTTCTTGGCTCATCTTTCACACGTTCGCGAGTGATTCTGGCCCTCCCATCACAGGTTCGCGAGTTTAGCTATCGCGACCGACGATGCTGAAACTGGTCGGCGCCCTCAACCGGTTTCGGCGCGTCGTGGCCGATGATGATGAGATCAGAGCGCCGCGAGCGCATGCGCGAGCCCAGCGGGAGGCCGGTGGACGAAACTCTCGGCAGTCGAGAGGACATCAGCGGAACAGGCTCTTCGAGCAATGCTGGTTTACGTTTTTGGGCGCATCCTCAGCGGAGGACGGATGCCATGCAGTTCAACGATTCAAAATCAGGCTACCATCTCGAAACAAAACCAGACCACCCCCCTGCGGTTGTGGCTAACATCCCTGAACGGCAGGTAACCGGGCATAACGTCCGGTACGTTCTCTTTTTTTAATACCGCCGCCGTCATAATCGCGTTTGCTGTAATCTTCGTCAGCTATTTCACCTGAACCCGTTCGAGCTTGGGATCGACTGCCTCGGGCTCATCCGGCAACCCATCTCGCGGGCAAGAATTGACCCCAGCGCGGGGGGCGATGGCCTTTGGGTCGTTCGACCTAAGGTACGCGGCACCAAGCGCGAGATGCCATCCGTCGGGCCGGGCCTGTCGAAGCTAATCGCCGTTCACGTGAGCTAGTGTGCTCAACTCTTCGGCCTCAGCCAGCGTGCTGTAATGCTCTGCCATCCGCGAATAGTGGGTTCGCATTTCGGTTGAGGAGTCAATTGCCGCCAGGCGGCGATATTCCTTCGCCAGGTAGCGGTAAGTTTTGGCTCGTTTCAATGCCTCCGACATGGTGCACCTCACCAAGAAAAGGGCGGCGATGGATGCGCGGGGCGCGCGGCATTCGGATCACCGCAGTGCAGGTTCGGTAAGTCCATGTAACCCGACAATGCGACGTATGTTCCGTAAGGTGCTATGCAAACTGTCTGTTGACATGTCCGATATTTAGGTGGCTCGGCAGTGCACAGACGCTCCTGCTGTCCGCATCCTCTGGACTTGCTGGTTACGAGACTACGGCCATGAGGGGGTGGTTAACGCGTGGCTAAATGAACTCCCGTGCCTTCGTTCGGTCCGCGTATGCGCTGCAGCCGATGTCGCAAGCCCGGCGCGACAGCGAGACAGAATTGGATCGAGCGGGCAGACCACGCCGCAACCGCGAGGGCAAAGAAAAAGAACCCGCGCCAAATCGAGGCGCGGGTCGCTCCTACGGGATGGCTCCTCGATACTAGGCAACGTCGTGGCTACACCTCGATGATTGCTACTATTTCCATCGACCGCGGATCGATGATCACGATTTCATCCCCGACCATGAAATATTCGAAGCCGCGCCATGCCGGTTCGATTTCCACAATGGTTCGCGGAAGAGCTGCGAATCGTACGGTACGTGGCACCCGGGCGCCAATAGAGACGTTGAACTTGGGGCTGCTCACCCGTGGAGCGTTTCGCTGCTGGACGATCACCTCGTGTATTCGGGTGCGCTTCTCCGGCGTGAGATTGATGGTGGCTCTCGTCCCACCCGCACCCTGGCCGGTGGTCGCCCGATTCTCCTCGGTCCGGTAAATTCTCTCTCGCTCCTGTTCGGACCTATTCCGCTCCGACGAACGGTTTGTTCGATCCTCCCGTGGTGCTTGACCGGTTGTGCGGTTCTGCTCCGGTGCACGATTCAGTCGCTCCTCGCGCGGCGCTTGGCCGGTCGCACGGTGTTGTTCATTCCGTTCAGACCTCAGAGGCTGCTCGGCCTTGCCGCGCTCCTGTTCCAAGTTGCGTCCGCTCGGCTGGTTCTGTCGATCCTCTCGGGGAGCCTGCCCAGTCGTCTCGGGGCGGCTGCGGTTTTGCGGTGCCTCGCGGCCACTTGGCGCTTGGTTGTGGACCCCGGGCGCATTCTGTGGCGCCATTTTCTCGGCCGGTGCGCTGCGTTCCTGTTGAGGTACGCGTTCCTGTTGGGCCATAGACACACCCGTTGCAGCCACAAACGCGACGACTGCGCTCGTTACCAACAAGTTGGTTCTATTCATCATGTTCTCCATTAGGGTTTTTGAAGGCTTGTCGCCGTCATTTAGGCGAGATTAGACATCGCTCTGTGCTCTTTTGGACACGGTTCTATCTGATGTCATTGAAGCGTAGAAAGAGACTGATATATCAGGCCGGACTCAACACGTTAGTGCCACTTTTGACTGCTGTACCAGTCGTCAATATCCTTGCGAATTTGATCTTTTGCCAAACCGTACCGCTCTTGAATCTTACCTTCGAGTTGTTCTCGACGGCCGTTTATAACGTTAAGATCGTCGTCAGTGAGCTTTCCCCACTTCTCTTTGACCCTGCCTTTAATCTGCTTCCAATTTCCTTCGACTCGATTCCAGTCCATGTGAACCTCCATCGATCAGCTCACGATATGATCGGTAGTGAACATTTGGGTTCGGCTATGGTTCCTTTGGCGTGGCCGGAACACGGATTTGTGAAACTCTCGCCGGAAAACGCGGGAAAAAATCTTCTAAACCCTTTTGGCGGGGAGTGAGCGATCGCATGAGCACCGCGGTCTACACGGCCCTCGCCCCGAGCCGGTATTTCTGACTAGAGTGAGACAGTCGCTCGCTTCAGCCAATTTCGCCTGGCGTGTAGCAAGCGCGGCTGCCCGCAAGCGAACTGGGTCCCGCTCGCCAATACTGGCCGCTGCAATAATTCGTCGTCGCGAAGCACTTTGCAGGCAGCCTCCAAAGCTTCGCTCATTAGGCCAATCACTTCAGGTTCGAAGAACACTCCAGGGAAGGAACAGATTGGCATGGCCACTACATTCTCCACAGGTGTCTCTCCCGTGCCATCGCGCCCGCCGGCCTTTTCCGCGTCGGGCTCGCCACAGCGAAGTGAGAGCGTCGAGGTTGCGACGGTCGGGGTCTGCCACGTTACGATCACGGTCGCGGGCGGAGGGCGCTCGAAGGTTGATCGAGCGTGCGTTTAATTCCTCGCTCGATCGTAGCGCCGAGCTGATTCAAAGATTTCTCGCGCCCCAGGTTTCCTGGGAAGCGCTCTAGTTGCCTTGGGGTCTGTCTTCCGTCCGGCGTCTGCGTCTGCGTGCGCGCTTTGCGCTGAGGCGTGGCCTTCATGAATCCGCTGCTAGCTGAAGCCCGCTTGAGCAGTTCCGGCAGCCTTGCGAAATCGACTGCAATCTGTCGCGCCTCGTCCATCGTCAGGAAGCCGGTGTGTCCTGCAATGTTTGGGTCGGCTCGCCCGTAGAAAACGCCGAGTTGCCGGCCGGTGGCGTCGTCGACGGCGAATCCGTGCGGGATCTCGACGATCCGCCACGGCGCTGGAAAGCGGCTGGTCATGTTAGCGGCCCCGATGTGCTTTGCATTTTCTGCAACCGTGGCCGCGTGCAGCGCGCGTGCGCTTGCTCCTCGACGTCAGCCAACAAGATGTAATCCTTGCACATGAGCAAATAGCGTTTTTTCATTTGGCTTGAGAGGGTACTTGTGGCGAGGTGCGCGATTCCATGCATCCAACATGGGACACCTCCGTGGTCGTCAGCAGGAAGACGGGTGCTATAGGCGGCTGCTATAGGCGGCCGAGGACACCCTCGTAATGCTGCGGATGACCCCAGGGCAGTGCGCTGAGGGGGTGTTGGGGGGGGCGACGGCCCTGGGGTCCTTCGACCTAACGGTACGCGGCGTGCGCGAGACGCCATCCGTTAGGTCGGAACTGTGGAAATACCTAATTGTCTTAGGTTGGTGTGGCTGGTTGGTTGGTGTGGCTGGTTCTTCGGCCTCAGCGCCGTAGGTCCGGTCTGTCTTTATGTTGCGGGCTTACCACCGCCGCCATCCGCGGCTGCCCCATCGCCAGTGGCCACCTCGACTGCCCCACCGCCAATGTCCCCCGCGACTGCCCCACCGCCAATGTTGGACCGCAATGGCATTATCAGTCGCGGTCGCAAGATCGCGGATAGCTGCGCCGTTGGCTGGTGCGGCTGTCGCTCCTGACATTGCGGCGAGCCCGACGCCAGCTACAGTTAAACCAACGATCAAGATCATTCGCATCATGATATATCTCCCCGAAGAAAAGGCGGTGCCCGAAGATTTGCCACACGTCGGCCACCAGACATTACAAGTCGATCAGAGAAGTTCTTGTTCCGCGCGGTCGCGTCACACGTTCGCGAGCGATTGCTGCGCTCCAATCACACGCTAGTGAGCGGTTGAGTCGGACTGCGCCGTTGGCACAGTGCCCTCAACCAAGCCGGGAGTGTGGCGCGCAAAACATTGAGACAGAGTGCCGCCATCTCGATGGCTCCAGTCGGCCTATACAGTTGCGACAACGTCTCAGGGGCAATGCGGGGCCTTATCAGCTGGGACATGAAAATCAAACATCTTCCGACTGGGTCCGTCGTGACTTCAAAACCGCCTTCCGGTCCCGATTGGGTTCACGAAATCAAGCATGACGGCTATACGACTGGACCGTGCGACTGTCTGCGATCGCAGTGGCGGGAGCGCGGATCAAGGCCAAGAGCTTCACGATCGATGGCGAGGCTGTCGTGCTGGAGCCTGACGGCTTATCGCGCTTCGATGAGTTGCGCGGCCGGGATGCCGCGTATAGCGCGATGCTGTACGCCTTCGTCGGCGCCGCCAAGCTTGCCCGCGGCACAAACCATCCGAACGCCAAGTGGAGCGGACAATAGAAAAGGCCGCGCGTCTAGGATCAATTATGCGAAGCGGACACGGAGGCCGTGGGAAGGCGAACAATTACAACTTAAAAACCCCGACTCAGCAGTCGGCAATTTCCCGGCTAAACCCCGACTCCTGAGTCGGACTAACAGAGAAGATTTAACAGGAAGCGTCCCGGACCGTTCGAGCCGTCCGACGATAGCCGAACTGCAGGCGAAGTATCCCAACCTCTTCAAACGTGGTCGCTGACGTACGTCCCGATGGCATTCGAGAGGAGCAAAGTTGGGAAGGCTGTTTGACATCGTGAAGTATGTTCCGGGGCTGGGAAGTCTCCTACCAGCTAATCGATGCACGGCCCTCTGTGATCGCGCCAGCACTCCATTGGCCAGCGCCGCGGCGGTTCACGCAGGCGCCATGAGTAGTAACCCCAGTATTCTGGCGGTAAGCAGTCACCTACGATCACCTTGTACGGAACATGGCGACGTGGCCGTAACGAATGCCGTGATGGTCGAGGCGGCGGCTGAGATTGAGATTGGGGTTGGATCTGAGGTGTCTGAGGTTGGGTCTGAGCCTGTGCCTCGCATGCGAAACATATCGGCCGCCACCCTGAAATCCGCTCCAGCAGACCTCTAATCGCAAGCCATACCAAAAACAGCATTAGTGCCAACACAACGAAGGCGATGACGCCGCCTATCAGATGACCAGCTTGAAATTCGTCTCGCTCGGCACTTCTAGGCATGCCTCGCTGGTCAGGCGACATAGCGCGCTACCCTCCCGCTGTCTTTGCCCTGCGTATGCTCCGGCACAATGCTACCGGTTGCTATCATTGCACGGGTTTGCAGCGAATCTAGGTCAATTTCGGCGCGCCAATACCCTGCTGATGTGGTAGTCGCCGCCGCGACGGGCCCATGGACCGGAAGTTGGGCAAGGAGCACGAATGACCTTGCGACCTCGCGCCATCAAACTGCAGAAGCTCGTGGGGAGATCAAAAGGAGACGGTCGATGACCTCCGCTACCGATCCAAAGCCGATGTCGCGCACCTTGGCGATCCTCTACGCTATCGGCTTGCCGCTCGCCCTTCTTGCGCTGGTCTTCCTGCCAGCAGGCAGGATCGACTGGGCTCCCGGCTGGATCTTCATTGCGATCCTTGTCGCGGCCTTCGGCGTTTCTGCGCTGCTGCTGGCCCGCGTGAATCCGATGATCTACCGCGCCCGCAGCCGCTTCCAGCCGGGTACCGAGAAATGGGACTTGATCCTGCTCGCGGTCATGCTCCCGGCCATGGTCGTTAAAATCCCACTTGCGACGCTCGACGCCGGCCGGATGGGATGGTCGGACGTACCGCGATGGATGGTCCTGGCTGGCTACGCCCTGCTTATCGGTGGCATCGCGGTCACGACGTGGGCCCAGGCCGTCAATCCGTTCTTCAGCCAGGGGTCCGCATCCAGAAAGAGCGCGCGCAACGGGTGATCACGTACCGTAGGCGACGAGATTGCGCGCATGCTCAGGCGTGACGATGTGCGCGCTGTTACGCGCCGCTGTTTCATCGCCGATTGTCCGCACTTTGTGGCGGCGATGCGAGGTGTGATGGTCGCCCATGAGTCTGATGGCAGTCATGGTGTGGACGTACTCCCGCGGCCGAGCCTGGATTGCATGCGAAGGCAGCCCAACGGCACGCCCGGCAGGAAGCCGCCGGCGCCATCGGTCAAGCTGTGCGTTTGGGCCGGACGCCCTCTGGAGCAAAGATCAGGCAGCAAGCCCCTTGCGTCATCGGCGCAGCGCCGGTGGACTGTCCGCAAGGAGACCGATGAGACTGGAAATAGTCAGCGCTCCAAACCGGTGCGTCGTGGTAGAGGGTGCGGCCGCAGGTGAAAGAGCGGCTGGACCTCTCGGGGCGATTGTCGGTGGAACTGTCGGTGCCGCAACCGGTACCGTCGGCGGCATCCTGGGCGTCGAGGAGCGGCCGCGGTTTCGCGAATACGTCGTACGCGAGCACCGCCCCTCGTTCCGGTATGAAGGTGACGTACGCATCGGCGCGGTGCTGCCGCCAAGAGGCGTAACGCTCTACGCTGTACCCCGCGAGTATCATGTGAGGCCGGGCTACCGCTATGCGATCGTGAACGATCGGCCCGTGATTGTGGAGCCGCGCAGTCGCCGGATCGTGGAAATCATCGAATAAGTGACGCCCGCACTCTCAGAGCGGAGATATTGGAGGGCGGCCTTCGGGCCGCCACTCCCCCAACTGCTTGGCCATCAATAAGCACTGAGCGGAGGTGCATCATGTCGGATGCATGGAAGCGCGCAGAACATCACCGCGGCTTGGCGAAGCGGTATCTCCGCCTCGCAGCATCGACTGAAAATCCAAACCACTACCTACGAATCTCAGTGCAGGTAAGTCTGTTCAACAAGTAGTTCTATTCAATCTTCATGATCACTCAAATGTTTCGGAGGCCTGATGATCTTGATTGAACAACACTATTACCTCTTCATAAGTGATTTGCCGTCCAAGCCCGTGTTCAGCCCGCGTCCAGTACTCATTGAACGCTGTGAGGTCCTCAGGCATGTGATACGGGTTGTTATCTTCGACCGCGTTGGTGGGCGCTTGTGCTTCAGGCGTTGTTGTAGGTGGCGCTGGCGTACTTGAAGGTGTGGCCTCAACAATGTGAGGTGTCCACCTGACCTCACGTGCTGTTTGCTCACCCTTAACCGTCTGGCGTTCGGTTGCGCCTTTAGGCGGTTGCTCAAGTGCCGTTGGCGCTAACGCAGTAGGGCCGACCCCTACAGCTTTTCTGTCGGGCTTGTCTGAGGCCCCTTGAGGCGGTTTCCCAGGCGTTGGGGCAACACTACCTAGCCCTACGTCAATGAGCCTGCGGATGGCCTCAGACAGGTTAGGCTGACCTGATTGCTCCTCTGCCCATGCTAGAACAGCTTGCCGCGTTTCTATTGGCAGGCGCACCGCTACGAGCAGATCGGCTGCAATGGCTGGTCCGCCTTTTTCCCTTTTGCCTAAAATATTTTCTTTGGGTTTGCCGTGCTTCCTCATACTGACAATCTGACAGGTAAGCTACCGGAGGTACCAACTAACCGTGCCCCCCCTGCAGGTCGCGGCGACGTCCGCCTCCGCGTCTCCGACGTTTTGCTAATAAACGAGATTGTTGGGAAAGTGGCGCTTGGCTGAAAGCTGTGGATATGTTGCAAGGCGTACACAGATGCGCAGCCGGAGCAGTTGAGCCTTCCTAAAACAGCTACTTTGTTGGGCAACAGAAAAAAGAGGTGATAGATGACACCGGAAGTTTTTGTGCTGATATGGACGATTTACGCTGTTGGCCCGCCCCAATGCCATCTGCTGTAGCCGCCAATTCCCAGGAATTCTTTAGGAGCGTAGCTTGTGACAAGGCTAAGCGAACCCTCATGGACCAGGAGCACTTGCAGTTAGAAGGTGTTGAACTTCGCGTGCATGTTGTGGCCGCCTGCTATCCCAAGATGGAGGGTGGGTAGCCCGTGTCCTTACGCGCTGCCGTCTATACGCTTAAGTCTTCTTGATCGCATCCGTGATCGAGATCCAAAGCTCACGTTCCAAATCATACTCATTCAAACGAGCAAGGAGAGCTCTTGTTTCATTGACCACCTCTCGAGCCGTGACGTCAGCTTTTACCGCGGCCCGCGTGACCTGTCGTTTCAAACGTAATTGATAGAAGAAGAAACCACCTTCAACCGCCGCAACAATGACGAACACAAGCGTGAACAGTGTCACCCTTTGGTCAAAATACTCGCCAGCCAATTCCAACATATTTTGAGGTTGCACCGCATTGAGAGCGACAGCGTCACTCACGCGCTGGACAGCCTGGCCCACGGCGAAGCCAAACCCGGCGAAGAAACATGCAAACAGTGTTCGCCACACTATCGGGTGGTCCAGCTTCTTCAGCATGGCTGGCTCTCAATGGAGGCGACCGTGACCCCGGCCCCAGGCCCGCTTTGCCCCGGAGGTCGGGGTCACGTGCGTCCCCAACCCCACAATGCTGAATTAAATCAGATTACCGGAAAGCCGAAAGTGGCCTCCCCCCGAATGTTGCGGCTGTGTGGCAAACCGGACACAGGGGCTACGCCGGCCCGCTACAATGCTCTCTCCCCGCTCAAGCTAAAGTAGAGTGTCGGGGTTGACAGGACGGGCGGAGCGAAGCCTGTGTGCGGTCGCCCACTGAACACCACAGTCATTATGCGGTTAGCTGCGTCTCCATCCTTCCATGTACGCCACCGCACTGCGCACGGCCGCCGCAAGCGTGTCATGATCACTGCTTATGGGCAGGTCGCAGCGGTAGACCGTTTCGCCGTGTATGCGATCATCTTCAATCGAAGCTATTCGCCTCACGTGCCACTTGCTGCCGTCGCATACGATAGCAATGCGTGGTTCATTCATGATTGCACCTGTCCCATTTTATTTATAGGCCCGTCGGATAGCGGCACGGACTGTCCGCCCATCCGGTCTGACGCGCCTACGAGCCGTTTATTGAAGCCGTGACGGCCCAACCTAGTCTGGACACCTCAAATTCAATCTGGGCACTCACCGGCGCAAGAACGCAACTGCTGCACCAACGATAACGCCGCAACGTACCGGAAAAGGTTGATCTGCAAGGGATACTCGATGCTCCCAGCAAAATACCAAATGGGTAAGCCCAGCACCGCGCCGATCACGCCGCCTGTAACAATCTGTCCTATTTTCATGTGCCCCAATCCCACGCCATCGGACGGGCTGGGGGCTGGGCGGAGGGAAGCATGGCGGGGATCAGAGAAGTGCGGTTCACGATCAGCTGATGGTAAGGACGCTGCTGTACGGGTGGAATACGAAAACGGGGTCACTCACGTCATCCTTCCACATAATTTGCCAATGCAATCGCCGTTAGAGCCTGCAGCCGCGAAACTTCAAATTGTCAGTCAACTAAAGGCGCTTGGCGCCGATCTGCAGAATATCAAATAATCATCGAGTGGGCGCCCGCCGCATAGCAAAAGGGGTCGGCGGTGACCGGCCCCTTCAGATGAAGACGACATTTCAGGCGATGATGAGCTTTAGGCTGCCCGTCTGACGAGACCGATCACAAGCAAGAGAATCACTGCCCCAATGACAGCGTTGAGGATTGTCGCGAGGATGCCGCCCGCGACAACAAATCCGATCTGCGGCAAGAGCCAGCCGGCAATGATGGCGCCGACAATGCCCACGACAATGTTGCCGATGAGTCCAAAGCCGTAGCCCTTGACGAGCAGGCCCGCCAGCCAGCCGGCGATCGCGCCAATAACCAGCCAAATAATGAGAACTTCGATTGCCATGATGATTTTCCTCTCCCACGGTGCGCCGACATACGAGCGGCGATTTCCAAAACGGAATTTTAAAGCGTGTTTGTGGGCGCAATCCAGGGAAGCGAGCACGACAAGATCGGAAAGCGAGCCGACTGTTGCCATGATGCAACGGTACGGCTACGCGGTCGCCGTT
>WNGJ01021032.1_pt1 | contig 10742 bp, 11 predicted proteins | sample 5400611 | NCBI WGS metagenome assembly WNGJ01 (sample SAMN13153375, study PRJNA577476) | soil metagenome | isolation source: 40 cm soil or saprolite under Garry oak tree replicate 1 | place: USA:California | collected 2016-06-15
CTGTGCGCCCATATTCTCAAATGGATCGGGCAGTTCAATATCGCGAGCAATGGTAACGCCATCGTTCGTGATTGTCGGTGCGCCGAACTTTTTGTCCAATACCACATTGCGGCCTTTTGGCCCAAGTGTCACTTTTACTGCACCTGCAAGCACATCCATACCTTTCTTAAGGGATTGACGTGCTTGTTCATTAAATAGCAGTTTTTTAGCCACGAAACATACTCCTAATCTCTTCTATAGGACGAAATTATACTTATTAACTTTTTCATCTGTTTATCGGACAATTGACCTGGAGCCGATACATCGGCAATGGGCACGATAAATCGGCCACACAGATCACCGGATGATTGTGTTAAAAGTTATTATTACGCCCATGCCTATTCAACAATACCCATAATGTCGCTTTCGCGCAGAATTAAATATTCTTCGCCTTCTAATTTGACTTCGGTACCACCATATTTAGCAAACAGTACCTTTTGCCCAACACTCACTTCGAGGGTTGTGCGCTTACCATTGTCCATTACTTTACCTGGCCCAACTGCCAGAATTTCACCTTCCTGGGGCTTCTCTTTCGCGGTATCTGGTAACACAATACCGCTCTTAGTGACGGTTTCGCTCGATAGCGGCTTGACAACCACACGATCGCCGAGCGGGCGAATCTTAACGCTCACCGTGGTCATACTCCAAATCCTCCCTATTTTTCGGGTATGAGTCTAATCTAAACTCTTTATTATTTTAGCACTCTCTTATTGAGAGTGCGAACCAGCTATATAATACACCATTGCAAGCAAGGCTGCAAGGGGTTTTTTCTGAAATCTACTGTATGCTATACATCTCTTGAAACTCATTCCAGGCGTACATTAACGGCGCCAGATCATATCCCACTTCCCTTGGGCGAATTTGTATGGGTGTCTCAATGAAAGTGAGCGACCATGTGCAATTGTCAATACGATCTATCAATGCATGGCGCTCAGCAAATGCCAGGAACCTTGCCGCCCGTTTACGCGCTTGTCGTTGCTTTAAGAGATACTGATCCACATTCCGACCAGCCTTTGCTAGCCTTACTGCCTGGCTATAAAGATTGCCTGCTAGATCATTTAATGTGAAGGTACTTAGTCCTTCATGTTTTGCATTCACTAGAAAACCAGCGGAAAGTTGAGTAGTAGTGAAGCGTGCGCTAAGCAGCCAGGCCAGACGTAGCCGCGAGTTCAGTTCATTTGAAAGCAGCATCGGCGCATTTGCAATAGTTGGAGCAAAGTCTATAAAAATGCGCATTCGCCCTACAGTCATGAAATCATACATGATAGAGATTGGGACTATTCTCGTATCAGAAGGAATACGATGTAAAAGGCGATGCAAAGCAGAATTAATAGAACCTATTTTACCATCAGGAGAAAGGTGCCCTTCCGGCGAACCATAGAGAGAACCCCCGGTCGACATCCGTGTAGTGAGATCAGCAAGGTTCTCTTTGATCCTTACTACCACACGACGCTTCATAAGCCCCCGTACCGATTCTACAAAAATTTCGGAACTATGATAGTCCTGGAGCGCATGATGGTAGCGCCAGTCAAGCAGTTGAGAAAGATTATAAGATTCGATTTGTTCAGACTGTTCACCAGTGGCAACAGCAAGTTCTTCAATAAAGTCTGAAGAGAGAATGCCATTAACACGGCTATCAAAACCCAAAAGTAGCGCTTCGCGTATCCACTCCTCTGATGGACGAAGCAGGTCTTGTAGGGGATATGCTCCTAACCATCGCAAAACCGATCCTATAGAAAGCAAACGCAAAGCACGTGAGAGCCAGCGGGGATACATAACGAGACGTCCAAGATAACCAGGCGAAAAGCCATCGCTTCGTAGGGCAAAATGAAGACCTCCAGCCAGTCCCCTCCATCCCCGGTGAAAGACTACCGTCGGAACAATTACAATAGGATCCAGATCACGTTTATGCAACATGCCATAGTAGGTACGTGACGCACTCCGTGAATTTCAACTTTATGGAATATTCTGCTAGCGATCCAGAACGCACTTGTGATAATTGCCCGGCAGATTACGAGCGGTAATGATTCAAGATGTTTCAACACATATGTATTGCCACAAGACTTCCAAATAGTCGCGCATCCAATAAAGTTAATGGAAGTAGTTTATTCTCTATTCATCTGACTCTTCTGGCTCAGAAGTGAGAATATGTAGAAAACGTCTTAGCGCATAGAAGCCCAAAAAGTAGACAACCATCGCAATAAGTATCGACCATTCAATGACAGCGCCACCAGATCCCAACTTTGTACCTGGCACGATATTATTAAACGGGTAGAGCGGGATCACAGTCAAGGCGTACATGAAACCAGCAAACAAGTTATTTTGAGCTGCGCCTATGAGCATTAAGAAGAACTCAATCAGTAATGTTACTTCAAGTACCATTAGAAACCAAAGGAGGTAGTCATTCAACTTCCTAATGGCAAATATAATACTATCCACTTCTTCCCGGCGAGTTACAGGACTCTTTCCTTCTTCTAATGGTCCGGGCTGTTGAGGCTGAGCGACAATTGCATTTGTAGGTGGAGGTTGCATGGGATATTGGGGAGGAGGAGGCTTGAGTGGCAGTTCTTCCATGGGAGGATATGATTCAGTAGGTTGTGTTCTAATCATCTCTTCTGGATAAAAATTACTGGGATTATTCATCGTGCTCTCTCCATAAGCGCTTTGTTTATGCAGGCCATATCTGATTACGCCTAAAACGATTATAACATGATTTACCTGTCAAGTGCTACGTCGCACTAATAAAACTACACCTTCTGCACGTGCCAGAGGCCGGTATAGTTTTGAAAGTCCATTCAGTTCGCTGGTTGCTTCAGCCAGATTTTCTATGGACAAGTTATTCAGATCAACAACAACATATTGGACGGTGTTATTACATGCAGTGTCCAGGCACACGGAAGGAAAGACCGCTAAAAGTTGGCGCTCGCTCAAGTGAGGATTGAGATTAGTTCCTGCAGAGACAGAAGCATCAGGCGGGATAAGTGCAAGCAGTCGTTGAATTTGTTCTTCGCGACTCCCAGGGGTGTGATCTGCCCAGAAGGCATTGAGTTGAGGTACAGCAATCAAGAAGTTAAGCCAGATCATTAGTGCGATCCAGGCAAATAGTACCCACTGCAAGCGAGAGACAGTACACTTTTTAGCCAGTAGAATCATACGTACACTGAATCTTTGCCAATGTTCGTGTCTCCATGTAGGCAATGTCAACCGCAAAATACGAGGTTTCAAAGGCTCGAGTACATGGTTGGACAGAGTGAGTAAAGATGCATTGAATAGAGCGATGAAATGTGAGCCGCTAGTAAGATGAGTATACGTGGCCAGAGTATTGGTGGGCAAGCCGGATGTAGTCAATGTGGGATTGGATAAAGCGGGAGTTTCTAGGGTTGGGGTTTCGAAGGCGGGAGCAAGCCCCGCCCCTACTAAAGTATGTTGGTTATCTGGTTGTTCTTGACGCCACCCTTGCCAGATTAAAATCAGGCGGCGTGTGCCATGGATGGCGGACAGCATGACAAATGGAATAATTGCGGCATTATACTGATAGACGCCGCTGTATAAAAGAGGATCAGTGCTGAGTAAGTTTACAGCCAGGCTGGGTAGCGCTGGTAGCAGCCATTCCGGCGCAAGCAATGGTAGAAAACCCACACTACGCACGAGGCCAACCAGGTAAAAGAAACGATCAACAGTGAAGAAGGTAGTCAAGAGTAACCAGGGATGAATGATAAGATTCGCAATTGCTGCGCCTGGCGAACTCCCCAGGGCTTCATACCGGTACCAGTAATTGTTGGCCTGAACACCAGGGTAAAAGTGGGGGATAATGACTTTAAAGGCTAGGGCAATCAGAAACCATACATAGTGTCTGTGGGTAAGTGCTAGTATGGCGTACAACAATAATGGAGTTGCCAGACTAACTGGATGGAAATCAAAGATATTTAAGCCAAGCAACGCGGGAGAAAGTAGATATGCAGTAGCCATCAGCGCGGCAAAAATGGGCCACTCTGGAACATACCTGCGTGTAAGCAGAAAAACGGGCAAAGCTCCTGATCCTAATGCCAGCGTTTGGAAGACAAGCAAGATACGTGGATCAGCATGGAAGGCGTAGAGCAGAGAAAGTGGCAAGATAATCGGCTCAAAATGTATTGCCAGGCGTGTTGGTGGGCCATACCAGTCAATAGCTTGGTTAGTAAACTGAAAAAAACGCCCATGTAGAGTGTTCCATAACACCTGATCCATATTACCCAGGTCAAAAGCACCTGCTTTGAACGTTTCATATCGTAATATTGCCTGGTAGCTCATATCCACCATATACACAAGCATAATGAAAATCAAAAGTCCCCAGGCTAATTTTTGTTGTGCGTGAAGGTCAAATCGTTTCATTGCATCATTTCAAATTTTGATAATGGCTTGCCACACGCCAATGCCGACTAGTAGCATACATGAGTAAACGATCACAAATTCCGGCCAGTCACCAGTTCGAAAACGCCAGTGTGGATTTGGAGGAAAGCCAAAGCGTTTATGATACGGCCATAACAACGGCACGCCGCCTTCCGTCAAACCATCTGCTGCAATATGTATGATACAACCAAACAATACAGCGACGAAGACCAGATGCGACTTTTCTACAAATTGGGCTGGGAAGGTGAAGCCTCGTTGGGATAAGAGAAATACTACCAGTTGCTCCAGGCCTAACGCAAGTAATGAACCCAATAACAAGCCCAGGAGGCTATGAAAAGTGGTTCGATGACCTGCAATGTGCTGAATCTCTTTACTGATCCAACCGAACTTACGCCCAATAGTACTTTGCGCGTTGTCAATATCCGGCAGGAGCGCTCCAAGCGCTACCATCGAAAAAAAGATTGCTTTATTGATAATCAACTCGAGAGGAACAGGTGTAACGGTCGCTAAAGGAGGACCTGATAGATGTATAACACCATCAAGAACGACTGCAGCGGTCAAGCCAAACATTACATGTGATCTACCAAGCATACGACGAAGCTCCTCAGGAACAAACAGTTTCAGCTTGCCCATTGTAGGAGTTTTTAGAACAAATATCAATAAGAGATCTCGATACTAGATTTCGTCCGGCAGGCTCACCAGGATTGAGCCATCTTCTACTTGCACAGGATATGTTTGAATATCCTGGCGTGCAGGTCCTCGAAGCACCTTTCCTGTACAAATATTGAACTGCGCTCCATGCCAGGGGCAGGTGAGCACTTCACCATCTAGTTCGCCTTCGTTGAGAGGGCCGCTAATATGGGTGCAATTATCGGTAAAGGCATAAATGGAGCCGTCTACTTTTGCCAGGCAAATAGGCTCACCATCAACTTCCACTGCCATGAGTTCGCCGTCTTCAATATTATTGAGTTTAGCAACTTTTACAAAGTCTGTCATTGATCGTCTTCTATATTCCCTTACCTTGAATCGGGAGAATAGCGCCTGTGATGCCGTCGCTCGCGGGAGATACCAGGAAGATTACAGCCTCTACGATCTGTTCCATGCTCACCCACTTCTTACGTAGATCTTCAGGTGAAGGTTTCATCGACTCGAGATTCGATTGGGTGACGATGAGGCCTGGGCCAAGAGCATTTACGTAGATACCAACATTCTTGCCTTCTTTTGCAAATGTTCGCGTTAGCGCATCAACGCCCGCTTTGGCACAGTTGTAAGCAAGCATCATGGGGCCAACACTCTGCACACCACCTGCCCGGCTAAAATTGAGAATCTTGCCTTTGCCCTGTTTCTTCATAATGGGCCAGGCTGCACGTGTACAGAGGAATGCAGAACGCAGGTTATTATTCAACTCGAAATTCCAGTCGGCCAGGGTCAATTCATCTGATGGGCCATACTTTGTGAGGCCGCCAGCAAGGTTGACGAGGATGTCGATACGGCCATAGGATTTCAACGTTTCCTGAACCAATGCATTGGCTCCCTCTTCGGTCGTTAAATCGGCAGGAATTGCAATGACCTGCGCACCTTCAGTGCGAAGTTCCTCTGCTCGAGCATTGACTCGCTCGGCGGTGCGGGAACTGATGGCAAGCATAGCGCCCTCTCGGGCAAAGGCAGTAGCAAGCCCAAATCCCACCTGTCCGGCATGGCTGACGCCTGTGATAATGGCAACTTGATCTTCGAGTCGCATCGAGATTTCAGGACTACTCGTCATCGTCACTATCCATTGTGGGTTTTTCCAGACCTGCCAGAGCCAGGCTACGATGTAGAACGCGCAGAGAAAGAAAGGCGCACTTTGTGCGAGCTGGACTGATAGGAATGCCCAGGGCGTCGAGTACTTCATCCTTACCGAGTTGCACGACCTCTTCTACGGTCTTATCTTCGATCATCTCTGACAGCATTGATGCCGCAGCCTGGCTGATTGCGCATCCACGCCCTTGAAAACGCACTGCTGTAATTTGGTCACCATCTACTTGAAGATCAATTGCAAGCTGATCTCCACATAAGGGATTGTTGTCTTCGGCGTGCGCATCTGGATGTTCCAGCTTTCCATAGTTGCGCGGATTCCGGTAATGATCTAGAATGTATTCACGATAAAAATCCATTGACATGGGCTATACTCCAGCACATGGGGCGCGATAAATCTGGCCCCTATAGACTAAATATCTGCAGCGCTTTGCGCAAACCCTGCACCAGGGCGTCGATGTCTTCCCGAACAGTATACACGTAGAAGCTTGCACGTGCAGTTGCAGCCAGATCGAAACGTTCCATCAACGGCTGTGCGCAGTGATGTCCGGCACGAATAGCGACACCCATCTCTTGATCGAGGATTGATGCCAGGTCATGTGGATGAATATCAGCTAAATTGAAGGAAATCACTCCGCCGCGCTTTGTAACATCTGGCCCATAGATGGTCAAACCCGGGATGACCCGCAACTGTTCTAAAGCATAGGAAGTAATTTCTTGCTCGTGCAAGAGCACATTCTCCATGCTAAGCATATTGAGATAATCGACTGCTGCCCCCAGGCCAACAGCTTCCGCTATAGCTGGTGTTCCAGCCTCAAACTTCCAGGGTAGGTCGTTCCAGGTGGATTCTCGTAATCCAACTTTGCGAATCATGTCACCGCCACCCATGAAAGGAGGCATAGCTTCCAACAGATCACGCTTACCATAGAGCACACCAATACCCGTGGGTCCAAGCATCTTGTGGGAGCTAAAGCACAGGAAATCGATATCAAGAGCTTGCACATCTACATACAGATGGGGAACGCTTTGTGCTGCATCGAGTAATACGACGGCTCCTGCTGCATGAGCACGAGCAATCATTTGCTGGGCAGGATTGATAGTACCTAATACGTTGGACATGTGTGTGAAGGCTACGAGTTTTGGTTGCTGCTGTAAGAGTTGTTCATAGACATCCAGGTTTAATGATCCCTCGCCTGTAACAGGCACAAATTCCAGTCGAGCGCCAGTGCGCTGTGCCAGCAGTTGCCAGGGGACAAGATTACTATGATGCTCCATTTCTGTCAGCACAATCAGATCACCGGCGGTAATATTTGTATTGCCCCAACTGTAGGCAACGAGATTGATGCTCTCAGTGGTGTTGCGCGTGAAGATTACCTGTTTGCTTCGGCGAGCATTGATGAAGCGAGCTACTTTGACACGAGCTTTCTCCATCCTGGCTGTTGCTTCTTCGCTGATCTCGTAGACTCCGCGATGGACATTGGCGTGATACATTTCGTAATAGGTACTCATAGCCTCGATTACGGCGTAAGGCTTCTGTGAACTTGACGCGCTATCAAGATAGACCAGTGGCTTGCCGTGTACCTGGCGCGCCAGTATTGGGAAGTCTTTGCGTATTTCTGCCCCTGTTCGTATGACAGGGTTTGTTTTTTCTGTTTGTTGATTTGCCGTCACGGATACGCTATCGGAAGTATGCATTCTGTACCTGTTTTCTTTTTTTCATTACTATCAAAACATACAAAGGGCCATGGACCTCTGCACTCCCGTCATTTAATACTCTGTGAGTATAATTTCTTCCTCTACGGGTTTGTCGTTAAGCGAGACGGCATATTCGTCGACGCCTTCGACTTCCCAGCGTTCCTGGACATCAACCCAGGTGTCGGCTTCGGTTTCGTAGGAGCCGCTCATGCGCCGTACGATGCTGCGGCGCAGGCGTGTACGCAAGTTCTCTAAAGGAATACGTTGTAGCACTGGTTCAAAGAAGCCTTGCACAATGATTCGTTCTGCCTCTTCGCGAGGTATGCCACGCACCATGAGGTAGAAGAGTTGCTCTTCGTCGATCTGTCCTGTCGTGGCACCGTGGCTGGCGCTGACCTCGTTGGCTCCAATCTCGAGACTGGGTATAGATTCTGCACGACACTTCTTGCTGAGGAGCAAGGTGTGGTCCGAGAGGAATGAGGCCGTTTGCTGCGCTTTTGGCTGCACACGAATCATGCCTATAAACTCTACTCGAGACTCGTCGGTGAGTACACCTTTCACTAAGGTCTCGGCATTGGTAGCTATGGCAGCATGGTTCGAAAGGGTGTTAATTGAATAACGCTGGTCGTGGTCGGTGAAGAAGACACCTACCAGTTCACCGGCGCTTCCATTGCCACTCAGGCCAATACCGGTATCTGAGAGCATTACTTTGCTACCAAGGTCAGCCAGGACCCAGGTGGTGCTGCCATCCTTTTCATGCACAGCGTTCTTATTAGTGATGGTCCAGACGTTCTGGCCGAGGTCTTGCATGTTACTGAACTCGACATGGGCCGCATTCTTAACATACACTTCAACCACGCCATCCAGCAACGAGGGTTGATCACCTTCAAAAGCCGAGTTGTGCTCCTCTACGTAGCGCACGCTGCTCAGCTCGTCAGCGATAATCAGTGTATGCGCAAATGTGGCTGATGCAGGAGTATCAATCCAGATTTGAGTCAGAATCGGGTCTTCAATCTCTATCCCCTGAGGAATATAAAGGAAGACTCCTCCGCTCCAGAAAGCTGCGTGCAGGGCTGTGTATTTGGTAGTGTTTACCGGCACGCAGGTGGTCATAAAGTACTGCTGAACGAGTTCGGGATAGTCGCGCACGGCAGTATCCAGATCGGTCAGTATTACCCCTTTGCGCGTTAGTTCCTCTTTCAATTCGATACGCACAACAGAGGCATTGCGTTGGACAACAAGGCCGGAACGTTGATCAACCAGCGCCTCTTGTAAGGACCGCTCGATAAGAGCGGGCAATATTCCATTGCTGTTAGAGGGAACATAGGGATTGAGTTGTTGGAACTTGAAATTGGAGAACATACGCAGCGTACCCAGGTCTCCACGACGACCCAGCGGGGTTGGTATGCTCTCGTAGATATCCCAGGCTTGCAGGCGCTTTTGTAGCATCCATTCAGGCTCTTCCTTGTGGCGCGAAAGTTCCTCCACCACGCTGCGAGAGAGTCCGGCTAGTAGAGCATCAGGCATTGACCGTCACCCCATTCTCCTCGTCAGAGGGTTTGAGCCATTCATAACCCTTGTCTTCGAGTTCCAGGGCTAGCTCTTTATCGCCAGACTTGACGATGCGTCCATCAAACATGACATGCACGTAGTCAGGGGTAATGTAGTCCAGAATACGCTGGTAGTGGGTGATAAGCAGAATGCCAAGGTTAGGACCCCGCAGGGCATTTACGCTTTCGGATACGATCTTTAGAGCGTCGATATCCAGGCCAGAGTCCGTCTCATCCATAAGCGAGATTTCTGGCTCGAGCAGGGCCATCTGGAGGATCTCGGCGCGTTTCTTCTCACCGCCTGAGAACCCATCATTGATGGAACGGTTGATGAAGCTGTTGTCTACTTTGAGCAGGCGCATCTTCTCCTGGAGCAGCTTGCGGAACTCGCCAGGGGGAATGCCTTTGCGTTTGGCCATCTTACCAGTAGGATTCTCGCCTTCTTCCAGGGGCTTGTTGCCTTCGCGAACAGCTTCGAGTGAGCGGCGCAGGAAATTTGCTACGCTTACACCTGGAATAGACATGGGATACTGGAATGCAAGGAAGAGGCGCATGCGGGCGCGTCGATCAGGAGAATATTCCAGAATGTTCTCTCCCTTGAACCAGATCTCGCCCTCGGTCACTTCGTACTTCGGGTTGCCCATGATGACATTCGCAAGCGTGCTTTTACCGGAGCCATTAGGGCCCATGAGAGCGTGGACTTCGCCCTGTTTGACGACGAGGTCGACGCCGCGTAGAATTGGTTTGCCTTCAATGTTTGCGTGAAGGTTTTTAATAATCAGTTCTGATTCCATTATACTAAAACACATCCTACCTTTTTTAGTTTGTGACCGTGTTGGCCACGCGAATATCTGAGAGAGCAATGAATTGGGCGGGGACGTCTTGTTCCTGGTCAGGAGTGCCCACGAGTTCTGCCAATGTCATTGTATCAATTGTACGAGCTACGGCATCCCGGACCTTCGCCCACAGAAATTGGATTCTGCACGAATCCAGAAAACCGCAGATTTCTGTCATCTCGCCTTCCAGCGCGCAGATCATAGGAGCAATTGGGCCTTCGAGCACTCGCAGAACCTCGCCCATGGTGATTTCTGTTGGAGAACGGCTCAGACGGTAGCCACCGTGCGCGCCACGTGTGCTTGTTAACAGGGGTGGATCAGCTTCTCTTAACAGTTTTGCCAGTTGCTCAAGATATGCCAATGGCAGCATTTCTGTCTGCGCGATATCTGTGAGTGAGCGGGGCCGTTCACCGTAATGACGAGCGAGATCGACCAT
>WNGJ01028362.1_pt1 | contig 10742 bp, 9 predicted proteins | sample 5400611 | NCBI WGS metagenome assembly WNGJ01 (sample SAMN13153375, study PRJNA577476) | soil metagenome | isolation source: 40 cm soil or saprolite under Garry oak tree replicate 1 | place: USA:California | collected 2016-06-15
CCGAGAGCGTGAACGCTCGACGCTTGGAATTCCCCCCATTGCCGCCAATCACTTCGACGCTCGCGCCCGGATTCTCCGAGAGCAGCTTCCTTTTGACAGCCGCGCCAAAGCAGACTCGCAAAACTTTCAGGCTCAGATCAGCGGTCGCATCGGAAAGTTTTTTCGCCTCGCGAATGTGGAAGCGTTCAACGTCATCATCGTGCAGCGCGCGCAGATCACGCTTGGCTTTGTCTTTGCCGATGAAGTCCAGAAACCGATCAAGTATGCGCTTGTAACGGTCGTACGTGCCCTCTGACGTTTTAATCTTTTTCGTTTCGAGCCATTGATCGCACCACTCGCGGATTGTCTTGCGTTCGACCGCTTCGAGATTCGCTTTCTCGTAAATGTCGGCGAGTCCGCGCTCGACGATCTTGCGAGCGTGCTCCTCGCCGATCTTGTTTCGTTCGGAAGTTTCGCGCACATCATCCACGGCGCGCGCCAAAAGTTTCGCGTGCTCTGTTTTGCTCAACTCCTCTTTGCGCCCAAGTTGTGCGGCCTTGTTCCAAGTCCGACAGATTTCTTTCGCCCGCTTTTTGTCGCTCGTTTTTGTTGAGCGAAAGACGCGCTTGTTCTCGCCAGTTTCGGCGTCGTACATGTAGAATGCGCAAAACCAAAAAGGTTTGCCCGGTTGTTTATGAATGCTTGCCATATTTGCATAACGATAAGGCATAACGTCCGCACCTGTCCAGCACTGTTGTAACGTGTTCAGCCACGAGGGAAAGCGCGATTCACAGGCAGCCGTTTTTGAAACACGGGTTCGAATCCCGTTAGGGTCGCTTCTTCCCTCTTCGAACGAGGCGACGAGGTCCCGGAACGCGAGAGGACTCCGGCGAAAGTTGTCGGCAAAATAGAATTTCACGCAACTTTCACGCGTTCGCCATTTGGTTGTTACGGTCCGCTGCTTTGGTCTGGGGCATGTCCCAAAAACCTCACCACTCCAGATGCAAACCCACCAAGAAACGCGGAACGATCAGTCTTTTGATTTTCGCCGCGCTCTGCGCGAGCGCCTACGCAACACCGAAAACGGTGATCATCTCCCTGGATGGCGCCACTCCTCGGATTGTTGATCAACTCAATGCCAGCGGCCAACTCAACCCGAACGAGGGAATCAATCTCCTTCGCGCGAAAGGTTTTTCGGCGCAGCAAAATATCACCATCGCGCCATCGCTCACCGCCGCGGCGCACATAGCGATTGCCACAGGCTCGATCGCGGCGGCTAATGATGTTGTCTCGAACACATTCCATCTCGTCGCCAGTCCGTTTACATTCAATATCAGTGGTTTTTCCGCGCCGATCGGCGGCTATTCAATTGACGGGCCGGCGGAGAGTCCGTCTCTGACGGCTGTTCCGCTGTGGCGACCGTTGCTGGAGAACAACAAAACTGTTGCGACGGCGACGTGGCCCGGCGGTGACGGTTTGGACGTAACGGTTCCCGGGCTGAACCCGAGTCCAATCGTGCAGCCGGCTGCGGAGCGCACAGTCACCTACACCGTGCCGTTTGGCGCAGCGACAGCGCCGTTTCAAAAAGGGTTCCCCCTGAACGCGGCAAGCTTCAGCCCCGCACCGCCTGCGACGGTCGCCGATCTCATCGCGGCCGGGCACACGTCGTTTAGTCCCGTGCTCCAGGCGGACCTCGAGGCCTTCAACTCCGGCGGTCAAAGTTACTCTATCAAGGTCGCCGCACTGGACACGACGGATGACAACGCGACGAATTACGACACCCTCGTGATTTTCGATGCAAACCATGGCAGCATCCTCGGACCGTTCACTGCAACGCCGCTGGGCACGGGTCCGGCTTACATCCGGCCGAGCACAAAGATTTCCTCGCTCTTTTATCTGGAAGGACATTCGAACAAAGGGGGTGTCCGTTACTTCGTTTCGCAGCTCGCGCCCGATCTTTCCACTGTGCGGATTGCGCGCAGCTCGGTCAGTTTCATTCCGCGCAACGCAGCAGTTCTCGCCGATGTCGACGACATCAATAACAGCGTTGGTTTTTGGCAGCCGCAGGCGGACTTCCGAATCGTCGAGCGGATCGACGCGGTGCCGTCCACTTTCGCCAGTTTCCCCGATACCGAGCTCGAAGCGATCTACGAAGAGCTGGTGCGGGAGTTTGTCACTTACCAGACGAACGTCGCCCTGCGCGCGATCTCGCGATTCCCGAACGTCGATATGGCGATGATTTACATCGAGCAGCCGGACGGCTCCGAGCATCAATTCCTGGCGATCGATCCGCGGCAGGCGACGAACCCCAGCGACCCAAACTCGATCGGCGCGAATCAGGATCCCGTGAAGCTGGCGCGCTACCGCGGTTACATAGCCACCGCCTATCAGGTGGCGAACCAGGCGGTGCAGCGGGTGATCAACGCCGTCGGCATCGACGCAAACGGAGTGCCGAATAGCAACGTCTTCGTCGTGTCCGACCACGGGTTCGATCCGTTCCACACCGCGGTTAACGCCAACGCGTTTCTCACGGCGAACGGGTTCGACACGACAAAAATCCGCGCCGTCGTATCCGGGCCTGCGGTTAACTTCTACATCAACCTGGCAGGTCGCGAGCCGGGAGGCACCGTCACTCGCATGGAATATCTTGCCTTGCAGCAGCAGCTGTTTAATGCTCTGGAAAACGTCACCGACACGAACCCGAATTACACGGGCGGCCCAACTGCCGTGTTCGACAAAATCTACACGCGACCGGTGCCGGACGACATCAACGATCCGCAGTTCGGGCGACTGACCAACGACTTCATCGGACAGGATTCCGGCGATGTCTTCGCGATGCTGCGCACCGGCTACAACTTCGACGGCGTGCAAAACCCCGTGGTGATTCGCAAAGATGATCCAGTGGTCGCAAATCCTGTTCTGTCGGTTTCGAACTTCTACGGAGCGCACGGTTACGACCCGAACATTTCGAACATGAGCGCAATCTTTTTCGCCGCCGGTCCGGACATTGGCCGTGGCACGCTGCGTCAGATCCAGACAGTTGATGTCGCGCCTACAATCCTGAAGCTGCTCGGCGTGGAAGCGCCAAGCACGGTGGATGGCAAAGCTCTAGCAGTGCGGTTGCCGAAGAACTTGCTCACGGGATTGCGCGACCAGCTAAACGCACTCGTTGGCGGCGATCCAGAAACGCAGCGCCGCTACAGAAACGCGGTCGACGCGTTGAATCGCGCGATCGACAGCAATGCGTGGCTGGATGGTTCACACCTGCGCAACAATGGCGACATGGTGTTCGCCGCGGTCGCGAATGCCGCGCGTGAGCTGCTCGAAATCGAGAACCCTGCGGGGACTTTGTCGGCGCGATCGATTCCTTTAAGCACGCATGGCAGGGTGCCTCACGGCGGTGAATAGCCATTGAGGTCAGGCATTGAGACCGGGGGAGGTAGGCACCCGGATCGTAAGCTGCTCGCCGTCGGTTTACCGGCCGTCGCTGTGCAGGCTGGGTTCAAGAACTCTCGTCAGGTTTATGATAGAACTGGCAAGCTGATCGAAGCGCATTAGAAAATAGCGGGCCCGCTTGTCATGGCCTTCAGCTCTACTCAATTCAACTTCTCCGATAAAATCGCGATCGTTACCGGGGGCGCTACTGGAATCGGTCGCGCAACATCGATCCTTTTTGCGCGCCATGGTGCCAAAGTGGTAATTGGAGACGTAAATGCTGAAGGCGCTAAAACCGCCGAGTTGATTCAAGAGCGACGGGGGCGAGGCTCTCTTCGTCAAAACGGACGTCCGGAAAGCCGAGCAGGTCCAAAATCTGGTCGCGACCACCGTGAAGACGTACGGCGCATTACATTATGCGTTTAACAACGCTGGAATTCTTCCCGACGCCGCGCCGTTGGCTGAGCTTGAAGAGGCAAGCTTTGACGAAGTGATTGCCGTCGATCTGAAGGGCGTGTTTCTCTGCATGAAGTACGAGATTCGGCACATGCTCGAGTCCGGTGGCGGTGTGATCGTGAACAACGCGTCGATTGCCGGCATGATTGCGGACCCAGGCATAGCCCCCTACGTGGCGGCAAAACATGCTGTGATCGGATTATCGAAAGCGGCGGCACTCGAGTACGCGAGACAGAAAATCCGGATTAACGCGCTCGCTCCGGGGTTAGTCGAGACGAGGATGACCAAATACTGGTTTGACGATCCTTCTATCCGCGGGACGCTGATGGCAAACTCTCCGATGGGTCGCGCAGCCCAACCGGAGGAGATTGCCGGGATGGTGCTGTTTCTCTGCTCGGACTTCGCATCGTTCGCCACCGGTCAAGTTTTCGTGGTCGATGGCGGATATACCGCGCGGTGAGAGCAGCCTCACTCGGTTACAGACTCCAACGAGCCTATTCACTCTTCCCCATCACTAATAAAGTCTGATGTCATTTTCGCTCGGAAGAGCGCTTGAAACTCCGGCGGCCGGTCCACGCTTGCATACCGGTAACAACAAACGTTGAGATTGACGTCCATTTCGCGATGTCACGTCCCGCAAGACCAGATGGTTGTCGGAAACCCGTTTTAACGTATTCGGCAATCTTGCACGAGGTAGGGCATCGAGCGCCGATACAGTTACGTCATTCTCGACCGGCAAATCATGATGCGAACCGCTGGAGCCAATCCAATCCCGTTAGGGTCGCACTGGTTGATGCTCGCGATCACCTGCATCCTGCTCCTGTCGGTGGCGGTGTTTGTGGATCTCAACCCGGTGGTAGATCAGAATTTTTTCTTTTCAACGAATGATCCGGGAATCCAGCAAACCAAAAAGATCGAGCAACGTTTTCCGTCGCAACCGGAAGTAATTCTGGCGGTGTCGTCGCGCGACATTTCTTTGCCGCGATATCTCGAACGAATTCAAAGACTCACACAACGGGTTCACGCCATTGGCGGCGTAAGCGCGGTTAAGAGCCTGGCGGAAGGACCAAAAATTGCTGATAGCGCCCGATCGGAAGTCCAGCAACGTGATCATTTTCATGAAAGGGAGGCATACCGAAAAGCCGATTCAACGACTAGAGCAGATTGTACGTGAGATGGATGCGCGCGATTTTCGGATCCACATCGCCGGTCCACCCTACGTGGTGGAAATGATCAGGCGCAGTCTCGCGCACGATTTCCGCTACTTCACTCTCACAGCAGTCGCGCTGTTTGGTCTGACTATGGCCGCTCTGTTCCGGTCGCTCCGGCTGTTTGCGGGAATGCTATGCACGTGCATCAGCGCCGTTTTGTTGAACTTGCTTCTGCAATCGATCCTTGGTCACAAAATCGGCATTCTGACGGTTAACCTCGGCACGATCGTGTTCGTGATTGCGTTGTCGCACCTGGTTTACATGACGTTCAACTGGCAAACGCTCGCTGATCGCGCGCACCGCATGGGTAAGGAAACTCCGAATCTCGCAACGGCGGCACGAAGCATGACTTTTCCGCCGTCGTTCTGGTCAATGGTCTGCGCCTCGTTGGGTTTTGCCAGCTTGCTGATCGTCCAGGCAAAGCCCCTGCGAGAACTCGGATTCGGCGGTGTGCTTGGCACAGTCGTCGCATTTGCGTGCGCCTATTTGATGTATCCGGCATTTCTGCGGTGGGCGGTGCCGCGCAAGACCAGGATTATGGAGGCAGAGCCTACTCGTGCATTTTGGTCGCGCCGCTTTGCGCCATTCTCGTTAGGCGTCATCCTGGTGAGCATCGGTTTGGGATTCGGTCTGACGAAGGTGAACACCGACCCGAGTCTTCTCGATTATTTCAAGCCGAAGCAGGAATTACGTGACGGCTTGGAATTCGTAGATCGCACCGGAGGCTGCAACCCGCTCACCCTGGTCGTGTCCGCGGCAAACGGCAGCCGCCTGAATACGGACCAAGCTTACAAGAAGATGTGGACATTGCATGGCGCCTTGGAAAATCAGAAAGACGTTGGGACTGTGATTTCCCTGCCGACGCTCCTGGCGGAAGGCGATCGCACTCCGTTTTCGTTTCTCATCAGCTACGAAAAGATGATGGAGATCATGGCGCAGCCGAAGTACGCGCGCGTCTCCAAGAGTTTTGTGACGGATGATCGGAATGAAGCGGTATTCATGCTCCGGATGATCGAGGCTCGCCGGACGAAATACCGCGTCGATGTTGTGAACGAGCTTCGCTCCATCTGCCGGAGATATGGGTTCAAAGCTGACCTTGTCGGCGGCATTTATTACCTGCAAGGACGACTCGCCAAACTCGTCGCCGAAAGTCTGGTGACGGGCTTGTTCTGGTTGAATTTGTTGTTTGTCGTGATCGCGTGGGTCGTTGCAAGATCTGTTCGCGTCGCGTTCGCAATGATTGCGAGTCTAACTCTCGTGCCACTGTCGATGCTCGGTGGTATCGGTTGGTTCAATGTTCCAGTCGACATCATTTCGGCGCCGGCCACGAATGTCTGCATAGGTATTGCGATCGATTCGATGATTCATCTCGTCTTTGGTGTTCGACGCGCACAACACGATGGCAAGAAAGAGTGGAATGCGTGGGTCTTCGCGCGCGAGGAGCAATGGCGCGGGATTGTTTATTCGGATGTAATCATCGCCGCCGGCTTCGCCATTTTCGTGTTGTCGGATTTTCCACCGACGCAGCGCTTCGGCCTGGTCGTTCTTGCTGGCTGCATCATCGATATCCTGGCAAATCTGTTTGTATTGCCGTTGCTCGGTGGCGCGCCATTGAAAAAGCGCGTTTGAAGATGCGGCTGCGATCTGGTCGCAGGGATCGAGGTATTCATGGACGGGCGAAGGATCCATTCTTCATTATTTTGTTCGATGGGCTTCGACGCGCACGAACGGATGCTCGAACGAACAGTAAAAGAAGAGCCCCCAATCGGGTGAATCGGAGGTCAGCCCGATAGGCACGCCCAGACCAACGACCAATTGCGCATCATTTGGCAGATTGAACGCGTAACGCGCGCCAGGAGAAATAAGCGCAGTAGTCGAGCGGTTCGTAGTCGCCTCAGGTGAGAGCACGCCTTCGTCGATATCTTCGTTCCATCCTGCAACCGTTTCTAACATGAGGTTCAGGTCGCGGCTCACTGTGAAGATGGCGCTGGCGCCAAGATTGTAATTCGTAAGGTCGTGGCTCCGTGCGTTGGGAAATACCGACATCCCGGCGTTGAAATTTAGAGTCCAACGGTCGCTCACGATCTTGCTGAAAGGCAGATTGGTTTCGTAACCCACGCTGTCGACGCCCAGTCCCTTGTCTGGATCACCAGTTGGAAGGACAAGAGAGAAACGTGGGGCGAACGCTGGAATATGTTCGTCTTCTGTCAACGCCTGCAGGCGATAGTTGAGGCGCATATCTTCCATGCCGTGGTCGTCTTCCGTGAAGGCGTACGGAATGGTGTAAGAGAACTGATGCAGCTGACTGAAGACCGGCCACTCCTGGGTGAAACTCGGGGTGATTTCACGCGAGCCGTTGATGAAATTGATCGGAACATTCAAGATTTCCTGCACCACACCCGGCTCCTGGTTATATGCTTCTTCAATGAAAAACGAGTTGTCCTGGATTCCTTTGGCGAGAGGCTCGGAGGCGATCGAAGTAGCGACCAGCGGCACGGGGCTTGCCACAACCAGAAGATGATTAATGGCAGCAAAGACGCGCGGTTTCGATTTTGTACAACGAATCGAAAACTGCGGATGTTTCATACCAGGCGAGGTTATTCGTCCAATCTTTCCGCAGGAATCGCACAAAGACGCGAGATATTGAAAGTGAATTCGAACCCGGCTACGGCCGTTTTTAATTGGCCAGCCCTTGAAAATACCCAAGGGTGGTTGTTGGTTTGGCTTATTGACCAAACCGATGCAGGCCGCTTTTTATCAGTCTGAATCTGACCAGCCACATCCGGGGCGTGCGCGCGAGATCATCAAAGCGCATCCGGAAGTCCGGCAATTAATGGTGCGCAATCCGTGGACGGCGCTCATTGCCGTCTCAATCGTGGTTACGCAAACGGCGATCGCGTACGGAATGGGAAGCCTGGGATTGGGTTACTGGTGGCTCAGTCTTCTCATCGCGTATTGCGTTGGCGCATTCGCGAATCATGCCAATTACGTCATCATTCACGACGCAACTCACAACCTGATTTTCCGGAACAAAAGCTGGAACAAGATGGTGGCCGTCATCGCCGATCTTCCCAATCTCACGCCCGGTGCGATGGGGTTTCGTGTCTATCATTTGAAGCATCATTCGCATCAGGGGGATTACGAATATGACGCGGACCTGGCGAACCACTGGGAAGCGCGTCTGGTCGGGAATAGATGGTATCGCAAGGCGATCTGGCTCATGCTCTTTCCCTTTTTTCAGCTAACGCGCCCGCCGCGTTTAAAAGCGATCAGGATGTGGGACCGCTGGTTCTTTATCAATTTTGCGTGTGCGGTGCTCTACGACGTGGGAGTCGTTTATTTTTGCGGTTGGCCGGGGTTTCTTTATCTCGTGTTCGCATTTTTCTTTTCAATTGGATTGCACCCGGTTGGTGCTCGCTGGATTCAGGAGCATTACACTTACGATTTCGACCAGGAAACCTTCAGCTATTACGGCCCTATCAATCGTGTTGCGCTAAACATGGGTTATCACAACGAGCACCACGATTTGCCCTCGATCCCGTGGAACAACCTGCCAAAACTGCGCGCGATGGCGCCGGAGTTTTACAGCCAACTGAAATATCATTCGTCCTGGAGCCGGTTGCTGTTTCAGTTCGTTTTTGACAAGCGATACAGTCTGTTCTCGCGGGTTGAACGAATAAAAGAAAAGACGGACTCACAACGGGTCATGGACAGCACAGCCAACTACGCTGGCGGGCTTGATCTGAGTGCGAGGCCCATTAGTTTTTAATAATGGCGGAGCGATTGTACGTCTCGAACAAGAACGAAACGGTGCGCATGTTCGAGAGCGATTTCATGGAATTTTTTTCGCGGGTGCATCCGGTGATTCCGTTGGTGCTGTACCTGCCGGTCATTGGCTACATGCTTTACGTCTCTCTGTGGCAACGCCAATTGTCGATTATAGCGGTAACGGCGCTGTTTTTGTTAGGCGTTTTGCTCTGGACGCTGATCGAATATCTCATCCACCGGTACGTATTCCATTACGAACCGAAGACTCGTTGGGGAAAGCAGTTGCACTATGTGATCCACGGCGTGCATCACGATTATCCCAACGATGCGCGACGGCTCGTTATGCCCCCGATCATAAGTATCCCTCTCGCGTTTCTTTTCTATGGTCTGTTTCTTCCGGTTTTTGGAAGCCTAACGCCGGCCGTGTTTGCCGGATTGGTTTTCGGTTATGTCTGCTATGACATGCTCCATTACGCAACGCACCATCTCGCCATGAAACGCGGCGCGTGGCTCTGGCTGAAGCAGTATCATCTTCGTCATCATTTCAAGGACGATCACGTTGGATACGGCATCAGCTCGCCGCTTTGGGATTACGTCTTCCGAACAACGCGAAAATAACGCCCCGGCGACGCCCCGGGGGGGCCGTGAAGGGCGGCTCCGCCATCTCAGCAAAAATCTTGTCCTGAAATCGGAAACCCGCTAGATTGGCTGCCCCGACACGAAACCGCCGCGGCGGAGAACTTCGTAAGGAATCTGTGAATTACCAAAACTCTCAATTTTGCCGGGACGCGCCGTCCGTTGAGGCGGGAGCGAGCGAAAGGCAGTGTACCATTTGATGAACAAGGACCCGGCGAAACTTAGTCTGAGCAATTTCCTGGCGGGCGAAAGCAACGACCCGCTGCAAGCTCCAGCGAGCTTTACGAACTGGATGCGCGTTGGCGCGTGGGCGGTTGAATTGTATGAGCCCGAGCTGCTTGCCACCGCGGATGCACGCACACTGATCAGTTACGACGGAAAACCGCGCCCCGTAATTAATCTCTGCTCCTATAATTATCTTGGTCTCGCCAATCATCCGGACGTGTTGATGGCGGCGCACGAGGCGCTACGCACTCATGGATTAGGCGCATGCGGATCACCCATGCTTTCCGGGATGACCGATCTACATCGGGAACTCGAACGGCGCGTCGCGAAATTTCTCGGACGCGAGGACGCGATGTTATTCAACAGTGGATTTGGCGGCGCGCTGGGCACAATCTCCGGGTTGCTTCGCAAAAGCGACGTGGCCATTTTGGACAACCGCTCTCACCTCAGTTTGCGCGATGGCGCTGTGCTGTCCCGATGCCACACCGAGAAATTCGAACATAACGACGCAGCCTCGCTTGATACGGCGCTGAGTCGTCAAAAAGGGCGCCGCCAGCTTGTGATTATTGAGGGCATTTATTCAATGGACGGCGATTTCGGCAACCTGACCGAATTACTTGCCGTCGCAGAGTCTCACGGCGCAAGCGTGTTCATCGATGAAGCGCATTCCATGCTGGCATGTGGCGAGCACGGTCGTGGGGCGGCTGAGAAGTTTGGAGTGGAAGAGCGCGTCCCGCTCGTTTATGGGACGTTCTCCAAGGCCTTCGGAGCGCTGGGAGGTTTCGTTGCCGGTTCCAGGGAGACGCTGCAATATCTCCGCTTCTACGCGCATCCGTATGTTTATTCGTGTGCGCTGCCACCTGTGGTGATCGCGGCGATTCTGAAAGCGCTGGAGCTGGGTACCAGCCAGCCGGAACTGCGGACCCAACTTTGGGAGAACGCTGATTACTTCCATGCGCAACTCCGAACGCTTGGACTGGATACTGGAGAATCGACGACCTATGTAATGCCCATTGTCATTGGTGATCGGGA
>WNGJ01060221.1_pt1 | contig 10742 bp, 4 predicted proteins | sample 5400611 | NCBI WGS metagenome assembly WNGJ01 (sample SAMN13153375, study PRJNA577476) | soil metagenome | isolation source: 40 cm soil or saprolite under Garry oak tree replicate 1 | place: USA:California | collected 2016-06-15
AACCGGCGGGTGCGTTCAGTCGGCGAACTGATGGAAAACCAGTACCGGATCGGCCTGCTGCGCATGGAGCGCGCCATCAAGGAGCGCATGAGCTCCGTCGACATCGACACCGTGATGCCGCAGGACCTCATCAACGCCAAGCCGGCCGCGGCCGCGGTGCGCGAGTTCTTCGGCTCCTCGCAGCTCTCCCAGTTCATGGATCAGACCAACCCGCTGTCCGAGATCACCCACAAGCGGCGCCTCTCGGCCCTCGGACCTGGTGGACTGACCCGCGAGCGGGCCGGCTTCGAGGTGCGCGACGTGCATCCGACCCACTACGGCCGCATCTGCCCGATCGAGACTCCGGAAGGTCCCAACATCGGCCTCATCAACTCGCTCGCGACCTATGCGCGGGTCAACAAATACGGCTTCGTCGAGACGCCCTATCGCAAGGTCAAGGATGGCCGCGTGACGGACGATGTGGTCTATCTCTCGGCCATGGAGGAAGGGCGCTACTATGTGGCCCAGGCCAACGTGCCGCTCGACGCCAAGCAGCGCTTCACCGAGGATCTCGTAGTGTGCCGGCATGCCGGCGACGTGCAGATGGTCGCGCCCGATCGGGTCGACTACATGGACGTGTCGCCCAAGCAGCTGGTGTCGGTGGCCGCTGCGCTGATCCCATTTCTGGAGAACGACGACGCCAACCGGGCGTTGATGGGCTCCAATATGCAACGGCAGGCGGTCCCCCTGGTGCGCGCCGAGGCGCCGTTCGTCGGCACCGGCATGGAAGGCATAGTCGCTCGTGACTCCGGCGCCGCCATCGCCGCGCGGCGCACCGGCATTATCGACCAGGTCGACGCCACCCGTATCGTGGTGCGCGCGACCGAGGATCTCGACCCGACCAAGTCGGGCGTCGACATCTACCGGCTGATGAAGTTCCAGCGCTCGAACCAGAACACCTGCATCAACCAGCGCCCGCTGGTGAAGGTCGGCGATGCAGTGAAGAAGGGCGATATGATCGCGGACGGCCCTTCGACCGACCTCGGAGAGCTTGCGCTCGGCCGCAACGTCCTCGTCGCCTTCATGCCGTGGAACGGCTACAACTTCGAGGACTCGATTCTGCTCTCCGAGCGGATCGTCAAGGACGACGTATTCACCTCGATTCATATCGAGGAGTTCGAGGTGATGGCCCGGGACACCAAGCTCGGCCCCGAGGAAATCACCCGCGATATCCCGAACGTCTCCGAAGAGGCGCTGAAGAATCTCGATGAGGCCGGCATCGTGTACATCGGCGCCGAAGTTCACGCGGGCGACATCCTGGTCGGCAAGATAACGCCAAAGGGTGAAAGCCCGATGACGCCCGAGGAGAAACTCCTTCGCGCCATCTTCGGCGAGAAGGCCTCCGATGTTCGCGATACCTCGCTGCGGGTGCCGCCGGGCGTCCAGGGCACCGTCGTCGAAGTGCGGGTTTTCAATCGCCATGGCGTCGACAAAGACGAGCGCGCGCTTGCCATCGAACGCGAGGAGATCGAGCGGCTGGCCAAGGACCGCGACGACGAGCAGGCAATTCTCGACCGCAACGTCTATGGCCGGCTTGCCGAGATGCTGGAAGGTCGGCAGGGCATTGCGGGTCCGAAGGGCTTCAAGAAGGAGTCGAAGATCACCCGCGCCGTTCTGGAAGAATATCCGCGCTCGCAATGGTGGCTGTTCGCCTCTCCGAACGACAAGCTGATGGCCGAGATCGAGGCCATCCGCAAACAGTACGACGAATCGAAGAAGGGTTTGGAGCAGCGTTTCCTCGATAAGGTCGAAAAGCTGCAGCGCGGCGACGAATTGCCGCCCGGCGTGATGAAGATGGTCAAAGTCTTCGTGGCAGTGAAGCGCAAGATCCAGCCTGGCGATAAGATGGCCGGCCGTCACGGCAACAAGGGCGTCGTGTCCAAGATTGTGCCGGTTGAGGACATGCCGTTCCTTGCCGATGGCCAGCAGGTCGACATCGTGCTCAATCCGCTCGGCGTGCCGAGCCGCATGAATGTCGGCCAGATCCTTGAAACCCACCTGGGTTGGGCTTGCGCCGGCCTCGGCCATCGCATCGGCCAGGCGGTCGACGCCTACTACCAACGCAGGGATCTCAAGCCGCTGCGCGACACCCTGAAGAAGGTCTATGGCGATGAGGAGACCATCAAGTCCTTGGACGAAGATGGCCTGATCGAGCTTGGCGCCAACCTCAAGCACGGCGTGCCGATCGCTACCCCGGTCTTCGATGGCGCGAAGGAAGCCGATATCGAGCACATGCTCGATCTTGCCGGCCTGGATCATTCGGGACAGATGAGGCTTTATGACGGTCGCACCGGCGAGGCGTTCGATCGCAAGGTGACGGTAGGTTACATCTACATGCTCAAGCTGCACCATCTTGTCGACGACAAGATCCATGCCCGCTCGATCGGTCCTTACAGCCTCGTTACTCAGCAGCCGCTCGGCGGCAAGGCGCAGTTCGGCGGCCAGCGCTTCGGCGAAATGGAAGTGTGGGCGCTCGAAGCGTACGGCGCCGCCTACACCCTGCAGGAGATGTTGACCGTGAAGTCGGACGACGTCGCCGGTCGCACCAAGGTGTACGAGGCCATCGTGCGCGGCGACGACACATTCGAGGCCGGCATCCCGGAGTCCTTCAACGTGCTGGTGAAGGAAATGCGCTCCCTCGGCCTGAACGTCGACCTGCACAATTCCAAGCAGCCGCCGCGCGGCGCCGACAGCGCCGCGGAGGCCGCCGAGTAGAGCGGTCGGTAGGCGCCCGCGCTGCGGCCCAATCGGCCGCGGCGCCGCTCCCACCCTATCCTCCCGCGCATGCCGGGGAGGATAGGTGGGGGCGCCGCCAGACAGATCGCCAGATGCAAGTGAGCCGGCAGCGCCGGCGCAAAGCCTCCAGATGGAGCCCCTGATGAATCAAGAAGTCATCAATCTCTTCAGCCCCCAAACGCCGGCGCAGGTGTTCGACCAGATCCGCATCTCGATCGCCAGTCCCGAGAAAATCCTGTCGTGGTCATACGGCGAGATCAAGAAGCCGGAGACCATCAACTACCGCACGTTCAAGCCCGAACGCGATGGATTGTTCTGCGCCCGCATCTTCGGGCCGATCAAGGATTACGAGTGCTTGTGCGGCAAGTACAAGCGCATGAAGTACAAGGGCATCATCTGCGAGAAGTGCGGCGTTGAGGTGACGCTGTCGCGGGTTCGGCGCCCGCTCCAGGATCGCCAATTGCTCTCGGAAGAAGAGTACCTCAGGGCCCAGGAGGAATACGGACAGGACAGCTTTACCGCCACGATCGGCGCCGAGGCCATCCGCGAGATGCTCAAGTCGCTCGATCTTGAGAAGCTCGCTGCGGACCTGCGCGTCGAAATCGCGGAATCGAAATCCGAGCTCAAGCCGAAGAAGCTCGCCAAGCGCCTCAAGCTCATCGAGTCTTTCATTCAGTCGAGCAACAAGCCGGAATGGATGATCCTTACGGTGGTGCCGGTGATTCCGCCGGATTTGCGTCCGCTGGTTCCGCTTGACGGCGGCCGCTTTGCCACGTCGGATCTCAACGATCTCTACCGTCGCGTCATCAACCGCAACAACCGCCTCAAGAAGCTGATCGAGCTGCGGGCGCCCGACATCATCATCCGCAACGAAAAACGCATGCTGCAGGAAGCGGTTGACGCCTTGTTCGACAACGGCCGCCGCGGTCGCGTCATTACCGGCGCCAACAAGCGCCCGCTCAAGTCGCTCGCCGACATGCTCAAGGGCAAGCAGGGTCGCTTCCGCCAGAATCTGCTTGGCAAGCGCGTCGACTATTCGGGCCGGTCAGTGATCGTCGTCGGCCCCGAGCTGAAGCTGCATCAGTGCGGACTGCCGAAGAAGATGGCGCTGGAGCTGTTCAAGCCGTTCATCTATTCGCGCCTCGACGCCAAGGGCCTGTCGACCACCGTCAAGCAAGCGAAGAAGCTCGTCGAAAAGGAAAAGCCCGAGGTCTGGGACATTCTCGACGAGGTGATCCGGGAGCATCCGGTGCTGCTAAACCGCGCGCCGACTCTGCATCGCCTCGGCATTCAGGCATTCGAGCCGGTCCTCATCGAAGGCAAGGCGATCCAGCTCCATCCGCTGGTCTGCGCAGCCTTCAACGCCGATTTTGACGGCGACCAGATGGCAGTGCACGTGCCGCTGTCGCTCGAAAGCCAGCTCGAGGCCCGCGTGCTCATGATGTCGACCAACAACATCCTGCATCCGGCCAACGGCTCTCCGATCATCGTGCCGAGCCAGGACATCGTGCTCGGCCTCTACTATCTGACCTTGATGCGCGAGAACGAACCCGGCGAAGGCAAGATCTTCGGCGAGATGTCCGATATCGAACATGCGATCGCCGAGAAGGCGATCACGCTGCATAGCAAGATCAAATACCGCTGGCATGGGGTCGACGAAGCAGGCAAACCGGCGTCGTATTGGTACGATACGACGCCGGGGCGCGTCATCCTCGGCCAGGTGATCCCGCGCAACCACAGAGTGCCGTTCGAAGTCGTCAACAAGCTGATGACGAAGCGCGAGATCTCCAAGCTGATCGACACGGTCTATCGCCACTGCGGCCAGAAAGATACTGTGGTCTTCTGCGATCACATCATGGCGCTCGGCTTCTACCATGCCTTCAAGGCCGGCATCTCGTTCGGCAAGGACGACATGGTGGTGCCGGCGAAGAAGTGGAAGATCGTCGATGAGACGCGCTCGGCCGCCAAGGACTTCGAGCAGCAGTTCAACGAAGGTCTCATCACCCAGGGCGAGAAATACAACAAGGTGGTGGATGCGTGGTCGAAATGCACCGACAAGATTGCCGAGGAGATGATGAAGGAGATCTCCGCCGTCCGTAAGGACAGGGAGACCGGGCGCGAGCAGCCGATTAATTCGATCTACATGATGGCGGATTCGGGCGCCCGCGGTTCGGCCGCCCAGATGAAGCAGCTCGCCGGGATGCGCGGTCTGATGGCGAAGCCGTCAGGCGAGATCATTGAAAGCCCGATCATCTCCAACTTCAAGGAAGGACTCTCGGTTCTGGAGTACTTCAACTCGACCCACGGCGCCCGCAAGGGATTGGCCGACACCGCACTGAAGACGGCGAATTCAGGTTATCTGACCCGCCGTCTCGTGGACGTCGCCCAGGACTCAATCATAACGAGCTATGATTGTCAGACGGCGTCCGGGATCAAGGTGCGGGCGATCATCGACTCCGGCCAGGTGGTGGCTTCGCTGGCGAGCCGCATTCTCGGTCGCACTGCCGCCGAGGACCTGCGTGATCCGGGCGGGACGGAGGTCCTGGTGCCGCGCGGCACGTTGCTGGGCGAGCCCGAGGTCGAGAGGATCGTCCAGGCCGGAATCCAGGAGGTGCGCATTCGTTCGGTGCTCACCTGCGAGGCCCCAAGTGGCGTGTGCGCTGCCTGCTACGGTCGCGATCTCGCGCGCGGGACGCCGGTCAACATGGGCGAGGCGGTCGGCGTTATCGCGGCGCAATCGATCGGCGAGCCCGGGACGCAGCTCACCATGCGTACGTTCCACATCGGCGGCGCAGCGCAGATTTCGGAGCAGTCCTTCATCGAATCTAACTTCGAGGGCACGATCCGGATCAAGAACCGCAGCGTCGTTCGCAACTCGAGCGGCGACCTCGTTTGCATGACCCGCAACATGGCAATGGTGGTGGTCGATCAGGACGGCACCGAGCGCGCGGTTCACCGCATCCAGTATGGCGCCCGCTTGAAGGTGGACGAGGGCGACCACATCAGGCGCGGTCAGCGCATTGCCGAGTGGGATCCGTACATGCGGCCAATCCTTACCGAGGTCGAGGGCACGATCGCGTTCGAGGATCTGGCCGAAGGTCAGTCGATGTCGGAATCGCTGGACGAGTCGACAGGCATCGCCAAACGTGTGGTCATCGACTGGCGCACCGGCGCAGCCCGCGGCCAGCAGGATCTGCGTCCCGCCATGGTAGTCAAGGGCAAGGACGGCAAGATTCTCAAGCTTGCCCGCGGCGGCGACGCCCGCTATCTGCTCGCGGTCGACGCCATCCTCTCGGTCGATCCCGGAGGTCACGTGAAAGCCGGCGACGTCATCGCCCGTATGCCGAGCGAAAGCGCCAAGACCCGCGACATCACGGGCGGCCTCCCGCGGGTTGCGGAGCTGTTCGAGGCACGGCGGCCGAAGGAAGCCGCCGTCATCGCGGAAATTTCCGGTACCGTCCGGTTCGGCCGCGATTACAAGAACAAGCGCCGCCTCACCATCGAGCCCAGCGTGGAAGGCGAGGAGCCGAGGGAGTATCTCATTCCCAAGGGTAAGCACATCCATCTGCAGGACGGCGACGTCATCGAGAAGGGCGACTACATCGTCGAGGGCAACCCTGCGCCTCACGACATCCTGGCCGTCAAGGGCGTCGAAGAGCTGGCGGCCTATCTGGTCAACGAAATCCAGGAGGTCTATCGGCTCCAAGGCGTCCACATCAACGACAAGCACATCGAGGTGATCGTTCGCCAGATGCTCCAGAAGGTCGAAATCAGCGATGTTGGCGAGACCGATCTCATTCAGGGCGAGCAGATTGACCGGCTGGAACTCGACGAGATCAACGCCAAGGCGGTCGAAGAGGGCAAGAAGCCGGCCCACGGCTATCCGGTTCTCCTCGGCATCACCAAGGCGTCGCTCCAGACCCGCTCGTTCATTTCGGCAGCGTCATTCCAGGAGACCACCCGGGTTCTCACCGAGGCAGCGGTCAACGGCAAGATCGATACGGCGCGATCAGCTCATTCTTGACGAGCGCGAGAAGGAGCAGGCTCTCAAGACCGTCGAGCAGCCGGCGCAGCTGCCGGCCGCAGAGTAGCTTGCAGTCTGCCGCAGGGACGATGTAGGGGCGACCCTTGTGGTCGCCCCGCTCCCGGGACGAACCCGAGAAGGTCCAGGCGTGACGCGCTTTACCCGTCAGAGGCACGCGGTGCGCAAGCCGGGGCGACCACAAGGGTCGCCCCTACAGCGGGCAATGTCGGATGACGTTCGCTTGCAAACGGGAATTGGCTTGCAACCCATAGCAACCGCCACCATTTACACCCCTGCGTGGACGGCAAAATCGCTGCATGCGATTTTGCTTTTCTCGGCGCCCGGTGCCTTGACTTCGTGCTGCCGCGCCGATAAAAACGCGCACTTTTTGCGGCAGGCGGTGAACTTCGCCAGTCGGAACGGCCGTTCGCAAATCCGTCGTTGAAAGATAAGCTGTTGAAAGACAGGCGCTTTTGACGAGATTGCGAACCCCCCGGGCCTCGATGAATGAAGTTCAGACGCTGCCTCTGACATCGAACTGTCGGATGTGAGGGCATGACCGCGGCGCCGCAAGCGGCGGTGTCGTGGTCCTCTGTGGCGAAAACGTCGGTCCGCGGTGTTACGCGGCTGGCGGGTTTTGGTTTTGCCCGCCCTGACGCCCCCACCCGCGCGCGGGGAAGGGTAGGGCGGGGCGCGTTCTTTGGCGGAGTGTGCGCCTCGACGGGCGGGGCGCTGGTCGCGAAACGGAAGGTGAAGGCTGAACAATGCCGACGATCAACCAGTTGATCCGTAAGCCACGGGTGGCGCAAAAGGCCCGTAAAAAGGTGCCGGCTCTGCAGCAGTCGCCCCAGAAGCGTGGTGTATGCACGCGCGTCTATACCACCACGCCCAAGAAGCCGAATTCGGCGCTGCGCAAAGTCGCGAAAGTGCGCCTGACCAACGGGTTCGAGGTCATCGGGTACATTCCGGGGGAAGGCCACAACCTTCAGGAGCACTCGGTGGTTATGATAAGGGGCGGCCGCGTCAAGGACCTGCCTGGAGTGCGCTACCACATCCTGCGTGGGGTTCTTGATACGCAAGGCGTCAAGAATCGCAAGCAGCGCCGCTCGAAATACGGCGCCAAACGACCGAAGTGACGTTAAGCGAAGCGAGGGTCATCCCGGGGCGAGCCAACCAAGACCCGGGGATCGTGATCACAGAGTTAGGACGTGGATGGCCGGGACGAGCCCGGCCAGACGTAAGGAAAGAAACAGATGTCCCGCCGTCACCGTGCCGAAAGACGCGAGGTTCTTCCCGATCCGAAGTTCGGGAACATGGTGGTATCGAAGTTCATGAATTCGATCATGTATGCCGGCAAGAAGTCCGTCGCGGAGGCGATCGTTTACGGCGCGCTCGACATGATCGAGGGCAAGACCAAGCAAAACCCCGTGTCGATTTTCGAGCAGGCGCTCGACAATGTCATGCCGACCATCGAAGTGCGTTCCCGCCGGGTCGGCGGTGCGACCTATCAGGTTCCGGTCGAAGTCCGCAGCGATCGTCGCCAGGCGCTCGGCATTCGGTGGCTTATCACGGCCGCGCGCGACCGCAACGAAAAGACGATGACCGAGCGGCTGTCCGCCGAATTGCTTGATGCGTCGAACAATCGAGGGAATGCAGTGAAGAAGCGCGAAGATACCCATCGGATGGCGGAGGCGAATCGCGCCTTCGCGCATTACCGATGGTAAGGCGCAGCGCGCAATAGCCGGCTTTTGAGGATATAAAATGCCCCGCGTCCACGGAATCGAGGACTACCGCAATTTCGGCATCATGGCCCACATCGATGCCGGGAAGACCACGACGACGGAGCGTATCCTCTACTACACCGGAAAAAGCCACAAGATGGGTGAGGTCCATGAGGGCGCAGCCACCATGGACTGGATGGAGCAGGAGCAGGAGCGGGGCATTACGATCACGTCAGCGGCGACGACCGCATTCTGGCGCGGGAAACGCCTCAACATCATCGACACTCCGGGGCATGTGGATTTCACCATCGAGGTTGAGCGCTCGTTGCGCGTGCTCGACGGGGCCGTATGCGTACTCGATTCCAACCAGGGCGTCGAACCCCAGACCGAAACGGTGTGGCGGCAGGGCGACAAATACAAGGTTCCCCGTATCGTCTTCGCCAACAAGATGGATAAGATCGGGGCGGACTTCTTCCGTTGCCTGTCCGACATTGTCGATCGCCTGGGCGCCAAGCCGATCGCGATTCAGCTCCCTATCGGCGCGGAGAGCCAATTCAAGGGCATCGTCGACCTCGTTCGCATGGTGGGCGTCGTATGGGAAGACGAGGGGCTCGGCGCGAAGTATCACGATGTCGAGATTCCGGCCGATATGGCCGATCAGGCTCGGGAATATCGCGACAAGCTGATCGAGGCGGCGGTCGAACTCGACGACGAGGCCATGGCGGCCTATCTGGACGGCAGGGAACCGGACGAGGCGACGCTCAAGCGGCTCATCCGCAAGGCGGTGATCACCGGTGCGTTCTTTCCGGTGCTCGCTGGCTCGGCATTCAAGAACAAGGGCGTCCAGCCGCTGCTCGATGCCGTGATCGACTATTTGCCTTCGCCGCTCGATGTGCCGCCGATCAAGGGCGTTGACGACAAGGGCAACGAAGTCGTCCGCCGGCCTGATGACGCGGAACCAGTGTCGTTGCTGGCCTTCAAGATCATGGACGATCCCTATGTCGGCACCATCACGTTCTGCCGCATCTATTCAGGCACGCTCGTGAGCGGATCAGGGGTCATCAACTCGACCCGCGAGCGCCGCGAGCGCATCGGCCGCATGCTGCTGATGCACGCCAACAACCGCGAAGACATCAAGGAGGCCTATGCGGGCGACATCGTGGCGCTTGCCGGCCTCAAGGAGGCGCGGACCGGCGACACGCTGTGCGATCCGCGGAATCCCGTAATCCTCGAAAAGATGGAATTTCCCGCACCCGTCATCGAAATCGCGATCGAGCCGAAGTCGAAAGCCGACCAGGAAAAACTCGGCGTCGCGCTGGCGAAGCTTGCGGCCGAGGATCCCTCGTTTCGCGTTTCCACCGATCAGGAGTCCGGCCAGACTATTCTCAAAGGCATGGGCGAACTGCATCTCGACATCAAGGTTGATATCCTGAAACGCACCTACAAGGTCGACGCCAATATCGGGGCCCCGCAGGTCGCCTATCGCGAAAAGATTACCCGTGCCGCGACGGTGGATTACACCCACAAGAAGCAGACCGGCGGGGCGGGTCAGTTCGCCCGCATCAAGATCGTCGCCGAACCGCTTTCGTTAAACACTGCTGTCAGACCTTCGGCAGGAACAGCTATTCAATCCATATCGTCGACTTTCCAGTTCGAGAACAAGGTGGTCGGCGGCTCTGTGCCCAAGGAATTCGTGCCCGGCGTCGAGAAGGGCCTGGAGTCGGTGCTAGGATCGGGCGTGCTCGCCGGCTTCCCGGTGGTCGACCTCAAAGTATCGCTGGTGGACGGCGACTCGCATGATGTCGATTCCTCGGCGCTCGCATTCGAGATCGCCGCGCGCGCGGCCCTGCGCGAGGCCTTGCAGAAGGGCGGCCCGGTGCTGCTTGAGCCGATTATGAAAGTCGAGGTGGTGACGCCCGAGGATTACACCGGTTCGGTGATCGGCGATCTCAACTCGCGGCGCGGCCACATCCAAGGTCAGGACATGCGCGGCAACGCCAACGTCATCAACGCCATGGTGCCGCTCGCCAACATGTTCGGCTACGTCAACACACTGCGCTCGATGTCGCAGGGACGCGCCACCTTCACGATGCAATTCGACCACTACGAACAGGTTCCCAACAACGTCGCGCAGGAGGTTCAGGCCAAGTTTGCCTGATCCTGTCGGCCCACAGAAGCAAAACGCCAACGGCAACGGAGACTGCGATGGCCAAGGCAAAATT
>WNGJ01013728.1_pt1 | contig 10741 bp, 7 predicted proteins | sample 5400611 | NCBI WGS metagenome assembly WNGJ01 (sample SAMN13153375, study PRJNA577476) | soil metagenome | isolation source: 40 cm soil or saprolite under Garry oak tree replicate 1 | place: USA:California | collected 2016-06-15
TCGCCGAGGCCGGCGCGAGCCAGGAAGCTCGCGCCGGCCTCGGCGTTCGCCGCATCGCCGTCGGTGCAGTGCACCTCGCCGCCGGGCCCGACGGCTCGCGCGAACCAGTAGGCGGAGTAGCCGAACCCGGAGCCGAGCTCCATCACCCGGTGCGCTCCGATCGACCGGGCCAACACCTCAAGCGTGACCCCGACGTTCCGCCCCACGATGGGGAAACCTCGCCGGGCGGCCTCGGCCTCCATCTCCAACAGCACCGGCTCGTCGAAGCGCTGGAGTCGCTCGGCCATGTACGCCTCGATCCGGGGATCCACGATGTCCATGACCTCCACGCTACCCGACGCGGCGGGTGGGATAGGCTCCGGCGGATGTCGGAGACGAGCGGATCGGGCCGTCGGATGAGGATCGTCGAGCTGCTGCGCGAGGGTCATCGACCGATCACCGGCTCGGAGCTGTCCCTTTCGCTCGGCGTGTCCCGGCAGGCGATCGTGAACGACATGGCGATCCTCCGTGCCGCGGGTGAACCGATCGACGGCAGCCCGCAGGGCTACCACTGGGAGGGCGACCCTACGAGCGGCGTTTTCGCGATCCTGACCTGCGCTCATGACCGCGAGGGATCACAGAAGGAGCTCGAGACGCTCGTCGCGCACGGCGTCACCGTGCACGACGTCGTGATCGATCATCCGCTCTACGGCGAGATCCGGGCCGACCTCACGATCTCCTCCCACCGCGACGTCGAGCGATACATGGAGGTGCTCCACGCGTCCGGCACGCAACCGCTGTCATCGCTGACGGCCGGCGTGCACCGTCACCGCGTTCGCGCGCCCGACGAGGTCGCCCTCGCATCCGCCCGGGGGGATCTCGAGCTGCTCGGGTTCCTCCACGAGGGGTGAACCAGCGGTGAGCGACGAGGGCCGCGTCACGGACTCGGGGATCGAGCTCCGAGCCCTCTACGAGCCGAGGGACCTCGACGGATGGGACCCCGACGACCGCCTCGGCGACCCCGGGGCGTTCCCATTCACGCGCGGCCCGTACCCGTCGATGTATCGCGGGCGTCTGTGGACCATGCGCCAGTACGCCGGCTTGGGGGCCGCCGAGGACACGAACCGCCGGTTCCGCTACCTGCTGGAACACGGACAGACGGGGCTGTCGGTCGCGTTCGATCTGCCGACGCAGATGGGTCTGGACTCGGATCACCCTCGCGCCGAAGGTGAGGTCGGCAGGACCGGGGTCGCGATCGATTCGGTCGAGGACATGGAGCGCCTCTTCGCCGGGATCCCCCTCGACGAGGTGTCGACGTCGATGACGATCAACGCCACCGCGCCGATCCTGCTCCTGCTCTACGAGCTCGTCGCCGAGGAACAGAGTGTCGCCGCCGCGGACCTCGCCGGGACCGTCCAGAACGACCTCCTGAAGGAGTACGCGGCACGCGGTACCTACATCTATCCGCCGGAGCCCTCGATGCGGCTGATCACCGACCTGTTCTCCTACTGCAACGACCGGATCCCCCGCTGGAACACGATCTCGATCAGCGGGTATCACATGCGCGAGGCCGGGGCGACGGCCGCACAGGAGATCGCGTTCACGCTCGCGGACGGGATCGCCTACGTACAGGCGGCGCTCGAAGCCGACCTGAGCGTCGACGACTTCGCCCCGCGCCTGTCGTTCTTCTTCGCGTGCCACATGAACTTCTTCGAGGAGGTCGCGAAGTTCCGTGCCGCTCGGCGTCTGTGGGCCCGGATCATGCGGGACCGGTTCGACGCGAAGGACGAGCGTTCGATGACGCTCCGGTTCCACACGCAGACGGGTGGGGCGACGCTCACGGCGCAACAGCCGGAGAACAACATCGTGCGGACCGCGCTCGAGGCCCTGTCGGCGGTGCTCGGTGGCACCCAATCGCTGCACACGAACGCCTTCGACGAGGCGTTGGCGCTCCCGACGGAGCGCTCGGCAACGATCGCCCTTCGGACCCAGCAGGTGATCGGGTATGAGACCGGGATCTCGGAGGTGGCGGACCCTCTCGGCGGCTCCTACTTCGTCGAATCGCTCACCGACGACCTCGAGCGGGCCGCTGGGGAGTACCTCGAGAAGATCGACGCGATGGGTGGAGCGGTGGCGGCGATCGAGGCGGGCTTCTACCAGGACGAGATCCACGAGGCAGCGTTCCGCATCCAGCGATCGATCGAGCGAGGGGAGCGCGTCGTGGTCGGACTCAACCGGTTCCAGGTCGACGAGACGACCTCGCCTGAGCTGCAGGGGATCGGAGAAGACGAGGTCGCCCGTCAGATCGAACGGCTGCGGGCGCTCCGCGCTTCTCGCGACGACGCGGCGGTCCGCGCGGGGCTCGCGGCCGTCTCGCGGGTGGCGCGCAGCACGGAGAACCTCCTCCTGCCGATGAAGGAAGCGCTCCGCGCACGGGCCACGCTCGGCGAGGTCTCGGACGCGCTGCGGGACGTGTTCGGCGAATACCGGCCGCGCTAGCGGCCCCGCGCGTTGGGTCGTCGCTCAGAGGAGGTCCGCCGTCGCGTGGATGACGGCCGCGAGGCCGGCGACGCCAAGCGCGACCCCGACGAACCGGTTCCTCGGCCACATCAGGGCCCCGAGGCCGACGCAGGCGAGCCCTACGAGGAGCTCGGTGACGCTCGTCAGAGTGGCCACGGCGGGGCAAGGCTAGCCGGTACGCTGTGCCGCCATGGACGTCTCGATCGTGGGCGGAACCGGCGCAGAGGGGTTCGGGCTCGCGCTGCGACTCGCGAAGGCCGGCCACAACGTGACGATCGGCTCGCGGGTCGCGGAGAAGGCGGCCGCGAGCGTCGAGGAAGCGAAGACGTCGCTGGGTCCCGACGCGTCCGTCGACGGAGACGTGAACGCGGGATCGGTGGTGGGGAAGGCCGTCGTGTTCGTCACGGTCCCGTTCGCTGGCCAGGCGTTGGTCTACGACGCGATCAAAGATGCCCTCGCTCCCGGAACGGTGGTATGCGACTGCACGAGCCCTCTCATGACGGCCGTCGGCGGCCGAGCCAGCCACGCTCTCAGGCCGTGGCACGGCTCGGCCGCCGAATTCGCGAAGTCCCTGCTCCCCAAGGGCACCCGGTTGGTGGCCGCCTTCCACACGATCGCGGCCGACGTCCTTCGAGACCTGGAAGAAGAGGTCGACTCGGACGCCCTCGTGATGGGTGACGATCCGGACGCGAAGGCGGTCGTCGGGTCGCTGATCGCCGACATCCCCGGCATGCGGTGGGTGGATTGCGGGGGTCTGCAGATGGCCAGGATCGCCGAGGGCTTCACTCCGCTGCTGATCTCGATCAACGGACGCTACAAGGTGCGGGAGTCCGGGTTCCGGGTCACCGGCAGGGACGGCTGGGGCGATCCGCGGCGATGAGATGAGCGGTCCCGGGACCTCGGTCCGGATCGACGATTGTTCGCTGTGGGTGGCCGAGCGAGGGCCTGAAGACGGGTTCCCGTTGATCGTCCTGCACGGCGGGCCCGGGCTCGACCATCACGAGTTCGGCGACTACCTGGATCCCGTCTGCGACGACAGGGTCCGGCTACTGCTCGTCGACCAGCGCGCACAAGGACGATCGGAGCCCACCCCGCCGGATACCTGGACGCTCGAACGGATGGCGCAGGACGTGATCATGCTCGCGTTGGCGTTGAAGCTCCGGCGGTACGCGGTGCTGGGCCATTCGTACGGCGCGTTCGTGGCGCTGCAGAACGCGGTCGACTATCCGGGCCAGGCCGTCGCGACGGTCGTGAGCGGCGGCGTGGCATCCGTCCGCGATCTGGAGGGAGTCGCTGATGCGCTCGAGTCGTTCGAGCCGGCCGAGCTGCGCGAGCAGGTCGCTTCCTCCTGGGAGCGGGAATCGAGCGTCACGACGTCCGAGGAGGTCGCGCGGCTGCTCCATGACCAGCTCCCGTTCCACTTCCGAGACCCGAACGATCCGCGGATCGCGGAGTACGAACGCCGATCGGCCGGCGCCGTCTACGCGCCCGAGGTCCTCCGCCACTTCGCGGCCGCCGAGTACGGGGGGATCGATCTCGAGGACCGGCTCCCCGAAGTCACCCAACCGGTGCTGGTGCTGGCGGGACGCCACGACCGCGTCTGTCCGGCCGAGGCGTCGGAGCGGATGGCTCGCCTGCTTCCCCGGGCCGAGCTCCACGTGTTCGAGGAGAGCGCCCACATGACGTTCGTCGAGGAGCCGGAGCCGTACCTGAAGATCGTCCGTGCGTTCCTCGCTCGTTCACGGTGACCGGGCCTCCGCCCGGCGCCAGTGGTCCTCCAGCAGCCGCGCGTACCGTTCGGGCTCGGCCCGGTGGGGTGGATCGAAGTGGTGTCGTCCGTCGAACACCTCGAGGCGGAAGTCCGGGAACGACGTCGCGAGACGCTCGGCCATGCGCCGGTAGTACGCCGGGTTGCTGAGCCCACCCAGCACGAAGAGGACGGGACGTTCGAACGCCTGCATGTCGCCGGTCGGGAAGCCGAACCGCTGGAACGCGGCAGCGATCGCTCGGGTCCCGGGCGGGCGGCTCGCCATCCACGGGGGTGGCGGACCGGGTGGCGACGGGGGCGGTTCGACGCCGTCGGCGAGCTGCGCGCGCATGAAGGCCGGCAGCATCTCGTCGGGCGGCAGGTCGATCGCGGTGAGGACGCGGTCCGTCGCCGCCTCCTCCTCGGGCGTCCGTCCTTCGACCCCGGCCCAGGCCGGCTCGGCCAAGGTCAGGCTCAGCAGCCGGTCGCCACGCGTGAGCGCGTACGCGAGCGACGACGCGCCGCCGGCCGAATACCCGACGAGGTGGAACCGTTCGAATCCGGCCTCGTCCGCGAGCCGATCGATCCCGGCGACCTCGGTGTTCATCCCGTAGCCGGACGGAGGTACCTCGTCGGCCGAGTAGACCTCGAGCTCCTTCGCCCGGGCATCCACCTCTGCGCCGAACGTTCTCAGCAGGGAGTCGTAGGCGAGCTGTGCGGGAAGGATCCCTCCCGGGAGGAGGATCGCGTCCATCGCGGCAGAGTCTCGCAGCGACCACGAACGGAGGACAATGGTCATGATGACCGTCCCGAAGAACGAGGCATTGGTCCGTCGCTTCTACGAGGAGGTCTGGAACGGCGGCAACGTCGAGGTCGCGGAAGAGGTCTTCGCGCCGGACTACTTCCGCCACGACCTGCGGCCCACCCGAGCCGCCCCGGGCGGCGCGGGCATGGCCGCGATCGCGTCCGCCTTCCGCGGTGCGTTCCCGGACCTCAGGATGGACGTTGACCTGATCCTTTCGGACGGCGATCTCGTCGCGGCACGCTGGACCAGCACGGGCACGTTCAGTGGGCCATGGGGCGACGTGGCCCCGACCGGTGTGCGCGCGACCTTCAGCGGCGTGAACATCTTCCGGATCCGGGACGGCCGCGTCGTCGAGCTCTGGAACCACCGCGACGATCTGGGGTTGATGGAGCAGGTCGGCGCGCCCGTGTTCGCCGGCAGCCCGCGCGACCCCGAGGGGCTTTCTGCCGACGGCGCCGACGGCGCCGGCACCGCGGACGCCGGGCGTTAGTCGATCACCGCGAGGAGGGCGCCGAGCTCGACGACCTGTCCGGCTCGGATCGGCAGATCGGTGATCTCGCCTTCCCGCGTCGAGGCGATGTGGTTCTCCATCTTCATGGCTTCGAGGATGCACACGACGTCGCCCGCCTGGATCGCTTGACCCTTCTCGACGAGGACCTTCACGATCGTCCCCTGCATCGGCGCGCGGATCTCGCCGTGCACGTGCTCCCCGTGATGCGTCGCGTGCGACGACGGGGCCTTGGGCGCAGCGACGCGGCGCTCGTCGAAGATGCGGATCGGCACTCGCCGCCCGTCGACCTCCACGAGGATGTCGCGCGCCCGCGTCGACCGCGGCTGCGCGACGGCAGGCTCCAGGTCGGCTTGCGCCGGCAGATGCGCGTCGACCAAGGCGCGTTCGAGCCACGTCGTCGTATGCGTCGACGTCCTGAACGCCTTCGACTCCAGGATCCATCGATGAAGGGGGATCGTCGTCGGCACCCCCTCGACGACGAACTCGTCGAGCGCGCGAAGCATCCGGCGTCGGGCCTGCTCGCGATCGATCCCGCTCACGATGAGCTTGGCGAACAAGGAGTCGTAGTCGCGGGGGATATCGCGCCGGGCGCCGACCCCGCTGTCCACGCGAACGAACGGCCCGCTCGGCTCTTCGTACCGAGTGATCCGCCCCGGTCCCGGGAGGAAGTTCCGCCCCGGATCCTCGGCGTTGATCCGGCATTCGATCGCATGGCCGTTCGCCCTGACCTCCAGACCCGCGAGCGAGCCACCCAGCGCGACCTGGATCTGCAGGGCGACCACGTCGAGCCCCGTCACCATCTCGGTGACGGGGTGCTCGACCTGGATCCGCGTGTTCATCTCCAGGAAGTAGAAAGAGCCGTCTTCGTCGAGGATGCATTCCACCGTCCCGGCGTTGACGTAACCGGCTTCCTTCGTGAGGGAGATCGCCGCTTCGGCGAACCGCTCGCGAAGTCCTTCATCGAACTGCGGCGACGGCGTCTCCTCGACCAGCTTCTGGTGGCGTCGCTGCACGGAGCAGTCGCGCTCGCCCAGGAACACGACGTTGCCCTTCGCATCCGCGATGATCTGCGCCTCGACGTGGCGCGCGTGATCGACGTAGCGCTCGAGGAACACTTCGGAGCGGCCGAAGTACGACTTCGCCTCGCGGGCAGCGCGCTTGAGTGACTCCTCCAGCCGGTCGGCGTCCCGGACGACGTGCATGCCCTTGCCGCCGCCCCCGAACGCCGCCTTGACGAGCAACGGGAACCCGATGCGCGGCGCCTCCTTCCTCGCCATGGCGACGTCGACCGGCTCCCGCGTCCCGGGGATGATGGGGACGCCCGCCGCGTCGGCGATCCGTCTCGCCGCGGCCTTGTCCCCCAGGCGCTCGATCGCAGCGGGTGGCGGACCGACGAACGTGAACCCGGCTTCTTCCACGGCCGTGGCGAAGTGCGCCCGTTCGGCGAGGAAGCCGTAGCCGGGGTGGATCAGCGTCGAGCGCGACTTCTGGGCGGCCTCGAGGATGGCCCCGATCGAGAGATAGGAGTCGCTGGCGAGGGCCCGACCGATCCGGTACGACTGATCGGCCATCTCGACGTGCAACGCGTCGCGGTCGGCATCGGAGTACACGGCGACGGTCGGGATCCCCATCTCGCGGCACGTCCGCATGATGCGAACCGCGATCTCGCCACGGTTCGCGACCAGCAGCTTGGGTCGTTTCGTCGGGGTCTTCGTCACTCGCGTATCGTTCTCCCCTGCGGCCTCATCCGACCCCCCTCGCAAGGAGCGCGACGTGCTGACCCGTGACGACCTGGTGGAGGTCCTCGCCGCGATCACCGTCACGGCTCCGGTTCGGTCGGACGAGGTTACTCCCTCGACGAACGCTACCGCGGTGGCGTTGGCGGAAGCGGGCGAGCCCGAGTGGACGCTCGTGGCGACCGCGCATCAGACCGAGGGGAAGGGCCGGCTCGGCCGTTCCTGGTCCGATGTCGCCGAGGGCAGCCTGTTGTTCTCCTTCGTGCTCCGTCCCGAGCTCACCCCCGCGCGGACCGGATTGCTGTCCTTGCTGGCCGGCGCCGAGATGGCCAACGCGATCCGCGCCACCACCGGTCGCCGCGTGACCTGCAAATGGCCGAACGACCTGATCCTCCATGACGCCAAGGTGGGCGGCGTCCTGCTCGAGGCGAGCGTCGTCGATTCGGCCGTGCGATACGTCGTCGTCGGGATCGGCGTGAACCTCGAGCCGCCGCACGGCGTGCCGGGTGCGGGAGGGATCGGCACCGCCGTTGGGCAGCGAGACCTCCTGCGTGCGTTCTTCACCCGGTTCGCCTCCGCGTACAGCGCTGCGGACGTCGCGTTCCCGCAACGGGTCCGCAGCGCGTGGCTCTCGATGTCCTCGACGGTCGGCCAGGTCGTCCGAGCGACGACCGTCGACGGGCGCGAGGTGACCGGTCGCGCCGTCGGGATCGACGACTTCGGCAGCCTGCTCCTGTCGACCGACGCGGGCGAGGCTCGGGTCACGTACGGCGAGGTCGAGCATCTCGGGATCGGCTGATCTTCCGCGGTTGCCGGGGCGTGATGCGGGGGGTACGGTCCCGCCATGCCGTTCCCGAGACGCCTGCTGATCCCCCACGAACAGCTCGTCCTCGATCTCCGGCCGCACCCGATCGCGCTCGTGATGCCCGCCGTCGTCACGATCGTGGCGTTCGTGGCCGCCATCTGGCTGGGCGCCAAGACGACCGTCGATTGGCTTTGGTGGGCGTTGTTCCTCCTCGTCGTCGTGCTCTACCCGGTGCCGAAGCTCGTCGCATGGCTGACCTCGAACTTCGCCGTGACGAGCGACCGGGTGATCCACCGGCAAGGGTTCATCGCCAAGCGATCGATGGAGATCCCGCTGGAAGCCATCAACGACGTTCGCTTCGAGCAGGGGATCCTGGACAGGATCGTCGGCGCCGGGACCTTGGTCATCTCCTCGGCGTCGGAGTTCGGTCGCAACAGCTTCGACAACATCCGGAACCCGGAGGGGGTCCAGAAGGTCATCTACGAGCAGGGCGAGGCCAACAAGAAGCGGATGTACCAGGGCTCGGCGGGTGGGCAGGGCTCTCCGCCACCTCCCCCGACGGCACCGTCCGCGACGACCGAGCTCGAACGGCTGGCGAAGCTCCGCGCCGAGGGCGTCGGGGAGCCGCTCCCGGCGACGGCGAACTTCTGTCCGAACTGCGGGACACCCGTCTCGATCCCGGTTGCCGCCGAGCGACGGGTCGTCACCGTCGTGTTCGTCGACCTGGCCGGCTCGACCCAACTCGCGGCGCGGCTCGATGCCGAACGGTTCCGTGAGGTCATCGCCGCCTACCACGGGATGGTCGCGGAGGAGATCGCATGGGTGGGCGGCGTCGCCGAGGGGTTCATCGGCGACGCCGTCCTCGGTGTCTTCGGGATCCCGGTGGCACACGACGACGACGCGGTGCGCGCGATCCGCGCCGCGTGGTCGGTGCGTGAACGGGCCGAACGACTCGGCACACAGCTCGGCCTCCCGTTCCCGATGCAGGTTCGGATCGGTGTCAACACCGGTCCGGTGGCGGTCGGCACGGCGACCGATCGCAACATCGTGATCGGGGCAGAGGTCAACACGGGCGCGCGGCTGCAACAGGCCGCCGAGCCCGGCGAGATCCTGGGCGGGGAGACGACCGTCCAGCTCGCTCGCGGTCTCGTCGAGTTCGGCGACCTGCGTGAGATCCGAGCGAAAGGATTCGAGGACGACCTGGTCGCGCGGCCCGTCCTCGGGCTTCGCGCTCGTCCGAAGACGGACCGCACTCGGATCCCGCTGATCGATCGCCGGCGCGAACTGGGACTGCTGAACGACATCTCCGAACGGTCCGCCAGCCGCGAACGGGCGCACCTCGTCACGCTCCTCGGTGAGCCGGGTATCGGCAAGAGCCGGCTCGCCGAGGAGTTCGTCGCGGGCCTCGGGCAGGGGACGAAGGTCCTGGCGGGCCGCTCGAGCCCGTTCGAAGAGGACGACACGTTCTGGTCGGTGGCGCAGATGGTCTACCACGCGATCGGTGAGGAACGCGGCGCGCCGGAGGAACGGATCGTGGATCGCCTCCGGGCGTTGATGGGTGCGGCGGTCCCCACCGACGTCTCGGATCGGGCCGTGCATGGACTCGGTCTGACCCTGGGGTTCGGCGAGGCGGGGAACGAGGAGAACCGCTCCCACGTCGCGGATGTCCGGACCGGGTTCTTGACGCTCCTCACCCAGATCGCGTCGGAAGGCCCGGTGGTGCTCGTCTTCGAAGACCTCGAGCGATCGGACCCGCTGCTCCTCGATCTGATCGAGCAACTCGTGAAGGAAGCTCGTCGCCTCCCGCTCATGGTCGTCTGCGTCGCTCGATGGGGTTTCCTCGAGCAGCGTCCGAACTGGGCCGGCGGGCTGGCCGACGCGGCAACGCTCTGGGTCGAGCCGCTCGCGGAGGAACATGCCGTCCGCCTGGCGATGGAAGCGGGAGACTTCGACCGAGCGGTTGCCGAGCGGGTAGCCGAACACGCCGGCGGCAACCCGTTCTTCATCATCGAGATCACGGGGATGATGCGTCGCGAGGAACGCGACCTGCCGCCGCGCGGCGCGGCTCCGAGCGCCCGGCTCCTCCCCGCGACCGTCCAGGCGGTGATCGCTGCTCGGATCGACCAGCTCTCACCCGGCGGGCGGAACCTCGTCCGGCGCGCGTCGGTCTTCCCGCGCGGACGCTTCGACGAGACGGAGCTCGCGATGGTGGTCGATCCTGACACGACGCTGCTGGAAGAGGCGGCGGAGGAGGAGCTCCTCGTCCGCGATCCGGCGGAGCCCGGCGTGTGGGCCTTCGGCAGCGACGTGCTGCGTGACGTCGCCTACGAGTCGCTCGCGAAGCGAGAGCGGCTGCGCCTGCATCTGGTCGTCGCCGATGCCCTGTCCGATCCGACGAGCGGCGACCGATACCCGCGCGCCATCGCCTTCCACCTGGAGCAGGCGGCCCGCGCCGCATCCGATCTGGACGCCCGCGAGCGGTCCATCGCCGATCGGGCCGTGAGCGCCCTCGCGCATGCCGGCGACCTCGCGCGGCGCCGCATCGAGGCCCGCACCGCCGCCGACCTCTACACGCGCGCGTTGGCGCTCGCGGGGCCGGAGGATCGCTGGGGCGGCCGAGAGGCATGGATCGTTTCGA
>WNGJ01008823.1_pt1 | contig 10738 bp, 9 predicted proteins | sample 5400611 | NCBI WGS metagenome assembly WNGJ01 (sample SAMN13153375, study PRJNA577476) | soil metagenome | isolation source: 40 cm soil or saprolite under Garry oak tree replicate 1 | place: USA:California | collected 2016-06-15
CGCATCCACCCCAGCGGCACCGGAGTCTCGGTGATCACCGATTCGAGGGAAACATTCGGGATTGGATAGATGAACGACGCCTCATCCGGGAAATCAGAATCGACTCCGTTTACCGGCTGCGAACCTTTTTGGCCGTTGATCGAAGGACCGATCACGCGGTGAGTGAAAGCCAGCGGCCAACCATTGTCGTCAAGCATGGAGCTCAACTTGTGCAGGCTTACAGGACGATATGTGGAGCAGCGCATATCGTCCTCGCGCGTCCACGTGACCTTGACCGGCGCGTTGATGGCCTTCGAAACCAGTGCAGCCTCCACGGCGTAATCATGTTCGAGGCGACGACCGAAGCCTCCGCCAAGTAGCGTGACGTTTACTTTCACTTGCTCCTGCTTTAAGCCGATCAGGGACGCTATTGTGTCGCGGCAATCCTGTGGGACCTGCGTCGGCGCCCAGATCTCGCACTCTGTTCCGCGAAAATGGGCAGTGCAGTTGCCCGGTTCCATCGGAGCATGCGCCATGAACGGGAGCTGATACTCTGCCTCGATCTTTTTCCCGGCCGCTTTAGAAACATCGCCAGAGGAATAGAACTTCACGGCCTTGCTCTGATCGGCGTTGCGGAGACCATCAGATATTGCAGCTGAAGTCAGCTCTTTGTTCGCGCTGTCGTCCCATGTGATTTTCAGCGCACGACGAGCTTTGATCGCATTCCAGGTACTGTCGGCAACCACGGCTACCGCCGAGTCACCGATCTTCCCGACGAAACTGACGCCCGGCATTTGCTTGGCTGCAGTAGGGTCGAAATCTGCGACCTTGCCGCCAACAACCTCGCAACGCGCCAACGCTGCGTATTTCATCTCCGGCACCCGAAAATCAATTCCGTAGATTGCCGAGCCATCTACTTTGGAAGGAGTATCCAGCCGAGGAAGAGGTTTTCCGACAAGTTTATAACGGCCCGTTTTCAGCGGAGGATTGTCGGGAACAGGAAGCTTGCCGGCCTGGGTGGCCAGCATACCGTAACTGATTTTTCGTCCTGAGGCCGAATGATGCACCGAACTGCTTTCGGCTTTGCAACTACCGCGCGGAACGTTCCATTGCTGCGCTGCGGCGCTGATCAACATCTCGCGCGCCTGCGCTCCCGCCTTGCGCATGGGGTCCCACGTAGTGCGAACGCTGGCACTGCCACCGGTCGTCTGATCGCCAAATAAAGTGCTGGCACCCGCCTGCTCGATCTTGATCTGCTTCCAGTCGGCTTCAAGTTCCTCGGCCAAAATCATTGGAAGGGAGGTCCAAACTCCCTGGCCCATCTCGGTGCGCGGAACCACAATGGTGATTTTGCCTTTGGGCGTGATCGTCAGATATGCGTTGGGCGAGAAGGCCCCGTCATCATCGGCCCGGGCACTCGAAGGCAGATAGAACCCGATCACCAGCCCGGCGCTGGCTGTTGCCGAGGTCCGAAGAAAGCTGCGACGGGAGAGCGGGCTCACTTTGAGCCTCCAGGATTCACATTTCCAGGATTCGCAACGCGATGAATCGCCCGCCGGATCCGTTCATAGGTTCCGCAGCGGCAGATGTTACCGGACATGTAATCCGTAATCTGTGCGTCTGAGGGATGCGGAGTCTTCGCCAGCAGCGATGCAGCGGCCATGATCTGTCCGCTCTGGCAGTATCCGCATTGCGGAACATCTTCTGCGATCCAAGCCTTCTGCAATGGATGCAGTCCGTTTGTGCCCAGGCCTTCGATCGTCGTGACGCTTTTGCCCCTAGCTTGCGAAACCGGCATAGTGCACGAACGAGTCAGCGCGCCATTGACATGAACGCTGCAAGCGCCGCACAGCCCGGCGCCACAGCCGAATTTCGTGCCGGTCAGTTGCAACGTGTCGCGCAAGACCCACAGCAAAGGAGTGTCGGCGGAGACATCTACAACTTTCTCCGCACCGTTTACACGCAGTGTGAAATTTGGCATGGCGAAGCCGAGAAATATCCTAGACGAAAAGGCCAAAAATGAAAATGGAAGCTGACATCAAGAAAGACTTGGCTGCTTTCTTGATCAGGGCGACAATGACTTTGTACCAGCGAAACTGAGGGGCTAGTGCGAACCACCTTAGAAATTATTAATCAAATGCAGGCAGATGGGATTATCGGCAAGTACGCCATCGGGGGCGCTGTGGGAGCCACCTTTTACCTTGAACCTTCCGCCACATTAGACGTGGACATCTTCGTCACATTGCCAAAGGTGCCCGAGAGCTCCCTTATGACCGTTGCTCCTCTTTATGATTACCTAAAAGCACGCGGATGCATGGTGCAAGGAGAGTACATTGTTATTGGCGACTGGCCAGTGCAGTTTCTCCCAGCGAGCAATGCTCTCGAAGAAGAAGGGTTAGCAGAAGCGAGGCCTGCGGAAGTTGAGGGCACGAAGACATTTGTCATGGGAGCGGAGTACTTGATTGCCATAGCCCTGCGCACTGGGCGAGCCAAAGACCACAACAGAATCTTGCAATCCCTTGAGCAGAACGCCGCGAATATCGCTAAATTGAAAAGTATTTTAGGACACCACGGGCTAGAATCCAAATGGGAGCGATTCGAGCGCAAGTTCTTGACGAGGACTGATGAGCAAGAAGGAAACACGTAAGCAGTTGGCGTCATTGAGCTTCTCCGAAAAGATCAAGCTGCTGGAGAAATTGCGGGATCGCAGCCTGGCGATCGCCCGCGCCGGTCTCAGGAAGAACAAGGTGAATCGAGGGTAGTCGAGTGGGGGTCCGAAATCGAAGCGCGCTAAAAAACAAAAATCATCCGGCGGAAGATATTCCGAGAGAATTTAGTCGGCAGCAAAGATTTTAGCTGCAGTATCGTCTACCTGATGTGCTGAAACCAAATTGACTATTGCACGTGCAATCTTGGCGCTACCTACAGCCGAGGGTTCGAGTGCGTTGGCAGAGTCAGCATTTGACGAGCAAACAAATCGCAAGTCGATGGCTGTGAGACGGAACTCTATGGCCACTCTCAAGATGACGTCGTTAAAGACCATCAGCGCGGTAGAAATCAGGCGCTGGTAATCAGCATCCGGAAAGCACCCATTGTAGATAGTGCAGAGCGTCAGCGGGAGACGCATCTGTCTGCAAGCTGTCACTGCCCGACGATAATCTTCTTCAAAGGTCCGAGAGGGCTGGCCCAATGCCGTCAACGCTTGGGAAGAGGAAGTAACCGGCGCATTGAGAATGCCGGCATTCATGATCGCGTTATTGCCGCCGACGCTGAAAACCAAGTGGGACGCGTCGGAAGGCAACCGCGTTAACTGCACAGGAATATCGGTGGTCGTGGAGCCGTCGACCGCTAAGAGAGAGGCTTTCCAACCCGTTGGCAAGAGACGGCAAACGTGCGAGATACCATCTGGCTCACCGAGAGTATAGCGACCATTGTCGAAGATCGAATCGCCAAGTAGAACGGCGTGCGGCATCGTGGCCTCGCCTTATTTTGATCTGATGTTCTTCTTAGTGACAGGGACCTGGGGTCTCGGGCGGATATTAGGTTGGTCTATTTCAATTCCTGTAACTTCGCCGCCGCCAGCTGCGCCGCTTGACTTTGCGGGGCTTCTTTCTGTATCTGTTCGTACAGTTTCTTCGCGTCTGCGTTCTTTCCATCCGCCTCGTAAGTTTCAGCCAACGCGACTTCCGCAGCCATCTTGCTCACCGTCCGCGTAGGCTTGTCAATAAGCTGCTTGTAGATGTCCGTAGCTTCCTTGGTGCGGTTGGTGTTGCGGTACACCGAGGCCAGGGCAAGCTTCGCCAGGGCCGATAAGTCTTCGTTGTGATATCCCGCAACGGTCTTCAGCTCGCGTTCGGCAGCGGCGTTGTCCCCGAGATTCGCAGCCGCGACACCCAGGAAGTACCGTGAGAAGTCGGCAGCGCGCGTATGCGGGTATTTACTAACAATGGCTTGGAACTGCTTGCGGGCCTCAGTGGCGCGCTCTGTGGAAGAGGCAAAACTCGGATAGTCCGGCTGGGCCGGCATTCCCGCCGGGCGTACGGGAGTCTCCATCACCTGCGTGGCTTTGCCGAAGTCTACGCTGGCCTTCTCGTCCTGCTGCTCCAGGTAGTACCAGATTCCCAGCACTGCCGAGATCACGACCACCAGTGCGACTGCCCCGGCGATCAGCTTGTTCTTGTGGTCAACTGACCAGTGAACGGTCCGCTCCGCCACATCGATCGTGGTCCGGCTGAACCTATCTTGTTTAAGTTGGTGACGGACTTCTGCGCGCACTAAGGTTCCTTCGGGTGGAAGAATTCGGAAGATTCAGTCTATCAGCGGGAAATCGAGAGCGTCAAAAAGGCAGGTTTCGAGTTTCGAGGTTTTAAGGTGTCCAAACGCTCTATCGCGAAGCTTCTTCCAGTATGCCCTTCTCGAGTTTTTCTTGACACTCGATGCAGTGGCGGGTCCAGGGCACAGCTTCCAAGCGCTTGGGGTTGATCTCCTTGCCACACGAGATGCATTCGCCAAAATTGCCTTCGCGCATCCGGGCCAGCGCGCCCTCGACCATCATCAACAGCTGGCGGTCAGCATTGCTCTGGTGAAAGAGAAATTCCTTGTTATACGAACTGGCTGCCTTATCGGCGATGTCCTGCGCGACGTCCTCGTCGGCGCTACGGCCATCCTGCTGCGTGCGGGTGACCGCACGGCGCAACTCCTGCTGCCGCGTCTCCAACCGCTTTTTAAAATTTTCTAACTTCTTCTTATCCATCTTTGTCAATTCCAAACCGAAGCCCGCTACTCATAGCGGAGCCCCAAAGCCAAACGGGAATAATATGCGCGTGAATTAAGATGCGTCAACTCGCGGAATGGGTTCAGCTTTTGCTTCTGTGGTCGGGTTGGTCCGCGGGAATGGGCGGACGCGGACGTCCGCCCTAACCGTGTTGTGTAGCCCCGGGCGTCCACGCCCGGGGAGATGATCCTCAAAGCCCAAATCCTATTTCGCCAACGGTTCCAACATATCCGCCAGCGCATATCCCATCACAGCCATGCAAGCGGCATTTTCTCGCAACTCTTCGGGAACAACTTTGTCCAGAGTGTCTGCCGGGGTGTGGTGATACGTGAAGTACGTAAGTCCGTTCTGCCAGATACCCAGCGCCGGAACTCCTTTGCCCGCGAGAGGCTCGATGTCCGTCTCCGGCGACTCCGGTTCAAGCCGGATCAGGTTAGCGCCAAAAAGTTTCAACACGTCCTGCACTGGCGAAAGCTGCTTCGCCGCCGTCTCGCTCATCTTCACGTGAAAGCCCAACGGATGTTCTGCCCCAAGATCGCTCTCGATGGCCGCAATGTGGTTCGGGACCTCGCCCGCATGCTCCTTGGCGTACGCATCACTTCCTGTGGCCCCCATTTCTTCATTCATCCAGGCGATCACACGAAGGGTACGCTTGGGATGGAGATTCAGTTTGTGGAGCAATTCCGCAGTTTCCAGGGCCACCACCACTCCGGCGCCATCGTCGATCGCTCCTGTGCCGAGGTCCCACGAATCGAGATGCCCGGAAACGATGACAATCTGTTCGGGATGCTCTGATCCCTTCAAATCCCCGATCACATTATACCCTTGCGCCTCTGGCCCCTTCTTTGTAGTGAGCGTGAGGTGAAGGCGCACTGTGCCGCGGGCAGCCAGCCGCGCAATTAGGTCCGCATCCTCTGCGCTCACGGCTCCGGCCGGAATTGGGGCATCGGCGCTCCAGCCCGTGTGAGGCAGGCGGAATGCGCCATCGCCCGCGGAGCGCACCAGCGACGCCGCGGCGCCCAATTCCGATGCAGCCAGGGCACCAGTCGCGCGATAACGCACCGCCTCGCCATACCCTGATCCAGATTGCCCCGCCACAGCCTTGAGATGGTCATAGATTTCGTCATAAACAACGATCTTTCCCGCAACTTTGTCCCTGCCTAATTCGCGAAGTTCGTCAAAATTCTTCACCACAACGACTTCTGCGCTAATTCCCGCGTCCGAAGTCGGCGCATTCCCCAACAGGGCAGTCACAACAATCTTCTGCTTCGTCCCTGGCACCTGACCTGGGTACTCCACCAATTCGGCGGAATCGGTTCCGCGCAGAAATCGGCGCACCGGCACCGGCTCAAGGCGTACATCAAGGCCCAACTTTCGCATTTCATCGGCAACGTAGTTCGCGGCGGCATCGGCCTGCGGCGATCCCGCTGGGCGCGGCCCGATGCCGTCGGCCAAATGCTCGAGCTGCTTGTACGCGTAATCATCAGCAAGCGCGGCATCGCGTAGCTGCGCGAGTTGGTTCCTGAGTTCGGGCGGAAAGGCGTGCGTCGCAGCCTCGGGCTCCTGGGGCAAGCTGCCCCATGCCTTCGCTCGTTGGCCTAAACAAAATGAGGAAACGATCAGCAGGAACAAGAACACCAGCGGTTCAGTACGCATTGCCACCTCGAAGCTGGGATTTCTACTCTGATTTCTAAGGTAACATCAGGAACACTGCTTATGCTCTCGTGTGCGCTGGGACTAGCCGCCAGCAAAAAAGTGGCCCCATTTCTGGGGCCACAATTAAAAGAGGCGATTGGCAGGATTACTCAGGAACGGCAATCGTGGGCGCCGTCACCGCTGAAATGACGGCTTGGGTCGATGGGTCGAGAACAATGAAAGAGGATCGAACTCATAGCTTGTACGGCCTCTTTTGTTGATCTGGAAATTGCATTTGCCCGGCCAAACCGCGACGTCAGGCTGGCGACTCTTCCTATCCACGTAACCCCTTGCACCCCAATGACTAGGCCATCAAATCTCCGGGTCGGCGCGCCCCCCAGCGCCCCATCCAAAAGTTGCATAATTCTGCATATTGGGTGCACTCGGCTAGCGCACGCACCCTCCTGCCAGGACCAGTAACTCTGCTATGCTCTCTGGGATCAAGGAAGGCCTGGCATGTGCCGCCTGCTGGTTGTCGCCGCTTTTCTGGTGCCGTCTTTTCTCCCGGCCCAAACTCCACCGCCTCCGCAGACCGCGCGCCAAGCGCTGATCGAGATGTTCTTCGGAACCGCGCCGAACCATTTGGAAAAGCACCTGCTTGACACGACCCGTAAGGCATTCAACAAGACGAACACCGGGGAGGGAATGAACACGCTCGACGAGTTGGCGATGTTCTCATCTATGGCGAAGGCTGGGGGCACGAAACTCGAGACTTTTGATACCGGCCCAACTCTCCTTCAAGCCGAAGACCCCCGGGACGGCGGCAAAATCGAAATTACTGTTGAGCGCGACGAGCTCTCTGGTGATGGGGACCAAATTGAGATTGCATTGCACATGACCAAGGGCGGAAAAGAAGAAGTCCTGCCGTTCACTCCCCGAGTGACATTTGCCATGAAGATCGAATCAGAAATTTGGCGGCTGAACGAGATCAGCTTCACGGTTCACTTGCCTTTGGGCGATCCCGAATTTCTGAAGAGGATCCAAGACCAGCAAAACACACAAACCGAGCAGACGGCGAAATGGGGACTGCAATCTATCGTGACCGCCGAAAATTCCTATCATGTCGTGCACGGAAATTATGCCTGCAGCTTGTCGGACCTGCGCAGAGTAAGCAAGGAGAGCGCTGATGGAAAATCAGCAACCGTCAACATGCTTGCGGGCGACCTTGCCAGCGGAAAACGCGGCGGATATATCTTTGCGATTTCAGGTTGCGATGGGAATGAATACAAAGTCGTAGCCGAACCTGAAGCGCCGAATTCAGGCCAACGTGCCTTTTGTGCCGATGAGAGCGGCAAGATGCGCGCTTCGGCAGATGGCAAAGCGACAACATGTCTGAGCAGCGGAGAAGCGGTCGAAGAAAGAACTCATCTGCTGGTTGCCCCTCCAGCTGCGAGCAGTTCGGCAACACTTCAGCCTTCACAGCCGCCGCAGCGGGTCCGAGTTTCTCAGGGAGTCACTCAGGGCCTGATCATCAGCAAAGTGCAGCCTGTTTATCCAGAAGAAGCGCGAGTGGCGCGAATCCAAGGCAGTGTCGTGATGAAAGCCGTGATTAGCGAGACAGGAGATATCGCCAGTCTGGAAGTGCTATCTGGGCACCCGTTTCTGGCCCCCGCGGCGATGGACGCAGTTAAGCAATGGAAGTATCGTCCGTATTTGTTGCAAGGCAAGCCGGTCCAGGTCGAAACGCAAATCACGGTGAATTTCACGCTCAGCGGTAATTGAAGGAACTCCTTTGTCCGGATTTTCTTTGCCACCTTTGCGCGACCTCCGCGAATTTTGCGGTTACCCAGTATGTCATTCCGAACACCTCCAGCAGTGGGAGCCTGCCCTGAGCGAAGTCGACGGGAACCTGCTTTACTTCTTCTTGGTCTTGCTACTTTCCTCACCGCTCACTCCTTCTCGACATCCGCGTCCAACCCTGAGTAGGCTTCTAGACCCACCTGGAACCAGATTCAACCAATGCGCGGCGCGGCCGATTGTAACCGCGGTTCTCTCACTACTCGTTATCCTTTTTGTCGAACTCGCTTTTTCGATTCGCCGCGAGACTCAGACCTGGGACGAAGGTTGCCACATTTTTTGCCGGCTACAGTTATTGGACGCGTGGCGATTTTGGCATGAACCCGGGGCACCCGCCGCTGGTCAAATTACTGACGACCGCGCCCTTGCTCGGGCTTTCTTTGCAGGCGCCTCCACATCCGAAGATTTTCTCCAAAGAAGAAGATTTCACTACGGCCATGCAATTTGTTTATGGGAATGATGCGGAGAAAATCTTGTTCCGCACGCGGATCACCGCAGCGTCGTTGAGTCTACTTATTGCCGTTTTGCTATTCGCCGCGACACGCGAAATGTTCGGAACCGTTGCTGGGTTCGTTGCGCTGGTACTTTTTGTTTTTGAGCCGGCCGTTCTGGCCCACGGAGCCCTGGTCACGACGGATATGGGCCTGAGCTGTTTTCTATTTGCTACGCTTTATGCCTTCTACCGCTATGTGAAGCGCCCATCGTCGCTGTGGCTCGCGCTGACCGCGATTGCTGCGGGGCTGGCGCTGGCCAGTAAGCATTCTGGAATCCTGGTCTTTCCAATTTTGATCTTGCTTGCGATTGCCGAGTTGGCGCTTCGGCGGGACAGCGAGATCTCTCAGTACTCAAGATCTCAACCGGCACTGCGCTTGGCAGGTGCGATAGTTGCTGTGGGAATCGTCGCGGTCGCGGTGCTTTGGGCGTCTTACGGATTTCACTTACATCCCCGGCCAGAAGTAGACGCACAGAGTCGCGTGGCGGAATATGCCGCGCGCTTGCATCATCCCATTCAGGTGAACCTCATCACGAGCTTTGCGCGATGGCACTTGTTGCCTGAGCCATATCTCTACGGACTAGCCGACGTGGGTTTCACCGCCGACTTCAGCCATACCTATCTGCTGGGGAAGATTTATCCGCATGGCCAATGGTTTTACTTTCCGGCTGCATTTGTGATTAAGGCAAGCTTAGCTTTCATGGCATTGCTGCTGCTGGTTCCGCTCGCACTCGCCGTGAGCAGGACAGAGCGACGGAGAGAATTGCTGTTCCTTGCAATGCCTGTGGCCATCCACCTGGGGGTGGCTATGGCTTCGGGAATCAATATCGGCGTCCGGCATATTCTTCCCATCTTTCCATTCCTGATGGCGCTCGCCGGATGGGCCGCTGCGACGCTCATCGCGCGCCGACGAGCATGGGCATACCTGGTTGCGCTCGTTCTGCTATTTGATGTGGTCTCCTCTGTGCGCGCGTTCCCCACTTATCTGGCTTACGCAAATGAGTTGTGGGGAGGACCGTCGCAGACCTACAAATATCTGACCGACTCAAATGTAGATTGGGCGCAGCAGCTCAAGGCCGTGAAGAAATACCTCGATGGGCGTCACGTGACAAGTTGCTGGTTCGCCTACTTCGGTCAAGTCGTCGCCGATCCTGCTTATTACGGGATTCTCTGCAGGCCTCTAACCACCATCGCGTCGGTGTGGTTGCAGCCCTCGATCGACGTTCCCGCCAGCATTGATGGCCCGGTCCTGATCAGCGCGGGTGTGCTCTCAGGCTACGAGTTCGGCCCCGGTGCGCTGAATCCTTACGATCAGTTCCAGAAGATTCCACCAGCCGCCGTCATTGAGCATGGCGTCTTTGTTTTTGACGGTCGTTTCGACATCCCCCTGGCCTCGGCGCTGAACCATGTCACCCAAGCGAAGTTACTGGCGACGGAAAATCATCTTGATCAGGCGCTCTCGGAGGCGCAGCTTGCAGTGGCGCTCGCGCCAGAGTCGCTACAGACGCAAGCCCAGCTTGGGTTCATACTCTTGCAACTGAAGCGTCCCGAGGAAGCCCACCAGGCGCTGCAACGCGCACTGACGCTGGCGGAGACCATTCATCCTGAGTTTCAGGAGGGGTGGGTATCTGGGCTGAAGGGCGCGCTGGGCAAGTAGGGCCATCCTCCACGTTCCTCTATACTGAGTATTCGGATCGGTTCGTGTCCTGTATGGGCAGATTCCCCATTAACTTTCCTCGATACCTTCGTCCTGGCGGGCGTGGACGCCCGCCGCTAGACGTACATGTTTATTGATGAGGCCATAATTCGCGTGAAAGCCGGAGACGGCGGGAACGGCTGTCTTGCCTTCCGGCGGGAGAAGTTCGTTCCGCGAGGGGGACCGTCGGGCGGCGATGGCGGCAAGGGCGGCGATGTGATCATGGAATCCAGCGAGCGTCACAATACGCTGGTGCATTTTCGATTTAATCCGGAATACAAAGCTGAGCGCGGGAGGCATGGTG
>WNGJ01008825.1_pt1 | contig 10738 bp, 7 predicted proteins | sample 5400611 | NCBI WGS metagenome assembly WNGJ01 (sample SAMN13153375, study PRJNA577476) | soil metagenome | isolation source: 40 cm soil or saprolite under Garry oak tree replicate 1 | place: USA:California | collected 2016-06-15
GAGCACGAATTCGTTGGCGCCGCCGAGAGCGCGCGCCATCCGATAGCCGTCGCGCCAAGGGGTTATGTGGTCGGTGAGGCCGGCGACGATGAATTTGTCGCACGCGATTTGCGACACGTCGACCGGAACGCCGAGCATCTTGAATTGACCGGGATTGAGCAGCCAATCGTTGGCAAAGATATCGATGAGGGTGCTGTGAAATTTCGCCGGCAGGCGGGTAGTGTCGTTGTTCCAATAAAGGATGTCGAAGGCTGGCGGCGGATTGCCCATCAGATAGTTGTTGGTCCAGTAGCTCCAAATCAGGTCATTCGGCCGCATCCACGCAAACACGCGGCTCATCTCGTCTCCCTCCAGGACCCCTCGGCGCATCGTCTCCAATTTGGCCGCAGCAATCACCTCCGGAGTGGAAAACAACCCAAGTTGCGTGTCCGGATTGCCGCCGAGCACCGCCACCATCAGCGTCATCGCGTGGATCAGCGGCTCGCGCCGCGCCGCGAGCACGGCTGCCAGGATGGTCGCGGTCATCGCGCCGGAGCAGGCGGCGTGCACGATGACGTCGGGCGAGCTCGTGATGTCCGTGATTGTCTCGATGGCCTCGCGGATGGCTGCGACGTAGGTCTGCAGGTCCCAATCGCGCTCCGCGGCGGTCGGATTGCGCCAGCTGATTGCGAACACCTGGAATTGGTTTTGCGTAAGGTATTCGACGATGCTGCGGCCCGGAGACAGGTCGAAAAAGTAGAACTTGTTGATTTGCGGAGGGACGATCAGGTGCGGCCGCGCGTGAACCGCATCGGTCGTGGGGGAATACTGGATCAGCTCGAGCACGGGGGTCGTCAGCACCACGGCACCTTTTGAAAGCGCCAGATTTTCTCCCAGCTTGAACGCGCGCTTGTCGACCTGGGACGGCATCGCTCCGTTCGTCGCCATGTCCGCGAGCATGTTTTTCAAGCCGGCCAGCAGGTTGGCGCCGCCGCTGGCGAGCGTGCTGCGTAGCGCCGCTGGATTGCCGAAGAGCGTATTCGTCGGCGCCAGCGCATCCGTCAGCAGCGACGCTGCGAATCGAACGCGCTGCTTGGTGCGCTGGTCGAGCGCCGATTGATCCACGAATTGCGTTACTGAATTCGCCCAGGCGAGATAGGTCTGAAGACAGATGCGGTAGAGCGGATTGTCCTGCCAGGCCGCATCGGCGAATCGTCTGTCGCCTGGGGCTGCCGCAAGCTTGGAGCTGCCCGACAGAATCGCGATGAGCTCGCGCAGCAATGCGGCTTCCTGCTCGAGGACCATAGCCGGATGCTGGACCGCCTGGTGCGCGAGTTCTCGAAATGCGGCCGTGATGTCCTGCGGCCGGAATCCAATGAAGGGATTGGGGCCGAGCATGCCTTCGGTGGCGTTCTCGATGAGCCGTTGCGACGCATCGGACTCGACCGCCGGGCGGTCCATGACGCTCATCGGTTACCTCCCGTTCACGTTTCCCCGTTCGACCAGCACGAGCGCCACGGCGAGCATGGCCGGCTTTTCTTCAGCCTCGATCTCGATCTTGTTCTCCGTCCGCAACAGCAGATGTTCGGCGCCCCTCTCCTCCACCGACAGCAAACCGATCCGATTGCGCACCCGAGCGCCGGCCTTCACCGGCGTGATGAAGCGCACGCGCTCGAGGCCGTAGTTGAACGCCTGCTTGATACCCGCGGGCCGGATGAAGACATCGAGCGCGGTCGGGGCCAGCAGCGACAGGGTAAGAAAGCCGTGCGCGATGGGACCGCCATAGGGACTTTCGCGGCGCGAGCGTTCAACGTCGACGTGAAGCCATTGGTGGTCGCCCGTGCACGCCGCGAATTGGTCGATGCGTCCCTGGTCGATCGTGATCCATTCGGAAACGCCGAGTTCGCGCCCCACGAACGATCCGCTGTCCGCGAGATTGAACGTTGGATGTGCCAAGGCCGACATCTCACGCGTACTGGGTTGGTCTTTCGACCGGCGAGGCACGCGTCGCGCCGCTGACCGCGCTTGCGCTCGGCGCCGCCGCATAGTCGCGGAATTGCTCGCGCAGCACCTTCTTGTCGAGCTTACCGACGCTGGTCCGGGGCAGCGCCGGCACGAACACGATCTGATCCGGCACCGCGTAACGCGAGATCACGCCCTTGCGCGCGTAATCTTGCAGGCCCGCCTTGATCTCACTGTCGCGGACCGAAGAGCCCTCCTTGCGGACCACGATCGCGAGCGGGCGTTCGGTCCACTTCGGATCCGGAATGCCGATGACGGCGGCTTCGCACACCCCAGGGTGCTTGATGATGAGGTCCTCGATGTCGAGGGACGAGACCCATTCGCCCCCGGTCTTGATGACGTCCTTGAGGCGATCCGTGATCTTGAGGTAGCCGTCGGCGCCGATCACGCCGATGTCGCCGGTGTGCAGCCATCCGCCGAGCCACAGCTTTTCCGAGTTCGCGGGATCGCGCAGATAGCCCTGCGTCAGCCACGGCGCCCGCGCCACGATCTCGCCCGGCGTCGTGCCGTCCGCCGGAACGTCCCGCATCTCGGTGTCGACGACCCGGATATCGACCAATGGAATCGGGCGTCCGGCCTTGATCCGCACCTCCACCTGACGATCGACGTCCCACCCTTCATGTTCGGGTCTGAGGTGAGCCAGCGTGAGCACGGGGCAGGTTTCGGACATGCCGTATCCGGTGGTGATGTCGATGCCGCGCTGCATGGCCTCCTTGGCCAAGGCCCGCGGCAACGCCGCGCCGCCGACGACGACTTTCCAGCCGTTGAGCATTCCTTCCGCCGCCCTCGGGTGGGCAAGGATCATCTGCAGGATGGTCGGGACGCAGTGGGAGAACGTGACCTTCTCGCGCGCGATCAGCTCGAGCACGAGGTCCGGCGAATATTTTCCGAGATAGACCTGCTTGAGGCCGAGCGTCGTCGCGACGTAGGGAAAGCCCCATGCATGCACATGAAACATAGGCGTAACGGGCATGTACACGTCGCCGTCGTTGAGACGGCCGTGTCCGGTGCCGGTGATCGCGTTGCGCAGCGCCATGGTATGCAGCACCAGCTGGCGATGGCTGAAGTAGACGCCCTTGGGAAGCCCGGTGGTGCCGGTGGTGTAGAACGTGGTCGCCCGCGTGTCCTCGTCGAGGTCGGGGAAAACGAAATCGGCGTCGGCGCCCGCGAGCAGCGTCTCATAGTCGGCCGCCAACGAAAGCGTCGTCTTCGGACGCTCGCCGCCATCGTCGAGCAAGACGAGCGCCTTCACGCCTTCGACTCGATCCCAGATTTTTTCGAGTATGGGCAGGAACTCGCCGTTCACCAGGATGACGTCGTCTTTGGCGTGGTTGATGGTGTAGAGAATCTGCTCGGGCGAAAGGCGCACGTTGATGGTGTGAAGGGTGGCGCCCATCATGGGAACGGCAAAGAAGCATTCAAGGTATCGGTGGCTGTCCAAATCCATGACCCCCACGGTGTCCCCGGATTGAACTCCGAGCTTGGTGAGCCCGCTCGCCAATCTGCCGACGCGGTCGCGGAAGTCGCGGTAGCTAAAGCGCGCTTGCGAGCGATAAACGATTTCCTGCTCGGGGGCGCGGATGAGCGCCGAGTTCAGCAGGTTCTTGATCAGCAGTGGACAGGAGTAGGCTGCAGCGCTGCATTCGATCAGATTTGTCATAACGCCTCCCAGGTCTTTAGGTGACAGTTTCCGATTGTCTGACGTCGTAAGTGGTGAGCGCCTTCGCTGCGTTATCCCGACCGACGCGCTCCCTTCGGTCGACGCGCGCGAAAGTCCTCAGCCGCTCACCAGCGGGCAGGTACCCTCCTTGAGCGGACGGAACGCCTCGGCGCCTGGAATGGTGGCGCGCAGCTTGTAGTAATCCCAAGGATATTTCGATTCCTCGGGCTTCTTCACCTCGAGCAGGAACATGTCGTGGATCTTGCGGCCGTCGGCGCGGATCGTGCCTTGGCGGAAGAGCGGATCCTCCGTCGGCATCTCCTTCATCTTCGCGACGACCGCCTTGCCGTCGGCGTCGCTCTTGAGCGCTTCGACGGCTTTGAGATAGTGCAGCACGGCGGCGTAGATCCCGGCCTGCACCATGCTGGGCATGTTGCCCTTGTATTGCGGTGCGAATCGTTTCGCGAAGGCTCGCGTTGCGACATCGCGGTCCCAGTAGAACGCTTCCGTCAGCATCAGGCCCTGAGCCGCCCGCAGACCGAGTGCATGCACGTCATTGATGAAAACCAGCAGGCCAGCGATGTTTTGTCGGCCCTGCACGACGCCGAACTCGGCCGCCTGCTTGATGGCGTTGATGGTATCGCCGCCGGCGTTCGCGAGCCCGATGATCTTGGCCTTGGATGCCTGCGCTTGCAGCAGAAACGACGAGAAATCGCTGGTGTTCAGCGGGTGACGAACCTTTCCCACGACCTTGCCGCCGTTGGCTTCGACCACCGCCGCGGTGTCACGCTCGAGCGCGTGCCCGAAGGCGTAGTCTGCCGTGACGAAGAACCAAGTATTGCCGCCGATCTTGACTGTCGCCTTGCCGGTGCCATTGGCAAGCGCCCAGGTGTCGTAGGTCCAGTGCACGGAATTGGGCGAACATTTCGCTCCCGTGAGGTCCGAGCTCGCTGCCCCCGAGATCAGGAACACCTTATTCCTCTCGCGCACGATTTCGTTGACCGCGAGCGCGATCGATGAGGTCGGCACGTCGACGATGACGTCGACTTGGTCGACATCAAACCACTTGCGGGCGATGTTCGAGCCGACATCGGCCTTGTTCTGATGATCGGCTCCGACCACCTCGACCTTCAATCCCTTTTCGGCGGCGCCGAAGTCTTCGACCGCCATGCGGGCCGCCACGATCGCTCCCGGGCCGGAGATATCGGCATAGAGGCTGGACATATCGTTCATGACGCCGATGCGGACGACGCCGTCGGTGATCTGCTGAGCCCCGGCCGCGCTGCTGGTCACCAGCGCGGCAAGGCAGGCGGCATGGCGAATGCACTTCATCTTGGATCCTCCCGAGGTCCGGGCGCGATCTCGGTCGCGCGCGAGGATCGATCAGAAAACGCGGCCCAACGATTGACAGCGATCAGACCGATAGTATGATTGTCCGACAATCAGATCGTCCAGTCAAGGACTATTTTTTCGAATGGGATCCGTTTAAGTGAGGACGGGGCGCGAGTGGGAATCATCGCATGACCGAGACAGGCGAAAAGTTCGATCGAATCAATGCGATACCGGCCTACCAGCTGGTCGCCGACGCGATCGAGCGCGAGATTCTGGCGCGCCGGATCCGACCGGGCGAGCCGATCGGCACCGAGGCTCAGCTCGTCAAACAGTTCGGCGTGAACCGGTCGACGGTGCGCGAAGGCATCCGCCTCTTGGAGCAGAGCGGCCTGATCCACCGCGACTCAGGCCGCCGGCTGACGGCCAGCCTTCCGCACTACAGTCGCCTCGCCACCCGCATGAGCCGCGCGATGCTGCTGCACGAAGTCACGTTCCGCGAGCTTTGGGAGGCGACGACCGCGCTCGAGATCGCAACCGTGGAGCAGGCGGCCGCGCATGCGACGGCGGACGTCATCGCCGAACTCCAGGCGAATGTGGCCAGCACCGAGCAGGCATCCGCGGATCCGGCCGCCGTCGCCGAATTGGACACCCAGTTCCATTCCCTGATCGCCAAGGCGTCGCAGAACCGGGTGCTTCAGCTCGCGCGCGAACCCTCGAGTCTGCTCATCTTTCCGACCACCGAGATCATATTGCGCAAGCTGAAGGAGGGCGTGCCGCGCCTCATTCAAGCGCATCGCAAGATCGTCGATGCGGTCAGCCGGCACGACAAGGAAGCAAGCCGGCTGTGGATGCTCCGCCACGCCAACGACTGGCGCCGAGGTTTCGAGCGCGCCGGCAAGGATGTCGATCAGCCGATCGACCGCGTCTACATGAAAGAGGTGATGACGCGCTGAGCACGACGTAAGCGCGCGGTTTTTTAGCAGAGACCGAGCAGGATCGTTCGCGGCACATAAGCAAAGTCGCAACGCGTCATATTCGGCCTAGCCGCTTCGCCGAAAAACGCTCTCGCTAGCGAGGCAGTCCCGGGCAGGCCTTCCGAATGAAGTCAATGGCGTGCCGCTTGCTCTGGATTGTGCGCGCCAGTGCTTCCTCACGGGGTGCCGAAATCGCGATCTTGACGTTGTCTTGACATCCGCCTTCCTTGCACATCCAGGCCGTGCCCTCGATCACCACATTCGCTGAATCGCCTTCCTCGACATCAAGCCGGCGCACCTTATTCAGATCCAACGTAGTAGCTTCACTGGTCGCAGCGCCGAAGCTTCCTTTGCTCTCGCCCTTCGAGTACTCGGTCGTTACGACTGTCTTGAACACGCATTTTTTTGGTGAAGTGATAGTCACGCCGATCCGCACGTGGCGGCTGTCGCGATGCGGATCATTGGCTTGGCCGAAGCCCGCATATGGCCCAATTGATTGGTACTCGATCTCTCGTCCGCGAACGGTGCGCCGCCAGCGGGTTTCAAATCCTTGCGGGATCGCATCCTCCTGCTGGCCGCCGGTGACGAATGCGACCGCATCCATCAGCCCTGCTTCGTCTGAGCTGAGTTGGCCCCCGCATCCGAAAACCAGGCTTGCCAATGCCAGCGCCAGAATGGTTTGAATCTTCAAGTTTCTCTCCCAAGCGGGGCAGCACGCGTGCTCATGCCGTCGTCGATCTACGCGACGCTATCGATCGAAAGCGCTTCACCTTAGCCTTTCCGCGGAGGCACCGGGAGAGGGTGCGCCGAATTTGCCACAACGCGGGCGGACCGCGTGCGAGGAGTCGGAATCTGTGATGGTATGAAGCTGATAGTCGAGCGAGAGCGAAGGGGCAAGCGATGAAAATCGTCGACATGAGCCACGTGATGAACGTGCATACCCCCGGATGGGTCGGATATGCCGGCAACAAAATGTATTACGCGCAGAATCTGCAGACGCAGATGATCGTTGCGCAGCGCATCGATACGGCGCTTCACGTCGGCACACATTTCGACGGCGCCATGCACGCCACCGACGACCCCAAGGGCGACATGGCCTCGCTGCCGCTCGATTACCTGGTCAACCGCGGCGTCGTGGTGGACATTTCACCAAAGATGTCGGACTGGGCCGTGATCACGCCGGAGATCATCGAGAGCGCCGGCGCCGACATCCGCGACGGCGACATCCTGCTTCTGCACACGGGCTGGCATCGCCATTACGAGGGTCAACCGCAGCAGGATCTCGTGAAATACTTCTGCTATCACCCCGGCCCCAATCTCGACACCCTGCATTGGATGCTGAAAAGAAAGATCAAGTGGTGGGGCATGGACACGGGATCGTGCGATCACGCCATGAACACCTCGATCCGCGCCATGCGGCCGGATCTCGCCGCGCAATTCACCAAGCTGCACGGCAAGACTCCGGGCGAGTTCTTCGGCACCTTCGAATACATCCACAGGAAATCCGGACGCCGGGTCACGTCCGACGTTTTTCCATTTCACAACTGGGCCTTCCAGGAGGGGCTGCTGCACGCCGAGAACCTCGGCGGCGACATCGAGCTCATGCTCAACAAGCGCGCGCTGATCGGGGCGTTTCCCTGGCGCTATCAAGGCCTCGAGGGTTGTCCCTGCCGCATCGTCGCCTTTCTCGATACCGGCGACCAGGTCGAGGCGGTGGGCAACGCGGCGAAGGCGATCATGTAGGGCTGAGATCCGACGCGGGCTTTGCGCAGCTTGCGGGCGCGCAATGTCCCGACTAGCATTTTGTTCCTACGCAAACGAAGTTGCATCGCGCTCCGGCGCATTCGAAAAGCCCGCAATGGCGAAAATTTCCGCAGGGGATGGGGTCAAGCTCCACGTCGAGACGGTCGGCTCCGGAACGCCGGTCGTGTTCGTGCATGAATATGCCGGCGACTACCGCAGCTGGGAACCGCAGATGCGTCACTTTTGCCGCCAGCACCGCTGCGTCACCTATAGTCAGCGCGGATATCCGCCATCGGACGTGCCCTCCGACCCCGCCCGCTACTCCCAGGACATCGCCCGCGACGACGTGATCGCCGTGATGGACGCGCTCGGCATCGACAAGGCCCACGTGGTCGGGCACTCGATGGGCGGCTACACCGCGCTGCACGTCGGCATCCGCTATCCGCGCCGCTGCCTCTCCGTGACCGCCGCCGGCTGCGGCTGGGGCTCGAGCGCGGACGTGGGCAAGCGCGAGGCCATGAAGGCGATGGCGGCGGAGACCGGAAAGATGTTCGCCGACGAAGGCATCGTTTCCGCCGCCGCCAAATACGCCGATGCGCCGATGCGGCAGGCGTTCAAGAATAAAGATCCACGCGGCTGGAGCGAGTTCGCGCGCATGCTGTCGGAGCACTCGGCGGAGGGTCACGCCCACACCATGCTCAACCTCCAGCTCAAGCGGCCGACGCTGTGGGAGATGGAGGGCGAGCTCAAGCAGTTCTCGGTGCCGCTGCTGGTGATCGTCGGCGACGAGGACGATCTCTGTCTCGACGGCAGCCTATTCATCAAACGCACGGCTCCGACCGCCGCGCTTCTGGTGGTGCCGCGTGCGGGCCACACCATCAACAGCGAGGAACCGGCGATGGTGAACGCAGCGCTCGCCGAGCTCTTCTCCGCCGCGGAGGCGGGCCGCTGGCTCGCGCACAAATCGGCTTGAGCCGAACCCACGAGGGCAAATCGCACAAGGAGGCCGACATGGACCTTAAGCTCGAGGGCAAGACCGCGCTGGTCACCGGTGGCAGCGCGGGCATCGGCAAAGGCATCGCCCGCGCGTTGGCGAGCGAAGGCGTCGATGTCGCCATCTGCGCGCGGCGCAAAGAGCCGCTCGAGGAGGCGGCGGCCGAGATCGCAAGGGCGACCAACCGCCGGATCGTGCCGATCCCCGCCGATCTCAGCAAGGACGCCGATGCCAAGAATTTCGTCGCGCAGGGCCACAAGGCGCTCGGCCGGGTCGACATCCTGGTCAACAATGCCGGCTCCTCGCCCGGCGGCGTGCTCGAGCATCTGTCCGAGGCCGACTGGGAACAGTCGCTGCAGCTCAAATTCATGGGCTACGTGCGCTGCCTGCGCTACGTGCTGCCGATCATGGTCAAGCAAGGGGGCGGCCGCGTGATCAATCTGATCGGCAACGACGGCGTCAAGCCGTCGTATTGGGAGATCGCGCCGGGCGCCGCCAACGCCGCGGGGCAGAACCTCACGCTCTCGCTCGCCGGCCAATACGGCAAGGACAACATCAGCTTCTGCGCGGTCAATCCCGGTCCGGTGCGCACCGAGCGCTGGGCCGGCCTGGTCGCGGCAATGTCGCGCGACATGAAATTATCCTACGAAGAGGCCGACAAGCTTGCTCCGGCCTCGATCCCGCTGGGCCGCATCGCCGAGGTCGAGGAGGTCGCAAACCTCGTGGTGATGCTGGCTTCGCCGCTGATGCACATGGTCAACGGCACCCAGATCGAGGTCGACGGCGGCCAGGAGAAGTCGCTGATGGATCGCCTGCGCGACCGCAGGTGACGGACATGGCGGATGATTGCGCCCTCGCCCCGCGCAGCGGGGAGAGGAGAGGGAGCGGATCGAGCGAGCGCTCCAGTAGCCCGCATGAGCGCAGCGAAATGCGGGGCCCCGGATTTCGCTCCGCTCATCCGGGCTACGAGTCGGCGGGCGGGTGATGCTGCATTTTTCAGCGTAGGTGCGCGATCAAGCGACCTTGACAAGCTTTCGGGCCGGCTCACTACTTGTGCACAAGCGAATGAGCGCGCGACTTGCAAATCTCACGAAGTGGAGCACCGCATGAGCAACAGATCCCAGCTTTTTTGCCTCGCCACCGCGAGCGCCGTTTGTTTCGGCACGCCTGCCTTCGCGCAGGACACAGTCAAGATCGGCGAGCTCAATAGCTACAAGGCGCAGCCGGCGTTCCTCGAGCCCTATAAGAGAGGCTGGGAGCTCGCGGTCGAGGATATCAACGCCAAGGGCGGCGTGCTCGGCAAGAAGCTCGAGGTGATTTCGCGTGACGACGGCGCGAGCCCCGGCGACGCGGTGCGCGTCGCCAACGAGCTCGTCACCCGCGAGGGAGTGAACATCATCGCCGGCACGTTCCTCTCCCACATCGGGCTTGCGGTCACCGAGTTCGCCGGCAAGGAGAAGGTGTTCTTCCTCGCGGCCGAACCTCTGACCGATAAGATCACCTGGCAGAACGGCAACAAGTACACGTTCCGCCTGCGGCCCTCGACCTATATGCAGGTCGCGATGCTGATGCCCGACGCGGTCGCGGCGAAGAAAAAACGCTGGGCCGTGATCTATCCCAACTTCGAGTACGGTCAGTCGGCGGCGACCTGGTTCAAGGAGATGCTCAAGAAGGCTCAACCCGACGTCGAATTCGTGACCGAGCAGGCCCCGCCGCTCGGCAAGGTCGATGCCGGCGCGATCGTGCAGGCGATCGATGACGCCAAGCCCGACGCCATCTTCAACGTGCTGTTCGGAGCAGATCTCGCCAAGCTGGTGCGCGAGGGCACCACGCGCGGCACGTTCAAGAACCGGGTCGTCGTGAGCCTGCTTTCGGGCGAGCCGGAATATCTCGATCCGCTCAAGGACGAGGCCCCGGTCGGATGGATCGTCACCGGCTATCCCTGGGAAGCGATCAACACGCCGGCGCACAAAGCGTTCGTCGCAGCTTATCAAAAGCGTTGGAACGACTATCCCCGACTGGGTTCGGTGGTCG
>WNGJ01012763.1_pt1 | contig 10738 bp, 7 predicted proteins | sample 5400611 | NCBI WGS metagenome assembly WNGJ01 (sample SAMN13153375, study PRJNA577476) | soil metagenome | isolation source: 40 cm soil or saprolite under Garry oak tree replicate 1 | place: USA:California | collected 2016-06-15
AAGGTAGCGCTGACGGAGGATTTTCCAAGGGTATACCGCGTGCGCAGCTTTCACCGCGACGGCAATCGCTACTTTGGCCCTTATACCAATTCGGGGGCGGTTGACGCTACGCTGGATCTTTTAAACAAGCTCTTTGCCTTTCGCACCTGCCGCTACGACGCGAGCACATGGGCACCACCCGCACAGGGTGAACCTCCCGCGGGATGGAAGCAAAAATTATTGCCACGTCCCTGCACGCAGTACTATATCCACCGCTGTATCGCTCCCTGTGTCGCCTACGCCACGCGGGAAGAGTACGATGCGGTGATCAAACAGGTGATTCTCTTCCTGGAGGGGAAGCACGACGAGGTGGTCAAGACGCTGCAGGAGAAGATGCAGGCGGCGGCGGAGAACCTCAACTTTGAGGAGGCTGCGCGTATACGCGATCGCATCCAGGCGGTTGAGCGCGTGCTGGAGAAGCAGCGCATCATTTCGACAGAGGGGCAGGACGACCAGGATGTGATCGCTTTTGCCAGCGACGAGGATGAGACGTGCATGATGACCTTCTTCTTCCGCAATGGCAAGCTGATTGGACGCGAATTTTTTATCTTGCAGGGGACGCGCGATAGCAGTCCAGGCGAGGTTATGGCTTCCTTCTTGCAGCAGTTTTATGAAAGTTCACCGCACATTCCGCCGGAACTGGTCGTCGAGTCAGAGCCGGACGACCGCGCCGTCATTCAGTCGTGGCTGCGAGAGAAACGCAATGGGGCGATCAGCATTACTGCACCCAAACGGGGGGACAAGCTGCGCTTGATCGAGATGGTGAAGCAAAACGCGGGCGAGGTGTTGGAGCAACAGCGTATCAAGTGGCTGACCGATAGCCAGAAAACGCAACTGGCCCTGGAGGAACTACAGGAGGCGCTCAACCTGGCGGCTCCCCCACAGCGCATCGAGTGCTACGACATCTCGAATACACAGGGTACAAACTCGGTGGGGGCCATGGTAGTTTTTGAGGCGGGGCGGCCAAAGCCCAGCGAGTATCGCCGTTTCAAAATTAAGACCGTCGAAGGGCCCAACGACTTCGCCAGTCACCAGGAGGTGCTGCGGCGCAGATTTCGCAATGCGGCAAAACAAGCAGCCGCCGACGTAGAGACCGCCTCCGAAATTATTACACACACTGACACGTCCATTGAGCCAGCAGATTACGCCGCCGTTGATGAAACGCCAGTAGCTACCCAACTCCAGCATGAATGGGCCTTGCCGGAATTGATTATCATCGATGGCGGGAAAGGCCAGCTCAGCGCGGCAATGGAGGTATTGCAGGAACTCCACATCGATATACCGACGGTGGGACTGGCAAAGGAGAACGAGGAGATCTTCACTCCCGGCTCGCCGGACCCGATAATGCTGCCACGTTCTTCACAGGGTCTCTATATGGTACAGCGCATTCGCGACGAGGCGCACCGCTTTGGCATTACGTACCACCGTAAGTTGCGCTCCGAACGCACGTTTAAATCTGTGTTGGACGAGATACCGGGCATTGGGCCCAAACGCAAGCAGGCTTTAATGAAGCATTTTGGCTCGGTACGAGCGATGAGCGCGGCCAGCATAGAGGACCTGGCGGCCCTTGACGGCATGACGCGCGATGCGGCTGAGAAGGTCAAGGAATATATTGGCCGCGTGGAATAAAGGGGCTACTGTACTTTGTTTTTCCAAGGGTCGCCCCTACTGTACAGGGGTATACTGAGCGGACTCCTGGTTTGATTGACAATCGTAATAATGGTACGTTAGTATACGTATATATTCTTAATGAGGGGTAGCCAGCGGGCTTACCCGTTTGTGCGCATTGGAGGAGCAGCCGTGGCGGCTGTTCGGACCTTTTAGGGGTGATTGCTGTATGCCAACCTACGAATATCTCTGTCAAACCTGTAGCCACCGTTTCGAGCAGTGGCAGGTGTTTTTCCCGGCCGGTATTGTCTTCAAAGGCTCTGGATTTTATAAGACTGATCACCGTTCTTCAAGTGTTGCAGACTCCAACGGCCAGACAACAAAAAGTGATGGGGCTGCCGCTTCCAGCGAGTCGAAGAGTGCTGGAGAGAGCAAGTCTGCTACGACGGGGTCCGGCGCGAGTAACTCGTCGACGAGCGAAAGTAAGGTGCCTGTGGCTACTAGCACTACGACGAAGACGAAGACGAAGTAGGGCCGCTGAGGTGGTTGTTGGGTAGGTTTTTTACGTTTGTGGGGGGTGTATATGGCAGAGTCTGTGCTGGCTACGATGCAGCGGAAGCAAATTGAGATTACGATTGGTGAGTTATTGCTCACTGATGATTTTTATATGCGTTTAGAGATTACTGAGCGTTTGCGTCATCTTATTGCACATGCTGATCCTTCGCTGGATAGGTCGCAGCTTAGTGAGGGTGCTTTGGAAGAGCTTGAGGCTTTAGATTTGTTGCATTAAGCGTTTGTGTTTGTTTTTCTGTGGCCTCATCGCTACGCTCTTCGCAAAGATTATTAAGAGAAGTTGGGAATTTGGCAGACTGCGTCTGCCAAATTCCCAACTTCTCTGTATGTTTTGGAGGGGCTGCCAAATTCCCAACTTCTCTGTATGTTTGATTAGTATAACAAATATCTCACACTTTTTTACCCAATATTCCTAAGAGGGCGTTTTTTAGCGTGCCAGCATGTATAATTAATAGACAATCCCCAAAGCAGGTGAAGGGGATCAGGGAGAGGGATTGGTATGCAAGTGCAGCGTGAGCAATCGCAGGATGAGATCATAGAAGCTCTACAACGCCAGGTAGATGAGTTAACTGAGGCCAATTTCTTACTGAAGGATCAATTGGCGCGTAAAGAGCAGTTTATTGCTATGATCGCCCACGAATTGCGCGGCCCATTGACGCCCATTATCAGCTATGCGCAGTTGGTGGCGCGTCCCACACGGCGGCCAGAGACAATCCAGCGAGGAATGAGGGTGATTATCAGCCAGGCCAGGCGTTTGACGCGCCTGGTCAACGATCTGCTGGATTCTTCTCGCCTGAGCTCAGGCCAATTCACACTCGTGCGCGAGGCGTGTGATATTGCGGCACTGGCAAAAGAGGTGGTGGAAGAACTGCGTCCCGTTGCTCCCTATCATACGCTGGCGCTGGAGACTCCTGAAGTGCCTGTTATTGGAAACTGGGATAGTGGGCGCCTGCAACAGGTGCTGGGGAACCTGCTAGATAACGCGATCAAGTATTCCGACGAGCGCACAACGATCACAGTGCGTATCTGGACAGAGGATGATCTCGTGCATGTGAGCGTTCATAACCAGGGCGTCGGCATTCCTCTGGCAGAGATGGGCCAGCTTTTCCGCCCGTATGTCCGTTTGCAGGCGGCCAGCGCCCGGCAAGGATCTGGCCTGGGGTTGCACATTACAAAAAGCATTATTGAAGCACATGGAGGTACACTGCGCCTCGAGCCGCACACAGCCGAGGGTCAGGGTACAACCTTTTCATTTGACCTGCCATTTGCATTGAACAGGAAGCTCAACAGCAGGGAATAGCCATAGAAGCGCGGGCGCGTCAATTGCCTTGACATCAGGTATGCCGCTGATGTATTATCCTCAGGTGAGGATGTTTTCCCATTTTTGCGGAAACAATGGGCGGTTGCTGAAATTGGTAGACAGGGCAGACTTAGGATCTGTTGGTGATGAACCGTGAGAGTTCGAGTCTCTCACCGCCCACTACGATGAGCGTTCGTAAGAGTTGACAAGTATCGCAGATATGCGGGAGTGGCTCAGTGGTAGAGCATCTCCTTGCCAAGGAGAAAGTCGCGGGTTCGATCCCCGTCTCCCGCTCCAGATTTGTTCTGAGTATTGGGTGACCGCAAGCTCGGTCTTAGCAGGAGAGAGCATGTTGTCCTCATGGGGCAAGTGCAGATGCAACTCACACAACATAGAAAACGCTCAGTTGTGAGAAACAGAATGTTGGAATGTGCTGAAGACTGCGGTCTCTTTTCAGGGTGTGGTCTATGGTAGTGATTACCTCTCTGTGCTTCCCAGGCTCTTTGTTGTAACCACAATTCAGTATAGCGGGTTGTGTGCAGTTATATATACTTATACAATACTATTGATTAGAATGAACACCTGTTGGAGGAAATGTGAAGGTCTCGGTCGAAAAGTTGCCCACCAGTGAAGCTGTCCTTGAAGTAGAATTGAGCTGGGACGAACTGGAAAAGGCTTCAGATAAAGCGTACCGCAAGTTGGTACAAAAAGTTGATGTGCAGGGCTTCCGCCGGGGCAAGGCCCCGCGTTCTTTGCTAGAACGAAAACTTGGTAAAGAATATATTTACCAGGAAGGTCTCGATGAGCTCATTACTGAGACCTATCGCAGCGCGCTCAAGGAGCACGAACTTACCCCTATTACCAAGCCCGAGTTGGACGCCCCCGTCCTTGAGATCGGGCAGCCCTATCATTTCAGCCTGAAAGTGCCGATTATCACACCTGTGACGCTCGGTGATTACAAAACCCTTCACTTTGAGCGTGAAGAGGCTGATGTCACCTCCGAAGAGGTCGAGAAAGAGTTAGAGTCGCTGCGCAATCAGCGGACCACCTGGAATGAAGTTGAACGCCCTGCTGACTACGATGACCGTGTTACCGCCGATCTCAAGCTCACCATCGAAGACAATAACGTTTCTGACTTGAAAGATAATACGTTTGAACTGACGCGGGAACGCCATGGTATGTTCTCCGGCATGGATGAGTATATTGTAGGTATGGAGGCAGGAGAGAGCAAAGAGTTTACCACGGTCCTGCCCGAAGACTACGCCAACGAGAAACTGGCAGGTAAAGAGGGCCATTTCGCGGTTACCGTTCATAAGGTAGAGGTTAAAGAAGTTCCTGAGCTTGATGATGCCCTGGCCAGCGAGGTGAGTAATAAGCAATACGAAAACCTGGAAGACCTGCGCAAGGCCATCAGCGATACTATACTCGAAAGTAAGGAGCGGCGCATTCGCGACGAGTTGCGCGATAAGGTTGTGGAGGCCGTCATCGACCAGGCTCAGATCACCCTTCATCCTTTGCTCATCAAGGAGGAGGCCGAAGAAATGCTGCACCAGCTTACCCATCTCCTGGAGCAGCAGCGCATGTCTATAGACCAATACCTGCTGATGATGCACAAAACTCGCGATGAGTACCTGAAAGAAATGGAACCCGAGGCCGAAAAGCGCGTAAAGCGTGAACTTGTCCTGGACCAGGTAGCGAGCCAGGAAAAGATCAGCGTTTCCCCCGAAGAGGTGGAGGCAGTTTTCCGCGCATACGAGCAGGCAGGCCAGCCGCTTGGGCGTTCAGAAGCGCAGGTCCGGGCGTTGGCAGTCAATCTGCAGCGGGAGAAGGCCGTTACGCGCCTGATAGAGCTAACAACGGATACCGGCAGCAGCGCCGAGGCCGCTGAGGAAGAAGCCAACGAAGTAGAAGCCAGTATAGAGAATGCAGGGGCTGCCGCACTTGCCGCTGAGGTGTTGAACGCAGAGGCCGAACATGTGCATAGCCAGGCTGAAGAATCCGCTGCGCCTGTAATAGATGACGCTCCTGTGAATGTTGTAGAATAAGGATGTAGCCATCAGATGTGGCTCTTTAGCTACATATGAGGGAAAGGTAACAAACGTGGCAAACTCGAAAAATACGCGAATGACGTACCGCTGCTCATTCTGCGGGAAGAGCCAGGACCAGGTGCAACGGCTGATTGCAGGTCCAGGTGGTGTCTACATCTGTGACGAATGTATCGACCTCTGTCGCGAGATTATCGAAGAGGAGCAGGCGACGGTCTCGAAGCCGCGTCTCCAGACAGGCAAGATACCGGCGCCAAAGAAGATCTATGAACAGCTGAGCCAATATGTGATCGGGCAAGAGCGAGCAAAAAAGACACTGGCGGTAGCTGTATACAATCATTACAAGCGCATTGGCGTAGGGATGCAGATAGACGATGTTGAGCTTGGGAAAAGCAACATCCTGATGATCGGCCCGACAGGCTGCGGGAAAACGCTGCTGGCGCAGACGCTGGCAAAGGTATTAGATGTGCCTTTCTGTATCGCCGATGCAACAGCCCTCACAGAGGCAGGTTATGTCGGCGAGGATGTTGAAAATATCCTGTTGCGTCTCATCCAGACGGCGGATTTTGATGTTGCGCGTGCTGAACGGGGCATAGTCTATATTGACGAGATCGATAAAATTGCGCGCAAGTCGGATAATCCTTCAATTACTCGCGACGTTTCCGGTGAAGGGGTGCAACAGGCGCTGCTCAAGATTATCGAGGGCACCATTGCCAATGTACCTCCGCAGGGAGGACGCAAGCATCCGCACCAGGACTTCATTCAGATCAACACTGCCAATATTCTCTTCATCTGTGGAGGCGCTTTTGAAGGGCTGGATAAGATTGTGGAGCAGCGCCTCGGCAGTAACAAGACAATGGGCTTCAGGGGCAGCGACAAAGTCGATACCAAATTAGAAGAATCGGTTTTAACCCACCTTATACCCGATGATCTCCTCAAGTACGGCCTGATACCTGAGTTCGTTGGGCGTTTACCGGTCGCTGTCTCGTTGGACAGCCTGAATAAAGATGCCTTGATCCGGATATTGACCGAGCCGAAGAACGCCGTCATCAAACAGTATCAGAAGTTTTTACAACTTGATCGTGTCGAGTTAGTCTTCACCAATGATGCCCTTGACGCAGCAGCTGAAGGCGCTCTCAAACAGCGTACCGGAGCGAGGGGGCTGCGAAGTATTATTGAAGATGTACTGCTTGACGTGATGTATGAAATTCCATCACGCGGGGATGTGAAGAGAGTCATCATCAATAGCGATGTGATTACTGCCCATCACAAACCATTACTTGAAACGCGCAGTAATCGAACAACTGCATATCCTGAAGATGAGTCTGCTTAAGGCAGACTCATCAGTTTTAGGGATTCACGAAAGAAAGTACAGTATGCATACAGACACACTGCTTGAGAGGAAACGGGCAGCAAATTCATGAGTGACCAGGGACGCCAGGAAGTACCTCAGGATACGCAAGAAACGTATCCTCTCGTGGCGTTAAAAAACATGGTTGTATTCCCGCGCACTCGCATGACGCTGGCTATTGCGCGCGAGAAGTCTGTACGTGCTGTTGAAGAAGCAATGATGCGGCCTGACCGCGCACTGATCACGGCCTGCCAGCGCGATCCGGATATAGAAGATCCTCAGCCTAAAGATATCAACCCCACCGGTGCACTGGTCGAAATCACGACGATGCACCGCCAACAGGACGGAAGCCTACAGGTACTGTTAAGCGGCCTGCACCGTGTAACCATCGAGGAGTATCTTGACCAGGAGCCTTTTATGCGCGTCAGCGTTGATACGCCACAGGAACCTCAGGCTCGTGGCCCCCAGGCCGATGCGCTTGTACGTCATGCTACCAATCTCTTTGAGCACTATGCCCAGCTCAATCGCCGTTTCTCGGTCGAAGATATCAACTCAATAGTCGCCATCAAAACGGCTGCGCGGCTGTCAGATATGCTCGCGGCACACCTGGTTACCGATTCACAGCAACAGCAGGATTTGCTGGAGACGTTCGACCCACTGGAGCGCCTGGAGAAGATCTGCGTGATCATGGGCAATGAGATTGAGATACTCGAGCTGGAATCGACGATTCGCAGCCGTGTGCGTTCGCAGGTGGACCGCACGCAAAAAGAATATTACCTGCGTGAACAATTGCGGGCCATTCAGGAAGAATTGGGCATGGAGACTTCGTCCGAGGCTGAGGAACTCCGTGCAAGGCTCAAAGAAAAATCGCTACCGCCCGAGGTTATGGCGAAGGTGCGTAAAGAGATTGACCGGCTGGAACGTACCCCTGCTCAATCTGCCGAGGTTGGGGTGTTACGGTCTTACGTCGACTGGGTGCTGGCTCTTCCCTGGAACGAACGCTCCGCGGACCATTTTGATATTGAGGAGACGCGGCGTATCCTGGACGAGGACCATTATGGACTGGAAGGTATCAAAGAACGCATTATTGAGTTCCTGGCAGTAAGACAGTTGCGCCAGCAACTGGCCAGTCGCGGTGGGCAGGCGAATAGCGAGAGCCAGGGACAGATTCTTTGCTTCATTGGGCCGCCGGGCGTTGGTAAAACATCGTTGGGTCGATCGATAGCCAATGCTTTAGGCCGCAAGTTTGCGCGCATTTCACTTGGTGGAGTACACGACGAGGCAGAAATTCGCGGGCATCGCCGTACGTACGTTGGCGCGTTGCCCGGGCGCATTATCCAGTCGATGAAGACCGTGGGCGTTCGCAATCCAGTTTTCTTACTCGACGAAATCGACAAACTTTCCGCGGAGTATCGCGGAGATCCAGCTGCGGCGCTGCTGGAAGTACTGGACCCGGAGCAGAATAATACTTTTACCGATCACTACCTCGAAATCCCTTACGATCTTTCAGAGGTCTTCTTCATCTGCACAGGAAACGTCAAATATCAGATACCGCGAGCGCTGGCCGACCGCATGGATATCATCGACCTTCCTGGCTATATGTTTGAAGAGAAAGTCGCTATTGGTATACGGCACCTCTTGCCCAAGGTGTTGACAGAGCACGGGCTGACCCCTGAACAGGTGAAAATCCCGCAGTCTGTCATGCAACATATCGTCTCAGATTACACGCGAGAGGCCGGTGTACGCAATCTCGAACGCCAACTGGCGACGATCTGCCGCAAAGCAGCACGTCGTATCATTGAGAATCCAAAAACGTATCTCCGCATAACAACGAACAGCCTGGAGCAATACCTGGGATCTCCTCGTTACACGCTCACGCCCACCACGCAAAAAACACAGATAGGCGTAGCAATGGGTTTAGCCGTTACCGAATACGGAGGTATTTTGCTTCCGGTAGAGGTCGTCACCCTGGTAGGAAAGGGCGATTTATTGATTACAGGCCAGCTGGGTGATGTAATGCGCGAATCAGCGGTGGCCTCGCTGACCTATGTACGCTCACGCGCAAAATGGCTGGGGATTGACCCAAATTTTCAAGAAACCACCGACCTGCACATTCATCTCCCTGAAAATGCTATTCCCAAGGATGGCCCCTCTGCGGGTATTACCATTGCGCTGGCACTCATTTCGGCGATTACCAGGAAACCTATACGTGCGAGTGTCGCTATGACCGGTGAAATTACCCTGCACGGGCGCGTACTAGGAGTGGGAGGACTGAAAGAGAAGGTGCTGGCAGCCTACCAAGCGAACATTCACCACCTGTTCGTTCCCGCGGAAAACAAGAAAGACATGGCGGAAGTACCAGTTAAAATCCAACGGCGTATACGTTTTACCTTTGTAGATACAATGGACCAGGTCATCGAAGGTGCCCTACACGGCGCTCCTCCCATGGAAACCGAGAGTGAAAACCAGAAGGGGCAGGCACCATCCGAACCTAACCCATTGAATAATGACCAACGCACTGGTAACCGGGACCAACTGCGTCGCACTGGTTTTACTGTCAATGAACTACCCGAGGGAGATACAGATGAACAGGAGCCTTCTCCAATAATTATTCCTCAGGTGGATCGCGTTGCGCGTGATTCTTATCCAAATTTACGCGCAAAGGAAACCGATACGCGAAACCGCTAAGAAAATGGTGATTTTACCGTTTCTTATGTGAACTGGATAGTTCACAAAAATAACCTTTAAGAGTATACTACGTATTACATAAGTAGAGGCAGTTGTGAAACCTGCATTTCAATGCTCAGGCTTCTACGCTATTGTATTACCAAATGTCGAAGGACACACCTTTTACTAGGATGGTCTTATACTAAGCAGAAACGAGGGATACTTACATGAGTTGGAATCCTAACCAGGGGCAAGACCCCAATCAGCCAAGCCAGTATGGTGGCTACACTCCGCCACCGTCACAACCCCAGCCAACCGATCCTTACAGCGGCCCGCAAGCAGGCCAGCAGGCGGGATACGGACAGCAGGGCGGCTATGGACAGCAGCAAAGCGGTCAGCAATACGGTGGATATCAGCCGCCACAAGGTGGTTATCAGCAACCTGGATATCAGCCGCCACAAGGTGGTTATCAACAGGGACCATATGGAGCGCCTCCATCTGGGGCCCAGAGCCCGCTTGGACCTTCCTCTATGGGCATGCAACCCAATGTTGCAGCAGGCCTGAGCTATGTTTTCGGCTGGGTGACAGGCCTCATTTTCTTCTTAGTGGAGAAGCAGAATCGTTTTGTGCGCTTCCACGCGATGCAGTCGATCCTGTTCTTTGGCGGCCTGACCGTAATCAATATTATTCTCAATGTCATCGGCAATTTCGGTGTTCTATGGTATCTTACGTTCCTCCTTGGTTGGGTTGTGGGAATTGTAGGACTGGTGGGCTGGATCGTACTAATGATCAACGGCTTCCAGGGCAAATACTTCAAGTTGCCCATCGTTGGCGATTATGCTGAGAAATATGCGAACCAGGGTGTTGCAGGCATGTAAGCCGGGCAATGCCTCCCTGAGAGGGGGCCTAATGGAAGAGACTTCTACACATTTGATAGATTTGTGTGTAGAAGTCTCTTCCTTCATAGAAGAAAGGTGGATACGAACATGAGTTGGAATCCTAACCAGGGGCAAGACCCCAATCAGCCCAACCAGTATGGCGGCTATGCTCCACCGCAACAAGGCACACCTGGTGAAGGACAACCACCATATGGGCAGCCAGGCAGCTACCAGCAACCGGGGCAACAGCCAGGGTATCAGCAACCGGGGTATCAAC
>WNGJ01029978.1_pt1 | contig 10738 bp, 4 predicted proteins | sample 5400611 | NCBI WGS metagenome assembly WNGJ01 (sample SAMN13153375, study PRJNA577476) | soil metagenome | isolation source: 40 cm soil or saprolite under Garry oak tree replicate 1 | place: USA:California | collected 2016-06-15
AGGCCACCGCCAGGTGCGTTTTTCCTAATCCGCTTGCGCCAATGAGCAAGAGCGAGGAAGCTGTGGCAATGAAACTGCTGTCAAAGAACCGCAGCATGACCGTGCGTTTGAGTTCGTGGCGCAGCGTAAAATCGAACTGGTCAATGGTGGCCGCATACGGAAACCCGGCGGTTTGCATCTTGCGCCGCAATTGGTTCTCCTGCCGCGCCAGCACCTCTTCGGTGACCAGTTGCTCCAGGAATTCGCCATAGCCCATCTCCGTCTGAGCGGCCTGCTTAATCCAACTGGTATAGACCTGTCGCATGCGTCCGAGTTTGAGGGTGGCCAGTTTGTGATCAAGCGTCTCTGTCATCCCTGCTCTCCTCTGCCCGCGAGCACTGGGTCCAGCACACGATCGCGATTGGCCACATAGCGCTCATACTGTGCCAGGTCACGCTCCACTTCCTGTTGCGTCGGCACACAGGAGAGCAACTGACTCACACGGACTTCCGCTGCCTCATCAGGCGTAGGCGAAGTTGGCAGCGCGAGAATGGCTCGCACGTATTCTGCGCCGTACATCTGCTGTTCTGCTGCCAATTCCAGCGCCGCTACAAAATCGGCGATGCCGCTCTCCTGCGCCAGGTCATACAGCGCAAGCATCTGCTCTTTCATGTCAGCTCTGCGTTTGTGACAGAGTGCTCGCACATAGCTCGACACGACAGGCGCAAGGTCGCACAACCAGTCGCGGTAGACCATCACCCGACCGCGTGGCTTGGTGCTGAAGGCCGCCTCAAAGTGTGCCGGAGTGATAATGCGAGCATGCTGTTCGTGCGATCTCACATGCGTTGCCACCAGTTCGTGAGAAGCGAAGAGTTCGATTCGTGTGGCGTGAATGCGCGCCGTGAGCGCACGACCGATCAGATGCGCCGGCACCGAATAGCGATTGGTTTCAATGGCCACCAATCCCTCACGGCTGACCACGACACAATCAAAGAAACCGTAGTCCTGTGCCGTGGCTGGGAGCGCTCCGAATGCAGCTTGTTCTTCTCTCAGGAGCATCACAGGCTCCTGGCCGGTGGCATCGGAAGGCCGTTCCGTGTTGACGTGGCTCAACCACTGTGTGCATTGTTCCGCCAGGTCCGCATCATCATAAAACGTGCGTCCCGCGATGAAGTTCCCCTTCACATATTTGACCAGGTTCTCGACGGCTCCTTTCTGGTTCCCAGAAGCTGGGGCGCAGGCCTCAGGATGAAATTTGAATTCCACCGCCAGTTTCTGATAGGCCGGATTCCAGACCGGCTCGTGTTGGGCGTTTCGACCCAACACCGCTGTTTTCATATTGTCCGTCACCACCACCCAGGGCACACCTCCTACGGTCTGGAAACAGCCAATCAGGCAGCGTAAGAGCGTCTCTTCCCGCATATCGCTGTGAAAACTCACGTACATGAAGCGACTGTATTTGAGTCGTGCGGCAAAAAAGTAGCGTGTCTGTCCTGCCAACTCAGGTTTGGTGAACACCATATTCCGCACCTCGCCCCAATCGATTTGCAAAAATTCACCTGGCACGCCCTCAAAACGCAGCGCCAGATCGCGTGGCGTTTGCTTCAGCGCTCGACGCACTTTTCGCACATAATCATAGAATGCAGTGTCCCCTCCAGTGTAGGGATGCTCCTCATCCGCTCGCGCCAATTCAAGCATGCGAGTCACTGGTACATGCTTCTCAAGCCACTCGGCAATCTGGATATCAAACACCGCCACCGCACTGGTGCGAGTGCGCGTTTTCGGGAGCTTGTCGACGTCTTCTCGCAGCACCCGCGCAATCGTATCCCGATGATGACCGGTGAATTCCGCGATCTGGACATTGGTCCAGCCTTTCTGTTTCAGGTAGTACATCGTTGATCGTTCCATATATCGTAGCATCCTCTCTGCCTCCACAGTGAATTTGATACTGTAGAGTATACCTCAGTGATGCTGTATTTTAAACCGGATTCTTGCTGAGTTTCTTACCGTATTTTACAGGGGTAATCGTAGAATGGTCCCACAGCCTCAAGAAGAATTGCAGAAACGTCCCTTACCTCTTTGGGTACGGTGGTCCATAGTACTCTTAGTACTGGTTGTAATTGTTGCTGGCACTATTCTTTGGATAATTCAAGGTACTCAAGCTATTATTCCCATTGCGGTCTTTACTGCTCTTGGTATTCTACTCGCCTTTTTCCAAGTGCTCCATTTGCTTTTCCCTAGCATCCGAAATGAGCATTCAACGAATCCTCCATCCCAACAAACCTTTGCTGGTCAACACCATTTGCCATCTACAGTTTCTACTCAACCACCACCTCTTCAAACGCAGGGTTATTCTCATGAAAATGATGAGATCACTCCTACGCCCTTTACCCCAATGGTCTCGCAACACGAGCAAAATGCTTGCAATAGGTCTACTGGAGAGACAAAGATATATTGGGGAGAGTCGCCTCATACTGAGCAATTTTATGGGCGCGGTAAGGAACTTACTGAACTCCGACAGTGGTTGATAAATGGCCATTGCCGGATGATAGGCATTTTTGGTATCGGAGGTATTGGCAAAACCAGTCTGGCAGTGACGTTAACAAAGCAAGTACAAGATGAGTTTGACTATGTTTTTTGGCACTCACTACAAAACGCCTCTCCTTTAGATGATTACTTAAAGCAATGCATCCTATTTTTATCCGATCAGCAACAATTTGACTTACCCAAAGATGCAGATCACCAAATACCACTACTTATAGATAGCTTAAAGAAGCGACGATGCCTTTTAGTATTAGATAATGTTGAGACTATCCTGCAGAGCGGACATCATGTTGGTCAGTACCAAGAAGGATATGAAGGATATGGTTTACTATTCCAGCGTGTGGGAGAAGCTCATCATCAAAGCTGCCTGTTACTAACTAGTAGAGAAAAACCGAAGGAAGTTGCATTGCTCGACGGGGCAATTTCTCCGGTTCGTTCCTTGCAACTCTCTGGTTTAGGTCAATTGGATGGGAAGGAAATTCTGAGGGATAAAGGCCTATTTGGTTCAGATGATGCTTACACCAGTCTCATTCAACTCTACGGTGGTAATCCGTTAGCATTGAAGTTAGTATCCGAATCGGTGCGAGAGTTATTCGACGGAGATGTCTCTGAATTCCTCAAAAATAGAGAAATGGGTGTAGATTTACAAGATTTGCTTGATCAACAATTTAAACGACTGTCAGCATTAGAGCAAGAGATCATGTACTGGTTGGCTATAGAGCGTGAAGTGGTTTCATCGGATGACTTGCGAGATGTCATTGTGCCTTCTAGATTGAAGAGAGATTTGCTTGAAGCCCTGGCCTCTCTGAGACGTCGGTCTATGATTGATATCAGTGGTGCAGCACGTTTTATCCTACAACCTGTTATCAGGGAATATATGACTAGTATGCTAGTTGAGAGGACGTGTCAAGAGATTGATGCTGAGGCAATTACATTACTCGGAAGCCACGCGTTGATCAAAGCACAGGCAAAAGACTATGTCAGAGAAAGTCAAACGCGCCTCATTCTCAAGTCTATTATTGACCGATTGCTTACTACTCTTAGGAAAGAAGAAATTGAAGAGAAACTCAGAAGCATGCTTGCTTTATTGCATGAGAAAGAGCCTTACATACCCAATTATGCTGGTGGAAACATCCTTAATTTGCTCATCCAGTTAAAGACTGACCTTCGCGGTTATGATTTTTCTCATTTGACCATCCGGCAAGCTTACTTGCAAAGTAAAGCTCTTCCTGACGTCAATTTTGCCTACTCTAATCTTGAGAAATCAGTCTTTACAGAGATCTTTGACGATGTTCTTTCTGTAACGTTTAGTCCGAATGGAGAGTTACTGGCTATGGGAACCGCAAGAGGGGAAGTCGGGATATGGCACGTTTCTGGCAGCAGTCCACTTCAAGTTTGCCGAGGGCATACAGGCTGGGTTAGATCGGTTGCTTTTAGTCCCGATGGAAAAACTCTGGCGAGTGGAAGCCATGATCAGACAATCCGATTATGGGAAGTCGATAGCGGCCACTGCTTCCACATTCTGCAAGGACATACTGATCAAGTCAGATCGGTTACTTTTAGTCCCGATGGAAAAACTCTGGCGAGTGGAAGCCATGATCAGACAATCCGATTATGGGAAGTCGATAGCGGGCGCAGTCTTCACATTTTCCAAGGCAACACCAATCAGATCAGATCGGTTGCTTTTAGCCCTGATGGGGATGTGCTAGCTAGCGGTGGCGATGATCAAACTATCCGATTGTGGGAAGTTAAGACTGGGTGTTGTCTCAACATTCTCCAGGGTCATACCAAACGTGTCAGGTCAATTGCTTTTAGTCTTAATGGAAATGTTCTGGCGAGTGGGAGCGAAGACCAGACTATTCGTTTGTGGAAAGTCAGTACTGGTGAATGTTTCAAAACTCTACAAGGCCATACCAACCAAGTCAGGTCGGTTGCCTTTAGTCCCAATGGGAAAATTCTGGCGAGTGGCGGTGACGATCAGGTTGTCCGATTATGGGAAATTAGCAGTGCTAACTGTCTCCACGCGCTGCAAGGCCATACTAATCGAGTTTGGTCTGTAGCATTTAATCCAAGTGGGGATGTTCTGGCTACCGGTGGTGACGATCAGGTTGTCCGATTATGGGAAGTAGATACTGGTTATTGTCTCCGCGTACTGCAAGGGTATACTAATCAGGCAAAAAGAATTGTCTTTAGCCCAGATGGAAGTCTGGTAGCTAATGGAGATAATCAAACTGTTCGATTGTGGCAGGTCAGCAATGGACGCTGCCTCCATACCCTGCAAGGTCATACTAATCAGGTCTTAACAGTTGCTTTTAGCCCGAGTGGGAACTTGCTAGCCAGCAGTGGAGAAGATCAAACTGTTCGATTGTGGCAGGTCAGCAATGGACGCTGCCTCCATACCCTGCAAGGTCATACCAATCAGGTCGGCTCTGTCACCTTCAATCCCGATAATCCGATTTTAGCGAGTAGTAGTGAAGATCAGACAGTCCGGCTCTGGGATGTTAGCAGCGGACGTTGCCTCCACGAATTGCAAGGCCATACTAATATAGATCTATCGCTTTCCGTCCAGATCAGAAAGTTCTGGCCAGTAGCAGTGAAGACCAAACTATTCGATTGTGGGAGGTCAATACTGGGCATTGCTTGCATATCTTGCAAGGCCATACAAATCGGATCGGGTCGATTGCCTTCAGTCCTGATGGAAATATGCTTGCAAGTGGTAGCGACGATCGGACAATTCGGATATGGGATGCTAGCAGTGAGCATTGCCTTCATATCTTGCAAGGCCATACAAATTGGATCAGGTCGGTGGCTTTTAGCCCCGACGGGAAACTCCTAGCTACTTGTGGCGACGATCAGACAATTCGGATATGGGATCCCAGCGATGGACGTTGCCTCCATATTCTGCAAGGACACACTCATGTCGTCAAGTTCATTGCTTTTGCTCCAGATAGTTCTCTGATTGCCAGTAGTAGTTACGACGCAACTATTAAGTTGTGGGATGTGCAAACGGGGAATTGCCTCAAGACGCTGAAAAGCGATAGGCGCTATGAGCGTATGATAATTACAGGCGTAACAGGTCTATCAGATGCGCAGAGAGCAACACTTAAAGCGTTAGGGGCAATTGAGGATTAGAAATGGGCAGATAAGAACTGAAATATATCTAGACCCACAAACAGGTGAAAATCCTTCTTCTCAGCTGTATTCAGGAGAATCTTCACTTGCTTGAAGCGCTCACAAGCATTATACTTCTGCTTACGTTTATTTTGTCATATATGTGTACGATGAACTGAAAAGGAGCTAGAGCGTTGACTGTAGGTGTTGCATCTGCAAAGCATCGCCCCGTTTCTCTCCTTTATGTGTATGCGCCTGAAGATATTTCGTTCTATAACCAAATTGAGAAACACTTGAGCCAGTTGAAGCGTCAAGGGTTTCTCTCGACGTGGTCTGTTGATAAGATCTCGGCAGGAGCCACTAGAGATGTTGAGTTTGAGAAGCATTTCAGCGTTGCACAAGTGATCCTACTCTTGCTGAGTTCTGACTTCATTGCTTCTGAACACTGCTACGATATCTTGATGTACGCTTTGCAGAAGCAGATGGAGGGACTTGTTTATGTCATTCCCCTTCTGATTCAGCCCTTTGATTGGGAAAATTCACCAGTTAGTGCGCTGCAAGTTTTACCTACAAATGGAAATCCTGTGGCTAAGTGGCGCAACCGTGATGAAGCTTTTACTCTCATCACGCAAGAAATTCGCAAGATCGTAGTAGCGCTGCTCAATCCCGTTGTAGATGCTAGGACAATCACAGGAACCCATCTAAGTTACTTGCATTGGCTCATCAAGCGTACTTCTTCTCTTGACACACGAGGTGTCTACTCAACACAACTACTACCCAAGATAAAGCTGGAAGAAGTCTATATCTCACTCCAGGCAAGATATGAAGAGATATTCCAGGAAGCGGAACTTGCACGTTCTCCAGAAGCGTTGACAGCGGAAACGTCAAAGCTAGATCAAGCACCGTCGGCTCTATCCCTCTCTCAGATTGTTGCACGTCACGACCATTTGATGATCCTGGGTGAGCCTGGGAGCGGTAAGACGACCTTTCTCCGCTATCTCGCGCTCGAGCATGCTCTGGCACTACGCAATCAAATAAAAAATACTGAGGTTGGAGAATCTCGTTTCCCCATCCTGCTCCGCATCGCGGACTACGTAGAGTATGGCATGCGCCAGGGGAAATCCGTGAGCGCATTCCTCGTGGATGACTGTGCAAGACATGAATGTCCTACATCTGCGTTGGCTGATTTACTGGGCGCTGAATTGCATGCGGGGAGATGCCTGGTGCTGCTCGATGGATTAGATGAGGTAGTGCATGCCGATGATCGTCAGGTCGTGGTGCGAAAACTTGAGGAGTTTGTGCACCGCTATGACGACGTGCCTAACCGCTTCATTATCACAAGTCGAGGCGGAGGATATCATGAGGCTCCCTTGAGCGATAGCTTTGCCCATTATACTCTTAAGGAGTTAGAGGAGACAGGCATCCGGCGCTTTCTTGAATCCTGGTGCCCTGCAGTAGAAATGGCCCTGTCCCCTGAGGAACCAGCAACAACTAGAGAGACGCGAGCACAACATGAGATTACTGATCTCATGAGCGCTGTACAGACCGTTCCTGGTGTCCGTCGGCTTGCTGCAAATCCACTGCTACTGCGCATCCTGGCCCAATTGCACCGAGCTGGCGTCCCTCTCCCACAGCGACGTGTTGCACTGTACAATCAGGTAGTGAAGACATTGACCCAGACGTGGCGTCCCTCGCAAGGTGTGCCAGCATCAGCTTTATCAGAGATATCAGCTCTGTTTGACCAACCCCATCTCACCCGTTTATTGAGCAGGCTGGCTTACTGGTTACATTTGGAGAAACCCGGTGGATTTGCTAGCGAGTTAGAGATATGCAGAGAACTAGGTAAAGAGTGGGCTCGTCTCACTGGCAGGTCGTGGCCTGAAGAAGATCCCGACATTGAGAAGGAGATGCAGCAATTTCTGCGAGCGGTGCAAGAACAGACCGGGATACTTGTGGAAGATGTTCCTCACCAATACGAATTTGCCCATCTCACTTTTGAGGAATACTACGCCGCCCGTTATCTTATTGCGAACAGCCAGGAGCGGGCGAGAAGCATACGGACTCATCTCCACAACCCACGCTGGCAAGAGCCGATCCTGCTGGCGCTTGGCCTCATCGGGATGGAGTCACCAGATGAGGCGTGTGAGCTTGTCGAGACAGCCATCCTTGCCGAAGGGGAGGAGGCAAGAGCAAAAGGACTCGATCCTAGCCCCTATGAGTCTCTTCTTGGTCGAGACTACCTCTTCGCGCTGCGTTGTCTGGGAGACGGCATTCCTGTGCATGACGCTCTCGCGAAGCAGCTAACTGAACGACTCCTTCGCGAAATCACACAACAGACGGGCCCGGGGCGATTTCAGAAGTATCAGGACGCACTTGTCGAGGGACTCAGAAATGTGGAAACCAGCGTCTATGCTTCCTTCCTGCTTCCTCATCTCTTCGAGAATATCGAAAGCACTGATCGCAGCCTACGCCTCTGGTCTCTCTACAGTCTGGGACGAATAGAACGCGCAGCTGCTTTAGAGCAAAAAAAGGTGCGTTCGCTTTTTCTACAGACGCTCCATGATGAAGACCCATCGTTACGCACTGCGGCACTCTGGGGTGTGGGCCAGATGCCGGGACATGAATTCATTGATACTCTCCTGGAAGTACTGAGCAACGATGCTGATTCTTCTGTGAAGGAGGCCGCGGTGAAATATCTTGGCGAGCGCGGCGAAGCCTCTCCGCAGGTGACCAGGGCATTGCTTGATGTACTGCTCGAAGCTGCTACGCCTGGTGGTTTTCCACTGCTCAACACAGCTGTAAAAAGTCTAGGGCAACTGGGCGATGCTTCTCCAGAAGTTATCTCCGCACTTATTGCGCTTCTGCCGCGTAATGTGGTTTTGTTTTCGGATGAAAGTGTTATCGAGAGTTTGCGGCAATTGAGCCGGTCATCTTTCGAAGTCATTCCCATGGTGGTGAATGCGCTCCAGAATGTCGCTCCGCGTGTCCGTGTCGCCATCGCCAATGCGCTGGAGACGTTTGACCATATTTCGCCTGATGTCCTCGAAGAGCTGCGCAACATACCGCCAGAGCGTTCTCCTGTCATGACGTCCCAAGTGCCATTCTGTGTCAAACAATCATATTGGCTTCCTGACGAGGTTGAAGCTTTGCTTCTCTACAAACTGCATGATCCCCAGGTGCGTTGGGAGGCTGTGAAAGCGCTGGGACAATTGGAGGAGTTATCTGATCGCGCAGAGGATGCTCTTCTCGTGACACTTCATGATGAAAATGCTCATGTGAGAGCACGAGTGATAGAGACGCTTAACGCCTTCGAAATGTCATCGGAGGTACTCAGCGCATTCATAAACGTCCTGTACAGTGACACAGATGCCTACGTGCGCGCTCGTACAGCAGAGTGCTTAGGTGACATGGAACAGCCATCAGAGGACGTTAAGCAGGCGCTCTTTGAGGCAATGCATGATACGAATGATCATGTGCGAGTGTGCACAGTGAAGAGCCTGGGACGCATAGCACCAACCTCCCCTGAAGTCCTAGCAGCTCTCATAATTGCTCTGCACCATGACACTTCCTTTGGCGCCCGTTGGGAAGCTGTAAAGTGCTTTGAAAGACTGAAGGAGCTACCCAAATTAGCGGTTCCTGCAATTGTGAAAGCGCTTACTGATGAGAACTGGTCTGTACGTCATGATTGCGCTCATCTTCTGGGGCAAGGTGGTTCCAGCAACAAACGAACCATACAAGCACTTTTGAGAGGATTGTCAGATAGGGAAATGCCTGTACGCAAAGCTTGCTCTCATGCTCTCGTACAACTGGGACAGCGATTTCCCCAAAGCATAGAAACGATTACAATGCAATTAGCGCGAATCGTTCAAGCGCGACAGAACGATACCCCAGGATATAATACTCCTTGTGATGTTGCTTATGAGGCACTATGGTTCCTTGTCAATGGCGGTCGGTTTGAAAGTAGATAGCAATGTAGCGACCCCCTCGCTCTAATTGTAGCAACCTTGAAAAGAGATAAGCGGAGTGCATTACCTAATAACGGGAAAAGGCTCCACCGATAACAACTTATCGGCAGCTTTTCCCATTAAATCTCCTACTGGACATACTGAAGCATACACCTTTATGAGAGCAATCCAGTCCACAACTTTATTCTTCGTGAACAAATTGAAAGCCAAGTATTGCTTCCTACTCCACAGTCACCGACTTAGCCAAATTCCTTGGCTGATCCACGTTGCAGCCACGCGCAACTGCAGCGTGATAGGCGAACAACTGCAAGGGAATGATTGCCAGCAATGGACTCAACTCCTCCAGTGTGGCGGGCACGTAGAGCACATCGTTGGCGTGCTTGTGTATGCTATCATCTCCCTCCGTTGCTACAACTACTACACGAGCATCGCGGGCACGTACCTCCTGCATGTTGCTGACTACCTTTTCATAGACATGCGAAGTAGTTGCTACTGCGATGAGCGGCGTATCTGGATCGAGCAGAGCAATCGAACCGTGTTTTAACTCGCCTGCGGGTAGTCCCTCTGCATGGATGTAGGAAATTTCCTTGAGCTTGAGCGCACCCTCCAGGGCTGCGGGAAAGCCTACGCCGCGCCCGATAAACATCATGCTGCTGCAATATGATAGCTGCTTCGCCAGAGGCTCGATCACATCATCAGGGCTTGTGGCACTGTCAAGTATGTGCTGTATCTGATTTGGGATATGTTCCAGCGCTTCCAGCACCATCCCTGCCTCTTCACTTGCCATACGATCACGCTGCTGAGCAAGGTACAAACCCAGCATGTAGAGTACCGTGACAGATGTGATGAACGTTTTCGTCGCCACGACACCGATCTCCGGTCCGGCTTGCAAGTACAACACTGCATCGGATAGGCGTGTGATCGCGCTGGCGACGACATTAGTAATGGCAATCACAGGCGCTCCCTGCTCGCGTGCCTGTCGGATGCCCACTAGAGTATCCGCTGTTTCGCCTGATTGCGTTACGGCGATACATAAGGTTTCCGGCCCGACGATAGGGTTACAATAACGAAACTCAGCTGCAGTAATCGTCTCTACAGGAATACGTGCCCAGCGTTCGATCACGTACTTGGCGATTAAG
>WNGJ01008826.1_pt1 | contig 10737 bp, 3 predicted proteins | sample 5400611 | NCBI WGS metagenome assembly WNGJ01 (sample SAMN13153375, study PRJNA577476) | soil metagenome | isolation source: 40 cm soil or saprolite under Garry oak tree replicate 1 | place: USA:California | collected 2016-06-15
TTGTATTTTCTATTTCTGCGCACATTATAGCCGATAGTTGAGATTGATTCCACGTCTCGTAGCGTTAGGCAAGCGAATCTGCCTGAAGGTACTACGATTTACCGATGTGAAAGTTGTTGCTTCAAGTTGGTTGAAACACTATATAGCCCCTTGCATGTTTGCTGGTGTTCATCTGTGTTCATTTCGTGCTCGGACAAGGTGCCTTTTGTTCGCCACGTACCACGAGTCGTCCGACAGCGGAAGCCTTGTTGCAAGCGTTTCGGCTGATCCACTTATCGGTGGTGACGCTGGGACAGCAAAATCATCGGCATCTCACCCCTCTCTCCGAGTTGTAACTGCGCATCTTAGGCTTGTTGGACGTTTCACCGGTCATCTATGGTCGACTTGGGGCTTAATCTCCTCAACCGCCCTGAAAATGACCGAACCATGAGCTATTAGGGACTTGATATAGAAATTCGTTGATGCGATACTCATGATAGGCAAACGCAACCAGATGAAGACTAGCTACTGTAGGGGGAAGCTGCTCGTAGTCGCGCGCCAGGCACCGTAAGTGTGTCGCCCAAGCAAAGGAGTGCTCAACCACGAAGCTCCGAGCCTTGCCTGCCCTCTGTTCTCCGGGGTCGATTGCATCGTGCATGCGGTCGAATGGTATTGCAGTATGTCAGCAAGATCTATGTGGAGTGCCAGTAGAACGCCTCCTGTTTGACTCACCTGAGAGGTGAGGACGGTTGGAGAAGCGCAAGGAAAGGACCATACAATGTCTATACCAGCTTTCCACGATACGGCAGCGCAAGGAGGGGACGTAAAATTCTTCCCTCTGTCTTTGGCGCAGGAAGGATTCTGGATACTTAACCAGTTCAAGCCCGATCGCACCCTCAATACTCTTTCTACCACTGTTCATATAAGACGAGCGTTGAGCACCCAGGCGCTCACACGCAGCCTCAACGCGCTGGTTCAGCGCCACGCAGCTCTACGCACCACCTTTCAGGTGATAGAGGGCCAACCGCAGCAGGTGATCACACCCAGCCTGAGCCTCTCGCTCCCCGTGGTCGACCTGCAGGCTCTGCCCGAGGCCCAGCGGGAGGCCGAGGCGCAACGACTGGCGACAGAGGAGATGCAGCGGCCCTTTGATCTGAGCTATGGGCCACTTGCGCGTGCCAGCCTCCTGCAGTTGGGAGCAGAGGAGCACATACTGCTGCTGAGCATGCACCATATCATCTGCGACGAATGGTCCATGGGAGTATTCTTGCGAGAACTTGCCAGCCTGTATGAGGCCTACTTGCGCGGTCAGCCCTCGCCTTTGCCGGAGCCGCCCCTACCATACGCGGATTTTGCGCAGCGGCAGCAAGCATGGCTGAAGGGAGAGGCAGCCGCCGGGCAGTTAAGCTACTGGAAGCAACAGCTGGCTGGGAGCCCTGCGGCTCTGGATTTGCCCACCGACCACCAGCATTTGCCGGTGCCGACCTTGCGCGGCTCGATGTATAGATGGATACTTCCCGGGGCACTCAGCGAGACATTGAAGGCACTGAGCCAGCGGGAGGGAGTAAGCCTGGACATGATCCTGGTGGCGGCCTTGCTGACCTTGCTGCACCGCTACAGCGGACAAGAGGATCTGCTGATCGGGACCGGCACCGCGGGTCGCACGCGAGCAGAAAGCGAGGCGGTGATCGGCTTATTTGAGAACATGCTGGCGCTGCGAACCAATCTGTCGAGCGATCTCACCTTTCGTGAGTTGCTGGGGCGGGTGCGCAACATGGTCCTGCAGGCGCAGGCCCACCAGGAGCTCCCCTTTGAGTACCTGGTCAAGGAGCTGCACCCAACGCACGCATTGGACCACAATCCGTTTTTCCAGGTGATGTTGACCCTGGCACCGCCGCCGACCATCGTGGCCCCAGGGTGGGCTGTAACCCGCATGGAGATCGGGGCGAGGACCTCCCGTAGCGACCTGAGCCTCAACGTTGCAGAGCAGCCGGAAGGGCTGTTGGTACGCTTCGAATACCGCTGCGATCTGTTCGATGAGGTGACAATAGCCCGGCTGGCGTCCCACTGGCAGACGCTCCTAGAAGAGGCAGTTGCCGATCCCGGGCAGACGCTTGCTGCCCTACCCCTCCTGACAGAGCAGGAACGTCACCGGCTCCTTGTCGAGTGGAATACTCCCCAGGTGGAATATTTCCAAGATCGCTGCGTCCACGAACTGTTCGAGATGCAAGTCGAGCGCACTCCAGAAGCGGTGGCGATCGTCTGCGAGGAACGGTGGCTCACCTATGGTGAGTTGAACCGGCGCGCCAATCATCTGGCCCACCACCTACGCCAGCTGAGGGTTAGGGCGGAGGTGCCGGTGGGCATCTGCCTCGAACGTTCGCTGGAGATGGTCATTGGCCTGCTGGGTATTCTCAAAGCTGGGGGCACCCATGTCCCCATCGATCCCACTTCCCCTGCTGAGCGGATAGCCTTCATGGCAGAAGATACCGGGATGCCGGTCCTGCTGACGCAGCAGCACCTGCTCGCGCGGTTCCCCGAGTCCTATCCGCGACTCGTTTGCCTGGATGCCGACTGGGCCACCGTTAGCCAGCAGCCCGCTACCAACCCGGTCCACGAGGTCAAAGGGGAACACCTGGCCTACGTCATTTACACCTCCGGTTCCACGGGGCAGCCCAAGGGCGTGCTTGTTGAGCATCGCGCAATTGCGGCCCATTGCAAGGCTATTATACAGGCCCAGGAGCTGAGCGCTGATGATTGCACCTTGCAGTTCAATTCGTTTACCTTTGATGCTTCGTTGGAGCAAATACTCTCGCCGCTGCTAGTCGGTGCGCGGCTGGTGCTACGTGGACCTGAGGTATGGTCCCCTGCTGACCTCCTGCGCCGGGTTAAAGAGCACCAGCTCACCGTCATTACTATGCCCTGTGACTACTGGCATGAGGTGATATTGGAATGGGCAGCGGCTCCCGAGCAACTGGCGGGCCAGCGGCTCCGGCTTGTGATTGCCGGAGGCGATCGGCTGCATCCCGAGGCGGTGCAGCTCTGGCGGCAATCGCCGCTGCGCTCTGCACGACTGTTCAATGTCTATGGCCCTACGGAGGCTACTATTACCACCACCATCTTTGATGTTCCACGCTATGTTGAGCAGGAACATCTTGAAGCGAACATCCCGATTGGCCGTCCTTTGCCCAACCGTACAGTCTATATTCTGGACAAGGCTGGCCAACCTGTGCCAGAGGGCATGGTCGGCGAATTGCATATCGGGGGTGAGTCGCTCGCTCGTGGCTATCTCAATCACCCCGAACTGACGGCCAGGTGCTTCATTACTGATCCCTTTAGTCAGCAGCCACAGGCGCGGCTCTACAAGACCGGAGACCTGGCGCGTTACCTGCCTGGAGGAATCATCGAATTTCTTGGGCGGGTCGACAACCAGATCAAGATCCGCGGCTACCGTGTCGAACCGGGCGAGATCGAAGCTGCAATCAAACTGCATCCCGCCGTACACCAGACGTTAGTGGTATCGCATGAGGACGTGCCGGGCGTCAAGCGCCTGGTGGCTTATGTGGTGCTTCAGCCAGCCCAGGAAACCTCTCAGCTTGTCGCTCAACTACGCAGCCTGCTCAAAGAGCACCTACCTGACTACATGATGCCCGCGGCCTTCGTCCTGCTTGAAGCGTTTCCTTTTAACACTAGCGGGAAGGTTGATCGTCATGCGCTGCCCACGCCCGATTTCACGGAGAGCGAACGCCAGGAGCGCTTTGTGGCACCGCGCACTGCGCTGGAAGAGATCGTGGCTGGCACCTGGACAGAGGTTCTGGGGATCGAGCAGGTCGGTGTTCACGATGACTTTTTCGCCCTGGGCGGCCATTCGTTACTGGCAATGCAGGTCATGTCACGTCTGCAGGCGCTCTTACATGTACATGTGCCACTGCACCGCTTGTTTGAGGCACCCACCGTGGCTCAACTGACGGAGATCGTTTCCAGCTTTCAGGCAACGCATTCCCAATCTCACCGGCCGGTCCTGCACAAGCTCTCGCGAGAGGCGTATCGTCTGCCAGCAACCGGAGCTGTATCAACATCGGAGCAGGCTCTGCATACATTTCCTGTCTCTCTGACCCAGGAAGGGCTCTGGTTCCTGCAGCAGCAGGAACCGGAGAGCGTGACCTACAACATTTACGTCGTCTTGCGCGTGCGCAAACCGCTCGATATCGAGGCGCTCGAGCGCAGCCTCAACGCTCTCGTGTTGCGCCACGACGCGTTGCGTACGACCTTCGGGACGCAGGAGGGCAGGCCAGTGCAGATTATCGCTCCCGCCCTGACGCTCACCCTGCCGGTGCTTGATCTGCAATACCTGTTCGAGTGTGAGCGGGAGGTAGAGGCGCAACGGCTGGCGAGCGCAGAGACACAGCGCCCCTTTGATCTGGTCCGGGGGCCGCTGCTGCGCACCACCCTGTTGCGCCTGGCATCAGAGGAGTTCCTGTTGCTCTTGACGGTGCATCACATTGTTGTCGATGGCTGGTCGCTGAATGTGCTCTTGCGAGAGTTGAGCAGCCTGTACGAAGCCTTCGCGAGCGGACAGCCTACATCGCTGCCTGACCTGCCCCTCCAGTACACCGATTTCGCGGTCTGGCAGCGAGAGCTGCTGCAAGGGGAGCAGCTCGCCGAACAACTCGCCTACTGGAAGCAGCAACTGGCTAATGGGCCGGAGATCCTGGAACTGCCGATCGCTTGCCCGCGGACAGCGCCGATTTCCTCCCAAGGAACGACCTACCTCCTCACCCTGTCCCGGACACTGACCGATGGGCTCAAACACCTGAGCCGTCAGCAGGGGGTCACGCTGTACATGACGCTGGTGGCAGCTTTCCAGACGCTGCTGTACCGCTACACCGGGCAGGAGGATCTCGTGATCGGCACTGTTGCTGCCAACCGCACGCAGGCCGAGACTGAGGCGCTGGTAGGCTTTTTCGTCAACACGCTGGCGCTACGCACCGATCTGTCGGGCGATCCCAGCTTCGTGGCTCTGCTCGCGCGCGTGCGCGAGGTTGTGCTGGCGGCTCAGGCGCATCAGGAACTGCCCTTTGCCTCCCTGGTCAAGGCAATCCGACCGGGGCGACAGGCAGGGCGCAACCCGCTCTTCCAGGTGATGATGAACTTTGATACTCCGCCCGCTAGCTTACCCGAAAAGTGGGAGCCCGTCGATGTGGGGAACCTGACCGAGACCGCTCAATTCGAGCTATCCTTAGAGGTGCAGGAAGGCCCGGCGGGGTTAGATTGCCGCTTTGAGTACTCCATCGACCTTTTTGACGAGGCGACGATAGCCCGGTTGGCAGGGCACTGGCAGACCTTGCTGGCAGGCATTGTGGCCAACGCCAACCTGTCGTTGTCTACTCTGCCGCTTCTGACGGAGCAGGAGCGCCAGCAGTTGCTGGTGGAGTGGAACACGACTCAGACGGAGTATCCGCTGGAGCAGTGCCTGCATCAGCTCTTCGAGAATCAGGTGGAGCGGACCCCTGAGGCGATGGCAGTTGTCTACGAGGGTGAGCAGCTTAGCTATCAGGAGTTGAACGCCCGCGCCAACCGGCTTGCACACCAGTTGCGCGAGCGTGGGGTTGGGCAGGAGAGGCTCGTGGCCTTACTGGCTGAGCGGGGCATCCCCCTTTTGATCTCCATCCTGGCCATCTACAAAACGGGAGGGGCCTATCTGCCCCTCGATCCCCATCATCCAGCGGCGAGGTTGGGCCGGGTAATCGAGCACAGCCGCTGCAGCATCGTCCTGGCCACGACGGCGTTTGCGTCGACACTCACCCATGCGCTGGAGGAGGTGCCAGCCGAGCTGTGTCCAGAGCCTCTCTACTACGAGGAGATGATGCAGGCGAGCCAGTGCGAAGAAAACTTCCCCGTCTGCAGCACGCCGCGAGATCTGGCCTATGTCATTTATACCTCTGGCTCGACCGGAATGCCCAAAGGGGCGATGGTCGAGCAGCGGGGGATGCTCAACCATATCCATGCCAAGATCGACGCGCTAGCTTTGACAGCTGGCGACAGGGTGGCGCAAACGGCTTCGCAGTGCTTTGATATCTCGGTGTGGCAATTCCTGGCTGCACTGCTCGTCGGTGGAAGCGTTCAGATTTATCCCGACGAGGTGGCCCATGATCCTGTGCAGCTGCTTACCCAGGTCGAGCGCCACCAGGTCTCGATCCTGGAAACCGTGCCCTCGTTGCTGCGAGCCATGCTGGATGCAGACGAGATCGAAGCGGCTAGCAGGCCGAAGCTGGGAGCATTGCGCTGGTTGGTGCCGACCGGAGAGGCACTGGCGGTGGAGCTGTGCCAGCGCTGGCTGAACATCTATCCCCACGTGCCCTTGCTCAACGCGTATGGGCCAACCGAGTGCTCCGACGATGTGACGCATTATCCGATCTACGAAGCGCCAGATGGGATGACAAGCTCTATTCCAATAGGGCGAGCGATCCCCAATATGCGGCTCTATATACTGGACCACCATCTGGAGCCGCTGCCGATTGGGGTGGGCGGGGAACTCTATGTAGGAGGCATCGGTGTTGGTCGAGGGTACCTTGGTGATGAGCTGCGCACAGCAGAAGCCTTTGTGGCCGACCCCTTTGGGTCCGAAAGCGGCGCGCGGCTGTACAAGACGGGAGACCTGGCGCGCTACTTGCCGGATGGGAACATTGAGTTTCGGGGCAGGCTGGACTTCCAGGTGAAGCTACGTGGCTTTCGCATCGAGCTGGGCGAGATCGAAGCACTGCTCACTCAGCATCCAGCGGTGCGGCATGCGGTGGTGGTGGTGCGGGAAGATACGCCTGGAGACAAACGACTGGTCGCGTACGTGGAGCTGCAGAAGGAACTGAGCGTCACCGCCGCAGAGCTGAAAAGCCATGTGATGAAGCAAGTGCCAGCCTATATGGTGCCATCGGCGTTTATGCTGCTGGAAAGGCTGCCGTTATCATCCAACGGCAAGGTAGACCGGCGGGCGCTGCCCGCACCCGAACAGGACAGGAGTGTGGTCGAAGAGAGCTACGTGGCGCCGAGGCTGCCAGTGGAGCAGCAACTGGTGCAGATCTGGGAGGAACTGCTGGAGGTGCGGCCCATCGGGATCAAGGATGACTTTTTCGAGCTGGGAGGAGACTCGTTGCTGACAGTGCGGCTGTTTGATCGCATGGCGCAGGTATGCGGCAAGAAACTGCCGCTCTCGACCCTCTTTGCAGGGGCGACCATAGAGCATTTGGCAAGGATCCTTGAGGGGGAGAGCAGGGCAGCGCTGCCAGGAGAGACAAAGACCGACGACCGGGCACTGCTGGTGGTAGTGCAGGCGGGAGGGTCTCGGCCGCCGTTTTTCTATTTGCATGGGGAGTGGAAGGGTGGGGGACTCTATAGCCGGGAACTGGCGCGCCACCTGGGCCCGGAGCAGCCATTTTACCTGCTTGAGCCATATAAGTTTGAGGGACTGGCGAGCCCGCCAACTTTTGAAGAGGTGGCCGCCGCGCATATTGAAGCAATGCGCCACGTTCAAGCAAAAGGCCCGTACTTTTTGAGTGGATATTGCAATGGGGGTCTGCTGGCCTATGAGATGGCACGGCAGCTGCAAGCGCAAGGCCAGGAGATCGGTCTGGTGCTTTTAATGGACCCGGATTTTCCTGCCCGCCATGGATCGGTTCGCAGTGTCATCAGCCACCTTTGCAACTTACTACGGATTGGTCAGGAGAAGCAATTTGATTGGTTTCTCTGTCTGCAACATGTGTATAGGTATCTGCGCTTTGCGCACTACAGGCGCTCGACAGACGCTCAACTGCTGGGACATGCCGAGCAAGGTGAACTTGCAGGCAGGGATAGCAAAGCGGGCCTGGCGTCTTTGGGACTCAGGTTGAAGGCCCTGCGACCAAGGGTTGAGACTCTCCGCCAGGACTGGTCAAATATCTATGACTGGCTGGTTGCAAATTACACGCCCGGCCTTTATCCTGGCAAGATCACGTTCTTCTGGACGAGTGAAGAGCCCCAGCGCGCTGATGGCTGGCAGAAAGTGGTGAAAGCGAGGGAGGGGGAGGTGGAGATTTATATTAATCCTGGCAACCACATAAGCGGTAGAACCGAGTACCTGCCCGTGTTGGCTGAACGTTTGCGTGAGTGTCTCAATAAGGCGCAAGAGACAGCTGTGTTGCAAAAAGAAAGCTGACCTGTACAGTGGGGGGAAAATGCAAAAGAGAGGTGTTTTCATGATGCACCAGGAGGAAATGCCAGCAATGAGTTACCCACACGAACCGTTGTTTGACGGTGTAACGCCCCGGCTACAGAGCTTGGCGGCAACGCTCAGAAGGGAAGCAGCAATAAATCAGGCGATCGCAGAAGCGGATCCGCTCGGAGCCGATGGAGCTTTCCTGCGACTTCCAGGGCTGAATGAACGGCATGATACCGAGGGGATAAGACGGGCTTTAGAGCAGGCCGTCGCTCAAGCGCAAAGCCTGCCAGGACGTAATTTCTTTCATTGCAATGCAGCCATCAGAGACCTAAGTATGCTTGGCGCCTCGCTGGTAAGATTTGGTATAGAGCCCGCAGATTGCGTGCCTGGCTTCAGTGAGGTATTGCTGGCCCTTTCTGCTGACGTTGCTGCACAAATCCCCAGAGACTCATTTATCGATTACACTTCCAGAAACCCCGGGAATGAAAGAGAACGCACCTTTACCTCACTGCCTCAAGAAAGAGTCTTCATTGACAGTTTGCGCCGAGGGATGTCTTCTCTTGATTCTTGTCTGGCAAACATGTTGACCGCATGTACTTTTCCCATCTCACGCCAGGAGTTTGCCACCTGTTTGCATGCGACAACGGCCAGCTTTCAAATGATGATCGATTCCATCGTCCAGGTGAAAAGAGGGATTACGCCTGAGGTGTTTACTCATCACATCCGGCCATTTTTTGAGCCATTCCGTGTGGGGGATAGGGCGTTTAGCGCTCCCAGCGGCGCAGAGATGCCGATCTTAAATATTGATCAGATAATTTGGGGGGCCGATTGCGTAGATGAGCTCTATACCACCTATTTCCGGGCGAATATCATTCGTCTTCCAGCAATTTACCAGGAGATCAGTCAAACATTTGCGGGGCAAAAATCATTGATGACCGTGCTCAAAGATCGCTTAGCGTCAGCCATTTCCCTCAGTCATGGAGAACGCCGCTCTATCCAGGAACTTCATCATCTCCTGACCAGGATGTATACTTTCCGCATGCCGCATTATAAGGTGGCTGAAGAAAATGTGCTCCTCCGGCAGCAAGAGTGGGATGGAGGCCAGGAGGTGAAAGGCAGCAGCGGCTTCGGTCTCCTTGAAACGAAATATGTGCTGGACCAGACGATAAAATACCGTCAAATAACTTCCCAGGCGCTCACGGGGTGGAAGATAGACTGAGAGTGAGGTGCTGTTGCCAGCCCTTTTCTCTCAGTCTACCTTCCAGCGGTGGAAGTGCAACGGGCGTTTCTGCAATACCTGCGTCGTGGGTCAAAAGGTCGGGGGCCGAACCATATCGGAGCGCGGGAAGCGTATCCAATTGAATACTTTGGGGTGTTGAAACAGCATCGCGTTAGGCAAGTCGAAGCGAGGTTGACTGTTGGTGCAGCATGGATAGACCGATATCTGGTTTTCTGTAGAGCGAATGGATGCTATTTACCAGCGAGCACGCTTCAAGTTGGTTGAAACACAATGTACCCATCAAAAATAAAGCGCCGAAAATGCAGGTGCTTGAAAGCTACCATTCCAGCGAAGTGGAAGGCTGGCGAAGAACCGAGAGGAAAGACGTAAAAAGCATGGGGATCTTTTGCAACCATCGTATAGTAAGGCTGATAGCGATTATATCCTGGCTCAATGAGATTCGTCACGACTCCGCAGATAATACGCTCATCGCTGAGGAAAATGACGCGATCACAGGTCCAGTACTCAGAATAAATGTGCGTTGCACCCATGCGCATAAGGTCAGCTATCAGTGCGTCTTGTTGCCGGTTGAATTGCTGGGTAGCTGGAATGGCTTTTATCGTGTTGACATAACCCATTCCCAAAACAAAAGCAATATAGATGAGGACGGTACCTTTTGCAACCGCTAGCAGTTTGTCTTTCCAGGACGAGCTGATACTGACCTCACTTACATGTTCCCAGAGAGGTGCGATAATGGCCGGAGTGGCAACAAGCAGGCAGAATAGGTAGCGCGTGTTCGTCCAGGGGTTCAGTGCTGAGACAGGACTGAGAGCAAAGAGCAGAATGGTCAAACACGCACTTGCCAGGAGCATCAGACGCGCGAAATAGCGGACAGTAGCCTGCCGCGATTCAGCGGGTGTTAGGCTGCAGGATGCTGTGTGTCGCTGTTTCCAGATAGCGCGTATGTTAAGAAAAACTGCGAGGATCAGTAATAGAAGGCAGCCAATGCTCCAGCTTCCTTGAAACAGAGTGCAATTGAGAGTGCTCCGGTTGAAGAGACCAAAAAGTGGCAAATTTTGATCAGGGCAGATGGGGTTTGCCCCGGTAGCATTAGGAACGCCGACCAGGAGGGTGCCCACTATTTTCTGCACAAGGGGGATATGTTTGACATCGATAGTGGCTGTCGCATCCGAACGATAGACGTGTAAAAAATCATATAAGGTACTTTCTTGATAGGGAACGGTAAGATTATAGATAATCAAAGGAAGCACCCCAAGAACAAAACTTGCGATGACGGTTAGGGGTGCCCATGTACGCCATTCAGGCCAGCAGAATACCAGCAATACTA
>WNGJ01008828.1_pt1 | contig 10736 bp, 8 predicted proteins | sample 5400611 | NCBI WGS metagenome assembly WNGJ01 (sample SAMN13153375, study PRJNA577476) | soil metagenome | isolation source: 40 cm soil or saprolite under Garry oak tree replicate 1 | place: USA:California | collected 2016-06-15
GACCAAGCCTACCGGCTGTTCGTCGGCTGGCAGCGCTCACGGCTTGGTCAACCAATTAAAAAGAACCGTTCCACCACAGGAAACGCCAACCACGCTGACATTCGACACCTTCTCTCAGTTGCAGAGCGCGGCGGTAGAGTTGGTGGACCAGGGCGTCGATATCCCGCCCGTGGAGAGGGACAAGATCAAGAGCATCGAGACAGCCGAGGGCACAGTGGGTGAGGGATCGCGAGTGCGCCTGGTCGCGTTTCTGTCGGAGGGCAAACCGCACGCCAACTCCGGCGAATCGGTGAACTGCAACCTCAAGAGCGAGGCCAACAATGACATTCACGTATCCGTGACAGAAACAAAAAACGGCAGCGAGTTTGAAGGAATCGTTGTCGAGATGATCCCGCAGGATCGGCCCCCGAACTGGACATCAAGCAAAGTCGGCACGCTGCGCGGGAAAGTGCTCCTGATCGAAGGCGGTCTGTTTTACGACAATCTTCACTTCGCTAACGGAGACGCGAGTAATCCAATGCAGGGCCAGCCCAAGCGCTTCTCGCTATGGGAAATTCATCCGATCACTTCGGTGAAGGTGTGCAAGAAGAAGACGGTCAGCCAGTGTGATCCAGACCGAGACTCCGATTGGAAAGCTTTTTAAGCTTTGACCAACGACGTTCACAATCGACCGCCGCCCCTTGAGAACTAACAATCCTTTCTTGAGCGATGCGGCGATCTGCGCCGCGTTGGAAACATAAAAAAGAGCGCTCGTGCGCGTGCTCGCGTAGCGAGCCCCTGCATCAGGTGATCGCGCCGCTGCCGCGAAGCGCGGTGCGGTGCGATCTAAGCGGCAGCGTTTGTCGAACTCCTGCCTTGTCATCCGTGCATTCGTGCCTTGCTCTACCGATACTTGCAGTTGCTGAATTTTTCAATCAAACTTTCAACCGAGGGCGATCGTTTGCTTTGCAGGGGAGGAGCCATTGGCACGAACTCCGCGCGACCGCCGCGCATCCGGCGACGGCAGGGCGGTTGCGGCGCGGGCGTACACCTCGCCCACGCTTGTCCTGCTGGCGATGGATTGGCCCGCCGGCAAACGATTTGCCGACTTCCTGGGATTCGCCATCCTTCGCAGCCCGGGATTCAATCCCCGAGAGAAGGACGGCTATCTGTTCAACAAGATCGGGTTTAACCCGCCGGGACCGAACTCACAGCCGCTCCCCAGCAATGTCGCACCGTTGCAAAAATTTCTGTGGTGGGATGGCGGGATCAACGACGCCGATCGCGGCAAGACCTTCAAATACACGATCACGCCGGTGCGCGGTACCGGGCCCAAGGATCTCGTTCTGCAGCACGACGCGGAAACGACGATTTCCGTGACCCTCCCGCGCGTGGAGGAAGACGGAATCGCGACCTGGTTCAACCGCGCCGTCGTCAGTTCGCAGGCGTTCTCGCGGCAGTTTCCCGATCCGCAATCAAAAATCCCGGAAGTGATGGACTGGTTGGCCAATGGCCTGGAGGATTCCTTCGCCCGCATCTTGTCCGGCGCCAAGAAGATCGACGGCGCCATCTACCATCTGACCGACAAGCGCTGGGTCGTTCCCGCGCTCAAGGGCTTCAAGGGGAATTTGTCCTTGGTCTTCGAAGACAGCAGCAACGACACCACCGACCGCCCGGCAATCAAGCTCATCAAGTCCAAGCGCTTCGAGGGCAAGCCTCGTACGAAAACCAACATCATGCACGACAAGTTCCTGGTCGACGTGAACGCCGGACGGGTGCTGATGGGCTCGGCCAACTTCACGCCGGAAGGACTGACCAGCCAAGCCAACCTGGTTCACATTTTCAATTCGCCGCAGCTTGCAAAACTGTACGTCGAGAGGCAGCAGCTGATCGCGGACGACCCGACCGTCGGCGAAACCGCCAAAGAGGCGGGCTGGTCTCGACCGATCAGAATCGGAAGGACGACGGTGCGGGTGTTCTTTTCGCCGGAGCCGAAGGACGAACGGGTGTCGATCGACACCGTGATCGCCGCCGTCAAGGGCGCGAAGAGCTCGGTGATTTTCTGCATGTTCGATCCCACCGACCCGCAACTCATCACGTCGCTGCTCGCGACCAGCGATCGCAAGAAGCTCCTCTACGGATTGCTCAACAAGATCTCGGACCCGACCACGAAAAAAAACGATCGTTCCGATTCGGGCGAACCTCCACGCCAGCCGAGCGCGGCCACGCAGATCAAGGTGACGCTGTTCAATCGCTCGAGGAAGGATAAGAAGGTGTTGGCGTATTCGTTCTTCCGTCCCGGTGCGACGCCCGCCGAATTCCTGCCGGAGCTGAGCTCGGTCGATCTGAGCAGCATGAGCACGCTGCCGCCGCCGAAGCCGGGGCAGAAGAAAGGCGGCCCTCCGGCGGTGCACATCCATCACAAGTTCATCGTCATCGATGGCAACACCGACAATCCCACGATCTACACCGGCTCCGCAAACCTCAGCAACAACTCGACGCATCGCAACGATGAGAACTTGCTCGAGATCAAAGGCAATCCGGACTTGGCGCGGATTTATCTCGCGGAATTCATGCGTCTCTACGAGCACTATCGGGCGCGAGCGCTCTGGAACTTGGCGCATGCCGGACGAAGAAAGAAGGATCGCGGTGCAGAGGCATTTACCCTCAAACGAAGCAGAGATGCGTGGGTGAAGGGCGCCTACACTCCCGGCACGGCGGAGTTCAGAGCGCGCACCGAGCTCGCGGGCGGATGAGCCGGGCCGGGAGGCGACGGATTCGCGAACGCCAGCGCCTTGCGCCAAACGTCTCGGTTTGCGTTCCGCGGCGACCAGTCGAACGAGGAGGCATGCCATGAGCGACCGTGATCAGATCAATCGGCGCGACTTCATCGTCACAACGGCAGGGGTCGCCGGCAGCGCAAGCGCGCTGGCAGGAGCCACGCTGACAACCGCCGAGGCGCAGACATCGCCGCCTGCGGGCTTCGATGCCCAGGAGCCGTTCGCCAAAAATTGGGCAAAGCCGCTGCGCGAGGTGGTGCAGGTGGACCCCATCGTAGCCGCGCCGGAATTGGCAAACGAGGCGGTGAAGGAGCGGCATCGCATCTACTGCCACCTGCTCATGAAATTGATGGTCCGCTTCTGGAACGGCAACAAGCGCGGACCGCTCGGATCCTACCCGCGGCGCGTCAAGCAGATGGAGGCGGTGCAGCCGGTGCAGCCGACGCAACGCTACCGTGGCGACATGATCGAGAATCCGGATCGGCTGCGGGTCAACTGGGACCGGTACGTCGGCCACAACATCGCCTGCGTCGCCGTCGACGGCAACGGCGAGATCATCGACTTCGATTTCAATCACAACGATTTCTTTCGAAGCTCGGCGGAGCATGCGGAATCGCGCATGGTCCGGCGTCTGTTCAGTCTCACCGACATCTTCGACAGCTGGAAAACCGGCGACCGAATCGGCGACAGGTCGCGCGCCTTCTCGCTGCAGAACGTGACGCTGTACACGTCGCTGGAATCCTGCGCCCAATGCTCCGGCGTGATGTCCTTGGGCGGGGTGAAGCAGGTCGTCTACCTGCAGAACGATTTCACCGCCTACATGATCGGCAACATCATGTTCAATCTGGCCAACCCGGTCTCGGGATTGCCGGGCGCGCCCAAGCCGATTCCGGCGTCTGCGGTCGGCCTGCAACAGTTCCAAGCACTCAACGACGCGAATCTGGCTTTCGTGAAAGATCTTCAGGATGCGAAGGCGCGCAATGATTCGACCCGCGCGTTCTTCATCTCACCGGACAAGACCGTCGTCGACTTTGATCCCTCGATCACCTCATTTCTGTGCACCGACGCGGCCCGCGACATTTTCGAGGCAGGCGGCAAGCAGCTCGAAGCCATGGCGCTTAAATTTCCCAACGAGAAGCATCCGGACGGACGCGACGTGTTGACCAACCAGGAATGTCTCGAAGAGGCGCGCAGCTTCTTCAAATACGCCGATCTCGAGGGCTATCGCGGCTCCCCGCACAAGCAGTAGAGCGTGACCGTTTGTACCGAGGCATAATGAGGCCGCGGACTCGGTGCGGTCCCCTCCCCCGCTTGCGGGGGAGGGATAGGGAGAGGGCACGCAAAAGATTGATGTGTGCAGGCTCACCCCCTCCCCCACCCTCCCCCGCAAGCGGGGGAGGGAGCAGACCGAGTTCGCCGCTCGCGCTGATTGCAGGCATGCGCACATCCGCGCCTTCGCTGGCTTGGCTCCGGCGCTAACATGAGCGGAGTCTTCCGTCTTCACGGAATGAAGTAAAACGGATTCGGCACCTTGAACGTGCATTCGGCGAAACCGCCGTCGAGGTCGCTCTGCTGGTCTCCGATGCTCGCAATGATCGTGTATCCCGCCTGCGCGACCTTGCGACGTTCCTCGGTCTTGAAGGCTTCCACCGTCGCGTGCGAGTCTTCGTCAGGACGAGTCACGAGCTTGGCCCATCCTTCGTAGCCGGCGCGGTCGAGATTCCACAGCGTGGCCTGCCGCTCGCTGTCGCGGCGCCCGGTGATGAAGAACACCGCCACGCCTTTGGCTTTTGCGGCGTTGAACAGGTCGAGCGCTGGCATCATCACCGGTGCCACAGCTTGCAGGATCCAGGCTTTGAACCCGCACGGGCCGCTCGGCAGCCGATCGCAGGCGCCGTCGCGAATGAACCCGAAATTGTTGGCCTTGATATTCGCCCAGTTCGACAGCGACGTTTCGTCGATATCGAGAACGAGCGCGGGCTTGCTGACCTCACCGCCGCGCCGCTCGACATAGGGACCCGCGGCGGCGAAGACCGCGGCGACATCGCCGTCGTAGTCTTTGGCCTGGTAGGCGAGCAGCGCCTCTTTGACTTTGTCGATATTCAGCGGCGGCGCCGGCGCCTGTGGAACGCGCACCTGCGTCTCGGCCGGGCAATCCGCCGCGCCGGTGATATCCGGCGTGCCGGCAAGCGCGACGGCGCCGAGCGCGACAGCGAGCGTGTGCTTGAGCCCTGCTGCGAAGCGTTGCCGATCTTTTTGCTGCAGCGCTGGGGCGATCCGAACGGCGAACATTCTCAGCCTCCCCGTCGGCGCGTCATCTGAGGTCTTCTCGCAGGATCTTGTTCGCGGTCCGCAGCGACAACGCCGCGATGGTCAGCGTCGGGTTGGCGGTCGCGCCAGTCGGAAACGTGCTACTTCCGACCACATACAAGTTGTCATGATCCCACGACCGTTGGTCGGAATTTACAACGGAACTGTCCTTGTTGCTGCCGATTCGGCAGGTTCCCATAATATGTCCGGCGCCGACATAGCTCAGCCTCACGATTTTGTCGTCGATGAGCACATCGAACCGCGTAGGCTCGTCTTTTGGCACCGTCTCGGTGAAGTCGTTGACTCCCATTTTCTTGAACAGGAGAGTCTTCATCCGGTGTGCGGCAACAATTCCCTGTCTGGTATAGTCCGAGAGATCGTAGGAAATTTCCGGCCGTGGCAGGCCCAAACCGTCCCTAAACGATTCCGATAACGTAACCCGGTTGTCGAGATCCGGGGTTTGTTCGACGAGGAAACCGACGCGAAACTGATGCGTGAATTTGTCGCTTAGCGTCTCGACCAGCTTTTTCCCGAACAGAGCTTCGTTTCCGACATTAACTTTGCTCTTGTTCAAACCGTTGACCAAATCAAGCGTCGTCACGTTGGGATCGCCGCCGACCACGAAATTCCAGCCTTCATTGCCGATATCGATACGGAATGCACCCCGTTTGGCGCGGAACGGTCCATCGCATAAATCCCCGATGCCCGACGTGATCAGCGGGCCGCGATATGGATATACCGGCTTCGGCGTCAAACCCCAGGCAACGTAATAGGGGTGATCCATCAGGTTGCGCCCCACCATGTCGCTGCTGTTCGCGACGCCATTGGCGGTCCGGCCGCCGTTTTTCGACATCAACAGCAGCCGTGGAGTTTCGATACCGTTTGCCGCGATGACGTAGATTTTGGCTTTCACGCATCCGCTCGTCCTCGGTCCTGCGTGCCGTATGAAATTGATCTGGCTGATGCGTCCATTTTCCCCAACGACGATATCGCTGGCGACTGTTCGGTCCATAATCTGCACAAATCCGGTATTTGTCGCGTCATTCAACGTCATGGTGGGATCGTATTTCGCCTGGATCGGACAGATCGGAATGCAATTCGTGTTGCCGGCGCAGGCGCGACGGTTCTTATAAGGTTGAGAATTGCGCGCGGCCGGAAGGTTCCTGACTCGAATCTCGGTTGGCGGCCTTTCCATTTCCAAGAACTTGGTCTCATCCTCGCTCAATGACTTTAGCGCGTCAGCAACAGCAAGATCGACCAGCGAGCTCGGGATCTTGGGCATCGGATACTTGTAGTTAGCCGGGAATTGGATGCCGAGATACTTTTGCTCTTCCAGATCCGCCGACACCCCAAGCTCCTCTTCGGCCTTGCCATACCAATCATTCAAATCGTCGTAACCGATCGGCCAATCCACGAACTGCGGCACGGATGGGTAGTTCGTTTTCATCTTGAAATCGGCCGGCACGAATCTCAGGCAGGTTCCGAGCCAATGTGCCGTTCCCCCGGCGATGCGATCGTAGGTGCTGGCGAATGGCCGTGGGCCTTTCTGAATGAGATAGCTTTGCTTCGGATCGGTCCAATCGCCGAACCCTCCCTTGCGGAGAAGACTGAGCACCGTCGGCCGCCCGGCATTCATTTTGCTCGGATCGCTTAGGTTGCCGGCTGCGTCGAAAACCTCGGGCGTGTAAGGACTCTCCGGCACCTTTGCGGGGGCCATGTAGAACCGCCGCATGAAGTCGTTGATGTTGGGCGGAACCGGGTCGCCAGCCTCAAGGATAACAACTTTTTTGCGGGCTTTGCCCAATTCATTTGCAATCAACGCGCCAGCAAAGCCGGCACCGACGATCGCGACATCGCATTCGATGCAAGATTCAGCGGCCATTGGCGGCTCCTCTGGACCTAATTGCCTATGAAATCAGTGCGAGGGCTCGGTGGACGCGCCCAATAGCCGAACTGCATTTCGCTGAATCCCATTGGGTGCGCCTGGGCCACGCGTAGCGCCCATCCCTGCGTGTATGCTTTCGGTGAAATGACTTCGAAGCTGGAGGCCTTCGCCGGCGGGTTCGGGAGTTCCGCGAGTGCCCGCAAATTATCCGGGTCGTACCAAGCGCCCAAATACCACATCAAAACAATGCTGCGCGCCAGATACTTGGTATCCGGCGTTGCCTGCACCTTGTCGATAATAGCTTGGGAGCGATCGGATGATTTCGGACTGTCCTTGGTAATTTGCAATAAGCGCCTGAGCGTGGCCTGGCGTTTCTTGTTCACCCAATTGAAGTACTCTTGTTTGATATCAACCGGATCGGACCCAGGCTCCGATTTCTCCAGGTCAATGTCGGTGAGCGACGGCACGGCGCGGAATCCCGGTGCCAATTTCGCTTCAGCGATGCCGGTAAGCGCTCCCGACAGCAACACAAACAGGATCATGTCTTGGCGAGTCTGCGCGCTCGCTGGGCTGTCAACGGCGCCGACAGACATTGCAGCAGTGGCAGCGGCCGCGCCAGCGAGGACCGTGCGGCGGGTGAAGGCGCCCACCATTTCATCTTCTTTCTTACCTTGCGCGATCGATTTTGGTCTCGGATACGGCAAATGGCTCATGATTGGCTTCCTGCGCTCGAACCGGCCTTTTCACGTTTCAATGCGTTCGCAACTCAGCGCGCTTTTTCCAGGATGAACGTGAAGTCTGACTGGTTGAAAAATTTGGCGTTGGGATTGGCGTCGGGAGGGGGCAGCTGATAACTCGTCGCGTTACCGTGACAGGCCATGCAGCTGGACGAAGCAAGGGGGACAGACCCCTGACTGTAGGTTTCAAGCGTGGAATTCGCGAGAAAGGTCGGAGCCGGCGCGCAGTTCATGTCCGGCTCTTTCTCAGCGTCAGTGTTGGGATCGAGCTCTGGCTTGGCATCAGACGCCACTTTCCTTGCGCAATTGAAATCGCTCGGCCACTGCGTACTCAGCAGCATGTAGTTTTCCCACACGGTACCCTTGAGGATGCCCTGAAATTGCTTGTTCATTTTCTTTGTGTCGTCCGTCAACGAAGTCGTGCGAACGATCTGGCTCTTGAATGGGCTGTGGAATTTTAATCCGAGCGATGGCGTCGGATCCCACGGCCGCGGCGGGGTCTGGTTCACCGGACATGTCGTGGTATTGCATCGAGGATTATAAAAACTATAGGACGGTTTCAGTTTCCGGCTTTTGACCTCCTGTTCCTCGGGCACATTGTCGACGTGTTCGAACGACGTCCATACCCACGGCAACCGGCTCTTCGTCTTATGCATGACATGGAAGCCTATTAAGCCGAGCGTCTTGCGCAAACACGGTGGTTCTGTCGCTGGATCGTGACGCGGCAGGGATACGAGCGCATCCACAGTGTGGAATTTTCGCTTCTCTTGATCCGAATCCAGGATCTTCCACGACACTTTAATAATGATGCCACCCGGATCGCCGCCCTCGACCTGACCGTCGGGGGGATTTGCCCCTGCGGGAAAATCGATCTTCAGGTTGGAATTGGCGGCGCTCAATTGTTCTCTCTTGCTGTAGAGCTTGTGCTTCTTGATGTAGTCGAACATTTGTCGGTTCATCAGAATATCGAACAGCGCGTAATTTCCCTGCTGATCGATCAACGCACCGGTCTTGAACGGCTGGTTGAAAGTCTCCTCTATCATGTCGATGACCATCAGGTCGGGATTGGCGTCGAATTGACTTTTGCATCCCGGGGGAGGAGGGATTTTATCCGTCCATTCCGATGCGGCTCCTCCCGGCAACATCACGTCGAGAAGTTGCTTGATATTTGCCTTGTCCTCCCATTTCGTTTTCGTGTTCGGCGTGGCTTGATCGATCGGACGCCCGTCGGCGGGAGAATTCAACGCGATAAACGTCAGCCAGGAATAGAAATCGAACCCGCGCTGTAGATTTTCTAGCGGAGTTTTCGCCTTGTCAGGGCCCTGGGTGCTTACGTTCTCCTGGCATGGGAGACCGGAATTCAAAATCGTGTTCTTAGTTGTCGCGTCGACGCGTGTCAGTGTGAGCTTTGACGGATCCGTCGGAGGCTTCGGACTTGGCGGATTAGCTGGTACCAAATCGCTTAGCAAATTGCACGGCTGGCCCAACGGTTTTGGAGGTTGTGCGCTCGGTGTTACCTGCGCCTGTACTGGCGATGAAGGAAAAGAACTAAGAACTCCGACAAGACCGAGAACTGCCACGGTGGCAGAGCTGTTATTGCGCATGACCGTAATTCCCCCATGAACTCCGCGTGCGCGGACACTCAGCGACGGCGAGGACGCCGTCCTGCAGGGACGGCGCTCGATCTCGATGTTTGGTGCGACAGCCGGCTCGGCGATTGAGCGTTTCCAACCGCGTTGAACGGCGGCGCGAGCGAGTGCTCACCGGCACCGGTCTGCATTTCAGGCGATACGGGATTCACGAACCGAGGCAGACAAGCTACCCGTCGCGCGCCACCATGACTCTCCACCGATGACGTCGCCGACACGGGTGGCCTCCCTCTCAACCGATCGAAAGCCAAAGTCGGTCTGCGCGTCAAAGTTGATTACTGCAACCACTGCTTGTCAAGTAAATTCGACTGCGAGCCATCGTCGCGTCACGCATGTGTCACTCGCCAATAACGGCGATGGCGTTGATCTCGATCAGATACTCGGGCGAGGTCATCTTGCAGATCTCGACCATGGTCGAGGCCGGCGCCGGCGGGCGGAAATATTCCCGCCGAACTTTGTGGATCTGCTCGAAGTGCTCCATGTTGCGGACGTAGACGTCGACGCGACAGATGTCGTCCATGGTGCCGCCGGCCTCTTCGACCGCGGCCTTCAAGTTTTCGCACACCTGCCGGGTCTGCGCTTCGATATCGCCGATGCCGGCGATCGTTCCGTCCGCGCGGCGCGAGGTCATGCCGGAAATGAAGACGATGCGGCCGCGCGCCTCGACCATGGTCGCGTGCGAAAAGTGGCCGGACGGCTGACGGATCTTTGCCGACGTGATCTGCTGCTTGGGCATGCGCTTGCTCCTGGATGCGAGAGTGGATGTCAACTTGCGGGTCGATTGGCTTGCAGCGCGTCACCGTGCGCGCCCGCTTTGATCTCGACGAGCACGTTGCGGTACTGCCAATCGCTGCAGTTGAGAAGCTCGTGCGGAATGCCGGGCTCGCGCCAGATCACCTCTCCCGGCTTTTCCTGCGTTTGGCGGACGCGGCCGTCGTCGAACGTCATCTCGTTCCTGCCTTCCGTCAGCGGCACGATGAGGTAGGGCAGCAGATGCTGGTGCCATGGCTGACGCTGGCCCGGATCGAGCGTCACGCTCCACACCCGCACGAATTCGTTCTCGAACAGGATTTTGTCGCCGATCGGTCCCAGCACACGCATCGTTGTAGTCTCCTTGACGTGATCGCTCATCGGCTGACGCCGACGTTTGTCTGACCAACTATCCGCCGGTAAAGGTCCTGCGCCCGTGCGGCACGCATGGAGGCGATCGCAGCGATATGGTCGTCCGGACGGACCAGAACCAGCGTATCGCTCGGGCAGCCCATGAGCTGGCGAAAGCGGTCGCCGACGTCGAACAGCGAACGATCGCGCAGCCCGCCATCGAGCGGAGCATCCCGGTGCGACACGACGAGGTGCTTCAGGCCGGGAGCATTGGCGGCGATTTCCGGCCGGCGCC